>NPIF01000013.1_pt1 | contig 51781 bp, 45 predicted proteins | sample 8637461 | NCBI WGS metagenome assembly NPIF01 (sample SAMN07420641, study PRJNA396082) | bioreactor metagenome | isolation source: sample BR12 brine-fed electro-methanogenic bioreactor BR | place: Japan: Kochi | collected 2016-12-09
CCGCTTACCCACGGATTCAGGTTGAAGTTTCTTTCCTCCCCGGCTATCCTCCCGTTTTTGCCCGGAGCAAAACCGTGAACCTTCTCACCCTGCTCGACCTGATCGGAACCGCGGCCTTTGCCGCCTCCGGCGCCTGGGCCGGCATCCGCCGCGACATGGACCTGTTCGGCGTGCTGGTGCTGGGGCTGGTCACCGCCACCGGCGGCGGCACCCTGCGCGACATTCTGCTCGGCGACTTTCCCCCCTTCTGCCTGCAGAACGAAACCTATCTCTATCTCTCGTTGGCGGTCGCCCTGGTGGTTTTTTTGTTTCACCGCCGCCTCGGCTTTCTCCAGCACCCGCTGCTCTATTTCGACGCCGTCGGCCTCGGCACCTTCGTCGTCATCGGCACCAGCAAGGCGCTGGCCTTCGAGGTCGGTTTTTTCGGCGCGGTGATGATGGGGACGATGACCGCCACCGCCGGCGGGGTGGTGCGCGACGTCCTCTCGGGCCAGGTGCCGCTGATTCTACGCAAAGAGGTCTACGCCTCGGCCTGTATCGCCGGCGCCTCGCTGCTGGTGATGCTGCGTCAGGCGGCGCTGCTGCCTGCGCCCTGGCCGGCGCTGATCGCGGCGCTCGCGGTCATCGCCCTGCGCCTGCTCGCGATTCGCTTCAACTGGGCCCTGCCCCGGGCGCAGGGTTGATGAGCCGCGACTCCCCGCTCCCGTGCTCGCGGAAATCCGGGTGCGGATCTTGCTTGTGACCTCGATGAAGGTCGATTTGGCGGGCGTCCGGGGGGATATTGCGCATCGCGTCCCCCGGCGAGTCTGATTTTTGACGCTCGTCCGCGACCCCTGTGACACCCCGGCAAGAGACGAGAGGCGCAACGTGGACCAGAACCTGATTTTGACATTTATGGATGGCGGCGAAACCGAAGCGGTGCTGGCCCGCCCCTTTCAGCCGCGCGAAAACGAGATCGAAGTCACCCTGGCCGACCAGGGCCTGCGCATGGCCTACCCCCTGTACGATCTGTGCTGCATCAAGATTCGCGGCAAATCGTCGGCCGGACTCAACGGCGGCACCCGGGAAAAGGCGGAAGAAGTGGTGACCGCCACCGGCGAGTGCTTTCGCGTGCAGATCATGGGGCGCGACAAATACCCGCTGGGCTTCTACGGGTTGCCGGTCGAAGACGAGAGCCCGTTCAAAAGCATTTTCTTCACCTTCCACGGGGTCAGGAAACGCACCCTGGAGCGTCCCCTCGGCAAGATTCTCCAGGACCAGGGATTGGTCGACGGCGAGACCATGGACCAGGTTCTGACCGAGCAGCGCGAACTGCGCCGGCGCCGGGTGGGGGAGATCATCGCGGAAACCAGCCATATCGCCCAGAGCGAGATCGACCGCACGGTGGAAAAGGCCCGCGGCAGCGGCCAGGCGCCGAAGAACGTGCGGGTCGGCGACATTCTCGTCGCCGCCGGCCTGGTCACCCGCGAGCAGGTGGAAGAGGCCCTCGCCTCCCAGCAGGCCGGCAAGAAGAAGCGGGTCGGCACCCTGCTCATCGAAAAGGGCCTGATCAGCGAAAGTCAGCTCCTCTCGGCGCTCGCCACCAAATTCGGCCTGCGCTTCATCGACCTGGAAGAGATCGAACCGAGCCAGGAGGCCCTCGCCGCCCTCCCCCGCGAGGTCGCCACCCGCATGCAGGTGCTGCCCATCGAGGTCTCCGGCCGCAACCTGGTGGTGGCCACCGCCCAGCCGACCGACCCGACCATCAGCGAAAACCTGCGCTTCAACACCAGTCTGCAGATCGAGCTGGTGGTGGCCTGCAGCGACCAGATCGCCCAGGCCATCGAGAGCTGCTACGTCAAGACCGAGAGCCAGGTGCGCGACCTGATCGGCGAGCTCTCCGAAAGCGCCACTCTCGACGACGAGGAATTCGAAGACTCCCAATTCACCGAATCCGATTCGCAGATCATCAGCCTGGTCAACAAGATCCTGGTCGACGCCTATAAAAAAGGGGTGTCCGACATCCATTTCGAGCCGGGGCTCGGCAAGCATCCGCTGAGCATCCGCTGAGCATCCGCTACCGCATCGACGGCGTCTGCCAGGTGGTGCACAAGATCTCCCCGGCCTACAAGATGGCCATCGTCGCGCGCCTCAAGATCATGGCGCGGCTCGACATCGCCGAGCACCGCCGCCCCCAGAGCGGCAAGATTCTGCTGCGCTACGAGGGGAGAAAAATCGAGTACCGCATGGAGGTGACCCCCACCGTCGGCGGCAACGAAGACGCGGTGCTGCGCATTCTGGCCGCCTCCAAACCCCTGCCGCTGGCCCAGATGGGCTTCAGCGAGAAGAACCGCCTCGCCTTCGAGAAGGCGCTGGCCAAGCCCTACGGCATCATCCTGTGCGTCGGCCCCACCGGTTCGGGCAAAACCACCACCCTGCACTCGGGCCTGGGCCACATCAACAAGCCCGACCGCAAGATCTGGACGGCGGAAGACCCGGTGGAGATCACCCAGGCGGGCCTGCGTCAGGTGCAGGTGCACCCCAAGATCGGTTTCGGCTTCAAGGAGGCGCTGCGCTCCTTTCTGCGCGCCGACCCCGACGTCATCATGATCGGCGAGATGCGCGACGCCGAAACCGCGAAAACCGCCATCGAGGCCTCGCTCACCGGTCACCTGGTGTTCAGCACCCTGCACACCAACAGCGCCCCCGAGACGGTGGTGCGCCTGATCGAAATGGGGATGGATGCCTTCAATTTCGCCGACGCCATGCTCGCCGTCCTCGCTCAACGCCTCGGCCGGCGGCTGTGCGACCAGTGCCGTGAACCCTACCACCCGAGCCGCGAGGAGTACGACGACCTGGTTCACGCCTACGGCGAGCGCTGGTTTGCCGCCCACGGGTTGCCCGCCTACGACGACGGCCTCACCCTGATGCGGGCGGTCGGCTGCCGCAACTGCAACCAGACCGGCTACCGCGGCCGCATCGCCATTCACGAGCTGCTGGTCGGCAGCGAAGGGGTCAAGGCCGGAATCAAGAAGGGCTTGATGGCCGAGGATCTGAAGGAATTGGGCATCGAGGAAGGGATGTCGACCCTGAAGATGGACGGCATCCACAAGGTCTTTCAAGGGCTGACCGATCTCGATCAGGTGCTGCGGGTGTGCCTGTAACAGGTGGAGCCAACGACCGGAACGAAGAGGGCGGCCTGCTGGCCGCCCTCTTCGTTCCGGTCGGATTATTTTCCTCCCAGCTCCCGGGATCTGCGGGTCGCCCGGCTCACCGCCTGCATCAGGGTGGCGCGCAATTTGCCCTCTTCCAGGGCCGCCACCCCGGCGATGGTGGTTCCGCCGGGGCTGCAGACCCGGTCGCGCAGCACCGCGGGATGCTCTCCGGTCTCCAGCACCATGCGCGCGGCCCCCAGCACCGTCTGCGCCGCCAGCGCCAGCGCCACCTCCCGCGGCAGCCCCTGCTGCACCCCGCCGTCGGCCAGCGCCTCGATCACCGTGTAGACGTAGGCGGGCCCCGAGCCGGACAGGCCGGTCACGGCGTCCATCTCTTTTTCGGGCACGACCCGGGCCAGTCCGACGCTGTCGAAGAGCTGCTCGGTCAGCACCAGGTCATCGGGGGTCGCGAAACGCCCCGGACTGATCCCGGCGGCGCCGGCGCCCACCAGGGCGGGGGTGCTGGGCATGACCCGCACCACCCGCGGAGAGCCGTCGAAATACTCCTCCAGCGCCAGCGCCGGCACCCCGGCAAGAATCGAAATCAGCAGCTTCTCACCGGTAAAGGCGGCAGCGAGCTCGGGCATGACTTCCTTGACCAGCTGGGGCTTGATCGCCAGGATAATGACGTCGCACTCGCGCACCACCTGGTCGTTGTCGGCGGCCGCGGCCACGCCGTAGCGCTCCTGCAATTCGGCGCGCCGCTGCGAACGCGGTTCGGCCACCATGATGCTGGCGGCGGGAAAAGTCGCCCCCGTCACTCCCTTGATCAGGGCCTCGGCCATGTTGCCGCCCCCGATAAATCCGATTTTATGTGCTCGCATGGCAAAACGTCCTTTCCCGAAAAAAAATCCGATCCCACAGCCCACTGCCCGCTGACGTCGCCGCGCGGCAAGTCGCCGGCCTGGGCTCAGTAAAACCGAGAAGCGTCGGCAAGTCAAGTTGTGCCTGGACCATTCCCCAACCATTTCAACAAATTACCCGACCCATCAGAGGATGATTGACTCGCCCGGGGTTCACACGTATAAATCGTTTTTCGCGACTCTGCCGGGAAACCGGGTCAGGGGACGTCGATCGTCGGGAAAAACCAATCGGCGGGTGCGCCGGCGGCGCCCCAACACCGGTTTTCTCCAGGGGCACTCAGGGTTTGCATTCATCGTTGGCGCTTGCTAAAGTTGGGCGGTCCGGCCCCCTGGAGCCCGGACATCGTGATCATGATTTGCTCCCGGGCGGATTTCCGCCCGATCCGACACAAGGATAAGCGCGATGACTTTCACCACTGCGAACCGATATTTTTTCGTCTGCGGCTCGAGCGAGGGGGAGAGCCAGCGCAACGCCCTCGATGGAGCCTTCCTGCGCGCCGGCATCGGCAACGTCAATCGCCTCGCCATCAGCGCCATTATCCCTCCCGGCTGCGCCTTCGTCGAGCCCTGCCCGCTGCCGGCGGGCGCGCTGGTGCCCAGCGCCGGCGCCACGGTCGCTTCGGCGCTCCCCGGCGAGATCATTTCGGCCGGCGTCGCCGCGGCGCTGCCGCGCGCTGCCGACCAGCCCGGGGTGGTCATGGAATACGCCGCCCGCGGGCACAAGGAGGAAATCGAGGCGATCGTGCGCCGCCTGGCCCGGGAGGCTCTGGCGCAGCGGGGCCTCGAGCTCGGCGAAATCCGCTCCCTCGCCGTCCAGCACAAAGTCGAAAAGATTGGCGCCGCGATTGCCGCCGTGGTGTTGTGGGAATAACGCCGGCCGACGTCCCCACGAGCAGGATCAGGTAAAAACAAACGCTCCCCCCCGTTCGCCCAACGCGCGCGGGCACGAACAACGCCGTCACCGTCAGGAGAATCAGCCCGATGACCCCCCGAAAAAAGCAGACCTGGACCACTGAAGATTCGACCAAACTCTACCGCGTCCACGACTGGGGCGGGGGCTACTTCGACGTCTCGGACCAGGGCGAAGTGACCGTCAAGGTGCGCTTCCCCTCCGGCGAACAACGGGTCTCGCTGATGGACATCGTGGCCGGCGCCAACCAGCGCGATTTGCAGATGCCGCTGCTGCTGCGCATCGAAAACCTGCTCGACGCCCAGATCGCGCTGCTCAACGAGTCCTTCCGCCAGGCGATCGCCGAGCGCGGCTACCGGGGAACCTACCAGGGGGTCTACCCGATCAAGGTCAACCAGCAGCGCCAGGTGATCGAGGAGATCGCCAAGTTCGGCGCCCGCTACAACCACGGGCTCGAAGCCGGCAGCAAGGCCGAGCTGATCGTGGCGCTCTCGAGCCTGCCCGGCAACGACAGCATCGTCATCTGCAACGGCTACAAGGACGAGGAGTTCATCGACCTCGGCCTGCGTGCGCGCAAGCTCGGCTACCGCTGCGTCTTCGTCATCGAGACCCCGACGGAGCTGCCCATCATCCTCGAGCGCAGCAAGGCCCTGGGCATCCGACCCTTTATCGGCATGCGCGCCAAACTCGCCACCACCGCCGGCGGCCACTGGAACAAGACCAGCGGCGATCGCGGCATCTTCGGCCTCACCACCACCCAGCTGATCGGCATCGTCGATGCCCTCAAAGAGCACGACATGCTCGACTGTCTGCAACTGCTGCACTGCCACCTCGGCTCGCAGATTCCCAACATCCGCGACATCCGCCAGGCGGCGATGGAGGCCTGCCGCTACTACATCAACCTGGTGCAGGAAGGGGCGCCGATGGGCTATATCGACCTCGGCGGCGGCCTCGCGGTCGACTATCTCGGCTCGAAATCGAACAACATCCAGTCGCGCAACTACACCATCGACGAATACTGCGCCGACGTGGTCGAGGTCATCATGGAGAGCCTCGACGCTCACCAGATCCCCCACCCGATCATCGTCACCGAGTCGGGGCGCTCGACCGTGGCCTACTACTCGCTGCTGCTGTTCAACATCTTCGACGTCACCCATTTCGAACCGGCGGCGCGTCCCGAGTCGCCCCCCGAAGGGGAAAATCCGCTGATCCACAACCTTTACGACACCCTCGGGCGGCTGACCCAGTCGAACGTGCAGCACTGCTACAACAACACCGTCTATTACCGCGACGAGATCCGCGAGATGTTCAAGCGCGGCCAGGTGTCGTTGCGTTCGCGCTCGCTGGCGGAAAACCTGGTGCTCGAAATCTTCCAGCGCATCATCGATCTGCTCGACCAGGAGGGCGAGATGCCCCCCGAGCTCAAGGGGCTGCGCGAGCAGATGGCCGACATCTACTACGGCAATCTGAGCATCTTCCAGTCTCTCCCCGACTGCTGGGCCATCGGCCAGGTCTTTCCGATCATGCCGATCCACCGCCTCGCCGAGAAGCCCTCGCGCGACGCGATCATCGCCGACATCACCTGCGACAGCGACGGGCGCATCGACAACTTCATCGACGCCTACGGCACCCGCCGCACCCTGTCGCTGCACCCCCTCAAGGAAAACGAGGAGTACTACCTCGGCGCCTTCCTGGTCGGCGCCTACCAGGAAACCCTGGGCGACCTGCACAACCTCTTCGGCGACACCAACGTGGTGAGCGTGCGCATCAACGAGGACGGCAGCTTCGACATCACCCGCGAGACCGAGGGCGACAGCATCGCCGACATCCTCGGCTACGTCCAGTACAACCCCAAGGACCTGCTCGAGCGCTTTCGCGACAACGCCGAGCGCGCCGTGCGCGCCGGCTCCATTTCGGTGCCCGAGCGCCAGGACATCCTCAAGACCTTCGAGGACAGCCTGCGCGGGTACAGCTATTACGAGACCTGAACCGTTTTTTCAGGATGGCAGACAAACAACGGCCCGCGCTCCCTTATGGAGGCGGGCCGTTGTTTGTCTCGCAAAGGGGACGGATTTTACCCACCACCTTCAGGGCCCTTTCCGGTGTCTTTACTGTGCCCCGGTTATGGGAAAGGTCATATTTTAGCGACAAGTTGCGCCAATCACTCTCTCCAATTGCCACCTTCTGAATACCGTACAAAGCCGGAACTCTTGTAGATTGTCCTTCACGAGTTTATTGAGAGACTTTGCGCATCGCCTCACCCAGCCTCTGGCATAGACGCCGCAGGGTAAGGATTTGAGAAGAATATCAATTTTTCGGCTGCACTCTCTAGTTTTTTTGAAAAGAAATTCAAGTTCCTGAACTGTTTCTTCGGTCGGTTTGCAATGTCGGAAATCATCGCCGAAGAGGCTTACCAGAAGCTCTTGGACTGCTTTCTGTTCATCTATTGTCAGTGCCATCAAATCCCCTCCCTGATCATAAATGATGAAATAATTCCGGCAATGACATTATCGGGAGTTTCAGTGCCGAGAACATGGAGAATAAACGGTTTGTCCTTATAAGCGAGAATGGTACTGGACTTGAACCCTGAGTAATTCACCCTCCCGGTGTAGGCCAAGCGATTGCCTTCGCGCAGGATTTTTCCTTCCGCACCGCGAAACCACATTCTTTTGGTCGCGAGTGCCTCCTCCCAGACTCTTTTGTCATTTGGGTCTGACGGCGACGTGTCTTGCGGCGTTGCGTCTATCACAAGAGAAGGAAAATCGTTCAGGGTGTATTTGCTTTTGGGGAAAACATCCTTCAGGATTTCTATGTCTTCCACATAATACACGGTGACCGCAACGGAATACCCGTCATATTGGATTTTATGAATTAAATCAGAAAAAACATAGGCCCCCTTCCATCCTGCCGGAACTTGAATTTCCACTGGCCCGATGGCCAAAAAAGCCGATGGTTGCAGTTCGGTCTTGGGCCAGTCACCGCACAAAGCTGGACTGGAGAACAAAAATAAATAGACAAGAGACAAAAATAAATATTTCACTAAAAAATCTCCTTTTAAACAACATACAGCCGGGGACGGTGCATGGTCGGGTTTCCCCCCCCAATAACCGCTTTCGCTCTGAGTATCAGCCTGAATTCTTGCAGCATCCTTAATCGTTTTCAAGACACAAAATTGATGAGCTCGCAAATTCGAGTTGTCATACCCGAATGCCTCTATCGGGCATCCATGATTTCAACAGGTTACAATCTGGATTCCCGCTCAAAATCGCTGCGGGAATGATAAATTGCGAAACTCTCAAAATTATTCCTGGACGGGGCCGGGGACGTTGTTTACACGTCAACTTGGGACGGCAACTGATGGTCTCGCAAAAGGTCATCGGCAAAAAAGCTGCAGAGATTGACACCGTGCACGTTGAATGGGCGCAACTTGTAAACAGCGCCCCCCTTACATCCTTCGAGACCTGAACCACCAGGTTCCTCCCAAAAACAACGGCCCGCGCTCCATTGTGGAGACGGGCCGTTGGCGTTTTTCGGGAAACCGGACGGTTTTTCACCCTCCACTCATTTCACGGCACGTTAACGAAACCGATCGGCCAGAAACCGGTAGGTTTCCTTCAGCACGGGGAAATTCTGGCGAATGTTCCGATAGATGCGATTGGCCGTGGCTTCATCGTAGATATGCGAGGTCTCGTTGCGATCGCGCAGCATCTGCAGCCAGGCCGTTTCGTCGTCGATCCAGCGGGCGGCATAGGCTTTCTGCAGGGCTTCCCGGGGGGTGTTGGCCGTCAGGCCTTCAACCGCCAGAAGACGCTTGAAGGTTTTCCAGTAAAGCTCGATGACGAATTCGAATCGCTGGATGGTACCGTCGACAATCAAGGAGTTCTCGACCGGCTCCCGCAGCGCTTCTTCCAGCCGTTGCAGCGCCCGCTCAAGATTGGCAAGACTTTGTTGAGCCTTCGGATCGTTCATAAAGGATCTTTCCCTCCTCGCTGATCTTCAATTGCAGCTCCCGGTCGGCCTCCTCGACCCTGACCAGGTCGATGGACAGAAGGGTTTCGGCCTCCTCGACCAGGGCGATGAGGTCAAGCCACTGGCGCCGGCCCGCGTTGGGCGCCGAAACGGCCAGATCGATGTCAGAGCGCTCACCGGCATCTCCCCGGGCCCGCGACCCGAAAAGAATGACCTTTTCGACGGCGGGATGCTCGGCAAGGCGCTCAACCAGATCCTTCAGGGCCTGGGGCAGCTTCGTGGACGATACTTGGGCTGGATTCGATTTCATAAAAAATCTTTTACTCTGGCCGGCTCAAGCTGTCAAGACTTGGCCTATCCCCCGCGGTGATGACAGCACTCCCTGGATAAACCCAAAAAATAGATTTGTCCCCTTTTTCGGACATCACCCGCGAGACCGAAGGCGACAGCATCGCCGACATCCTCGGCTACGTCCAGTACAACCCCAAGGACCTGCGCGAGCGCTTCCGCGACAACGCCGAGCGCGCCGTGCGCACCGGCTCCATCTCGGTGCCCGAGCGCCAGGACATCCTCAAGACCTTCGCGGACAGCCTGCGCGGCTACAGCTATTACGAGACCTGAACGTCCCATAACCCTAAAACTGAAAACGGCAACGGCCCGCTCTCCCAAAGAGGCGGGCCGTTGCCGTTCGCAGAAATGGACACAACTTATTTTCCCCCTGGCCGCCCTCTTCAGGTTGGCCCGTTCAAGATTCGCAAGGCTCTGCGCCGCCTTCTGTTCGTTCATAAAGAACCTTTCCCTCCTCAAGAATTCTGAATTTCAGGTCATGGCCCTCTCCACCGCCGGACACTTCGCCAGGCAGCCAACCAGATCGATCAGCGCCGGCGTCAAATCCATAGATATCATATTGATCAGAATCTCCCCAAAGGCGGTGGCGGGTCTATTTCCTCTGAATACGGGGACGTCCGGAACCCCGCCATTCAACGCGCCGAGCGAACTTTTCCTCCACCTTGTCGACACAAGCGGCTCCACCAGCTAACCGACCACGCTGCACGGCTCTTTTCAGCATACCGCGCTCATGGTCGGAAACAGCGCGGTGCAACAAAATAAATCTGTCCTCATTTTCCGGGGAGAGCCGTTTTCGTTCAGACGAAAAAAGCAGCCCCCACCGAAGCGGGGACTGCTTTTTTGGGGTGCGATGATCAGGGTACGATCAGGGACGGGTTCCGATGATGGAGTTGTCCTGGGCCCCGTTGTCCAGATCGTCCATGGAGTCGTAGAGGGTCTGGATCACGTACTTGTAGTTGTGGATGTCGCCGCAGGGATCCTGGGCCGCATGATAATTGTAAGCGGCGGGCAGGGAGACCGCGTCGAACGCCTGGTAGCGGTTGCCGAAGTTGGTCTCGTCGGCATCGGCGATCCCGTCGGCATCCGAATCGTTGAACCAGTAGGGGTAGCTGCCCGGCCCGTAAACCACCGGCGAGCCGGCGGCCGTGGCATAGGCCTGGATCGCGGTGAGCAAGCGGGCGGTCATCCCGTCGATCTCGCCCTGGAAGCTCTCGCCGACGGTGTCGCCGTCGTAGTCGACGTTGGCGGCGCCGAAGGGCCGCCCCAGGGTGTCGAAGGAGGTGATGCCGCTGTGGCAGCCGCTGCAGTCCGCCAGCAGCGGCTTGAAGCCGTGATCAGCGCTGCCGCGCAGGTGGCAGTCGGCGCAGGTTTCAAGAGTGGCCGGGTGGACACCTTCGAAATCGGTGCGGGCATTGTAGGTCCGCCCCGGGTATTCGAAGCCGGCGGTGGCTTCGGTGCCGAAGTAGATCGCCGAGGCGGAGAAGTAGTGGCGATTGACGAAGCCGAAGCTGCCGGCCGCGATGTTGTCGGCCACAGTCTGCCCCGAGGCGCGCCCCTGGTGGCAGATGGCGCACAGCAGGCTGCTGTCGGACGCCAGCAGAGGAGCGCTGGTCCCGTCGGCGACCAGGCCGTTGGGGAACGTCACGCTGGCCACGGTGCGCACCGTACCGTCGAAGGGCGCGTTGTGGCACGATTCGCAGGCCAGACCGCTGGAGATGCCCTTGGTGTAAGGGGTGTAGTCCGCCGGGTCGATCTGCGCCCCGTTGGCGATGAAGAACGATGCGCCTTCGGACGAGTGGCAGTTGGAGCAGGAGCCGGGGACTTCACCGTCGGCATCCCAGTGGCGGAAAGCTTCGGCGGACGCTTCGAAGTGGCCGGCGTCGTCGCGGGTGTAGAGGCTCATGTTGATATCGGTAAAGCCGCCCGTGCCGTTGAACTCGGTCGCCATCGCCTCCAGCGAGTCGTAGAGCAGTTCGATGATGTAGGACGGGTTGTGGGCGTAGGAGCCCGGGTCTTTGTCCACCACCTGGTAGTTGTAGGCGGCCTGCAGTTGTGCGGCATTGGTGAGGTTGGAGAAGTAGGGATAGCCGGCCAGGACGCTGACGCCCGACTCGTTCAGAGCGGTCAGCAGGCGCGCCTTGAGACCCTGGACTTCGTGATAGATGCCTTCGTTCAGGCCGTTGCCGTCGTAATCGGCCAGCGAACCGGTCATGCGGATGTCGCGCACCTGAGCCACGGCGCCGGCATAATCGGTCGCCGGGTCGGCGACGATATTGGCGTGGCACTCGACGCAGCCGGTCGGACCGAAACCGGGGCTCGCGATATGCAGCCTGCCGTCATGGACGTTGTGGCATTCGACACAGAGGTCGTTGGACGCCACATGCTCGAACTTGGAGGCATACGCCTTACCGGCAAACTCGTAGCCGCCGCCGGCCATGTTGCCGAACAGAGTAGCGCCGGCGGCGCGGTAGTGGATGTTCTGGAAGCGGAAAGTGCCGCCGCCGTCAGCGACGCCGTCGCCGTCGAGGTCTTTGGCGGCGATTTCGTCATCGACGCTGGAACCGGCGTTGCGGCCGCTGTGGCAGGTCAGGCACAGCGCGTTTTCACCGACGCCCTCGACCATCTGACCGGAGGGGAAGGTGAACGCGGTCAGAACGTTGCCGTCGGCATCTTTGAGCTCGCGCACCGCGCCGAGTTCAAAGGCATCGCCGGCGGCCGCCTTGCTCGCCAGATCGTGGCAGGCCACGCAGGCCACGACGCGGCCCTGCTGGTCGAGATCGAGGTCGGCCGGGTCGAGGCCTTCGGTCACTTTGACGAATTCGGTGCCGTTGTGGCACTCGAGGCAGACGGGATTGCTGAATTCGTGAATGAACGCTTCGCGCTGATAGGCACCGTGGAATTCGGCCTCGTTGCCCCATTCTTCGGCGATGCCCTGGGCGAAGACCTGTTCGAATTTGGTCGCGCCGTGAGCGTCGTGGCAGTTGAGGCAGGCGAACTCGTCAGCGGCGTTGATGTTGTAGCCGGTCACGGCATTTCCGGCGGCGTCGGTGCCGGCGAAATGGCTGTCGGAGATGATTTCGCCATCAATGCCGAAGGGGTTGATGGCCGGGTTGTGATACTCGACCAGGGTCGGGTCAGAGTAGACCGCGCCGTCGAGCTGATAGGTGAAACGCCCGCTCGCCTCATCCCAGGTGGCGGTCACGAACACCTGATGGCAGGTGGTGCAGAGATTATAGCCGGCCGAGAACTCAACCACCGGCTGCAGGTCGGTCACCAGCGGGTCGGGATCGACATCCTGAGTGCTCATCGTCGCCGCGGCCCGCAGCGCTCCGCCGTTGTGCGAATCGTGACAGGTGCGGCACTGCACCGGCGACACCATCGCGGGGTAGTCCAGATTTTCGAGAGCCGCTTCGAGGGCGTCGTGGCCGAGGCCGGCGAAATCGGCCGCATAGAGCTTGAAGCCCTCGTCGCTATGGCACATGGCGCAGCGGGCGGCGGCCACGCTCTGTACCGAGCCGTTCACGCTGCCGGCGTGGCGGCTAAGCTTGTAGTTATCGAGAATGTTGAGCCCGAGGGGGTGATTCGCCACGTGCTCCTGCGACAGAGCGTTGTGGCAGGTGCCGCAGCGCTCGAAATCGGGGTTGGCGAAGGGCAGCGGACCGACGCCGCGATGGGCGCTGCCGCCGCCGTGGCAACCCTCGCAGCCGACCACCGGCCGATTGGTCTCGCCGAGCGCGGCCAGAAGATCGCCGCCCTGATCGTTGGGGTCGTGGCAGACGGCGCATTCGGCCGCGGGATTGCCGAAATAGGCCAGGTCCGGGAGAGCTTCGGGGTTGCTGTGGCCGCCGCCGGCGAGCCATTCGGCGACCAGGGCCGGATGACAGACCTGGCAGTTGTCGACACCCAGCGCCTGCACGTTGCCGGGTGCGGGGGTGGGCGCCACGTCGCTGCCGCCCGACCCGCTGCTGCCGCAGCCCCAGAGCATGGCTGCCGCGAGCAGCGATGCGGTGAGAAATGCGAGTTTCCTGGTTTGCATGGAATACCTCCTCTGAGAGAGTGCTTTGGGGTTGGTTATTTTCAGTGACATTTGCGACAGGTTCTGCCGTTGCTGGCATCGTTGAGCCGGTCTTTGCGGTCGCTCCAGCCATCGCCGTGGGGGTTGAAGCCACCGGCGCCGCCCTTGGCGCTGTGGCACTTGATGCAGACATCGCCGCCGGGGTGACAGGCCTGGCAGGTGGTGAGGCTGCGGCGGGCTTCACGGGCGTGGCCGATCGACCAGTCGTGGAAATCGGGAGCGACCGAGCCCTGCAGGTGGCAGCTGTCGCACTGGGTCGAGTCGATCCCGGCGTGAATGGCGTCGATGTCGCCGTTGAGCCCCAGGTCGAAAACCCGACGGTGCGACGGACCGCTGGCGCGGCCGGTGCGGAAGCGGAATTCGCTGTGGCACTCGTTGCAGAACTGGGGCTCGTGGCAGCTCGCGCAGAGCTGCTGGTCGGTGCGGGCGGCGATGGGATGGGTGATGTGAAAATCGCTGCTGTGCACGTTGATCATGTTGTTGCCGAAGGCGCCCTGCTCGTCGGCGAAGCCCGACTTGTGGCATTCGAGGCAGTCATCCTGCTGGTGGCAGGCGGCGCAGTCGATGGCGTTGCCCTTGGCCTCCGAGCGGTGGTTGAGCGCCCACACCGGGCCATGGGTCTTGACGGCGCCCAGGTCCGTTTCAGCGGCCACCTCCTGCTCGTGGCAGTCGAGGCAGACTTTCTTGTCGGGCACGATGCTTTGGGCATCGGCGAGATGGCAGGTGACGCAGGCGGTGCCGGGAACGTATTCCTCAAGATGGGCGCGATGGTCGAATCGCATGTTCGCCCAGGCCAGGGAAACGCCCGCCGCCAGCAGCACGATGCTTAAAATCACGTTGCGGGTCATATCAAAGCTCCTTGCCATTAGAAGAGGATGTTCAGCCGAACGCGGCCACGGTTGTAGTAGTCCCAGAGGTCGCTCTCGATGCGCTCGACCTTGCCTTGCAGGTTGACCGACTTGGTGATGAACCAGGTGGCATCGGCCCAGTAGCGCTGGCTGGTGGTTTCATCGGCGTCCGCTTCGTCGTCGAAGAAATTCAGGCGCCGCTCGAGCACGTCGACATCCGCCCCGACCCCGGCCTGCAGCGCAGGAGTGAACAGGTACGACAGGTAGAGTTTGAAACCCTCGAGGTCCTGCCCGCCCGAATCGTCGCGGTAGATCCCGGTCAGGTAGCCGGAGAACTTGTCGGTGCGGATTTTTTCGATGCCGGCCTCGAACACGTTGGCGTCGTCGAAATCGACGTAGATCTCGCGGGTGTAGCGGCCGAAGGCGCGCCAGCCGTTGGCGATGTTGTAGGTGAGCTCGCCCAGGATTTCTTCGTACTCATCGACGGCGAACACCGAGAAGATCGAGGTCGAGGAGAAGACCGGCAGCGAGTAGAGGTACTCGAGACGGGCGGTCCAGCGGGGCGACTGATGATACTTGGCGCCGGCCAGGAAATAGCTCACCCGGTCGGAGAGATAATCGTACTGGGTCTCGCTGTAGAGATAGAGCATGTCGCGGAAATCGTACTCGACATCGAGTCCGTAGAGTTCCTGGGAAAGGACCCCGTCATCGACCTTGGCCACGTAGGACAGCCCCAGATCGAGGGTCTTGAAGAAGCGGCCCGCCACCTCGGCGCCGACCACGGCATCCTTGGCATTGTAGCCCTCGTAGTAGGTCACGTCGCCGCCGCCGAAAACGGTCAGGCGGTAATTGCCGAGAAACCCGTAGTCGAGACGCAGGCCGTCCATCACCGAGGCGCCGGCGGTGGTGGAGATGAACTGGCGGCCCAGGCGCAGATCCAGAGAATCGGCGAGAAACCCCTTCTTCTCCAGGTAGGCGAAATACAGGCGGCTGTCGTCGTAATTCTCGCTGACCTCATCGGCCAGATCGTAGCCGAGCCGCCCGTAACCGCGGAAATCGTAGCCCTTGCCGCCCAGGTCGAGCAGGTTGAGCTGCAGGTACTCGAAGACGGGAAGGGCCGTATCCTCATCCGCCGTGTCGAACCACTCCAATACCGTGCTGGAACGGCCCGATACCGAGACCGCCCGGGCATCGCCCAACGGCCACAGGGCCAGGATGGCCAATGCCAAACCGCATGTCAGCCCCTGCCAAGATTTCATGATGCCTCCTTCGTTTGCTTTCTGGGATGGAAGATCCTTGAGGCCTTCCAGAAGAATCGTGCGGATCAAGCTGGAACCGTAGATCGTGGCAGATTTTCAATGAAAGCCATTTTTTCATTTCGAGCAAATTAACTATTTTAAACTTTTTTGTCAAACCAAATTTTTCACTGTTTCTCATGGATTGAGCCTTAACTTTATTGGCCCTTCAGCCGATCGCCCCGTGCCCCGTTTCGGCCCCCCGGACCCCATTCCTGTCGCTGTCAAAAAGCCGCCGTTGCTGGTCAACCCGCCGGAGAATGGTAGAATCTCATCCAAACCGACTTCTTGCAGGAAAAATGCCGGACTGTGCAAATACACAGTTTCTCTCTGATGAAAAAATTTTCGATGAAATTTCGGCACCTTAATTCAACCGACAAACGTCGGTCCCGTTGACGTGGAGGACGGATTCATGACCCGGGAAGAGCTCGCGGAATTCGATGGCAGGGAGGGTCGCAAAGCGTACGTTGCGGTCAATGGCAAAATCTATGACGTCACCGACAGCCCGTGGTGGCGGCAAGGCGACCACCAGGGCGCGCACCAGGCCGGCGGCGACCTGTCCGAGGAGCTGCCCAAGGCTCCCCATGTGCGGGCGGTGGTCGAGCGGTTCCCCGTCGTGGGGCACCTGCAGGAACCTGAGCCTCCCAAAAAAAAGGGGCTGTTTGGTCTCTTTAAAAAGTGAGGATGCGATGAAAACCCGAATCAATGGTCTCGAACTGGCCTATACCGACCAGGGGCACGGGCCGGCCGTGATTCTGATTCACGGCTTTCCCCTCGACCGCTCGATGTGGCAGCCCCAGGTCAATTCATTGACGTCCGCCGGCTTCCGCGTTATTGCGCCCGACCTGCGCGGTTTCGGCGAAAGCGCGGCGCCATCGGGGGATTATTCGATGGATGCCTTCGCCGACGACACGGCCGCGCTGATGGCCCAGCTCGGCATCGGCCGCGCGGTGGTGGGCGGCATGTCGATGGGAGGCTACGTGCTGTTCAATCTTTTGACTCGCTACCCGCACAAGGTTGCCGGGGCGGCTTTTCTGCTGACCCGCAGCAGCGCCGACGACGAAGCGGGCAAGGCGCGCCGGGCGGAGATGGCGCAGGCCGTGCGCCGGGGTCGGCGCCAGGAGGTGGAAAAGGTCTTTGCCGACCTGCTCTTCGCCCCGGAAACCCCCGAGAAGAACCCCGCCCTGGTGGAGCGGGTCAAAGAGATGATGGCGCGCGCCTCCGACGCCGGCCTGGCCGGGGCACTGCTCGCCATGAGCGAACGTCCCGACTTCAGCGGACGGCTGCCGCAGTTCGATCTTCCCGCCCTGGTCATCGGCGCGCGGGAAGACCGGGCGGTGCCGGCGGACACCATCGCGCCCTTCGCCGCGGCTCTGCCGAAGGGCTCAAGCTGCCTGATCGCGGGCGCCGGCCACCTGGCCAACCTGGAGCGGGAACAAGCGTTCAACGACTGCCTGCTGAAATTTCTTCGCAAGATTGTCCAGCAGCCCTGAACAGCGACCCGATCTTCCATCTTGGCCGACCGGGGCCTTTCTGTTAGCATGGCCCGGTCAAATTCCCAACCTGACGAGCCCATGGCCGAAACCTTCCCCCAGCAATCGATCTCGCGCAGCCGCAGCGCCCTGCTGTTGTTTCTGCTGGCGCTTTTTTTCGCCTTCAACCGCGGCCCCGATCTGCTCTTCGAGGCTCTGGCCTTCTGCCTGCTGATCGCCTACCAGTGGTTGACCGACTGGCGCTTTACCGGCGAACAGATCCGCGAGGCCGGCCTGCTCATTCCCCACATCGTCCTCTATCTCGCGCTGTGCACCCTGGTGGTGTGGGTGACGACCGGTGACGAAGAGAGTCCCTACTGGATCATTTTTCTGCTGCCCGTCGCCGTCGCCGCGGCCAATCTCGGCCTCGCCGGCACCCTGTTGACCTGTTCGGCCTCGGCGGCGATCTTCGCGCTGCTGGTTCCGATCGAGGTTTTCCGCAACCCCGCAACCCGCGCCGAGGAGCTTCCCGAGCTGCTGGTATTCGGAGTCACCTTTTTCCTCGTCGGCCTGCTGATCCAGGCCTTTTCCGAACAGCACCGCCGCCAGCTGGCCACCCAGAAAACCCTCAACACCGCGCTGGAGCAGTCGCTGGTGCGGCTGCAGGAGGCCGAAGAGGGACTGCGCCGCCAGGAGCGGCTCGCGGCGCTGGGCGAGATGGCCGCCGGTCTGGCCCACGAAATCCGCAATCCGTTGGGAATCATCAGCTCTTCCGTGCAGTTGCTGGAAAGAAAGCTCAACCGCCAGGGGTCTGCGCAGCACCAGCTGTTCGCCATCATCCAGGAGGAGACCCTGCGCCTCAACGACCTGGTCGCCGACTTTCTCACCTTCGGCCGCCCGCTCACGCTCAACCGTCGCCCCGGCGACCTGCGCGATCTGGCCGATCGCTGCCTCAAGCAGGTGCAGGCGCTGGCCGAGCAGCGCAGCATCGCCCTGACCGCCGTCCTCACCGAGCAGCCCCTCACCGCCGTGTTTGACGGCGAGAGGCTCCAGCAGACGCTGCTCAACCTGCTGCTCAACGCCCTGGAAGCCAGTCCCGCGGGCGGGCGGGTCGAGGTCCGCCTGACCCGGGAGCGAGACGCGGCGGCGATCGTGGTGCAGGACGCCGGCTGCGGCATCCCCCCGGAAAACCTGTCGCGGATTTTCAACCCCTTCTTCACCACCAAGGATAAGGGCACCGGCCTCGGCCTCGCCAATGCCCACAAGATCGCCGAACTGCACGGCGGCGCCCTGACCGTTGCCAGCCTCCCCGGAAAGGGATCCACCTTCACCTTGCGCATTCCCCGGGAGGATCGCTGAATGGCCCACATCCTGGTCGTCGACGACGAAAAAAACTACGGCGCCATTCTCACCCGGATTCTCGAAGACCAAGGACACCGGGTCTGCGCCGAAACCAACCCCTTCGCCGCCCTCGATGTGATTCGCCGCGAGAATCTGGCCCTGATCCTTTCCGATCTGAAAATGCCCGGAATGGATGGGACCGAACTGCTGCAACGGGCGCGCGCCGAAGGGGTGGAGACGCCCTTTATCATCCTGACCGCCTATGCGACGGTGGAGAGCGCCCTCCAGGCGATGAAAGGCGGAGCCTTCGATTATCTGATGAAGCCCTTTCGCAACGAAGAACTGCTGGCCACCGTCGACAAGGCGTTGAACTTCTGGCGCCTGCAAAGCGAGAACGCGGCCCTGCGCCGGCAGCTCGCCGGCACCCAGAGCCGCGACTTCATCGGCGACAGTCCGGCCATCCGCAACCTTCTCGCCACCATCGGCCGGGTCGGGCCGGTGCGCACCTCGGTTTTGATCGTGGGGGAAACCGGCAGCGGCAAGGAACTGGTCGCCCGCGCCCTGCACCAGGCCAGCCCCCGGGCCAAAAGGCCGATCGTCAGCGTCAACTGTGCCGCCTTCGCCGAAAATCTGCTCGAAAGCGAGCTCTTCGGCCACGAACGCGGCGCCTTCACCGGCGCGGGCGAACGCAAGCGCGGCCTGCTCGAGGTCGCCGACGGCGGCACCCTGTTTCTCGACGAGATCGGCGAGTTTCCCCCGGCGCTGCAGCCCAAGCTGCTGCGGGTTCTGCAGGACCGTCGCTTCCGCCGGGTCGGCGGCACCGCCGAAATCGAGTGCGACGTGCGCATTATTGCCGCCACCCACCGCGATCTGGCGCAGATGATCGCCGCCGGGACTTTTCGCGAAGATCTGTTCTACCGCCTCAACGTGGTCACCCTCGACGTGCCCGCGCTGCGCGAGCGCCGCGGCGACATTCCCCTGCTGGCCATGCATTTCCTGCAGCGCTTCGCCCGCGAACTGGGGCGCGCGGTGCGAACCATCGCGCCCGAGACCCTGCGGACGATGCAGGATTACCCCTGGCCCGGCAATGTTCGCGAACTGCAGAACGTGATCGAGCGCGGCGTCCTTTTTTGTTCCGGCGAAACCCTGGAACGGGCCGATCTGCCCACGAGTCTGCACGAGGGCGGGGACACGGCGCTTCCCGCCGCCGGTCTGTCGCCGCCCCTCGATGCCCCGCTGCCCGAGGTCATGGACCGCATCGAGGCCGACCTCATCCGCAAGGCGCTGGTGCAGACCAAAGGGGTGCAGGCCCAGGCGGCGGAAATTCTCGGCATCAGCCGCAGCAATTTACAGTACAAGCTCAAAAAGCATAAACTCGCCTGACTTTTCCGCCCATTATTCAGGCATCTGCGCCCGCGCCCCGGCGGCCCTTCATTGCTGCCGCCGGCCGAGGGGCCGCGAAAACGTGCAGCGCGGGGTCCGTTCGCCCGGGCGCAACGACCTGGCAAAGGCTTTGCATAACCCCAGGGCAAGAGCGCGCAAGCGCCTTACTCACTATGGTCGGGAGCCCTGCAGGCGCAAGGCTCCCATTTTTTCCCCCCGCGCTCTCCCGGCGCTGTGGGCTTGCCGGCGGCGCCAGATGCGCCCTCCCCCCTGTGCCGACCATCACCCACCGAGATCCCGTTCGACATCCTCAATGCGCCGCTGCCGTTCAAAAATTTTGACAATCCCCTGCGCCCCGCTCCCCCGGCGTATGAATTTTTATACGCATCTTTCGCATAAGGAATAACTTTTCGGGCAATTTCAAGGAGTTAGTTTTGTGGCAAGGTTATTGTTAAGGAGTTGGGCATTTCGTCAGTGCAGCGCAATGATGACCGGCAACGGTATGCCGCGCCGACGTTCTCTCTGCGGATGCGGCGACTGCGGCGACATGCACCCCCTTTTGCGCCGGCAAGGGGTCGGCCGCGAGCGACCGCAGCGAGATCGCCGATCCGGCATACGCCCATCCTGTGGGGGGCCTTTTCGCCACGCGCAACCTCTGGTCCGCGGCAATCTGCTGGTTTGTGGCGCTGATTTTGGATAAGATGGTCGGCTATTGCTTAACGCCCGATGTTTCGGACAAGGAGTCTCGCACCGATGCAGCGCCTTTTTGACAAAATTCGCACGTTCTTTCCCCCCGAAGCCCGCTTCGTGGCCGGTCTCTACCTGCTGCTCGCCGTCCTGTTCGCGCTGCTGCGCCTGCTGCTGGTGCTGCGCAACCCGCAACTGGCGGCAGAGGTTCCCGCCGCCACCTTGCTGCACAGCTTTCTGGTGGGGCTGCGTTTCGACCTGGCGGTCAGCTCTTATCTGCTGATACCGCTGTTTCTGGCCGTGTTGCTGCTGCGCGGCCGCCGCCGCGGCGGGGCACTCGCCGCTTTCTTCGCGCTGCTCGCCGGACTGCTCCTGCTCGGGGTGGCCGAGGCCGAGTTCTACCGCGAATTCGAGAGCCGCTTCAATGCCCTGGTCTTCGAATACCTGGGGCAACCCGCCACCGTCGGCGGCATGATCTGGGACGGCTACCCGGTCCTGCGCTACCTGGCAGTGTGGCTGACCTTCGCGATGATCGCCGGCTTCGCCATGCGGCTTCTCTACCGGCGCCTGCTCCAGGGTACGACCGCTCCCGCCAAGCCCACTGTCCGCGCTAAGCTGCTGCGGGTCATGGGCTCCACCGTCATGCTCACCCTGATGGTGTTCGCCTCCCGCGGCGGCTTCGCCCACGAGCCCCTGCGCTGGGGCGACGCCTTTTTCAGCGAGAGCCCGTTCGCCAACCACCTCGCGCTCAACGGCATGTTCACCCTCGGCCGCTCGGCCTGGGACAAGATCTACAGCAAGCAGGAGAGCTGGGTGAAGGCGCTGCCGCCGGATGAAGCCCGCGCCCTGACCCGCGCCATGGTCGTGCAGCCCGATGAAGTTCTGCTCGACGAGAGCCTGCCCTTGCTGCGGCGCGCCACCGGGGCGACCAGCAGCGTGGCGCTGCGCCCCACGGACAAGCCGGTGAACGTGGTCGTGATCCTGATGGAGAGCTTTTCCGCGCGCACCGTGGGCGCCCTCGGCTCCCCCCGGGGACTCACCCCCGAATTCGACCGCCTGGCGCAGGAGGGCATCCTGTTCGAACGGGCCTTTTCCAACGGCACCCACACCCACCAGGGGGTCTATGCCTCGCTCACCTCTTTTCCCAACCTGCCGGGCTACGAATACCTGATGAAGATGATGGAGGCGAACCAGGAGTTCTCCTCGCTGCCGATGCTCTTTTCTCGCCACGACTACCAGACGCTCTTTCTCTACAACGGTCAGTTCTCCTGGGACAACAAGGAGGGTTTCTTTCGCCAGCACGGCATGGAGCGCTTCATCGGCACCGGGGAGTATCGCGACCCGACCTTCGTCGATCCGGTCTGGGGGGTGTCGGATCACGATGTCTTCACCCGCGCCAACCAGGAATTTCGCGCGATGGACCAATCGGGACCCTTTTTCTCCGCGATCCTGACCCTGTCCAACCACGCCCCCTTCAACCTGCCGCAGCCCCTGCCCTTTGCGCGCATCGCCAGCGACGACGGCCTGGAGGGACGCTGGAACGGTATCCGCTACGCCGACTGGGCGCTCGGCGAGTTTTTCCGTCGGGCCCGGCAGGAAGACTATTTCGATCACACCCTGTTCGTCGTCACCGGCGATCACGGTTTCGGCCTCCCCCCCATGATCACCGGCATGCAGCTCGAGCGCTTCCACGTGCCGCTGCTCTTCTACGCGCCGGGGTTGATCGGCGACCGGGGAGAGCGCCGCCAGACCGTGGCCAGCCAGGTCGACATCGGCCCGAGCATCCTCGGTCTGCTCGGCCTCGACGAGCCGCACCAGGGGTGGGGCCGCAACCTGTTTTCTCCCCAATTGCGCGATCCGGGCTTTGCCGTGATCAAGCCGTCGGGGGGCGAAGAGCGGGTGGCCCTGGTGGAAGACGACCATCTGCTGCTGGTAGCGCCCAAGGAAAAACCCCAGCTCTTTCGCTTCGACCTCGGCTTTCCTCCGACGTCGAGCGTCAACCTCTATCCCCGCGACAAAACCCGGGGCAAGGCCATGGAGAAACGTTTGCACGCCTACGTCGAAACGGGCATCCTCGCCCTGCGCCAGCGTTCCCTGGGTGTCCCCGAAGCCGAGACGCTGACCGCGGCGAAACCAAGCGCGGACCTCACCGCGCACAAGGGGCACTGACCGGGACCACGATGAAAAACATTCTTCTCATCGCCAACCCGATTGCCGGCGGCGATGCCCAGAAAAAAATCAGGCGCGCCGAAGACTATCTGCTTGGTCGCGGCCATCGGGTCGAGGTCTTGCTCACCCGCGCCCGGGGCGATGCCCGCTCGGCCGGCGAGCGGGCACGCGCCGGCGGCTTCGACCTGATTATTGCCGCCGGCGGCGACGGCACTCTCAACGAGGTGGTCAACGGCCTCGCTCCCTCGGCGACCCCCCTCGCTTTTCTGCCGCTGGGCACCACCAACGTCTTTGCCCTCGAGGCGGGGATACCCTTTGCGGTGGAAAAAGCCTGTGCCGTCGCTCTCGACGGGACGCCCCACCCCGTCTGCCTGGGCAAGGCGGGGGAGGAGCGCTTCCTGCTCATGGCCGGCATCGGTTTCGACGCCGACGTGGTGGAAAACGTCGACGGCCGCACCAAGCGCCGGGCGGGCAAGCTGGCCTACGTCGTCAGCGGCCTGAAGCGCTTTCTGCGCTATCGCCATCCGCCCCTGGAGGTGCGCGCCGACGACGGGCAGGTGGTGCCCGCCTACGGGGTCATTCTGTGCAACAGCCGCTGCTACGGCGGACGCTTCGCCGTCACCCCGCGGGCCTCGCTCACCCGCGACCGGCTCGAAGCCTTCCTTCTCGAGCGCCCCGGACGGCTGGCGCTGCTGGGGGTGGTCGGCCGGCTGCTGCTGCGCCGGCCGATGGCTCCGGCCCTCGGCCGCATCCTGCCGGTGAGCCGGCTCGAGGTGCGCGGCGAGGAAGTTCCGGTGCAGGTGGACGGCGATTTCTTCGGCCATCTGCCCCTCAAATTCTCCACCACCTTCGGCGAGATCAACCTGGTCTTTCCTCCGCAATCGGCGCAATGCTGAAGGTTCATTGCCTTGCATGACCTGGCGCGGGGCGGGTCCTGACCGCCTGACGGATTCGGCCATTCGGGTTCGTTCGTGAAATTCGTGGTTGCAAGGTCTTTCCCGCCTCAAAGACCAAAGGAGTGCCATGTCACGCATCGTCGAGGATATTTTCACCGGCCGCATCGTTTCCCTGCGCCGCGAGGAATTCGAGCTGCCCGACGGCCGCCGCGCCACCTTCGAGATGGTGCGCCACCCCGGCGGCGCCGCGGTGCTGCCGCTGCTCGACGACGGGCGGGTGGTCATGATCCGCCAGTTCCGCCCCGCCGCCGGCGGCATGGTGTGGGAGATTCCCGCCGGCCGCCTCGAACCGGACGAATCCCCCGCCGGCTGCGTGCTGCGCGAAATTCAGGAAGAGATCGGCTACCGCGCCGGCCAGCTGGAGAAGCTTGGCGAGATGCTCACCGCGGTCGGTTTCTGCGACGAGGTGGTGCATCTCTTTATCGCCAGCGATCTGACCCGGGTGGAGCGGGCGCTCGAGGCCGACGAGTACATCGAGGTCGCACCCATGGCCGCCGCCGAGGCCCTCGCCATGGTCGAGCGGGGCGAAATCGCCGACGGCAAGACTCAGCTCGCTTTGCTGCTGGCGCAGCGCCGGGGGAAAATCGGAGCATGAGGAAAGCGGCGCTGCGCGCCCGCCTGCACGACGCCCTGGTGTTCTGGGTCTATATCCCGGGAGCGGTCCTGCTGGTGGGCAAGGGAATCGACCGGGCGGTGGGGCGGCCGTGGACGGCCGGGCCCCTCGGGCTCGCGGCCGGGGCGGCGATTTTCGTCGCCGGCGCCGCCCTGATCCAGAAAGCCACCCGGGACCTGGCCCGCTACGGCGAAGGCACGCCCAACCCCCAGGCGCCGGCGGTGCGCCTGGTCACCGCGGGGAGCTACCGCTGGTGCCGCCACCCCATGTTTCTCGGTTACGACCTGACCGCGGCCGGGGTCGCCGTGGCCCTGGCCAGCTGGGGGATGATGGTAGTGAGCATTCCGCTCTTTGTGCTGCTGCAGGTGCGTTATCTGAGAAAACGGGAAGAGAAAATTCTCGCCCGGCGCTTCCGGGACGAATTCGCCGCTTACCGCGGACGGGTACCGCTGCTGTTGCCCTGGCCCCGCCCTCAAGGGGACAAATCATGAGAACCCTGCTCGCCTTTCGCCACCTTTACCCGGCCCTGCAGGAACACCGCCGGGTCGAGGACGAAACCCGGCGCCTGCTCGAAGGCCATCTGGAGGAGCGTTTCCGCGCGCCCGCCCTGCGCCGGGCGGGGGTTCTGCGCTACGCCCGCCGCCACTTCTTCTCCGGCCTGTTCCTGGCCATCTACCGCACCCTCGGCATCCCCGCCGAGCGCCGCCTCTTCTACGGCCTCATCAATCACGCCATCCGCGGCATCGTCACCGGCACCGACAACCTGCTCGACGACGAGTACAAGGAGATGCTCCCCCTGGCCTTCCCCGAACGCGCGACCCGGTTCAAGAGCGTGATGCACATCCTGCTCTTCGACCGTATCCTGTTCCAGGTTCTCGACCAGGCGACCGCCCGGGGGACGATCGGAGCCAGCGAGAAAGAGGCCATCAGCCGGGCGCTGTTCAACGCCCTGGTTCCCATCGGCGCCGAAGAGGCCAGCGAAGAGGGAGGCGTCGCCACGATCTTCACCCCCGCCCGCATCCTCGACGAGGTGCACCGCTTCAAGGGCGGCAACCTGCTGCGGCTGGCCTTCATCGCCCCGCTGATGGCCGAGCGCGACCGGCCCGACCGGCTGCGCGCCGCCGATCAGGCGGTCTTCAGCATCGGCATGGCGCTGCAGGTGATCGACGACCTGACCGACTTCCATCCCGACCTCGCCGAGCGCCGCCACAACTACCTGGTGTCGTCGATCTTCCACGAAGGCGACCCCGGCGAGCGCGCCCGGCTCGCCAGCCTGCTGGAGGATCGACCGGCGACCGGGCCGGGCGTCGAGACGGTCTTCGCCGCTTCGAGCCGGCGGGTGCTGGAGCGGGCCATCGGCGAGGCCCTGCACGGCTTCGAGCGCCTCGACGCCATCGGCTTCTGGCTCAATCGCGCCAGCGCTCTCGACCTTATCCGCTACCTCTTTCACCTGCGCGGGGTCGGTCACCTGCTGCGCCTGCTTCCCCCCGACAACCGTTTCACCAGCGATCTGAGTATCGACCATGCGGCATAAGATCGAGACCCGCGGCCGCCACCTCAACCACGTGGCCTGGCTCTACGACCCGGTGATCGAAGGCCTCTCCTTCGGCAAGGAACGGCGTTTCCGGGAGAAGACCCTGGAGCACATGAGCTTTTCGCGCACCGACCGCATTCTCGACCTCGGCTGCGGCACCGGCAGCCTCACCCTGCGCATCGCCCGCTGGCTGGCGCCGCCGGGGCTGGCGATGGGGATCGACGCCGCCCCCAAGATGATCGCCCGCGCCCGCCGCAAGGCCCAACGCCAGGGGTTTCCCCTGCGCTTCGAGGTCGGGGTGGCGGAAAAACTCGCCTTTGCCGACGAGAGTTTCGACCAGGTGGTCAATTCCATGTTTCTCCACCACATCGATACCGAGCTCAAGCGCCTGGCCTTCGCCGAGATGCTGCGCGTCCTGCGCCCCGGCGGCCGGCTGGTCACCGCCGACGTCGACCGGCCGACCACCGCCTGGGGCTGGCTCAGCGGCTGGGGCGCGCGCTGGCTGCTGGTGCAGAAGGAACTGGTCGACAACCTGCGCGGCGATCTGCCGCGGATGATGGAGGAAGCCGGCTTCTGCGACGTGCAACCGGTCGATCACGTCTACGGCCTGGTCTCCTTTTTCACCGCCCGCAAGCCGGGGGCGGGGGGATGAGCGCCGCCTCGCTGCTGGCACGCATGGCCTGGCGCAACGTCTTGCGCAATCCGCGCCGCTCGTTGTTGACCGTGGTCGCCATCACCTTCGGCCTGCTCTGCCTGCTGGTCTTCCAGGGGCTCAAGGTCGGCCTGCACGACGCCATGGTCGCCAGCACCGTCGAGCTCGACAGCGGCGCGCTGCAGGTCCAGGCCGCAGGCTACCAGACCAACCTCGCCGGGCTTCACCCCCTCCCGGAGGGTTCCACCGCGCAGGAAGCCCTGCACAAGGCGGGGGTCACCAGCTTCAGCCCGCGCCTGCAGGTGCCGGCCATGGTTCTCGCCGGCAACGACACCGCCACCCTGGTCCTGACCGGCATCGACCCGGCCCGGGAGCAGGAGGTGACCGCCCTGGCACGGCGAGTGGAACAGGGCGGCTATCTCGCCGGCGGCGAAGGCATTCTGATCGGCGCACCGCTGGCGAAAGCGCTCAAGGTCGAGATCGGCGACCGGGTCACCCTGATGGCTCAGGGGCTGTTCGGGCGGCCGGTGACCCGGCCCTTCCCCGTGACCGGCATCTTCGCTACCGAACTCGCCACCTTCGATCGCAGCCACGCCTATCTCGCCCTGCCCGCCGCGCAGAACTTTCTCCAGGCCGAGGGGCTGATCAGCGCCATTGCCGTGGCCGCGCCCCGCGGCAGCGAACAGGCACTGGCGCGGCGGCTGCAGAGTGAACTTTCCGGCGACTCTTACCAGGTTCGCACCTGGCGCGAACTCACGCCCGACCTGGTGCAGCTGATCGAGCTCAACGACGCGACGATGAAGCTGCTGGTCATCATCCTGTTCTTCATCGTCGGCCTCGGCATCATCAACACCATGACCACCATCATCTTCGAGCGCTATCGCGAGTGGGGCATCCTGCTGGCCCTGGGCACCCGCCCACGGCGCATCCTCGCCCTGGTGGTGCTCGAAGCCTTTTTTCTCGGAATCATCGCGGCGACCATCGGCAGCCTCGCCGGCCTCGGCGTCTGCGCCTGGCTCGCCGACCACGGCCTCGACCTGAGCGCCCTGACCAGCAGCAACCAGTACCTGGCCGCCACCCACGTGATCAAGGCGCGGCTGCTGGTTGCCGATTTCTGGAGCGCCAACCTGGTGACCCTGGCCGTGGCGCTGCTCGCCGGGGTCTTCCCCGCCTGGCGCGCCTCGCGCCTGCAGCCGGTGGAGGCCCTGCGTCACACCTGACCATCAATTTGTGGTATGTTGGCCGTTATCCGCGATCCTCGTCCGTTATCCCAAACCCTCGGCGCGACCTTTACCCATGACCCCCCTTCCCGATTTCTTCGATTCGCCGGTCCATCTGCCCTTCAATTCCACCTGTCTCGACGGTTTCGCCCTCGCCGCCCCCGACCGCGACCCCGGCCCCCCGGATGGCTTGTGGCTGATCCTGCGGGGCAACGAGCTGCTGCTGCGGGAAGAGAATAGCGCGAGCCGTCTCCCGGCAGGCCCCTGCCCGGTGACGGCGGGCAAACACCCACCGCTCTTCGTCGGCACCTGGCAGGGCCGTCCTCTGCGGGTTTTGGGCATGAGCCGGGAGGCCGAGATTCCAGACGGCTTTTTCTTCGAAAGCCTCCTCGCCAGCGAGCCGCGCATGGACATCGCCCAGCTCTCCCTGGGCGGCCTGGCCGGCAAGATCCTGCACTGGGAGAAGAACAGCCGCTACTGCTCGCGCTGCGGCGAAACCACGGAGCGGCTGCCCGGCGAATGGGGGAGAAAATGCCGGGGCTGCGGCTACCATCATTACCCCCACATCCATCCTTGCGTCATCGTCATCGTGCGGCGCGCGGGCGAAGTGCTCCTCACCCGCAAGGCCGAATGGCCCCCCAACCGCTACAGCCTGGTGGCCGGCTTCCTCGATTTCGGCGAATGCCTCGAGGAGGCGGTGGCGCGGGAGGTGCTGGAGGAAACCGGCATCCGCGTCGCCAACGTGCGCTACATCGGCAGCCAGTCCTGGCCTTTTCCCAGCCAGTTGATGGCCGGCTTCGTCGCCGATTACGCCGGCGGCGAGGTCAGGGTGCAGCTGAGCGAACTGGAAGACGCCCGCTGGTTCCGCCTCGACGCCCTGCCCGCCCTGCCGCCGAAACGCAGCATCGCGCGCTACCTGATCGATCGCTTTTGCCTGTAGGGGCGGCCCCCCGTGGCCGCCCGGCCCCCTATCACCCAATTTCCTCGACTGGCCAAGAAACAAAAAAACCCCGGGTGGGGAACCCGGGGGTCGCAATAAGGATATCTCGTGCTACAGGGATTGCCGTTTGGAGGAGGTTTAATGGCAATAACAGAGATATCTGCGATTGAAAATCTTTTAGACCGCAGGTCCGCCGTTGCTCAGGGACGATACTCTTCGTAGTCGAGCCCCAGCGCCTCGGCCACCGGCCGGTTGTGCACCCTGCCGGCGCAGGTGTTGACCCCCTGGCGCAGGGCCTCGTCGTCGCGGCAGGCGCCGGCCAGACCCTGGCCGGCGATCCTGCGCACGTAGGGCAGGGTGCTGTTGGTCAGGGCGTAGGTGCTGGTGCGGCTGACCGCCCCCGGCATGTTGGCCACGCCGTAATGGAGCACGCCGCCCACCTCGTACACCGGCCGCTCGTGGGTGGTGGGACGGATGGTTGCGACGCATCCCCCCTGGTCGACGGCGACGTCGACCACCACGCTCCCCGGCGTCATGCGTTTCACCAGCTTGCGCCCGACCAGACGCGGGGCGCGGGCGCCGGCCACCAGCACCGCGCCGACCAGCAGGTCGGCCCGCGGCACTTCGTCCTCGATCGCCTGCGAGCTCGACATCAGGGTGTGGATGCGGTTGCCGTAATGATCGTCGAGCCAGGCCAGACGCGAGGGGTTGATATCCATCACGGTGACATCGGCGCCCATGCCGACCGCGATGCGCACCGCGTTGCAGCCGACGGTGCCGGCCCCGAGCACCACCACCCGCCCCGGGCGCACGCCGGGAGCGCCGGCCAGGAGCACGCCGCGGCCACCGTTTTCCTTCTGCAGGTAGTGGGCCCCCACCTGCACCGCCATGCGCCCGGCCACCTCGCTCATCGGCTGCAGCAGCGGCAGGCGGCCGTCGCGCAGTTCGATCGTCTCGTAGGCGACGCCCGTCACCTCGCGCTCGAGCAGGGCGCGGGTCAGCTCGGGGGCCGGTGCCAGATGGAGAAAGGTGAAGAGAATCTGCCCCGCCCGCAGCAGGTCGAATTCGGCCGGCAGGGGCTCTTTGACCTTGACCACCATCTCGGTCTCGGCGAAAATCGTGCGGGCGTCGGGGGCGATCTCGGCGCCCACCCGGCAATACTCCTCGTCGTCGATGCCGCTGCCGCCGCCGGCGCCGGCCTGCACCAGCACCCGGTGCCCGTCTTCCACCAGGGTGCGGGCACCGGCCGGGGTCAGGGCGACGCGGTATTCGTGGGTCTTGATTTCGGTGGGCACGCCGATGATCATTTTCATTCTCGGTAAAAATTTTCAGCAAAAATAACGCTGTTCGTTTCCGCCGTCAAGGCCTTTCCCCCCAATTCAACCATGATCGAGCAGGAATTCCAGCGCCGCTGCTACCAAATATCGCCTCGCGATATCGCCTATCTGAAGTTCATTCTCGAGAGCTACGATGGCCTGTGCTTCCTGCGCGCCCTCGCCAGCCGCCTGGGCATCGTCGAGATCGCCTGGCCGCCGTCGCGCAGCGCCGCCGTCGCAGCCCTGCTCGCGGCGCTCGCCGAAGAAATCAAGCTCGCCCCGGTCCCGCAGCCCGACGATTACCGGCCCCTTTGAACCTGAAGGCGACGCCCATCACGAACCGGTGCGCATCGACAGCGGCAACAACCTGAAGGTGGGATATGGGGAAGGTTCGAAAAACGCCGCCAGCGCGCCGAATCGACCGGGCGCGCCGCCCGCTCAGACCGAAGCGAGCGTTGACAACGGTCCGCCACCCGCACCGGCCTCGAAATAGCGCACGAGATCGTCGGCCGGCATGGGGCGGGCGAAATAATACCCCTGCATCTCGCGGCAACCGCGCTCGAGCAGGGTTCCCGACTGCCGGCGATTCTCCACCCCTTCGGCTACGACGCTCATGCCGAAACGCTGGCCCAGAGCGATAATCGCATCGACGATGGCGGTGTCGTTGGGGGTCGTTTCGAGGTCGTTGACGAAGGAGCGGTCGATCTTGATGCGATCCATCGGAAAATGCTTCAGATACGCCAGCGACGAGTAGCCGGTGCCGAAATCGTCGATGGCGAGACTCACCCCGCGCTCCTTGAGCCGCTTGAGCATCGTCACGTTGCTGTCGGCCGCCTCCATCAGGATGCTCTCGGTCAACTCGAGCTCGAGCTGCTCGGCACTCAGACCGCTGGCTTCGAGGGTGCGGTCGAGCATCCCGAGAAGATCGGTCTGGCGGAACTGGCGCCCGGAGATATTCACCGCCAGGCGCAGCGGCGCGAATCCGGCGTCGTGCCATGCCCGCGCCTGCCGGCAGGCCTGATGCAGCACCCATTCCCCCAGAGGACGGATGAGACCGATTTCCTCGGCCAGCGGCACGAAGCGCGCCGGAGAAATCGGGCCCTGCTCGGGATGCCGCCAGCGCAGCAGCGCCTCGACTCCGACCACGCGATTGGCCGCCATGTCGACCTGGGGCTGGTAGACCAGGCTGAACTCATCGCGCTGCAGGGCCCGGCGCAGACTGTTGGCCAGTTCGTGCCGCTCGCGGGCGGTGCGGTTCATTTCGGGCGAGAAGAACCGGAAGCCCCCTTGTCCTCGCTCCTTGCTCGCATACATGGCCATGTCGGCATGCTTGAGCAGGGTCTGGGCATCGCTGCCGTCCTGGGGGGCGACGGCGACTCCCAGGCTGGCCGAGGTGAAGACCTCGCGCCCGTCGAGCATGAAAGGCGCAGCCAGCAGCTCCTGAATTTTTTCCGCGACCACCACCAGATCGCGGCTGTGTTTGAGCGAAGTCAGCAGAAAAATGAACTCGTCGCCGCCGAGGCGGGCGAAGGTGTCGCCCGCACGCGCGATGCGGCCGAGCCGTTCGCCCACCCGGCGCAGCAGCAGATCGCCCCCCTCGTGCCCCAGGGTGTCGTTGACCCCCTTGAACCGATCGAGATCGAGAAAAACCAGGCCGACCAGATGCTGCTCGCGCAGGGCATGCGCCGTGGCCTGGCGCAGGCGATCGAGAAACAGGGCCCGGTTCGGCAGGCCGGTGAGCACATCGTAGTAGGCGAGGGTGCGGATTTCCTGCTCGGCTCTCTTGCGCTCGCTGATGTCGAGCATGGTGCCCACCAGCCCGCCGAGACCGCCGTCGACCCGGGGGAAGACCGCCTTGTGAAAGAGAACGTCGCGGCTTTTCCCGTCGGCCCCTTTGACCGCCGACTCGTAGATCTGCTCGCCGCCCTGCGCCATGAGCGCCTGATCGGCCTCGTGGTAAACTTTCGCCTTGTCGCCCTCGGTCAGGTCGAAGACCGTCGCCCCGACGATTTTTTGGCGGGATAACCCGAGAAAGGTCTCGAAGGCCCGGTTGCACCCCAGGTAGACCCCCTGGAGGTTCTTGTAGAAAATGGGCGCCGGGATCGCATCGAGGATGGTCTGCAGCAGGGTCTGCTTCTCCTCCAGGGCCGCCTCGGCCCGATCGCGTCCGGCGAAGAGTTCGCGCAGATAAACCAGGCCGAAGAGAAAAATGCCGATCAGGTAGAAGGTGTGGCGAAAAGGCGTGAAATACATTTCGTAGCGCTCGCCCAGCGCCATGTCGGGAATTTTCAGAAACTCGGTGAGAAAAAAAAGAAACAGGGCGGTGCAGACGAGGTTGCGCAGCCATCCGCGCGTTTTTCTGAAAAGCATCGTCAGGGGCAGCAGCATGCACAGGCTGGCGACGATGCGAAAGAGCCAGTCGCACCAGGTCTGGCCGAACTTCGAGGAGGGATGCGCGCTGATGAAATCGGCCCACCACCAGAAGGTCGCCAGATAGCAGGCGACGATCGCGGCACAGCCCCAAACGATGTAGTGTCGCGCCAGGCGGGGCGCCGCGACCAGATAATTGAGAAACGCACCCGCCACCACCACCATGGCGAGGTTGGACAGGGCATGCTCCAGCGGCGGAAAGATCCTGTGCAGGGCGTCGCCGTCCACCCAGCCGAGGGCCTGGACGATCGCCATGCCCAGCATCAGCAGCTCGCGGCTCAGGCCAAGGGCGAACCCCACCAGCAGGAGCCGTTCGCGCCCGGAGGGGTGGCGGCGCAACTGCAACCGGGCGAGGGTCAGCAGGCACCCCCAGAACAGCCCGGCGACGACGAACTGCACCACCACGTGGTCGATTCCGCCGCGGCCCCCCGTGAACTGGGCCAACAGGTCGACGATGACGTTAAATTGCTCTTTCATCAGCCTCGGTTCGTTGGTTTGTCACCACAAAGTATAAAAAATTCTCATCTTAGACAATAAAAAAATCTAATCGCGCTTTTTTCCACCGCCAGGCGGGCCGCGGAAGGGTTTCGCACCCGGTCGAGACGTTCGACGGCGCGGCCGCCCGGGATCGGCGCCAGAGCAATTGACGCAACCGCGATTTTGGTGTCCAATGGCCCGACGCAAAAAACCTCTTCACTCATCAAGGATCGATTGCCATGCCCGACCAGACAACGCGGGGACGCAACGCCCGTTTCATGCTCACGGCCGCGGCCCTGGTGGTGGTGATCGCGGGGATGCGGGAAGCGGCGCAGATTCTGGTGCCCTTTCTGCTGGCGATCTTCATCGCCATCATCTGCGGGCCCTCCTTCTTCTGGCTGAAAAAGCGCGGCCTGCCGCCGGTCGCCGCCGTCGCCACGGTCATTCTCGGCATCCTCGGCGCCGAACTGCTGCTCGGCGCGTTCGTCGGCACCTCCATCGACAGCTTCATCGAAAACCTCCCCGGCTACCAGCAGCGCCTCAAGGAGGAAGCCGGCGCGGTGCTGGCGTTGCTCGACAACTTCGGCATCGAGATCCCCCGCCAGCGCTTCATGGAGTTCATCGACCCCGGGGCGGCCATGCGCCTGGCCGCCAACATGCTCACCGGCTTCGGCGGGGTGCTGACCAACATGTTCCTGATTCTGCTCACGGTGGTGTTCATGCTGCTCGAGGCCGCGAGCTTTCCCGCCAAGCTGCGCGCCGCTCTCGCCGACGAGGACGCCGACACCTCCTACGGCTACCTGGAGCGGGTCGCCGACGGCATCAAGCGCTACCTGGCGATGAAGACCCTGGTGAGTTTCGGCACCGGCGCCACTGTCGCCGCCCTGGTGGCGGCGCTCGGCGTCGATTTTCCGATTCTGTGGGGGCTTCTGGCCTTTCTGCTCAATTACGTGCCCAATATCGGCTCGATCATCGCCGCTCTGCCGGCGGTGCTCCTCGCGTTTATCCAATTCGGCGGCATGCGCGCGCTGATGGTGGCTGCGGGCTTCCTGGCGATCAACGTGATCTTCGGCAATGTGATCGAGCCCAAGGTCATGGGCCGGGGCCTCGGCATCTCGACCCTGGTGGTCTTTGTCTCGTTGGTCTTCTGGGGATGGATTCTCGGGCCGGTGGGCATGCTGCTGTCGGTGCCGCTGACCATGACGGTCAAGATTGCCCTGGAAAGCGGCCCCGACACCCGTTGGATCGCGGTGCTGCTGGGCGAGGAACCGCGCGAGCCGGCGCCCCCCGCCGACAAGGATGACGCGCAGGAAGCGGTCAAAGCGTGAGCCGCGCGCTTCCGGGAGGATTCTGAATGCCCGACGTCTTTCACCTGGCGCTGATGATCTTTGCCGCCCTTTTCTTCATGGTCTTCGTCGGCGTCGGACTGATCGTGGTGGCCGCCGGGGTCGACACCTTTCTGCGCCGACGCGCCTCGGCGGGATGGGCCCAGACCAGCGCCCGCATTATCGCCAGCGACGTCGAAACCGGGCAGTTCGATGAGCAGACGGTCTACCGCCCCAGGGTCACCTACGTCTTTTCCGCGGCGAACCGCGAATGGACCTCCACCCGCCTTTCCTTCACCGGTCGCAGCTATGCCAGCGAAAAGGGGGCGCAGGAGGTCTGCCGACGCTACCCCGCGGAGACCAGCGCGCCGGTGCTCTACAATCCGGCCCATCCCCAGGAATCGGTGCTCGAGCGCCAGGGCGGCGCCCCGGCGATGATGCTGGTTCTGTGCGGGCTGCTGTGCTGGGTCGGCCCGGTCGCGGGGCTCTTGTTTCTCGGCGTGCCCTGGTGGCTGAGCGCCGCGGTCCTGTTTTCTTTGGCGGGGATCGTCGTCTGGCTGTTCGGCTGGGAGCGGCGCGCTCTCGACCGGGCCCGGCGCGAGGGCCTCTATCCGCCCCCGGGGGAGGAATCGCCGGAGGCGGTCCGGACCCTGCTGCGCCACGGGAAAAAGGCCCTGGCCATCCACCTGTTTCGCCAGATTCACGGCGTCAATATGAAAACCGCCCGCCTCGAAATCGCAAAGATCCAGAGGGAGATGGTCTCAGGCCCCACCGCCTGAGCCGATTCGATATCCGACCAGAGGAGACCGCCGACACCATGACCGATGACCACAACAACCAGCCGCCGGAAGAGAACGAGGAGGATTTCGCCGCCCTGCTCGAGCAAAGTTTCAAAGGCCCGGCCGGCCCCAGGCTCGAACCGGGACAGAAGATCGCGGCCAGGGTGCTGGCGGTGACCGCCGACTGGATCTTTCTCGACGTGGGACAAAAAGGCGAAGGGGTTCTCGAAAAAAGGGAACTGCTCGACGCCGACGGCCGGCTGACCGTGAGCGAGGGCGACGTGCTCGAGGTCTTTTTTCTCTCCCGCGCCGCGGGCGAGTTGCGCTTCACCACCCGCATCGGCGCCGCCGCCGGCCGCAGCGACCTTGAGGACGCCTGGAAAAGCGGGATCCCCGTCGAGGGCAAGGTGGAAAAGGAAATCAAGGGAGGCTTCGAGGTGCGCCTCGCCGGCAACACCCGGGCCTTCTGCCCCCATTCCCAGATGGGACTGCGGCGCAGCGAGGCGGCGGACGAATGGCTCGGCGGCAATCTCCCCTTCCGCATCACCCAGTACAGCGAGCAGGGTCGCAACATCGTGGTGTCGCATCGGGCGGTGCTCGAAGAGGAGCGCGCCCGGCAACGCGAACGGCTGCGCGAAACGCTGCAGGAGGGGATGACGGTGCGCGGCCGGGTCACCTCCCTGCGCGACTTCGGCGCCTTCGTCGACATCGGCGGCATCGAGGGGCTGCTGCCGATCTCCGAGGTGGCCTGGGGCCGGGTTGAAGATCTGGGTGAGGTTCTCCAGGTCGGCCAGGAGATCGAGGTCGTGGTCAAGAGTCTCGACTGGGCCAACGACAAGCTCTCCTTCAGCCGCCGGGAAACCCTGGCCGACCCCTGGCAGCGGGCGGCCCGCGACTACCCCGATGGCTCGCTGCACACCGGCACGGTCTCGCGCCTGGCGCCCTTCGGCGCCTTCGTCACCCTGGGCGAGGGGATCGACGGTCTGGTTCACATCTCCAGGCTCGGCGCCGGAAAACGCATCAACCACCCGCGCGAGGTGGTCCAGGAAGGCGACAGCGTCACCGTGCGCATCGAGAAGGTCGACCGCGAAGCCCGGCGCATTTCGCTGGTCATGGCCACGGATTCGGACGACGAAGCGGCGGCCGACGACCTGCGTCAGTATCTCAAGACCGACAGCGGCGGCGCCATGGGGACTCTCGGCGACCTGCTCAAGAAAAAACAGGAGAAGAAAAAAAGGAAGAAATGATGTAACTATTCACCCTGGTCCGAAAGGGGGACAAAAAAAGGCACCTTCCAACACGGAGGCGCCTTTTCTCTGATTCTCCCTCACGACCGACGGGGTCACAGCCTCCGCCGGCGGCGGTCATTGCCGGCGGGGCGGCTGTTCGTCCCGTGCCCGCCAATTCCGCGCCCACGACAGGGCACCGCCCGAAGTGAACTCCTCCTCGTCCCGGTTCATCCCGGCCATCGCCAGCAGGGGGCCGAGACCGGCGAGCAGAATCACGCCCATGACCACCAGCCCGAGCCTGATTCCGAGAAACAGAACGAGAAGACCCGGCAGCACCACCAGGATCAGGCCCAGGAGCGGCCTGACCAGCGATGGCGGCACCAGCGCGCGGACCGTCTGACCGCGCGATCGATCTGAATTGTGGCTCATCTTGTTTCCTCCCCGGTTAAAGCGACGAAAAAAAGACGCACATGATCCTAACTACAAGCAAATATTGAGCCAAAAGCATATTTTCAAGCATTTTCAGCACTTTTCGCAGTCACGCCGGCCTCAGGCACGAACCCGGGCCATGAAATCGTCGACATCCGTCACTTTTCGGCGACAGAAAAGACCGCGGCCGTCGAATTTTTTTACACAGGCCGTCCGGTTTTTCTGTCGCAAAATCGCGACAGGCCGCTGCGATCCACGCCGGAGAACCCTGGCGAAAACGAAATCCGGCGAAATCATAACCGAATTTGACTTAATTCAGAAAAAAGGGCCCCCTGCCGGTAAAACCGCCCCGGCTCACGGTCGTCGCCGGGCGACGACCGTGAGCCCGTTTCTTTCCGCCGGTATCCGGGAAAAATCTCCGGAAAATGGCGCAACGACTTACAACAACAGGGCATCTTCTATCCTGGCACGGCCTTTGCTATACCGTCCCCACCCCTTTCACCTTTCACTATGGTGTTTCCGCGTTCAAAGAATGGGAGATCGGAATCATGTGGCAAAAAGTTCCCCGCGCTCTGTTGATCGCAGTCGCCCTCTTCGCGGCCTTTCGCCTGGGGCGGCTGGTCGTCTTTCACCTCGAATGGCACTGGGCGCTGCTCGCCGGCTGCTACCTGAGCGCCTTCGCCATCATGGCGGTTACCGCCTTCGTCTATCGCGACCCGGAACCGGAAGAATAGACCGGCTGCGCTGAAATTTCTCCTTGACCCAACCCTGGAATGGGGTAACTTGAGTATCGCAAAAAAGACCGGTAGCCAACGCCATTCGCAGGAGATCACCCATGAACCCCCGCCAACTCGAACGCAGCCAGCCGCGCCAGCACCTGACCGAGATTCCGCCGCTGGCCACCGATCCGGAGAGTCTGGCCGAAGACTTTCGCCGCTACTACACTCACCATCTCGGACGCGACCGCAACTGCCGCACCACCCATTACCTCTACGAAGCCCTCTCCCTCACCCTGCGCGACCGCCTGATGGAGCGCTGGAAGAACACCCGCTACGCCCACCTCGAAAACGGCGGGCGGCAAGCCTATTACATGTCCCTCGAATACCTGATGGGCCGGGCCCTCGGCAACGCCATGCTCAACCTCGGCCTCAACGGCGACATCAGCGAGGCGCTGCGCAAATTCGGCCTCGAACTCGAAGAGCTGGCGACCTGCGAGGCCGATGCGGGTCTGGGCAACGGCGGCCTGGGGCGGCTGGCGGCGTGCTTTCTCGACAGCTGCGCCACCCTGCAGCTGCCGGTGTGCGGCTACGGCATCCGCTACCGCTACGGCATGTTCCGCCAGCACATCCGCAACGGCGAGCAGGTGGAAGAGCCCGACCACTGGCTGCGCGACCGCTACCCCTGGGAGATCGAGCGCCCCGAGTACATGCAGCGGGTGCGCTTCGGCGGACGCAGCGAGGTCAAGCGGGCCGGCGACGGCCGGCTGAGCGCCAAGTGGGTCGAAACTCACGACGTGCTGGCAGTCCCCTACGACGTGCCGATCCCCGGTTTCCGCAACGGCACCGTCAACACCCTGCGCCTGTGGAGTGCGGCGGCCACCGACGAGTTCGACCTCGGCGAATTCAACTCGGGCGCCTACCCCGAATCGGTGGCGGCCAAGAACGACGCCGAGAAGATCACCATGGTGCTCTACCCCAACGACGCCTCCGAGAGCGGCAAGGAACTGCGCCTGCGCCAGCAGTATTTTCTCGCCTCGGCCAGCCTCCAGGACGTGCTTCAGCAATGGATCGGCACCGAGGGGATCGAACTCGACACCTTCGCCGACAAGAGTGTCTTTCAGCTCAACGACACCCACCCCGCCATCTGCGTGCCCGAGCTGATGCGGCTGCTCCTCGACGAGCACTGCCTGAGCTGGGACGAGGCCTGGGCGATCGTGACCAAAACCATGGCTTACACCAATCACACCCTGCTCCCCGAGGCGCTGGAGAAATGGCCGGTACGCATGTTCGAGCGGCTGCTGCCGCGGGTGCTCGACATCATCTACGAGATCAACGCCCGCTTTCTCGCCGAGGTGGGCCGCACCTGGCCGGGGAACAAGGAGCGGGTGCGCCGCATGTCGATCATCGAGGAGGGGCGCGAGCCGATGGTGCGCATGGCCTATCTGGCCATCGTCGGCAGCTTCTCCGTCAACGGCGTGGCCGCCCTGCATTCGCAACTGCTGCAGGAGGGCCTGTTTCGCGACTTCTACGAGATGTGGCCGGAGAAATTCAACAACAAGACCAACGGCGTGACGCCCCGCCGCTGGCTGGCCGCGGCCAACCCCGACCTGGCTCGCCTGATCACCGAACAGCTGGGCGACGGCTGGATCGCCGACCTCGGGCAGCTCACCCGGCTCAAGCCCCTGGCGGAAGACACCGATTTCCGCCGCCGCTGGCTCGCCGTCAAGCGCGCCAACAAGGAGCGGCTGGCGGCTACCGTGTTGCACCGCTGCGGCGTGCGTTTCGACCCCGACGCCCTGTTCGACGTGCAGGTCAAGCGCATCCATGAATACAAGCGCCAGTTGCTCAACGTGCTGCACGTCATCCACCTCTACGACCGTATCAAGCGTGGCGACACCGCTGGCTGGACCCCGCGCTGCGTTCTCGTCGGCGGCAAGGCGGCGCCGGGCTACGTCATGGCCAAACGCATCATCAAGCTGATCAACAACGTCGCCCAGGTGGTCAACGGCGACCCGACGGTGGGCGACCTGCTCAAGGTCGCGTTCTTCCCCAACTACGGGGTGAGCGCCATGGAGATCATCTGCCCCGGCACCGACCTCTCGGAGCAGATTTCCACCGCCGGCAAAGAGGCCTCCGGCACCGGCAACATGAAGTTCATGATGAACGGGGCGATCACCATCGGCACCCTCGACGGCGCCAACATCGAGATTCGCGAGGAAGTCGGGGCGCAGAATTTCTACCTGTTCGGGCTTAACGCCGCGCAAGTCACCGAAACCCGCAAGCATTACGACCCGGCCGCCATCATCGCCGCCGACGAAGATCTCTCGCGGGTGCTGCAACTGCTCGAAAGCGGCCACTTCAACCAGTTCGAGCCCGGGATCTTCGACCCGGTGCTGGCTTCGCTCACCAGCCGGCACGACCCCTGGCTGACGGCGGCCGATTTCCGCGGCTACGTCGACGCCCAGCAGGAGGTCGCCCGCGCCTACCGCGACCGCGAACACTGGGCCCGGATGAGCATTTTCAACACCGCCTGCAGCGGCCATTTCTCCACCGACCGCACCATCGGCGAATACAGTCGCGACATCTGGCGGCTCACGCCGGTGCCGCCGAAGTAGCCGCGCCGCGGCCGGCCGGGGCGAAAAAAGCCCGGCCGGCCGCAAATCTCAGGGACGCCAAATCGGGGGTGGCAAAAAAATTTAATTTTTCTTATAATTATTTTTTTCCTTGCCACCCGAAACCTCCAGCCCGACGAGAATCATGTCCCTGCCCCGGCCTTCCGGACCCGTCAGTTCACGCCAACGGCTCGCCCTCGCCGCGCTGGTCGCCCTCGGGCCCCTGGTCAACCTGGTCCCTCTCGAGATTCCTCTCGTCTTTCTCTATATCTTCGGCAGCATTCCGGCCTTGCTCGCGCTGCGCCTGTTCGGGCCCCTGTGGGGGGTGGTCACCGCCGGCGCGGCCGCCGGCATGCTCCCCCAGTTCGTGGGCCACCCCTACGTCCTGGCCTGGTTCGGGGGAGAACTGCTGTTCGTCGCCTGGCTCGAAAAGACCGGTCGCACCCGCAACCTGATTCTCGCCGACGCCCTGTACTGGATACTTCTCGGCTCGCCGCTGGTGCTGTTGAGCTTCGTGCTTCTCGGCACCCCGTCCGAAGTGGGGCTGCTCATTTCGGCCAAGAATTGCGTCAACGGCATCACCAACGCCACCATCGCCAGTCTGCTGCTGAACCTGCTGCCGCTGCGCCGCTGGCTGCTGGGGCAAAAAGAGGCCGACCGGGTATCTCTCAGCCAATTGCTCTACAGCCTGATGCTGGGCTTTCTGCTGGTCCCCTCGGTGGCGATGGTCGCCGCCCATCTCAAAACCTCGCTGCTGATGACCGAACAGCGCATCGGCGAAACCCTGGGGAAAAAAAACCAGACTCTGCTCGGCGAGCTGACCCTGATGATGCACGAACACCCCGCCCGGGATGCGGCCGAGCACAAACTGCTGGCCCTCGACGTCCTGCGACGCCATTGGCGCGACGAAGACAGCCGGAACAGCTGGCAGATCACCCTGCTCGACGGCGACCGCATCCTGCTGAGCACCCAGGCGGACAGACCTGCCGGCGCGATCTTCGATCCCGCCGCCGACAGCGAGCTGGTCGAGCTTTCCGAAACGGTCACTCACCGCATTCCCCGGCTCGACCAAACCTTTCTTCCCATCGCCGAACGCTGGCGGCGCTCTTCCTATCTTTTGACCAACCCGGTCGTGGCGATTCCCGGCTGGAACCTGGTGGTGGAGCGCCCGGTGGGCCCCTTTCTGCCCGAGTTGCGCTGGTCGGTGATCCGGGTGTTCGGCCTGCTGACCATCCTCACCTATTTCTCCCTCGCCCTCGCCTGGCTGCTGGGCCGGCGGATCGCCGCGCCCATCGGCGCACTCTCCCGCGCCACCCACGGCCTGCCGAAACGGCTGCAGCAGGGAGGCGCCGATCCGCACTGGCCCGCCAGCCCGGTGCGCGAAATCGACGAACTGGCCAGCAACTGCCGGGAGATGACCGGATCGCTGCGCGAGATGTTCTCCCGCATCCGCCAAAACCAGCAGACCCTGGAACAGCGCGTCATTCAACGCACCAGCGAACTGGCCGCCACCAACGCCGCCCTGCTCGAGAGCGAACAGCGCTACCAGGTTCTGGCCGAAGCCTCCCCCGTCGGCATCTTCCACGCCGACAACCAGGGGCGCTGCCTCTATGTCAATCAGCGCTGGTGCGAACTGGTGGGGATGAGCGCGGGCGCTGCCTGCGGCGACGGCTGGCTGGCGCACCTGCACCCGGAAGACCGCGAAAGGGTCATCTCGTGCTGGCACGATGCGGTGGAGAACCGATCCTCATTGCAGATGGAATATCGTTACCTGCGCCCCGACCAGAGCATTGTCTGGGTCTTTGCCCAGGCCTCGCCCCAGCACGACAGCCACGGGGGCAGCGAAAGCTTCATCGGCACCATCACCGACATCAGCGATCGCGTCGCCAGCGAAAAGCGACTGCGCGAGAACGAATCGCGCCTCAACCAGCTCGCCTACCACGACGTGCTGACCGACCTGCCCAACCGCCTGCTGTTTCAGGATCGCCTCGAACACGCTCTCGCCGTCGCCCGGCGCGCCGGCTACCGGGTGGCCCTGTTGTTTCTCGACCTCGATCGCTTCAAGAAGATCAACGACACCCTGGGTCACGACTGGGGCGACAACCTGCTGCGCGAGGTGGCGCAAAGACTCACCGGGTGCGTGCGCGCCAGCGACACGGTCGCGCGCCTCGGCGGCGACGAGTTCATGGTCATTCTCGACCGGGTCGACGACCTGCCGCAGGTGGCCGCGGTGGCGCAGAAAATCCTGACCCGGCTCGCCCATCCCATCGAGATGCGGGGCTACTCCCTCTTCACCACCGCCAGCATCGGCATCAGCCTCTTCCCCAACGACGGCGACAAAGTCGAAACCCTGATGAAGTGCGCCGACAGCGCCATGTACCGGGCCAAGGAGATGGGGCGCAACAACTACCAGCTCTACACCGCCGACATGAACGCCCGCGCCCACGAGCTGCTGCTGCTCGAAAGCAGCCTGCGCCAGGCGCTGGAGCGCGATCAGCTGGTGCTGCACTACCAGCCCCAGTACGACCTCGCCGGGGGCAGGCTCATCGGCCTGGAGGCGCTGGTGCGCTGGCATCATCCCGAGCACGGCATGATCTCGCCCGCCGACTTCATCCCGCTGGCCGAGGAGACCGGCCTGATCGTCCCCATCGGCGAATGGGTGCTGCGCACCGCCTGCGCCCAGAACCGCGCCTGGCAGCAGGCGGGCTGGCCCCCGGTGCGCATGGCGGTCAACATCTCGGCGCGCCAGTTCCGCCAGACCACCCTGGTGGAACGCACCGGCGAAATTCTCGCCGAGACCGGGCTGGAGGCGCGCTGGCTCGAACTCGAGCTGACCGAGAGCATGATCATGGGCAACACCGAAAGCGCCATCCACACCATGCATGCCTTCAACGCCATCGGGGTCGAGATGGCCATCGACGACTTCGGCTCGGGCTACTCGTCGCTGGCCTACCTCAAGCGCTTTCCGATCAACAAACTCAAGATCGACCAGGAGTTCGTGCGCGACGTGCTGGTCGACGGCAACGACGCCGCCATCGCCACCTCGGTCATCGCCCTGGCCAAGAGCATGCATCTGGAGGTCATCGCCGAGGGAGTGGAAACCGCGGAGCAGCTCGCCTTTCTGCGCGACCGCGGCTGCCACCAGGGCCAGGGCTATTTCTTCAGCCGGCCCCTGCCGGCGGAGCAGGTGCCGGAACTGTTTGGCGAGAGACCGGCGGCGCGGGAGGTGCGTTAGCCATGGGACTTCATGCAAAAGTCACTTCAACCCCCTGAAAAGCTCTCGCGCAGAGACGCCTTGCCTTAAGCCCTATTCCAGCGTCCCCCGGTAACGGCTCACCCCCACCCCCAGCGACACCAGCAGAAAAAGTCCGATCGGCCACAGTTCGGGAGCGATCTCGACCAACCCGTTGCCCTTGAGCAGAATGCCGCGCACGATGCGCAGGTAATGGGTCAGCGGCAGCACCTCGCCCACCAGCTGCGCCCAGCGCGGCATGCCGCGAAAGGGAAACATGAAGCCCGAGAGCAGAATCGAGGGGAGAAAGAAGAAAAACGCCATCTGCACCGCCTGCAGCTGGTTGCGCGCCAGGGTCGAGAAGGTCACGCCGACGCCGAGATTGGCGGCGATGAAGGGGAGCGAGGCACAGAGCAGCAGCGGCAGGCTGCCGGACAGCGGCACCTGGAACAGGTAGCGCGCCGCGAGCAGGATCACCGCCACCTGGATGTAGCCGACCACCACGTAGGGGATGATCTTGCCGACCATCACCTCAAGCGGTCGCACCGGGGTCGAGAGCAGGTTCTCCATGGTGCCGCGCTCGCGCTCGCGGGTGATGGCGAGCGCGGTGATGATCACCAGGGTCATGGTCAGCACCACCCCCATCAGCCCGGGCACCACGTTGTACTGGGTGATGCCTTCCGGGTTGTAGCGCGGATGCACGATCACCGCCAGCGGCGCCGCCTCCCGCCGCAGGTGCGAAAGCGACCCGTCGAGGTCGCGCGCCAGGGCCGCCTCGGCCAGCACCCGGAAGGCCGACACCGCGTTGCTGGTGGCGGCCGGGTCGGTGGCGTCGGCGGTAAGGAGCAGCGCCGGGCGCTCGCCGCGCAGCAGCCGGCGAGAGAAATCCCAGGGGATGGCGACCACGAACTGCACTTCGCCGCGGGCGATCGTCTCGGCCGCCTGCGCCTCGCTGTCGAGGTGGCGCACGATCTTGAAATAATCGCTGTTCTGCATGGCCGCCACCAGGGTGCGCGAGAAGACGCTGTGGTCGGCGCTGAGCACCGCGGTCGGCAGATGCTTGGGATCGGAGTTGATGGCGAAGCCGAAGAGCACCATCTGCAGAATCGGGATGCCGATCATCATGGCGAAGGTCACCCGGTCGCGGCGCATCTGCACGAATTCCTTGCCGACCACCGCGAAAAAGCGCGCCAGACTGAACCAGCGGCCCCTCATCGCTCCACCTCGCGCCGATCATTGCGCATCAGGCTGATGAAGGTCTCCTCCAGGTTGGCCGCGCTTCTCTCCCAACGATAGCGCTCGTCGCGAAAAGGCGCGATCGCCTCTTGCAGCTTCTCGCCGTCATGACCGCTCACGTGCAGGGTGTTGCCGAAGGGGACCACCTGCTCCACTCCCTCGCGCTCCTTGAGCTGCTGCGCCAGCGCGTGCATCTTTTTCCCCGACACCGACCAGGTCACCAGCCCCTCGCGTTCGATCACCTCCTCGGCGGTCCCCGCGGTGAGCAGATCGCCGTAGGCGAGGTAGGCCAGGCGGTGGCAGCGCTCGGCCTCGTCCATGTAGTGGGTGCTGATGAGCGCGGTGATCCCCTCGGCGGAAAGAGCGTAGACGTCGTCCCAGAAATCGCGCCGCGCCTTGGGGTCGACCCCGGCGGTCGGCTCGTCGAGGAGCAACACCCGCGGTTCGTGCAGCAGGCAGGCGCCGAGCGCCAGGCGCTGCTTCCAGCCGCCGGAGAGGGTGCCGGCCAGCTGCCCGGCGAAGCGCTCGAGCCCCATGCGCTCAAGGGTCTGCGCGACCACCTTGGCGCGCCCCTCGACCTGGTAGATGCGCGCCATGAAATCGAGATTCTCGCGCACGCTCAGGTCCTCGTAGAGGCTGAAGTGCTGAGCCATGTAGCCGACATGGGGACGGATCCGGTCGGCCTCGGCGACGATGTCGTAGCCGAGACAGCGGCCGCTGCCGCCGTCGGGCGTGAGCAGCCCGCACAGCATGCGGATGAAGGTGGTCTTACCGCTGCCGTTGGGGCCGAGAAAACCGAAGATCTCTCCCTTGGCCACCTGCAGCGACACCCGGTTGACCACCACCTTGCCGGCGAAGGCCTTGGTCAGGTCGGTTGCCTCGATGGCGGGGGCGTCCTCAGTCACCGCCGCCCTCCAGGCGCACGTCGAGGGGCTGGCCGGGGTGAAAGCGCGGGGCATCCGCCGGGGCGGGGCGGGCCTCGACCAGAAAGACCAGCTTGGCGCGGGTCTCGCGGCTGAAGATCACCGGCGGGGTGTATTCGGCCTCGGGGGAGATGAAGCTGATGGCGGCGGGATAATCGCGCCCGGCGCCGTCGAAGGTGACGGTCACCTGCTGGCCGACCTCCAGGGTGCCGACCACCGGTTCGGGGACGAAGAAGCGGATCTTGATATTCTGCGGCGGCAGCAGGCTCACCACCGGCCGACCGGCGGGCACCTGCTCGCCCACCTGGTACAGGGTATCGAACACCAGCGCGGCGGCCGGAGCCTGCTGCGTTTTCTGCTCCAGCGCCCAGCGGGCCTGGGCCAAGCGCTCCCGCGCCGCGGCGACGGCCGCGGCGGCGGCCGCCACCGCATCGCTGCGCCCGCCCAGGCGCGCGGTGGCCAGTTCGTTTTCGAGCCGGCTCACTGCGGCCTGGTCGCGGCGCAGGGCGGTGCGGGCCTGGTCGAACTCCTCCGCTGAGATCACCTTGTCGGCGAAGAGTCGCTGGCGCCGGGTGAATTCGGCCCGGGAAAGCTCCCGCTGCGCCCGCACCCGACGCAGGTCGGCGGCCACCTGGGCGAGCTCGGTGGGGCGCTCGCCCTTGCGCAGGTCGGCCAGTTGTTCCTCGGCGCGGCGCGCCTCTTCGGCGGCGGCCGCCACCCCGGCCTGCTCGAAGGCATGCTCCAGGGTGAAAAGCACATCCCCGGCCTGCACCTGCCGGCCGCGGGCCACCTCCAGCGCCACCAGCTCACCCGCCAGGGGTGCTCCCACGTAGACGAAATCGCCCTCGGCGTAGCCCTGGAACAGGCCCTCCGGGCGCCGGTCGCAGGCGCTCGGGAGCAAGAGCAGAAGGCCGAGCAGCAGCAGCTTACCGGGGCGAAGGGGTGAAGGACGGCTGTAGATGGAGCCCGAAGGGATCATGACAATACCGACGAATAAGGGTCCTGGCATCGCAGCGCTCAAGCCCAAGTATAACAGGCAGATAGCCTTGCTGGACGCACCAGGCGGGATCTGCGCGGACACCCGTGCGCAGGCTCACTTCTCACCGGCGTGGTAAAGGGTCAGCTCCCAGGCGTCCCCCCCGGGATCATGGCGCAGGATGTAGGTATCGCCGTCGTCGCCGCGCACCTTGAAGTAGCGATGGTCGGGCGCGAGCCAGCGGTCGAGGACGGCCACCACCGCGACGGAGCGCGCGCCGAGGTCAAACCGGCGTGGTTCCTGCTCGCCCCGGTAGCCGGCGTAACATTCGACCCGGATGTGGAAATGATCCCTGCTCACCAACCCCTCGCCATCAGCAAAAATTGCTCAGAATGACTTGAAAGGACTAACCGCACGGAGCATTACCGGTTTTCGAAGCGCTCCCGGGTTTTGCGATACTCCTGGCCGAGTTGGCGACAGCTGTCCTCCATCAGCACGTAGCGCTTCTGCAGGGTCGCATGCTCTTGCTGCAGCTGGGCGAACTTCTCCCGCAGCAGTTCCAGCTCGCGGTTTTGCGCATCCCTGGCCACCGGCGCCAGAGGCTGCGCCCCGGGGAACGCGATGGTTCTGGACGGCCCGGCGAGCGCGATCGTTTTGGACGCCTCCACAACCGCCCCGGGGGCGGCCGTCACTGTCCTGCGCGGACGGTTTCCCAGGGGCTGCTGCGGCCGGGGCGGCGCCGCGGGCAGATGAAAGGGTTTGGACACCTTCTGCCGGGGGGCGCCGGGGGCATCGAACTTGCCGCCGCTCTCCACCTCGACCCCGACGACGCTGCCGTACTGGTCGAGCTGCTCCTTGGCCAGGATCGCGGCCCGGATCTGCGCCTCGGCGTAATCGAGATGGTCTTCCACCGCCTGGCGAAAACCGGGGTGCTGGTCCAGCAGCTCATGGTCGATCTGCAGGTAGGCGTAAAGGTACTCGGCCGCCGCCAGGTAATTGGGCTGGGCGAGAGCGCTCTTGCCCCGGTCGAACAGCCACTGGGCATCCTGGGCGCAGGCGCCGCCGCCCCCCGCCACCAGGAGCAACCAGGCCAGCGCCGCCGGCAGAAACACTCTCCACGTCACATCTTTTCGGGTCATGGCCGCACCTCCGGTTGCGGTCGGTCGCCGAGCGGGGCGGGTTTGCCCTGTTCTGCTGGCGCCGGCCGGGTTTCGCCACCCGACTGCACCGCGCTCTGACCGGCCTTGAAACTGAAACGGGTTTCGAAGGGCTTGTCCTTGATCACGCCGATGGCGAGCAGCACCACGGCAAGAAAGATGAAGAAGACCCCGGGCGAGGCGCTCACCAGGTCGGCCTTGCTCCCGCGGAACTCGCTGTGGAACGTGAAATCGCCGCTGATCCCCTTGATCAGCAGGTCGTAGCCGAGGCGCGCGATGAGATAGCCGACGGCGAGCACCGCCAGCTTGAACACCAGCAGCGAAAAGACCGTGGTCATGTGCAGCCACAGCAGCTGGTCGGGGGTCTGCAGGGCGATCATGGTCTGAGCCTCGGGCATGGCGTTTTCTCGCGGGTTCGGATTCGGGGAGAATGCTCTTTGACAAACCAATAACACCCCCTGCCCCAGCGTCAACACCCCGGCTTTGCAATTCCACCCGCCCAGGGGTAAACTGTTGGAGCTTTTTTCCGGAGGATCTGCTCCTTGCCCGCCCCCATCATCGCCGCCGAGCATCTCGAAAAATACTACGGCGCCTTCAAGGCCGTGGACGGCCTCTCTTTCCGCGTCGAGCGCGGCGAGTGCTTCGGCCTGCTCGGCCCCAACGGCGCCGGCAAGACCACCACCATCCGCATGCTCTACGGCTTCAGCCCCATGGGCCGCGGCCGGCTGCGGATCTTCGGCCTCGATCTGGCCGGGCACCTGCGCGCCATCAAGCAGCGCCTCGGCATCTGCCAGCAGGAGGACAACCTCGACCCCGACCTCTCGGTGCGCGAAAACCTCCTCCTTTACGCCCGCTACTTCGACCTGCCCCGCACCGTGGCGGTCGCCCGCAGCGACGAACTGCTCGAATTCTTCGCCCTGTCCGGCAAGGCCGCGGCCAACATCCGCGAGCTCTCCGGCGGCATGAAGCGGCGCCTGATGCTGGCGCGCGCCATCATCAACCAGCCCGACCTGCTGATCCTCGACGAACCGACCACCGGCCTCGACCCCCAGTCGCGCCACCAGGTCTGGCACCGCCTTGAAGAGCTCAAGGCCGGCGGCCTCACCATCCTGCTCACTACCCACTACATGGACGAGGCGGCGCGCCTGTGCGACCGCCTGGTGATCGTCGACCAGGGCAAGGTGCTGGTGGAAGGGGCGCCCGCCGCCCTCATCGAGGAGCACGTCGGGCGCGAGGTGATCGAGATCACCCAGCCCGGCGACGCCCTGCGCGCCTTTCTGCAGAACGAAAACCGCCCCTTCGAAGACCTCGGCCGCCGGCTGGTGGTCTACAACCACCAAGGCGACGATTTCTTCCTGCGCCTCACCCGCGACTTCTGCCCGGGCGGCTGCACCCTGCGCCAGGCCACCCTCGAAGACGTCTTTCTGCGCCTCACCGGCCGGGAGCTGCGCGAATGATCGCCCTGCCGCCGCCGTCGAAATTCAGCCGCCGCTTCCTACGGGTGTGGCAGCGCAACCTCGCGGTCTACCGCAAGACCTGGAAGATCAGCTTTCTGCCGCCGCTGCTCGAACCGATGCTCTACCTCCTCGCCTTCGGCGTGGGGCTGGCGGTCATGGTCGGGGCGATCCCCTACGCCGGCCGCGAGATCGGCTACCTCGACTTCATCGCTCCGGCGCTGATCGCGGTGGCGGTGATGTACAACGCCTTTTTCGAATGCACCTACAGCTCCTTCGTGCGCATGTTCTACCAGAAAACCTTCGACGCCATGCTCGCCACCCCGCTGAACCTCGAGGAGATCATCCTCGGCGAGCTCGTCTGGGCCGCCACCAAATCACTGATCGCCGCGCTCCTCATGGGCGCGGTGATCAGCGCCTTCGGCCTGCTCAGCTTTCCCGGCGCCCTGTGGCTGCTGCCGCTGGCGCTGCTCGGCGGGCTGGTCTTCGCCGGGGTCGGCATGATCTGCACGGCGCTGGTGCCCAACATCGAGACCTTCAACATCCCGATCTTTCTCATCGTCACCCCCATGTTCCTGTTCAGCGGCACCTTCTTTCCGCTGCGAAACCTCCCCCCCTGGGCCCAATGGCTCGCCCAGACGCTTCCCCTGACCCACCTGGCGGCGCTGGCCCGCGCCCTCGCCCTCGACGCCTGGCAGCCCGCTCTGTGGGGCAGCCTGCTCTACCTGCTCCTTGCCGCCGCCACCCTCACCCCGCTGGCCATTGCCCTCATGGTGCGGCGCCTGATCCGATGACGGCCTTTTGTTACCGCATTTGTCTGCTATTATTGACTCAACCCTGAATAACAATCATCTCTTTCGTTGGAGTTTCCCATGAAACGGTCCCTGTTGTTCACCTGTTTGGCCCTGGCCCTGGTCGCCTGCGGCTTCAACTCGCGGGCCGCAGATCAGCCGCCGCGCATCGCCGCGCCCGAAGTCGCCGCCCTGCTCGACCAGGGCATGGACGTGCTCTTTCTCGACACCCGCACCGACCGCGACTGGTCGCGCTCGGAGGTGAAGATCACCGGCGCCGAGCGGGTGCGGTCCTCCGCGGAAATCACCCGCATTATCGACACCACCGCCAAGGACCGGCCGATCGTCACCTACTGCGCCTGACCGAACGAAGGCTCGAGCGCCAGTTTGGCGCTGACGTTGATCGACGCAGGCTTCAAACAGGTCTGGCCCCTCGAAGGCGGCCTCCAGGCCTGGCAGGAGGCGGGTTACCCGGTGGTGCCGAAGGAGTAATCATCGGCCGTCGCCGCGCTGCGACAGCGAGTTTTCCTGTAATTTCAAACAGTTGAGGAGGGACATGGCTGCGCCTGTCCCCAAAGGGGAACGACCGCTGGGCGGCTTGCCGTCGAATCCAGAACCGCAACCTCTCGCCAAGCCATTGGAATCAAAAGCATTTACCCTTCATGGCACGCCCTGTGCTCTAACCGAGGCCAAGGGTCGCGGAAATTTGTCCCGCCCCAAAGTCTACAGGAGGATAAGCCATGCAAGGATTGGCCATCGCGCTGGCTGCACTGGCGGCGTTTCTCGTCACCGTGCCCGCCCGCGCCAACATCAAGAACGAACTCGACGTCTTCATCAACCTCGATCAGAACCGCGACGGCTACATCAGCGCCGCAGAGGCCCGTGAGCACCGCCCGATCAATCTGCGTCTCGACCGTTTCGACGGCGACGGCAACGGCAAGCTCGACCTTGAGGAATTCGTGGCCCTGGTGCAGACCAACGACGATGCCTCGCGCATCAAGACCAGGCAGAATTAGTCGGAAAATCCAAGGCAACAAAAAACCCCGGTCACTGGTTGACCGGGGTTTTTTGTTGGAACGATCGCGCAACCGGGAAGCCCGGCAGCCGCCTCAGCGGTCGAGGGGACTGCGCACCCCGCTGCCGCCGCGGTTGAGAACGTGAGTGTAGATCATGGTGGTGCGCACATCCTTGTGGCCGAGCAGCTCCTGCACCGTGCGGATGTCGTAATTGGCCTCAAGCAGATGGGTCGCGAAACTGTGCCGGAAGGTGTGGCAAGTGGCCGGTTTGACGATGCCCGCCGCCCGCACCGCCTCCTTCACCGCCCGCTGCAGCAACCCCTCGTGCAAATGGTGGCGGCGCATCACCTTCGAGCGCGGATCAATGGAGAGCGTATCGGCCGGAAACACATACTGCCAGCCCCACTCCGCGGCGGCCGCCGGATGCTTGCGTTCCAGCGCGTCGGGCAGATAAACCCGCCCGCAGCCATGGCCGAGATCGCGCGCGTGAATCGTCCGCACCTCGACCAGATGCCGCTTGAGCGGCGCCACCACCCGCTCGGGCAGCATCGTCACCCGATCCTTGCGCCCCTTGCCGTCGCGCACCCGAATCTCGCGCCGATCGAAATCAATGTCCTTCACCCGCAGCCGCAGACAGTCCATCAGTCGCAGCCCCGCCCCGTAGAGCAGACTCGCCATCAGCCAGCAGCGTCCCTCCAGCTGATCGAGCACCGCCGTCACCTCGGCCTGGGTCAGCACCACCGGCAGCCGCTCCGGCTTCTTCGCCCGCACCACCCCCTCGATCTCCCCCGGGTCGCGCCCCAGCACTTCCTTGTAAAGAAACACCAGCGCGTTCAGCGCCTGGTTCTGGGTGGCGGGAGCCACGTTTTGACTGGAGGCGAGGTCGGTGAGAAAGGCTCCGATCTCGGCAGCGCCCATCTCGTTGGGATGACGCTTGTTATGAAAGAGGATGAACCGACGGGCCCACTGAACGTAGGCCTGTTCGGTGCGGATGCTGTAGTGGCGCACGCGAATCGCATCGCGCAGCTGATCGAGCAGCTTCGGCTGTGACATTATTTCCCCTCCTGATAAAAATGAAAGGCATCATCAAATCAAAGCAAAACCATACCAAACCTCCCTCCCCACGGCAAAACGGAAAATGCGATTTTCCCAGAAACTCCCGAAATGCCTGAGGAAGCCCCAAACCATCCCTGATCCACCATCAAAAAAAT
>NPIF01000696.1_pt1 | contig 51647 bp, 34 predicted proteins | sample 8637461 | NCBI WGS metagenome assembly NPIF01 (sample SAMN07420641, study PRJNA396082) | bioreactor metagenome | isolation source: sample BR12 brine-fed electro-methanogenic bioreactor BR | place: Japan: Kochi | collected 2016-12-09
GGAATTTAGATGCAATTGCCCTGTCCCGCCCAGGCCACCCCGCGAATCCCCGGCGCCGCCCCGCCGTCCTGTCGCCCTGTCGCCGGTACGCCGGCGCAAAAGAAGACCCGCCCGCCCCGGATGCTCCGGGACGGGCGGGCCGATTGGAAACCATCACGTTCCCGATCGATCAAACGGCATCGACCGGGGGTGCGGCGCCGATTACTGCGGGCCGGTGATGAGCAGCTTGAACGCCTCCAGGTCGACGGAATTCACATAACCGTCGCCGTTGAAGTCCGCACAACCGCACATCACGCGATCCCAGCCAAGGAAACCGCCCTTGGCCGACTGGAACACCTCGCCGACCTCCGGCTGCGGATCCGCGGGATACCGCTTGCCGGCGCATTCCTGCACCAGCTTGTAGTCCGCGGCGTCCACGTCGCCATCAACGTCCATGTCGCCGTCCGGCTGCTTAAGCACGTTCGGATCGGCGCTCATGTCGACACAGCACTCGTCCGGGAAACCGTCCGGCGCGCCGGTGCCAACCGGGAAGGGCGCGTTGTCCGCATCCTGGCTGCCGCCGTTGGCCAGCGTCAGGAACACGTCCTGATCGTCCGGAACGCCGTTGCCGTTGCAATCGGTCTCGCACTCGTCCGGAATGCCATCGCCGTCCACGTCGGGGGCGCCGTTGGCAATCTCGCCCGAGTCAATGCAGCCGTTGTTGTTGCAGTCCTGGCCGCCGTCGCACTCGTCCGGCACACCGTTCGAGTTGGCGTCACAGGAACCGCCACCGGCGTAGTAGAAGTCGTTGTTGGTGTCCTGATTCGGCCGATCTTCCATCACGTCGCAGAAGTCCGGGATGCCGTTGGCGTTACAGTCATTGCCTTGAGCTTCCGCCGGATCCAGGTAGTTCGTGCAGAGCGGGTTGCTCAGCTCGAAGCCAAAGCCGTTGTCGACCCAGGAACATCCGCTGGTCGGAATGTCGATGTCGCAGTCTTCGCAACGATCCAGGACGCCGTTGTTGTTCCGGTCGAGTGGTCCGCCCACTCCACCTGAACCGCCTCTGTCGTTGATGTCCTGCGCATCATCGAAGCCGTCGCCGTCACAATCCAGCCCAGTGGTGTACTGGAAGTCGTCGAACCAGAACTCGACGTTGTCTTCGGCGCCGAAGTCACCATCGGTGCGAATCCAGATCTGGCGGTCACCACCGGCCCAGCGACTGCCGGCGATCAAGTCGCCGTTCCCGGAGTCCAGGAACCGCTGGGTCTCCGTGAGGTTGGCGCCGGCGGGCAGCAGGTTGAGGGCGCTGCTGAATAGCGTGCCCTGGTTGGCGCCCACGTAGCCCTTCACCGTACCGCCGCGGTTCTCGATCTTGAGACCGACCGCACGAATACCGTCGCGGAAGGCCGCAGTCACATCCGCGCCGACCGGCTGGTAGTCGCGGGCGTTGTTCACGGTCTGCAACAGGTAGATCTGGAATCGATCCAAGGCCGTACCCGTACTCAGCTCCACCGTCGAAAGTCCAAACCCAGTGTTCGCCTCCAAGGCGATGGACTGGATGATCTCCGGCGATTCGGGCTGATCCTCGCACAGATCGGCGATCTCCACGAAGACGGCGCCGAAGTTGGGCTGCGTCTGGGTCGGGCTGTTGACCTGCATCTTCCAGCTCCAGAACTCCGCTTGGCCGTCGGCGGGCTCCGTGTCAATCCGCGGGCCCATGACCAGGGCGAACGGGTTGGCCGCGTTGCTGCCGTCGGACGCAATCTTCAGATATTTGGAGCCGGTGAACGCACCGTCATTCACGATCTCGGCCACGGCGCCGCTGACCGATCCGTCCCAACCCATCTGGTCATCGATTTCGCCAAGCGCGAAGCTGGTGAAGTCCACGTTGTGACTGCCTTCGCAGACATCGGGAACGCCGTTGGCGGGCGTGGTGTCCACCGCCGTACCGCCGGCGATTTCCACGTCGTCCGGAATGAAGTTGTGGTTGCAGTCGTTGCAGTAGCCTTCGCAGAAGTCAAAGACGTAGTTGTTGTTCCGATCGAAGAACTGATCGAACTGGAACACGTCGCAAATGCCGTCCTGGTTGCAATCGCCCGAAGGCTCGCCATTGGGCAACAGGTAATCGCTGCAAGCTACGCCGCCCTCGCTGCGAATCAGCGTGATGCAGTCGACCTTCACTGTGGAGTTGGCTGACGGGTTGCCGAGTTCGGTGTCATCGAACTGGTCGAAGTAGACCGAGTCTATCAGCAGCGGCTCATCCACCCCTACGGTCGGAGTGAACGTCGCGATCTCCACGCCGTCCCAGTAGACCTTGCCGGCGTTCGTAAGTGGGTCAATCGCCGTTGCGTTCGTGAGATCAATCGTCACCCGGAGTTCGTGGGTGGTGTTCAGGTTCGCCGCCCAGTTCACGCCCGTGGTCGTGATCGTGTCGGTGTACAGCACGATCTCCGTCTCGCCGTCGGACGCACTGTCGAACGACACCAGGATGCGGGAGCTGTTCACGAACGGATCGAACAGACTCGTCATGTAGAAGTCCCAGTCCACGGCGGACAACCCGGCCGTGAACTCGAGGTTCATCTTGATCTCCTGGTACACCGGAACGGTAGCGGTCACCGTCGACACCGCAGGATCAGAGAAGTAGATGTGCGGCGACAGCGTCGCCCAATCCTCGATGGGATTCTGCTCCTTGAGCTCCAGATACTGGGTGTCCGCATCGCTGCAACCGGTGGTGAGACTCCCGGCCGTCACGTCGGCGTAGCCCGCACCGGGGAGGTCGACGAGCGATTCACCGCCATCGTTGAAGGTCCGCCAGTCGGCGATCACCAGGCCGCCTTCGAAAGGCTGGTCGTGCACCGGACCGACGATGTAGTCGGAATCGAGGTCGCCAGTATTCTCGAAGTCCAGCACGACGGTAAGCGCGTTCGCGTTACACGCATCGGGAACGCCATCGTTGTCCTGGTCATTGGCCTCGCCCGCGAGAATGTCGCAGTAATCATCGATGCCGTTGTTGTTGCAGTCAAAGCCGAACCGCTGGCAACCGTCGGGAACCCCGTCTCCATCGCAGTCCGTCCACACCGTGCCGCTCAGGTCAGGGTCGGCGGGATCGACATCGCAGCTATCCGGAATACCGTTCGGCTGGCAGTCCTGACTGAAGCCCGAAGTGATGTCGCACACGTCGGGGACCATGTTGCCGTTGCAGTCGTTTCCGCCGCCAAGCTGACATTCGTCGGGACGATAGTCGGGCTGGCAGTCCTGGCTCGTGCCCATCAGAATGTCGGTGGCATCCGGAACGCCGTTCTCGTTGCAATCGCCGCACTCGCACTCGTCGAGCACGTCATTGCCGGCGCCGGCGCCCAAGCACTCTGTGCCATCATCAAGCGACGGGTCCACCAGAATCTCGTAGTCGTCGATGAGCCCGTTGGTGTTGCAGTCGATGCCCAGCGAGCCGCGCAGGCTCATGCTGTAGCCCGACTGAGCGCCGAAGCCGACGAATTCGTTGCAGTCCCACGTGCCGTTGTTGTTGCTGAAATCAGCGCTGCTGTCGACATAGAACGCCGCGTTGCTGCCGCCGACATCCGCAGGCTGACCGGTGGCGTCAAAGATCGGCCGTCCGCCCGGATTGGCGGCACAAGCGTCATTCGGACCGTCGATGATGTCATCGTTGGTGCCGTTGGGCTGACCGAACTCAAACGAAATGAAGAACTGGCTGCCACCGGCACCGGCCGGAATCCAGCCTGTGGGCGAGCTGTTCGCGATCACGCCCGCCGGATCGATCACGGCTTCGTCGAAAATGCTGTACACCTCGCCGGTAATGAGATTCACACGCACGCGGTCGTACGTATCGCAGAGTTCGTTATCGTCGGTGCCAAGATTGACAATAACCGTGCCCAGCAAACCGGTGTGCACCGGGTTGTCCGGAATGCAATCGGGAGCAGATGCCGCGTCCAGATCGTAGGTCTGCCACACTTTGATGCGTGCCCACGTCGGAACCGTGGTACTCGAAATCCGCAGCACGGCGAATGAGATCTCGTCGATGGACCACGCCTGGCCGGAAGGCGCCGTGGCCACCACGATGTCCTCGCCCACGTCATTACCGATCGTCGAGCTGAACGAATTGCCGACCAGACGCGAGTAAAGCTGCGTCTCGTTGTCGCCGGGGGCTCGCAGCCCATCCGCTTGACCCACGAGCGGGCCATAGCTCTTCACCAGCCCCGCCCAACGAGGCACGCTGGCATGTTCCGCCACTGCGTGCACCACGGTGCGGTCGGCGGTCGCCGCCAACTGCCGCGCCGATGTTTCGCTGACCGGCTTCGTGGTCCGGCCTTCCGTCCGCGTGGCCGCCTTGACGGCCTGCGTGGCATGCTGTTGGACGCGCTCGATACCTTGCGCTGGGGACTTCGCCGTCCCAACGTCTCCGGCAAGCGCCAGCGGCGCCCACAGCAGGGCGATCGCCGCGAGCGCGACGCCGCCACCTATACACCAGCTACTTCTTCTTCTCACGTTATTTCCTCCAAAGTGTGCCCTTGGTTGTACCCCGGCGCGCAGGCGCGCACCGCGGCATGCGTTCCTCACGCAAACCACCCAAGCTTGTGTAAAATCTGCCTAATTCCGAATGCCGACAATGAGAGATGCCGCTCCTTTTCCTTCCCGCTTCCTCCGGCGCAAGTCCGCCGCGTCTGACGCAAACGCAACCCCTTGCCGGCGATGCTTGCGAATCGACCCCCGCTCGGCCGACAACTACGCCACGCCCTCGCGGCGTCACCGCCGACCCGGCGCGATCATCGCGCACATCCACCTGCTCCCTGCGCCCCCCGGCGACCGCAGAACGCCACAACGCCCCGCGCCACGCCTTGATACAACCGCCGCGCAGCGCTGCCGGCCAGCTTACGCTTCGCCGCTGCGCCCTGCTGCGACCGTCATATCCATAAACCGAGGTCCACACGGACCAGCCCAATCGCACCACCCCGCACCACCGATCCGGTTCGTCGAACACAGCTTCGAACGCAGCGGAGACGGTTACGGCACCCGGGCTCGCCTTCTTCTCGGTCGTCGCCATTCTACTGGTTGCCACCCAACCAAATCAACCCTGACGGTTCCTTTTTTCGGAAGCACCGACCCCGCCTCAGGTCGGCCCACCTGCACCTTTCACCCCAACAAGCGTACGGTCACACTCCATCTCTCGGATGTTCGCGGCCCATACTGCGGGTTTTCTGCCGCAACTTTTGCCGGTGCCACACGCCCGCCCCCGCACGCCTGATAACCGCCTTTTTTTCGGACCTGTTCTCAGGCTCGATGCCCCGCCAAGCAGTCCGATGCCTCTCCACCCCACGCACACGCCCCCCTACCACGCTGAACCACAACCACATTCCTCGGGGTATTTCTCCTCACTTCGGGCCCGCCGAGGCTGCCGCCATCGGTCATGGGCACACCACCCTTTGCGCCTTCACCTGCCGCGGGCGGGCCCCGGCCGACTGCCTCCAGCCACATGCCCGCCAGCGCGAGCCTCTCCCCGACCGGGCGGCCAGTACGACCCTATGGTCCTCTGGCCAACAGCGCTTCGCCGCCCGGCGCCCGCCGCTTTCCATCGCACCACGCTAAGCAGCGTTCAAACCACGATTTGGCGCACCGATGCCCCGCGTAACCGCCGGTTGACGCCCTCCTGGGGCAAGCGTATAAGTCGGTCGGTTTTTATGCAGCCTCCGGCCACCCGCCGGCCCTGCGGCGGGCGGCGGTACGACGGTCGACTTCTGAGCCTCCTGGGGCCTGTTCCCCGGAGCGGGGGCGCTGGCGCACCCGCTTTATCCCGCCTGGCAGCATGTGGAGTAGCCATTCATGAAACGCGTACCCCCCCCCGTCCGGCGTTGGACACCTTCTCTTCGCCCGTTCCACCGCGGATCAGCGCTGATCGCGGCCATTGGCGCCCTGTTGTGCACCGGCTGCCCCACCGATCCGGGCAACGGCAACGACAACACGGGCGACACGCTCTCGGCCGTCATCAAGAACGTCACCGCGGTCATCCAGGTCTCCGGCGATCAGGAATTGACCATCCGCTATGACGCCCTGCCGGAAGAGGCCGACGTGGCGGCGTTTTACCTTCCCGTCGCCAGCACCGACCCCGACGCCCCGGCAACCGGCAACCAAGTGGTTTTCGACAACACCCTGACCGGGGGAATTGACCAGACCACCACCCTTATGACCGGCTCGATGCCACTGGGGGTCTACAAGGTGGGCCTGGACCTCACCTACCAGGGGCAGACCCTCACCGTCTTCGCCAGCGGCGCCATCGAGGTCACCACGCTGCCCACCCCGGTGTTCCAGTTGCCCAACGCCACGACCAATGTCGAACCGGGTACGGTCGTTCCTGTTCGTGTTGCGGTTGGCGACCCGGAAAACGCAGTCCACTGGCGTCTCTTCTATCTGCCCGTCGACGCGGCAACCGACGCTCCGGCCGACGAACTGGGCGAGGAAATCGCCACCGGCACAGCGAATGTGGCCGACGTCAACTGGCGTACGCCCAACAATCAACTCGGTGAGTTTCGCATCGGCGTTTTCGTGACGGATAGCGGACAATCCATCGAGGACACCGTCGATGCGGGCGAAACCGACCGCATCCTCGGACCGGTCTTCTGCGACTTCAACGTAACCCTCAGCGAGGAACCGCCGACCCCCGTACCGCCGTCCGTGACGGTGAATCAACCGGCCAGCAATCAATCGGTGATCGTCACCAACCCTGCGAATCCTCAAGACGGCTTCGTGCAGGTCCAGTTCACGGCCAACGTCTTTGTGGAGTCGAACGCCCAGAAGATCGATGTGTTCTACGATTTCGACCGGGTGGCGAACTCCGGCGACGAGGTCATATTCAGCGCCAACAACCCAATCAGCACCTCGAATGCGGTTTTCTCCGCGGCCTTGATCGACATCGGCGAAACGGTCAACATCGGCGTCACCGTGAACGACGGCGTCACCGACCCGGTCACCCGCTACGCCTCCGGGCGCGTCACCCGGCTCGACCCCGATGCGGCCCTCCTGACCGTCACTCAGCCCAACAGTACCTTGCCGCGACAGCCCGGGGAAACGGTATCGATCGCCTGGAACGTGACCAATCTCCCGGCGGACGTCACCGGTGAGACGTACGTCTACATCCGCCGGCTGGATGCCAGCGGCAATCCTATCGATACCATTGCCGATTCGGATCCGATCAACACGTCCGGCCTGCCCGTTTCCGGAAGCACCACCCACGTCATGGACTCGTCCGGGCGCTTTGTGGTGACCGTACGAGTTGAGTTCGAATCCGCCGCCATTGACGATCTTGAAAAAGACGCACCCAAGATCGTGGTGGTCTCCACCCGCCCGGCCATCTTCTGGGTGGGCAGCCTCGATCCCGGCCCGGACAACAGTTTTGCCCGCGTCGTGGACGGCGCCATCTTCGAGGGCGTCAACTTTGAAGACAACGCCGGCTCGTCGTTCGCCGGCGGCGCCGACTTCGACGGCGACGGTGCGGATGAGTGCATTATCGTTTCGCGCTACGGCAAGCCGGAGTTCGTCAATCCCAGCGGCGTGGGCGCCGGCGAAGCGTATTTCCTCCGCGGGAGCGCAGAACGCTACATCGGCAAGTTCAATCTCAACTCGGTCGGCAGCCCCACGATTCCCGGCGTCGTCTTCACCGGGCTCGAGCCCGATTTGCCGGACAATCCGGCCGCCTCGCTGTACGAAACCGACGGCATGGCCAACGTCCTGATCACCAACGCCGGCGAAGACGAGTTCGGCCCGATTGACTCGGACGCCGACGGCGTCGGCGAAATCGTCTTTGGCTTCCCCCGCACGCGATCGCAGAAAATCGGCGCCCTCGGAGGCATCAACAAGGTCGAGGTGGACGACACCGGGAATCCCGTCGAGCCCTGTTTCCCCGATCAGGTGACGGCCTCGCGTGACCATGAAGGCTGGTCCATCCCCCATTTCTTCCGCGGCGGCGTCGTGATCGTCAGCAGCGTGAACGCAGTACTGTCCACCACCGGGGGCGATCTGTTGGGCCGCCGCGTCTTCCTCGACCGCGTCGGACAGGTATTCCGATCCACCCTCTCCGGCCTCGACCCTTGGGCCCAAACCGGCGTGAACCCGGCGGAACAAAGCAACGCCATTGTGTGCAGCGCGGCAGGCAACTGGTTTGAGGATTTTCTTGCCTGGGATGAAGATGACGAGTGCCCCACCGGCGAAGCCGACACCGGTGGCGAGGTGGGCTGCTTCAGCAACATCGGTGGTGACGGCGATCTCGACACCCTGGTCGGGCCCACCTACGGATTCGACCCGCGGCTGGCAGATCCCTGGCCGTGCCTCCGCACACCCACCTCGACCACCAAGTTCATCTACGGCCTCCTCGCCGAGGAAGAGTGTCTGGGTATCCCGGGGATGTGCCCTTCCTGCGACACGCGCTGTGCCGATCCAGCCGATTGCACCGACAACCAATTCGCCGATGGCCCCCTCTTTGGCGCGCCCACGCGTGAACTCTTTGCCGAGGGGACCGACGACGAACCCGCCACGCCCCCCGACTGCCTGGCGGATCTTCCCGACTACTCCTGCGATGCCCAGAAGTTGGCGGCCGCACAGGATCTTCCCGTTGGCGAACCGGTGATGTCCAGGTTCTACCGCAGCGGCCTGTACGTTGAGCAGTTTGAAAACCCGGATGGCAACGGCCGAACCTGGAACGACATCCGCGAAGCGAGCCTCGACTCATTCGGCCATGTCGGCGCGCGGATCATTGGGGAGTTGAACTACAATGCGGCCGGAACGACCTTCACGGCCAGCGGCCGCGACCTCATCATCGCCGCTCCCTTTGCAAGCATTCAGAACCGTGGCGAAGCCTACATTATTCCGTTTGACCCGTCGCCCACGAGTGCGATCGGACTGCCGCGCTACTGGCAACTGCCCTATTCACCCGGCCGCGGTTTGGTGTGGACGCCTGGCGACTACGGAGAGAATCGTGTCCCCATACGCCCCCACCAGTACCTCGTCAGCGGAAACAGCGGAACGTGTTGCTCCATCCAGAGCAACTTTGCCTACGACAATTTCTATGACACCAACTTCCAATACGACAACCGCATCTTCGGCGATGTCGATGAGTTGATCCAAACGCTCGTCGCTGTCCCCGACTTCAATGAGGATTCGCGCAACGACGTGGCGATCGGTGCGCCGCTCGCCGACGTGGACAGCAACGGGACCCCGGACGGCGCCGTCTACATCATCTTCCGCCGCGACCGCAACCTCGAAGGCAACTTTCTGCTCAACCTCCTGAAGCGGGACACTACCGACCCCAACCGCTTGGCGGGCCTGCTGGTTCGCGAGGCCTGGGACGAAGGTCAGCGCTTCGGTGCCTCCATCGCCGGAGGCTTCGACTTCAATCACGACGGCGTCAGCGATGTCGCCATCGGCAACCCCGACGGCAACGACGGAACCGGCGAGGTCGTCATCGTCTTCGGCGATCGCGACACCATCAGTCAGCGCGAGGGTATCCCCGTCGAGTCAGAAGGCGGAAACCTGGGCCTGCTCGACCGGCGTCAGGGCTTCCGCATTACGGGCGTCGAGACTGGCAGCGAGTTCGGCATCTACATCGCGAATGTCGGCGACCTCGACGGTGACGGCCTCGATGAACTCGCCATCGCCGCCCCCAACGCCACCCCCATGTTCGACAGCGACCCCAACGATGCCGACGACTCACTCGACACCCCCGGCCTGGACGGCGTGGTCGACCTCGATGGCAACGGCGAGGCCGATGCGCCCGATGGCGTCGCTGACGACGTCACCGGCCCGCTGGGCCGTCCCGACGGGCTCGTCAACGCCAATGACGAACTCCGCCACGCCGGCCTCGTCTACGTCATCCTCAGTTCTACCGTCGCCGCATCCCTGGCCGACGGGCCGGCCGCGCCGATGGATGCCAGTATCAATCAGCTCGGCGATGGCACACTCGACGGCTTCATCATCGTCGGACGCCGCGGCGACCGCTTCGCCGCCGACGACCCCAATGGCGATAATGATCCCATCCACCCGGGCGACTTCATGGGCGGCGGCATGGCGGGCGCCACCACCCGCGAGATCCCGTTCGCCTCGATCACCATCGACTACGGCGGCAACCCGGCTAAAGAGCCCCAAGATGTATTCGACGCCGAAGGCAATCCCAAGGTGACCTCCAGCGGTGAGCCGCTCCTCCGCGAACGCGGGCAGGCATTCAGCCTCGGGCGGGCGGGCGACGTCGACGGCGACGGCCGTGAGGACCTCCTTATCGGCGCACAACTCGCCGATCCGCGCGTCGACCCCATCACCGGCGAGGGTACCCGCAATGCCGGCGAAGCCTACCTCATCTACGGCTTCGGCCAGTAGCGGGCCTGCCGCACAAACGAGTCCACATTCCGGCCCCGGGGCATCGCCGCCCCGAGGCCTTTTTTGTCGATTTATCCCCCACCCCCTGGACGCCGCCCGTTTAACGATATAATGCTGCGCCTATGGAGCTCCTCGCCGACATCCCCCGTCCATCGCTGGCCCCGCCCACCCGCTGGGTCACCGCCTGCACGGCCGTCGCCCTCGGCGCCACCCTGCTCGCCGGCGAACCCGCCCGGGCGTTTCCGCGCCATGCGACGGTCTCCGCCCCGGTGGCCTGGTCGACCGCGCCGGCGGCCGCGGCGCTCGAGTCCATTCCCCCGGCCGTCGATTGCCCCGCCGCTTGCAGCGGCACGCCCTCGCCGGCCCGCACCTCGCGCATGGTCACCGAGGCCGCGCGCACGGAGATCCGCCGCACCGTCCTCAGCCGCTACGGCGGCCGCTACGGACCGTAGCGCCTCCCCCGCCCGCGCCGGCCCCCGGCGCTCCCGTCACCCGCGCTGCCAACACAACCACGAGCCGTAAGCTTTTTCACAACCTGCCAACCAACCCGGCCCACCCGCCGGATGTGAGGTCCATCATGGGCGCCCAGGAAGCCATCGCCGGCATGTTTGCCAAGGTCTTCGGATCCCGCAACGACCGCCTGCTGAAAAAACTCAACGTCTTCGCCGATCGCGCGGAGACCTTCGAACCCCAGATCGAGCAGCTCACCGACGAGCAGCTCAAGGCCAAAACCACCGAATTCAAGGAGCGCCTCGCCGGCGGCGAACACGTCGAGGACGTCATGCCCGAGGCCTTCTCCGTCCTCCGCGAAGCCTCCCGCCGCGTCCAGGCCCACCGCCACTTCCACTGCCAGCTCATCGGCGGACGCGTGCTCTACGAAAACAAGGTCGCCGAAATGCGCACCGGCGAGGGCAAGACCATCGTCTGCCACCTCGCCGCCTACATGAAAATCTGCGAGGGCAAGCACGTCCACATCGTCACCGTCAACGATTACCTGGTGAAGCGCGACGCGGAGTTCGCCCAGCCCATCTTCGACGCCCTCGGCTGCACCGTCGGCTACATCCAGTCGCAGGTCGATCCCGGCGGCTTCGAGGGACTCCGCCGCCAGGCCTACGCCTGCGACATCACCTACGGCACCAACAGCGAGTTCGGCTTCGACTACCTCCGCGACAACATGAAGATGCAGCGCGCCGCCCAGGTGCAGGGCACCCTCGACTTCAGCGTCATCGACGAGGTCGACTCCATCCTCATCGACGAGGCCCGCACCCCGCTGATCATCTCCGGACCGGCCCACGACGACGTCGAAAAGTACCGCTGGGCCGACAACATCGCCCGCGTCCTGGTCCGCCGACAAGCCGAACTCAACAAGGACACCGCCGCCCGCATCCGCGAATGGGGCGAAAACCCACCGGAGGGCTACGCCAACCACCCCAAGTTCGAGGACGGCTTCAAACGCTTCCAGCTCGATCCCAACATGCTTACCGAGGACGAAGCCGAGGCCATCGGCCACAAACAGCTCTACGTCGTCCAGCTCGAACGCAAGGGCATCGGCCTGACCCACGACGGCGTCCAGGTCGCCCAGGACGAAGCCAAGATCGGCAGCTTCTACGTCGGGGCCAACATGGACCGCCCCCACCTCATCGAGCAATCCCTCCGCGCCCACGTCGTCTACCAGCGCGACAAGGACTACGTCGTCCAGAACCGCGAGATCATCATCGTCGACGAGTTCACCGGACGCCTCATGATCGGCCGGCAGTGGTCCGACGGTCTCCACCAGGCCTGCGAGGCCAAGGAGAACGTCCCGGTCAAGGAAGAAACCCAGACCATGGCCACCATTACCATCCAGAACTTCCTCAAGCTCTACGACGAACGCGCCGGCATGACGGGCACCGCCCTCACCGAGGCCGACGAGTTCATGAAGATCTACAAGCTCGACGTCGTCGCCATCCCCACCAACCGCCCGGTCAACCGCATCGACCACAACGACAAGGTCTACCGCACCACCCGCCACAAGTACGAGGCCATCGTCGAGGAAATCCACGAGATCCGCCGCAAAGGCCGACCCGCCGACCCCTTCCTCCTCGCCGACGTCTTCCACCGCCTCAAACCCATCCTGCAAAAGCTGGACCGCGACACCAGCCGCATCGACGAGGCCATCAACCAGTTCAACAACGCCGAATACGGCGACAAGAAGGTCATCCAGTTCATGCTCGAGACCTACGACGAGGCCATGGGCGATCTCGCCTTCGGCCGGCCCGTCCTCGTCGGCACCACCAGCGTCGAGAATTCTGAAAAACTCTCCAAGCTCCTCGACCAGACCTTCGGCATCGAACACGAAGTGCTCAACGCCAAAAACCACGCCCGCGAAGCCGAGATCGTCGCCAAAGCCGGCCACCGCACCGCCGCCACCCGCGGCCACGACAAGTCACCCCTCGGCAACGTCACCATCGCCACCAACATGGCCGGCCGCGGCACCGACATCAAACTCGAAGAGGGCGTCGTCTTCCCCCACTGCAAGGTGCCTCTCGACAGCCAGTCCGAGGTCTCCGGCAACGGCACGGCCTCCAACGCCCTTTACCCCCCCGGCGCCACCAAGTGCTGCATCCACTGCGAAGAGTACGACCCCGCCACCAACTGCGCCCACTGCTTCAAGCCCAAGCTCGACCCGCGCTTCCCCGAGATCGGCCGCAAAGTGTGCAGCCTCAACGTCCCCTGCGGCCTGCACATCATCGGCACCGAGCGCCACGAGTCGCGCCGTATCGACAACCAGCTTCGCGGCCGCAGCGGCCGGCAGGGCGACCCCGGCTCCAGCCGCTTCTTCCTCTCCCTGGAAGACGACCTGCTCAAGCTCTTCATGCCCGACTGGATGCTGCGGATGATGGACAAGCTCGGCTTCACCGAGGGCACCAGCCTGGAGGACAAGCGTCTGAGCAAAGGCATCGAGCGCGCCCAGCGCAAGGTCGAGGAACGCAACTTCGGTATCCGCAAAAACCTGCTCGAGTGGGACGAGCCCATGGACTACCAGCGGAAGGCCTTCTACGCCGTCCGCCAGGATATCCTCGACGGCGCCAATCTCCGCGAGCAGGTCATGACCACGGTCACCGCGTCGATCACCGACGCGCTGGCCCGGTTCCTCGCCCCCGACTACCGCGCCAAGTGCATCGCCGAGTGGTGCCGCGCCAATCTCGACCTGCCCATCAACCCCGAGAAGATCCGCGGCGACGACCTCGAGGAGGTCCAGGAGGTCATCCGCGACCGCGCCACCAGCGAGGCCCGCGAGCTGATCCAGACCTCCGTCGGCGAGTACATCGACATCGACGCCCCCCCGGCCGAGTGGGACGCCCCCGGCCTCGCCGACTGGGCCCAGCGCAGCTTCAAGACGACGATGACGCAGAACCAGATCCGCAAGATGGAGCCCGAAGAGATCACCGAGTGGCTGGTCGAGGCGGCCGAGCAGCACTATGCCGGCGTGGACCTCTCGGGCATCGCCCCCTACCTCGATGACGAGTACCCCCGGGCCATGCTCGCCGACTGGTGCCGCAACAAGTTCGACGTCGACGTCCGCACCGAGCACCTGCTGGACAAGCCGGTTGGCGAACTCGAAACGCTCATCCTTGAGCGCATCCAGGCCGCCTACCGCAAACGCGAAATCACCTACCCGGTCGAGACGGCCATCGAGCGCAGCGGCGCGCTCGCCGAAGGCGTCGACAGCGCCTATGTCGCCGCCGCCCTCGCCGACTGGACCAACGCCAAGTTCCACCTCGACCGCAAGCCCGAGCACTTCCAGGACCGCAATCCCAAGGCCATCTTCGATGAGCTCGTCGCTGTCAACGAGGACTATCTCGCCAACGGCAAGCTCGACGACGAGATCGATCGCGCCATCGCCGGCAAGAGCGCGGACGAGGCCATCGCGTGGGCCCAGGAGCGCTTCGGCCGGGCCTGGAACCAGCCGCGCTTCGACGCCCACGACGGCGACCTGCGCGACAAGCTCCGCGACCAGGGCCATGAAATGCTCCGCTACGAGCTCAGCCGCCTCGAGCAGGCCGTGCTCCTCCGCATCCACGACCAGTGCTGGAAAGACCACCTGCTGGAAATGGACCACCTCAAAACCGCCATCATGCAACGCCCCATGGGCGGCGATCAGACCCACCCGCAGTCCCAGTACGCCATCGAAGGCCGCGAGTACTTCGACCAGATGTGGGAACGCATCCGCGGACGCGTCACCGACATCATCTTCAAGGTGCGCATGGGCGGCGGACCCGCGGCCGCCCGCGGACCGGCCCCCGCCATGAGCCTCGGAACCAGCGCCGAGCAGGCCCCGCGCATGCAAATGTCCCACGCCGACGCCACCAATGCCGCTTTCGCCTCCGCCGACGCCGACCAGCGCGCCGCCATGCGCGCCCAGGGCAGCGACGGAAAAGTCGAGACCATCCGCCGCGAGCAGCCCAAGGTCGGCCGCAACGACCCCTGCCCCTGCGGCAGCGGCAAGAAATACAAGCAGTGCCACGGACGAAACTGACCCCGCCGATTGAGGAAACGCATTGCAGATTCTCCGGCGCGCGGGCCAACAGGCCCGCGCCCTTTTCCATTCCAATCGTTGTTCCGGTTTATAGCGGCGGCCGCTGCTGCACTGTGGCATACTGGGATAAACGCAGCGGCGGGCAAACCGGGTAAACGACGTTGGGCTGGCTCAAGTGCGCATGGCCAAATCGGGCGTTGCCCCCCGCGCCCCCGGCGTGGTATCATCAACCCGGCGACGGCGCCCGTCCCGCTGTACGCCCGTACCCATCGCTGCCCAGCGCCCGAGGTGCCCCATGCTCCGACTCCGCTGCACCTGCGGCAAAAGCCTTAAGCTCCCTCCTGCACACGTCGGCAAGTTGGCGTCCTGTCCCGCGTGCCGGTCGAAGGTGCGGATCGTCGCAACCAGGCCCCCGCAGGGCGAAGCCCGGCTCAAGGGCCTCCTCCGCATTCAGGAAGGTCCTCATCGCGTCGGGGAGCAGGTCTTCCTCGGCGGCGCCGAACCCATCGCCGTGGGCAAATCCGATACCGCCCCCTTTCGCCTCGCCGCCACCAGCGTGTCCCGTCAACACTGCCAGTTGCTGCCGAGCAGCCGCGGCTGGCGCATCGAGGACCTGGGCAGCACCAACGGCCTCTACATCAACGGCCGGCGCGTCAAAGCCCATAACCTGCTCGACGGCGACGTCGTCACCATCGGCGAATTCCACCTGCGCTACACCTACGAACCGGCCAAACGCCGACCCGACGAAACCCCCGAGTCCTGGCAATCCGCGGACTCCACGGCCATCCCCGACGAAAACGAAAAGAACCTCCACTTTCTCGACGACGCCGCCCTGCTCAGCGCCACCTCCGCCGCGACGGCCATGTCCGGCGGGACGCCGCCGCCTCCGCCGCCCCCTCCGGCCAACGACGACCCCTTCACCTTCGAATTCGCGGCCGAGGACGCCGACGCCGGCCCGCCGATCTCCCTGCCCGTGCAGCCGCCGGTTGGCCCCGACGGTTTCCGCGATTGCCCCGAATGCAACACGCAGCTCCCCCCCGGGGCGATGCTCTGCGTGCAATGCGGCTACGACCTCCGCAGCGGCAAGCGCCTCCAGACCTTCGGAGACACCGTCGTCGTCCCCTCGCGCCGGGCCGGGCCCAAGGGCTCCGGCAGCATCGCCGCCTACCTGTCGAACGCGCTGCGCAGCTTCGGCTTCATCGTCAACCCGGGGAGTGCGGCGACGTTCCTGATCGTCGCCTTCATCGCCGCCTTGCAGCCCATCATCGCATACGCAGGCTGCATTGGCCTCGGCGCCGCCTTCGTAATCAAAGGCTGGCTGGCCTCGTTCTACTTCAACACGGTCACCGAGGCCGCCGCCGGCGAGGACAGCCTGCCGGATCTCAGCCTGACCGGCGGGTGGATCGACGACGTGATCATTCCCTTTTTCAAGTTCGCCGCCACCTGGCTGCTCGTGTTGGCCCCGGCCGTCATTTATCTGTCGGTGACAGCCACAGATTTCACCGCCATCGATCCCACCACGCTGGGCATAAACATGGTTGCACTGCTGGCGCTCGGCGTCTTCTTCTGGCCCATGCTCATGCTGGCGGCTGCCCTGGGCGGGATCGGCATGGCCGTGCGCATCGACCTCCTGGTCAAATCCGTGGCCCGGAGCTTCCTGCCCTATCTCCTGGTCTGCCTGCTCACTGGCGGTACCGTCGCGTTGACCATTGCGCTGTATATCCTGCTGGAATCTTCCTCGCTCGCCATCGGGGGCAGCCCATTGGCGGCCGCCATGATCGGCGAAGTCGTACAGCTCTTTTTCTGGATCGTCGCCATGCGCTGCATCGGCCTGTATTATCACCACTTCAAGGAACGCTTCGCCTGGTCATGGGGTTGATGGCCGCCCAGGTCTCAACAGAACCTGGCTCGTTTCGTCCGCACGCGGGGCCGGAATGCACGCGCGACTCATCCAAGAAGGCTGGAACGAAAAGCTGCCCCCCATCTGCCCCGGCTGCGGATACAACCTCACCGGCATCCAAAGCCGCCGCTGCCCCGAGTGCGGCCGCGGCATCCTCTGGCACGAACTCCGCACCAATGCCCGCACCACCTACCACGCCCTCCGCCAGGTCGAAGACGTCAACGACCTCCTCAGCGTAGGCCTCTGGCTCGGCATCGGCGGACTCGTCATCCTGCTGCTCTTCTACGCCGTGGACCTCGGCGGACTGGGCCGCGTCCTCGGCTTCTTTCTCGGCCTCGCCACCATCGGATCCGCCGTCCAGGTCTTTCGCGTGCGGCGTTTTCCTCCCTGGGCCAAGGAGTTCCTCACCGTGCACCCGAACTACCTGCGTTCGCTCGGCACCATCCTGCTCGGATTCACGGTCATGGTCCTGGCGGTCTTCTTGCCGTAACGGCGCTGACGTCCGATCCAACGGCCCGTGCATCCGCTGAACCTGTCACCTATGAAATCGCCGCAGCGCTGTTGATCATTCACCACGCATCATTCATCATGCCCCCTGGACGAAACGGCGACCAACGCGCTCGCCACAACAAGAACCGCGCCGGCCGCCCGCCTGTGCGACAGCCTCCAGGTTGCGTGCCCATGCTTGACGACATCAACAAGATCAAAAACTCCGACTTCTCCGCCGGCAAACGCGCCCCACGCACCTGGCGCTGGGAAGAAAGCGGCCAGGGCGTGTCCTGGCAGCTCGCCCCGCGCGACAACGGCGACCTCGCCGGCGTGCAGGTCACCAGCAGCGACGCCGCCGCCTCCGGCCTCTGGAAGCAATCCTTCCGCGTCAAGAAAGACCACTACTACCGCGTCGAGGCGGTGGTCACCTGCGCCTGCGACGGCCACGACGGCGGCCTCGTCCTCTCCCTCACCCCCCTCGACGGCGACGGAAACCCCGGACCGACAGTCGCCACCGCGCCCCTGCGTGAAGCCACCGAACACACCCTCCGCACCTACTACCTCACCCCGGACGACGCCCGCCAGATCGAACTGCGCATCGGCTTGCAGAACGCCTCCGGCTTCGCGGCCGTCCACGACGTGCGCGTCCTCCCCGTCATGGAGCCGGAGTCCAAGTCGCACCCCTGGGCGGTTCCGCCGCTCCCCTGCGCCGGACCCGCCCCCGTCAAAACGCGCCGGGTGTGCCTCCACACCCACCGGCCGGACCGACCGCTGGTCGACATGCTCACCGCCATTCTCGGCCAGTCGGCGGTCACCTGCGTCACCGGCCGAGGGACCGCCGCGGCGGCCAAAAGCGCCGACGCGGTCTTTCTCCTCGAGCCCAAGCTGCCCGCCGGCCTGCGCTCGCTGCGCGCCGTCAAGCAACTCGCCGACCGACGCATCGTGTTCGTGTCCCTCGCGGCCATGGAGCAACTCAGCAAAGAGCACCTCGCCGTGCGCAAGGTCAAGCAGGTCGACGATCCGCTGCACGCCCGCATCGCTTACGCCAACTTCATCACCGCCGGATTCGCCCTCTACGACATTCTCCCCTTCGCGGGCCGCAGCGATCATTCCCCGCGCATGACCCAGCGGCAGTTCCGCACCAACAAGGTCTTCAACCAGTACCTGGCGGATCACGATTTCCACGTATTGCTCCAGTCCGAGACGGACGCCGAGGCCAGTTCCGAAAAACCCATCGCCCTGGTGCACGAAACCGACGGCGGCGCCATCATCGCCATCGATGTCGAGCCCGCCGAGGCCGTCGACAGCAGCCTGCGCGAACCCACCCTCGCCGGCCAGTTGATCCTGTCCGCCCTCGGCCTGCACCGCCCCGCGATGGGCCAATACGTCGCCGCGGCCCGCACCCCCAAGGAATTGCTCAGCCATCTGCGCGACACCGTCGAACGCTTCCCCGAGTTGAGTTTCTCCGGCGGACGCGCCCCCACCGAGCCGCAGCCGCCCTACCTCATCACCCTGGGCCGCGACACCGAAACCGTCGGCCTGCCGGTCATCCCCCGACCGGTCGTGCTCATCCGCTCCGGTCTGGGCGCCGCCGACGTCGATGGAATCTACGGCGTGCTTCAGTGGCTCAAGCAGATGCTGCGCCCGGCGCCGTTCGTCTCGCCCTACGCCAAAACACTCAACAGCCAGATGCGCATCGCCTGGCTGCCGCAATCGGCCCCCTTGCCCACCTGGGGCGGCTGGGCCCCGCAGCCCCGCGAGCAATACCCCATCGAGATCGATTTCGAACCCGGCAGCGTCGCGGCGTGCATTGACCTCACCACGGCCGCCCGGCAGGCGGTCACGGTGCGGACACAGCACAACGGCCGGTTCTACCGCCGCCTGCGCGACGCCCTGCCCCCGCTCGCCGCTCAGCTTATCGCCGGGCGGCACTGCTACCGCGCCAATCCCGCCGGCGCATCCACCACCGATCACGACGACGCCGCCTGGCGCCGCGACGACCTGGTCGTCGATGTACAATGCGACGCCGGCGCATTCGACCAGCCCGTGCACGCATCCGCCGACCAGGCCGGCGCGGAGCTCGTCCGCATTGAGCTGCCCGCGACCGGGACCGCGGGCGAAGCCGATTCGCCGTGGCGGACCGAATGGGCCATGGGCCTGCTCGAGCTCATCACCGGACTGCTCATGGGCGCGGTGATCGTCAACCGCGACGCCCTGCCCCTGGATTTAGAATTACCCAAGGCCGTCGCGGAGCTGCTCGACCGGGCGGTCCTGCGGCGCATCAACGAACCGGACACCGACTTGCCCGTCCCGGCGCCGCGCGGCCAACGCTGGTCGCTGCCGGCCGGACACGCGCTGATCGCCATCCGGTAGCGCAGGAATCGAAATGGGCGCCATGGCCAAGCCGTGGTTGGATACCATGGCCAAGCTCGAAATGGGTGCCATGGCCAAGCTCGACGAAGTCGAGCGCCGCCATGCCCCCGGCCAGGCAACACCGGGGCAATCGCCATGACCACCTTGACGCTCTTCGACATCTTTCGCCGGATCCTGCTCGTCATCGTGAGCTGCTACGTCACGGTGCAACTTGTCAGCTTCATCTGGCGCTGGCGCAGCGCGTCCCGCTCCGCCGACCGCACCCGGCGGGTCCTGGCACGCTACCTCGAGCTGAGTGTCCTGCGGACGAAACTGCGCCCCTTCCACAGCGACCTGGCGCAAATCGCGGTGCTGACCATCATCCTGGCCATCCTGGTCACGTGGCACCACTAACGAATCGGCCCCACGCAGTGGGGGGATACACAATGACAGGCAACGATCCCACATCCCCGGCCGACGAACTGGAACGCGCGCTCCAAAAGCTGCGCGGCGAAGCGGAGACGCTCGGTGTGCTGCTCCAGGCCGAGATGACCCTCGCCGACGCCGAGCAGCAGGTGGCCGAACGCCGCGCCTGGATCGATGCCCTCGATCGCGGCGCGCTCGTCGATCTGGCGGAGTGGGCCCGGGTCGACCTGGACGACCAACCGACCAATGCGGAAATCGTGCAGCGCGTGCTGCTCGCCGAATTGCAGCGCTACGATACCCTCTCGCTGCGCGGCCTGCGCGTCCTCGCCAAGCTGCGCAACGTGGCCGGGGCGGATACCGCCTCCCGGAAAGAGCTGGAACGCCGCCTGCGCCGCGCCGAATCGTTCCGCGAGACCGTACGGCGCAAGCGGCGGCAGATCATGGGCTCAATTCTGAGCCGGGCGCTCGAATCGGCCGCCGAGACGCCGCAGCCGATGGACGAACGCAAACGCGACGTGCTCGAAGCCTCACTGAAGCGCCACATCCAGGAGCAGGGGGTGGTCGGCGGCCTGGCGACCAAGCTCCGCGGCGTCGCCGACGATTACGTGGCCCAGAAGCTCGACGAAATCGAGCTGCGCATCGACCGCAAACTCGAGGAAATCGATCAGCGCCTGGCCGAATGGCGCGACCGCGAGATCTCCAACCGCCTCAAGATCATCAAAATCACGCTCATCGCGTCGATCCTTGTGGCCCTGATCAGCCTGGGCTATGATTGTCTTCGCTCTCCGGCAAAGGGGCCGGAACCGCCCGTTCAGCAACAGCGCGCACCCTAGCCGCGCACGCGACGCCAACGGGCAAAAACGCGAACCTCAACCCCCACGATGAGTGCGATGTATCGTAAGTTCACCGAACGCGTGGAGAAGGTCGTCAAGCTCGCCAGCGTCATTGCGCGCGAATACGAGCTCGACTATGTCGGCACCGAACACATCCTGCTCGCCCTCCAGCGGGAAGGCACCGGCCGGGCCGCCCAACTGCTCGAAGCCCACGGCGTCACTGCCGACAAGCTCAAGGCCGAAGTCGACCTGCTCACCCGCAAGAGCATGGAAGACACCTGGGTGTTCGGCCGGCTCCCCGGCTCGCCCCACTTTCGCAACGTCATCGCCACCGCGCTCGAAGAGGCCGAAAAGCTCAACCAGGACAAGCTGCAAACCGAACACCTGCTCCTGGCCCTGTTGAAAGAGGAAGGCAGCGTGGCCTACAACGCGCTGCACAACCTGGGGTGCAACTTTGCCACCATCCACGCCGACATCGTCGCCCAGGCGCAAAGTTGACCGCTTCCCTGTACCCTACCCGCCTCGCCCGACTTGTACGCCGCTGGGCCTCACCGTGACGCCGCGCCTCCTCTGCGCACTCCTGGCGAGCTTGGCGCTGGTCGGTTGCGGTGCAACGCCTTTTCCCGAAACGCCCCTGCCCGACACCGAAACGACGCCCGTGGACCCCGACCGCCACCGGCTGGTCGCCCGCGTCGCCCACATCACCGACGCCCACATTACCGATGAAGAATCGCCGGGCCGACTTTCCGCGCTCGCCCGGGCGAACGCCTCCGCCTGGCGGCCCCACGAACGCTACGCCATCCATCAACTCGACGGCACGCTGCGGGCCATCAACGCCTACCACGCCCGCGTCGCGCCCATCGATCTCGTCGTCCACACCGGCGACGGGGCCGACAACGCCCAGCTCAACGAGCTGCACTGGCTGCTCGACTGCTTTGACGGCCGGATCGTCAACCCCCTCAGCGGAGACGACGACCGTACCCCCACGCAGCGCGACGCCCGCCTGCTCGACGCCCACGCCCCCTTTGAAACCGAGGGGCTCTACCGCCAGGGCGTCCACGGCGACCTGCCCTCGATCCCCTGGTACACCACCGTCGGCAACCACGACCGCTACGCTGTTGGCATCTTCCCGATCGTGCGCCGATGGGACGGCCGGCTGCACGCCCCCCTGCCGGTGGGTTTTCGCATCGGGCTCTTCTTACCCACCGCGCTCGCCCCGGATGGCGCCATCGGCTACGGGCTCATCACCCCCGCGAACCCGGGGCCTCCGCCCGAAGTCTCCTTCGCTTCCTGGATCGCGCCCAACCCCGACCGCCGCTTCGTCACCATGTCCGATTGGGTCGCCGCCCATCACGACACCCTCACCGGTCCGCCCGGGCACGGCATTCCGTCGGCCCAACAAACCTGGTACAGCGTCGCCCCCGTCGATGGGCTGCGCCTCATCGCGCTCGACACCACCATCCCCATCGCAACCATTCCGACAGCCGTCTACGAGGCCGGCGCCGTCCTGGCCAACCAGGCCCGCTTCCTCGAAACCGAACTCCAACGGGCCCAGGACCGCGACGAGGTCGTCATCGTGCTCACCCACCACCCCAGCGTCAGCCTCGCCCCCGCCCTCGGCTCGGCCCTCTCCCCCCAGGGCTGGCGCGATCTGCTCAACCAATACCCCAACGTCGTCGCCCACCTCGCCGGGCATACCCATCGCCAGCGCGTGTGGGATCGCGGCCGCTACCTCGAGTTCGAAACCTCGGCCATCATCGACGCCCCCCAGCAGGGACGCATCCTCGAAGTCTGGCGCTCCGATGAGGACGTGGTGCTGCGCTACACCGTCTTCTCGCACCTGTACGACGGGACCGCGTTCGAGACCGCCGGTCTCGATCCCCCGCCCGCCGATCCCTGGTTGCCCATGCGGCAGACGGCCGCGGACCTGGCCCGCGACCACGCCCATAGCTTTGATCTGAAATCAACCGGCGAATGGTGGGTGCATGGCGACCCGGCGTCGGCTGCGCCGGCCCCCCGATGAATAGCAGGAAGTCTTTTTGTGCTAAAAGGTTACAACTGCATAGCGACGCAGCCCACGCCTCAGCGGACCGGCTTCGCTCGCCGCGCGGCCCGGTGCAGCGGACCGCGGGGCCCCACCGTGACGCGGACGCCCGCCCCGTCTTCATCGCGGCGTACGCCGGCTGGCGGCGTGAATCCTGGCCACAGCTTAAGGGCCTGTGGTCGCCCGTAGACACAGCTTGCTTTCTTCATAGGCTCTATCCCCAGCGTGCGTGTTTCAATGAAAGCGGCTGACTGCGATCTTGAGCCTACGATACGCCCTGCGGATCAGGCAAATAGAACACAACGGCCAACGCCCGGTAATCCCATCCTGGCTCGCCAACCGCTGGGACCGGAGTGGACGGGCCGGCGCCTTTCCACCCAAGCGTTGTGCGACCGACTTGCCAGGCGGACGGGCATTTGCCGGTTCAAGAGCTTCAACGGCGAATCGGCGATGCACGCGAACCAGAAAGTCTGAATTGGAGACAACCGCCATGAACAAGCGAGAGGAAGCCGGACTCCTCCGCGCCGTCGTCGCCCTCGCGGTGGCCGACGGCGCCATCAGTCGCAGTGAGCGCGGGGTGCTCGCCAACCTCGCCCAGCGCGTGGGCATCTCGCGCCGGACCCTCACGACCATGGTGGGCCGCGCCCGCCGCGATCCCGCGGCGCGCGACGAACTCTTCCGCCGCGCCGCGTCAGACCCGGCCCTCACCCTCGAAATGCTCGTCGCCGTCGCCCAGATCGACGGGTCCATCCACGTCGAGGAGCGGCGCCTGCTGGAAATCATGATGGAAAAACTGGACGTGCCCTTCAGCCAATTCGACGAAATCTACCAGCGCGGCGTCGAACGGGCCGACGCATTGCGGCGCCGCCGACCGCCTGCCCAAAAACCCAACGAGGAAACCGCCGCGGATCGGGCCGCAGTCGACAAACCGTAGCCGCGCCCTGCGGCCCATCTCGCCTCCGGACGCCGCGCTGCCGTCTACCGTAATCCCCAGCCCTGCAAACCCCACAGGTCACTCGCCGAACAGCGACTGCTGATTCGGCACCTCGGTCGCCGCGAATTCCTGCACGTTGCGGATCTCATCCGCGAACTCGTCCACGTTGTTGAACTCGCGATACACGCTCATGAAGCGCACGTACGCCACCTGGTTGAGCTCGCGAAGCTGCCGCGCCACGTACGCCCCGATCTGCTGGCTGCCCACCTCCCGCTCGAAATCGCGAAACAGGGCCCCCTCCACCCGGTCCAGCAACGCCTCGATCTCCGCCTCCGAAACCGCCAGCTTGTAGCACGCCATCCGCACACCGGCCAGGATCTTGTCCCGCCGATACGGCACCCGCGACCGGTCCTTCTTCACCACCGTCAGGCGCAGCTCCTCCTCCGCCCGCTCCTTGGTCGTGAACCGCCGGCCGCACTCCTGACACACCCGCCGCCGCCGGATCGCAACGCCACCCTCCGTCAGCCGCGAGTCAATCACCTTGTCTTGATCGTTTGCTCCACAGGATGGGCAACGCATGGTGGCGCCTCGCCGTCTCGACCCCAACGGGCCGATCCCAGTGCCTTTCCCCGCCGGCCTTCACATTTTTCCGGCATGGCGATATGTTGTCGCAAAATCACCGTAATCCCACGAAATGTTGCGGTCAAGCGCTAAGCGTCGCTGCTTTGACCCGGCCCGGGGACTTTGGGGAGTTTTTCGGATTCATGCCCACCGCCGTCGTCCACAAGCGGGTCGGCGATTTCGCCGTCGTCGGATACTCCCTCGCCGGCGAGGAGACCACCATCGCCCTCCCGGAGCTCAACGTCTGTTTCGACGCCGGCCGGGCGCCCCGCGAAATGGTCTCCATCGACACCCTTTGCGTCTCCCACGGCCACATGGACCACGCCGCAGGCATCCCCTACTACCTCTCCCAGCGTACCTTCATCGGGGCGTGCGCAGGCCGGGTCATCATCCATCAGGCCCTGGCACCCCGAATCCAGGCCCTCATGGACTGCTGGGCCCAGATCGAGGGCCACGATTCACCCATGGAGCTCTGCGGGGTGGACGAAGGCGACGAGGTGCCCCTGCGGCGGGACCTCTTCGTCCGTGCTTTCCGGGTCAACCACGGCGCGTTCGCCCTCGGTTTCTCCCTGATCGAACGCCGCCACAAGCTCAAGCCCGAGCACATCGGCAAGTCCGGACCTCAGCTCGTCGCCCTCAAAAAGCAGGGCATCGCCATCGAAAACACCGTCGAGGTGCCCCTGGTCGCCTACGTGGGCGACACTGCCGACGGGCGTTTCTTTGACCTCGACCACGTCCGCAACGCCAGACTGGTCATCATGGAGTGCACGTTCTTCGACCCCGAGCACGCGGTGCGCGCAAAGGCCGGCAAGCACATTCACGTCCGCGACCTGCGCAACATCCTGCCACGCCTGCGCTGTCCCCACATCCTCATGACCCACCTCACCCGCCGCACCGACCTGCGCGCCGCCAAGCGCCTGCTCGAAAATCACGTCGACCCCGTCGACTTCCAGCGAATCACCATCCTCATGGAACGCCCCCGCCGCCCATCCCCCCGCCCCCCGAAAACTGATAGCTGATAGCTGATAGCTGATAGCTAACCTACCACATCTGCACCTTGATAATCGGCTTCGCCAGCAGCGCAAAAACCATCGACAAAATCAACCACGACACCGCCCAGTGAACGTCCCAGCCGAAGAACGGCGTGCTGCCCGCCGGCACGCTGTGCAGCTCGATCCGCTGAATCACGTCCTCCGACCCCGCGGGGGGCTCCACCGCGTAGTAGAGTTGATCGAGAATGCTCGGACCGGGTCGCACCGGGCAGGCTTTGACGTAACGCTGGTCGGATACGGTGATCATCTTCTCCGCCGACGCGTCCCCCACCTGCACCACCAGCGGCGCCCGCACGGGCTCGGTCACCTTCAGCCGCCAGCAGAGCTTGTCCACCGCCGGATAGTCCTTGTACCGATTAAGGTCGTGACGCGTCGCCCCCACGTCCACCACCACGCCCGGCGGAACGTCGAGCCCAATCTCGGGATCCGTGTCCAGGGTCCCCGGCCGCAGCTCGGCATACAGCAGAACCTCCTCGCCCACCGACAGCGGATTCCACTCGTACCGCGGGGCCATCTGCCCCAACAGCAGCGTGATGGGCACGATCATGACCAGCAGCGGAAACAGCGAGTGCAACAGCAACCGCCCGGCCGCCCCGAAGAGCCGCCCCTGCGACCGCAACGTCACCCCCAGGTCGTCCTTGTACAGCTTCGCCGCCAGCAGCGAGGAGCGGATGTCGTCGTGCACCCGGCTGATCGCAGTCTGGTTCGAGGTGTACTTGTAGATCACCAGCGCCACCACGCCAGTGAAGGCGGACAACACGGTGAGCGACAACCATCCCGGCCAGCCTTCCATGAATGCGAAGACGGCGTCAAACCCGCTGGTGAGATATCGATTGATGAACCACATCAGAAGTTATCAGCCTTCCGCCGCGTCCAACCGGAAAGAAGCCCGCCCGTTGCGGGCGACGAACACGGAAACCCGAGACTACTCCAGGTACCCCAAGCCCCGCAGCCGCTCGGTCACCTCCTCATCGGACTCGGCGGTCTCGAGCTTGGCCAGCTCCTTCTCGATCATGTGCACGATGAACTCGTCCGCCGAGGCGTACCCCGCCAGGTCGGCCACCTTCTTCACCCGGTCGTACAAACCGGAATCGATCTTGATTTTCGCTGCCATGAGGGCCGCATCCTCCGGTTGCGTCGCCCACGGCCGGGCCGCGGACCGACTCGGTCAATCACTTACTGCTGCTTCGGTCGTGAATCCGCCTCGAACACGCTGCCGCCGTGCATCACCGGCGGCGGCGCGATATCGAACTCCCGCAGAATCGTCGGGGCCAGATCCTCCAGCGTCGGCCTCTGAAGCTTGATCCGGCGATTGCTGAATATCACCCCCGGCACCAGGTCGGTCGCGATGCAATGGTCGCCGCACCACGCCTCGGTGTTGTCTTCCACCAATTCCTCCGGCACCCCGCCCAAAGCCGTGCTCCAACTGCCCCGATATTCCAGCGCATAGCCGATCTGCATGTCCGGACCACGCCGAATCTGATCGCCGGAATACACTTCATGCGCCTGGTAAACTTCCTTGATCGGATGCCGGCCGGTGGCCGGGTCCACCGCCTGCTCGAGTCCGGCACAGATCTCGTCCATCAGCGCCTGCTTGTCGGCCGGATCGACGATGCCCCGGCCTTCGCGGCCTTTGAGGTTGATGTACAGCCCGTTGATGCCCATTCCGTATGCCCGCGTCTTGCTCATGTCCAGGCAGGTGTAGTTGCTCCGATCCCGCGCATCCGGGTCGACCACGGCGTACCCGTTGCGCACCAGCCAGGTGTTGAGGTTGAAACCGCGAGCGAAGTTGGCAAAGCCATGATCGGAGATACACAGCAGCGTGGCGTCGGGGAAGCGCTTCATCACCTTGCCCACCGCCTCGTCCACCTCCAGGTAGACCTGCCGCATGACGTTCTTGTACTTCTCGGACTCTTCGGCGGTCAGCGCCGGGTGATTCTCCTCCATCGCTCCCCAGAACATGTGCCCGATCATGTCCGTGCTGCCGAAGTAGAAGAACATGAAGCCTCGGTCAAAACGGTCCAGCGCGAAATCGAGCAGCCGCATCCGCTCCTGCAGAATCAGGTTGGCCTGCTGCAGAAACTCGTCGCGGGTGATCACCTTGTGCCGCAGCCCCTGGGTATCTTCCGGAAGCCCTTGCGTGAAATAGGAGCCGATCGCTTCGGCCACCTCCTCCGAAAAGCTCACCGGCTCGCTGATGGGCAGCGCAGGGTTTTCGGGATCGATCTGGATCGGCGTGACGTACATCTCGATGCTGGGCGCAACCTGCCGCAGGTAGATGCGAAAGACGCCGGTCATGGTCATGGCATGGGCGCCGCCCACGCTGGGCCCCATGCTGAACTCGACGGTCTGCCAGTCGCTCCATTCGCCGGACTTGAGCAGCACGCGACGGTCCTGCCATTCGATCAGCGCCGTGTCGGTGTCCTTGTCTCGGTTGAGGGTGAACTCGACCTTGGTGTGCTCCCGCGCCCGCTCGGCCCCCACGACCTCGGGATTCAACAAGCCGTCGGGCGGACCGTAGAAGAACTCCCGGGTCGTGTCGCCCCCCAGGGGCCGCATCTTGAGTTGGTGCACCTCGCCGCCGCCGAACTTGCGCGCCCCGTCCCACCGGCCCGACGTGTAGAAAAAGCACTTGCCCACCTCGCCGTTGAGGTCCGGCGTGCCCATGTCGGTAAGCGTGCGGAAGGCGCCGGGACCCTGCGGATCCTGCGGCGGGTAGTTGGCCGGAATACGGTAGACGCTCGCGTCGATGCCGGCCTTGGTCAGGTACGCCCAGAACGGACTGCCCTGCCGCATGCTCAGCACCGCGCCGCTCTTCAGCGGCACCGCCCAGCGGCCGAACTCGACGATCCAGCGACCCGGCTTGTTCACGCTCGTGGAAAAGTCCGGAGCGTACGTCGCCGGATCCCGGTGAATGAAATCGAAGATCCCGTGCTCGCCGGGATTGGTGCCGGTGATGATCGACGACCACGCCACCGGGCTCTGCGGCGGCGTCGAGGTCTGCAACGGCTCGAAGCCCCCCAGGTCGGCCAGCTTCTGAAAATTCGGCAACACTCCCTCATCGAGCAGCTTGCGGGTGAACACCGGGTCCATGCCGTCAAGCCCGATCATGATCACCTGCTTGTCCACCACGTTCTCGGGCTCGCGGCTGCACGACGCGAGCGCCAGCGCGACGACCAGCCCCCCGGCCAGCACGCCCCCGCGAAATATGCCCGCAAACATCCCGCGCTCAAAAGTCGCCGTCATCATCAATTCGCCTCTGCCGCCTGGGCCCCGTGATCGAGCACCTTGAGCGGTCTGCCGTCCATGTGCCGCGGCGGCGTGATCCCGAACAGATCCAGCACCGTCGGCCCCAGGTCGAGCAGCCGCGGATTCTCGCCGAGAATCTTGCGGTTGCTGAACATGATGCCCGGCACGATCTTGGGATCCACGCAGTGATCGCCGCTCCACGCCTTGAGGTTGTCGCCAAACACCTCGTCGGTGATGTCGCCCACCGCCGCCTCCCAGCTCACCCGGTAACCCTCCGCGTAGCCGCAGATGATGTCCGGCGCGTGCTCGGTATACGGGCCGTGATAGCACTTGCGCGTGTTATACGCCGTGTTGATCGCCACCCGCTCGTGCCGCGGATCGACCAGCCCGGTCAGCTTGGCGCACAATTCCTCACGCAAGGCGTTCGCCTCCGCGCCCGGCTGAACGATGCCCTGCGACTCGCGCCCGGCAACATTGAGAAAAATACCCGCCAGCCCCTGGGCGTAGGCCCGGGTCTTCGACCAGTCCACCGTCGCCAGGTAGCGCTTGCCGTCGGGCGGCGCCTTCAGCGTCATGTACCCGTTGTCGATCAGCCAGCGGTTCAGATCGATCCCGTACCGAAACGGCTTGAAGCCGTGGTCGCTGATGACCAGCAGCAGCGTGTCGGGATCGTCGCACGCGGCTATGGTTTTCCCTACCAGGGCGTCCATCCGCTCGTACAGTTCGGGAATGGCGTTATGCAGCCGCTGCTCGCCGAACCCCTCCCGCGCCGGATGCTCCGGATCAATGTAGCGCCAGAACATGTGCTGGATCCGGTCCGTCCCGTCAAAAACGCAACACACCATCCCGCGCTTGGTCTTGTCCAAAGCGTCAAAGAACATGGTCTCGCGCTCGGCGTCCGCCTCAACGCACTGGTGCAGAAAACCGGGATCCTGGAGGATCTTCTCATTCAGCGCCCAGGTGTCCTCCGCCAGGCCCAGCGTGGCATACGGTCCCTGCGTCTTGGCCAGGTACGACGAATACACCACCGGGTGCGAAATGGGCATCGCCGGCTTGTCCGGGTCGATCTGCAACGGCGTCACGTAAAGCTCGAAGTGCGGCTCCACACCCATCAGCAGAAACTGGCAGATCCCGTGCACCTTGGCGCCGATGCCCGCCTTGAAATGAAACTTCACCCAAGGCGTGTATTCGCCCTTGGTCAGCTTGTGCTTCTTGCCGCACAGACTCAGCTCGGCCGAATCCGGACCGGTCACGCGAACGGTGAACGGCGCATGCATCGGCGCGTTGTCGATGCGCATGCCGTCGTTGGGCCCGACCAGGTGCGAGGTGATCGTATCGCCCTGGCGCGTCACGTGGATCTGCTCGCCGCCGGTGTAGGGAACCTCGCCGCTCTCCCGCGTCGTGTAAAAGCTGAACGTGCCCTGGCTGCCCCGCAGGTCCGGCACGCACATGGCGCTGAGCAGCACGCCGCGAAACTTCTCCGGCGGCCAGGTGATCGGCACCCGGATCACGTCGCTGAAAATGTCGTGCTCGCCCAGGTAATTCCAGAACGGTTTGCCCTTGCGCAGCAGACGGATCGACGGCTTGCCCAGCAGAATCAAGTACTTTCCGATCCGCAGCGTGCGGTTCACACCGCCGATGTCCACGCTCGACAGCGAGGGCAAATAGTTGCGCCGGTCGATCGACAGAAAGTCGAAGATGTTGTGCTTGCCCGGGTTGCACCCGGTCAGAAACGAAGACCACGCCACCGGGCTCAGCGGCGGCAGGGTCGTGCCCAGCTTCTCGTAACAGCCCTGCTCGCGCAGCTTGACCAGGTTGGGCATCTTCCCCTCGGCCATGTACTTCTCGGCCAGCGAAGGCTCCATCCCGTCGAGACCCAGGATCACCACCCGCTTGACCCGCGCCGACTTCAACGCCTTACGCCCCTTGACCGCCCGCCAGACCCACCGGATGGGCCAGGTGAACAACGTCAGCACGGCGCTGAGCATCGCCACGAAGAACACCAGAAATGAACCCAGCACCGCAAATCCGGCCCCGGGTCCGATATACGCCAGCGCCGGAGGCGCCCAGGCCACCACCGCCACCAGGGCGAGCAGGATGATGCGCCCCGCGCCCCACCGCGGCCGAGTTGGTTCGTTCAGTGTCATGGGTCAAGTTACCTGGTTGGGACCGCCAACGGTTTGCCGCAAGATGGTCTTATATACGTTGTCGGGCCATGCTGGGTTCAGACAGGCGCAATGCTGTGTCGGCGTGCGTCTGACTCGCGGCCGCTCTCCGCAACCGCAACGACGAATTCCCCAAAACGCTTTAACCGACTTGCCGATCAAGATCAAGGTAAGACAACACGAGGCCGGGCCGGCCAAGCCGCCGCGCACGCTTTGCTTTCCTGTGGACGCGCCGCGATAATGTCCCGTATGCCTGTGGACCGGCGGACTCGCCTGCCCATCCTGCGTCGATACGCCGCACCGCGCCGCCTCGGACCCCTTGTATCAGGACCGCGACCATGATCGCGAGCGCCACCTACACCCTGCGGCCCTTCGACCCGCTCTTCGCGGGACTGGTCGCCTCGTGGGTGGACACCGCCGAGGAGCTCTTCTGGCTCGCCCCCAGCACGCTCCCGCCCCTGTCGGCCGTCAAGGTCGTCCGCTGGACCCGGCGACGCGGCCATCCCCTGCTCTATTTCCGCGTGGGCGCGGCCTGCCCCGTAGGCTACGGCGAGCTCAACCCGATGCGCAACGACCCCCGCCACCTCTGGCTCGGACACGTGGTCCTCGATCCCCGCCAGCGGGGCTGCGGCCTGGGCTACCGCATGACGCAGGCCCTCGTCGAGCACGCCTTCAATGCGCTGCGCGCCCGCCAGCTCACCCTCGTGGTCTTCCCCGAAAATGAACCGGCCGTCCGCTGCTACCAGCGCGCCGGCTTCACCCTCCGCGGCGAGGAACGCCAGTGCTTTCGCGGCATAGGCCCGCGACGCCGACTCCTCCGCTTCGAGATGACCGCCCCCCCGACGATCCCCGTCGGGGCAGCTTCTGCGCCCGCCTCGGCGAATCCTGCCGAATGCTGAAAATCGCCCTCCGGAAGCTTCGACGCTCAATTCGCGGTCGTGGTATCCGGTTCGAACACGGCGAAAATGCCGTCGATCATGCCGGTCGCGATGGACATCACGCCGGTCTTGATGCTGTCCCCGGCCACGGCGCGAAACTCCTGCGCCCCGGCACATCCGTTGAGCCCCACCAGATACAAACCACTCAACATCGCGGCCACTTTGAGCTTGCGGCTCTGGGTCTTCGCATTTCTGGTCATTTGTGCACTCCTTGCATACTGGCGTGAAATACCACGCGGTCGACTGTCTTGCCGCCAATCTATCGACGAACCCACGCCGCCCACGACAGCCGAATCGAGCGCAGCCGGCCCCCAGTCGACCGGCAAACCACCGCCCGGCGCAGAAGCTGCGCGACCATGAATCGTTGCTTAAAGTCTCGGGTGGTAACGCCGCGCCGCCCTGCGCACGCCGCCCTACCCGTACGGATGTGCTACGACCACGGCGGCCCTTGCCTCGCCGACCGCCCCCGCCTCGCCGGTGGACCGCAGCGTCGCAACCCCCCCGCCGATCATCCGCGCGGCCGCCGCGATCAGCACCGCCACGAACACAACCCGCAGCACCGTCAACGGAAGCTTGTGGGTCAGCCGCGCCCCGATCAGGCTGCCTACGATGGCGGTCGGTATCAACGCCGCCGCAAAACCGAGCGACGCAGCCACCGTATACTCCGGATGGTTAATCTCCAGCGCATAGTTCTTGCTGAACGCCCCGATGCAACTCAGCGTCACGATCGTCGCGGTCGAGTTGGCGATCGCGTTGCGCAGCGGCATGCCCAACAGGCGGATCTGCAAAGGCACGCAAATAACCCCGCCGCCCACGCCCAGAAGCCCCGCGACAAACCCCGTGGGCAGCCCTGCGAGCAGCCCCGCCCGCCAGCCGCCCGACTTCGCGTCGAACTCGCCCTCCACCTGCGCCTGCTGACCAACCCGCACCATCCGGGCAAGCTGCCGCCCCCCCACGTACACCAGGAACACGCCGAACAGGATCATCAGATACGCCTGTCCGCCGCCGCGAAACAGCGGCGACTCGCTGGCCACCACCCCCACCACCACCGCCACGACCGCCAGGGGCGCCATCCGACGCACCACGCCTCCCATGACGGCCCCCGCCCGGGCGTGCTGCCACAGCGCCGGCAACACCACGAAGAAATTCACGATCATCGCCGCCGCCTGGTACAGGTGCTGCTGAGGTCCGAAAAAATGCGTCATCGCCGGGATCATCAGAATGCTCCCGCCGATCCCCAGCAGACCGCCCAGCATCCCGGCCAGCAGTCCCACGATACACAGGATCACAGTGTCCACGATTCGCTCCCGCTTGCGGGACGCACCCGGCGCCCCACCCCGCGATCCTCGCCCCGGATCCGCCCGGCGTCAACGCGCCCTCGGTTTTGACAGATTGCCGCGTAATGAGATACTATTCGTGGCTCGGCTGCCCCCGTGGCGCCCCTGGCCGACATAGCTCAATGGTAGAGCGCAGCTTTCGTAAAGCTGAGGTTGTGGGTTCGACTCCCACTGTCGGCTGTCGCTGGAAAACCCATAAGCAATCACGTCCAAGTTGTGTCGGCGAAACACCCGCCCGACATATCCGCCCATTACCTGCTCAATGTGGTTGTGGCGCGTTGCCCCGCGCGGTTAAGATGCGCTCGTGGCATCAAGCAGGCGGCTATGCAAACCACCTGCGGCGGCCGGTCAGGGTCCGCCAACCCGCCACGTTGACACTGAGTACCCAGATCGCAGGTGGACCGGTTCGTGGTTGTGGCCACGTGTGCCCCCCGCGGCCCTCGCCGGCCGCGACGGCAATCGTTCCACCGGAGCCAAGGAGGCAAAACCCAACATGAAATCCACCGCGCGGCACACCACCCGTATCGCTCGCAACGCCATCATTGCCGGGTGCGTCCTGGCGGCGACGCTGACCGCTCACGCCCAGCAGATCCGCTGGCAGTCCGGAACCGAGCTAACCCAGTTCCGCTCGTCGGCCGAAGCCGCCCAGACCGCGGCCCAGGCCACCACCCGCGCGGGCGGGGCCCGCCACCTGGTGGTGCAATTCGATCGCCCCGTCACCCCCGAAGATCGCGCCACCCTCGAAGACGGCGGACTCAAGCTGCTCAGCTACGTCGGCGACAACGCCTACTTCGCGGTCGTCGCCGAATCCGGCGTCAACGTAGCCAAGGTCGCGGCGGTCGATTCCCTGCGCATGGCCGCCAACATCGAACGCGACTGGAAACTGCATCCTTCCCTGGTCGCCGATGAAATCCAACCCTGGGCGATCGTTACCGCGCCCGACAAGGCCAGCGACGAAACCCCCACCGTGGCGGCGTACGTGCTCTTCCACCCCGACGTCGAATTGCATGGTGATGCCGTCGCGCTCGTCCACGACTTCGGCGCCCGCGTCCAGTCCCACCTGGAAAGCGTCAATGGCCTGGTCATCGAACTGCCCGCCGACATGGTCAAGCCCCTCGCTGACGACGACCGCGTGCAGTACATCGAACCGCCCCTGCCGCGGATGAGCGGCATCAACAACAGCAACCGCGTCATCACGGAAGCCGATGTCGTCCAAAGTGCGCCCTACGGCCTGGACGGCAGCGGCGTCTCCGTCCTCGTCTACGACGGCGGCACCGTCCGCGCCAGCCATCAGGACTTCAGCGGCCGAGCCACCGTCCGCGACACCTCCGGCATGGGTTCCCACCCCACCCACGTCGCCGGCACCGTCGGCGGCGACGGAACCGCCAGCGGCGGAACCTTCCGCGGCATGGCCCCCGGCGTCACCATCGAGTCCTATGGCTTCGAGGTCGAAGGCGGGCTCACCCAGGGTTTCCTCTACACCGATCCCGGCGATATCGAAGATGACTACAGCGAGGCCATCAACGTTCACGGCGTCGATGTCTCCAACAACTCCATCGGCACCAACACCGCCCCAAACGGCTTCCCCTGCGAATGGGAGGGCAATTACGGCATCACCGCCACGGTCATCGACACCATCGTCCGCGGCGACGCCAGCAACCCCCTCTTCACCGAGCCCTTCCGCATCGTCTGGGCCAACGGCAACGAACGCAGCAGCGGCGCTTGCGGAACCACCTACCTCACCACCGCCCCGCCCGCCTGTGGAAAAAACCACATCACCGTCGGCGCCCTCAACTCCAATGACGATTCCGTCACCTCCTTCACCAGTTGGGGCCCCTGCGACGACGGACGCATCAAGCCCGACATCTCCGCGCCCGGCTGCCAGTCGAACGACGATGACGGCGTGACCTCCACCGACTCCTCCAGCGACACCGCCTACTCCACCAAGTGCGGCACCTCCATGGCCGCCCCCACCGTCACCGGACTCGCCGCCCTCCTCATTCAGGATTTCCGCACCCAGTACCCCGGCGAACCCGACTTCAGAAATTCCACCCTCAAGTCGCTGCTCGCCCACTCCGCCGAAGACGTCGCCAACGTCGGACCCGACTACCAGACCGGCTACGGGTCCGTCCGCATCCAGCAGGCCGTCGACCTGATGCGCAGCGGCAACTTCCTCGAGGAATCCCTCATCCAGGGCAACATCTTCCGCGCCGTGGCCGTCGTGGCCCCCGGCGAGACCGAACTCAAGGTCACCATCGCCTGGGACGACGTGCCCGGCGTGCCCAACACCAACCCCGAGCTGGTCAACGACCTCGATCTCCGCGTCTTCGCTCCGAACGGCACGCGCTACTACCCCTGGACCCTCGATCCCGCCAACCCCGCCAACCCCGCCGTACGCAACACCGAGGACCACATCAACAACATCGAACAGGTCTTCGTGAACAACCCCGCGGCCGGTGGCTGGACCATCGAGGTGCACGGCTACAACGTGCCCCAGGGACCCCAACCCTTCTCCCTCGTCGCCACCCCGCTGCTGGTCAATTGCAGCGACGCCGGCATCATCGCCCTCGACCGACCCAAGTACCCCTGTGACGGCGCCGTCTCCATCCGCGTGGTCGACTGTGGACTCAACACGTCCGACGCCGTGACCGACACCGTCTCCATCACCATCGCCTCAACCACCGAACCGGGCGGCGAAACCGTGCTCCTCACCGAAACGGCCCCCGAAGCCGCCACGTTCCTCGGCGCCATCGATCTGGCCACCGCCGATGCCGCCGGCGTGCTGCACATCTCCGCCGGCGACACCATCACGGCCACCTACATCGACGCCGACGACGGCGACGGCGGCGTCAACGTCAACGTCACCGCCAACGCGACGGTCGACTGCACCGCCCCCCTCATCACCAGCGTGCAGGCCGTCAACATCGAACCCCGCAGCGCCGACGTGACCTTCAACACCAATGAACCGGCCCAGACGGCGGTCCATTACGGCCCCTCCTGCGGCAGTCTCACCAACACCGTGAGCAGCTTCGTCTACGGCGCCGCCCACACCCTGGCCATCTCGGGGCTCACCGACGAGACCACCTATTTCTACGCCGTCGAAGCGGTTGACGAGGCCGGCAACATCTCCACCGACAACGCGGGCGGAGCGTGCTACAACTTCACCACGCCGGATATTCCCAACTTCTTCACCGAAGAGTTCGGCAGCGACTTCGACCTCGACAACCTCATGCTCACCTTCAGCCCCAACGCCAGCGTCGATGGCTACGCCGCCTGCGCCGAGCCCATCACCGCTCTGCCCACCGACCCCGCCGGCGGGACCACGCTGAGCCTCAGCGACGACGACTATGAAACCGTCAACCTCAGCGGCGCCAGCGTCCTGTTCTACGGTGGCAGCTTTTCCACCTTCTATCCCGCCAGCAACGGATACCTCACCTTCCTCTCCGGCGACGACGACTACAGCGAGAGCATCAGCGAGCACTTCAGCTTCGCCCGCATCGCCCCGCTGTTCGACGATCTCAATCCCAGCAGCGGCGGCACGGTCAGTTGGAAACAACTATCCGACCGCGTGGCCGTCACCTGGCAAAACGTGCCCGAGTACAACACGAGCAACCAGAACACCTTCCAGGTCGAGATGTTCTTCGACGGCGTGATCCGCATCAGCTACCTCGACGTCGCCGCCAACGACGGCATCGCCGGCCTCTCCGAGGGCCAGGGTCTCGACCCCGACTTCTACGAAACCGACCTGTCGGTCATGGGCGCCTGCGGCCCCCAACCGCCCGTTGCCGACCCGCTGGCCATCACCACCGCCGCCAACCAGGCGGTCAGCATCACCCTGCTGGGCAGCGACGACGGCCTCCCCGATCCGCCGGCGGCCATCGACCACATCATCACCAGCCTGCCCGCCAAAGGCACGCTGACCGATCCCCAGGGTGGCGAGATCACCGCCGTGCCCTACACGCTGGCCAACGGCGGCCAGATGCTCACCTACACCCCAAGCACGAACCTCTACGGCGCCGACAGCTTCATGTACAAGGTCAATGACGGCGACGTGCCCCCCGATGGCGGCGACTCCAACGAGGCCCTCGTGTCCATCACCATCCAGGCCGATCCCCCCACCAGCCAGAACATGGCGGTGACCATGGATATCGATGTCCCCAAGAGCATCCGCCTGACGGCCAACGATCCCAACGGCGACCCCCTCGACTACACCATCACCGACCTGCCGACCCATGGAACCTTGTCGGATCCGAACGGCGGGACAATCAACGCGGCGCCCTACACCCTGGCCGGCAAAGGGCGCTTCGTCCTCTTCACCCCCGAGACCGGCTACGCCGGCAACGACGCGTTCAGCTTCTACGCAGAGGACGGCATCTTCCAGTCCAACACCGCCACGGTGAATGTTCACGTCATCGCAGCCGTCCCCGTCATCACCACCGCGAACCTGCCCGACGGCGTGGTGGGCCAGCCCTACGGTCCTTTCCAGTTGGCCAATACCGGCGGCCAGCCCCAGACCTCCTGGTCCCTCGTGACCGACCTCGTCTATGTCGAACGCGATCTGGGCGCCTGCGCCTTCGCCGAGGTGGGCACGCCCATGAACTGGAACGGCGACGACGTGTTCTGGGTCTACAACCTGCCGTTCCCCTTCCCCTTCTATGGCGTGAACCGCACCGAGATCCGCGTGTGGTCCAACGGCATCATCAATTTTGGAGAGATTGTCGGCCATCAGTACGACAACACCGACGAGCGGCTGATCGCCGACCGCCGCATCGCCCCCCTGTGGGATGACCTCAGCACCGCCGGTGCCGGCGAAAACATCTTCATCGACACCAGCGTCCCCGGCGAGATCACCATCCGCTGGAAGGCCCACACCTACGCCGGAAGTCACCCGGTCGACGTGGCCGCCACCCTGCGGGAAAACGGCGACATCCTCTTCCACTACGGCCCGAGCAATGCCGCAGTAACGCCCACCATCGGCGTCTCCGACGGCACCGGTTCGGATTACACCCTGTCGCAATACAACAACAGCACATCGTTGACCAATGCCAACTCCATGCTCCTGAAGATCCCCGACCACATGCCCGCAGGCATGGCCCTCAGCACCGACGGCGTCCTCAGCGGCGCCCCCGAGGCGGCCGGAACCTTCGAGCCCGTCATCCGGATCACCGACAGTCTGGGACGCTGGGACGAACACGCCTTCCTCCTCAACGTCGGCGCCCCCATCGGCGACTACGACGCGGACGGCGACATCGATCTCAGCGACCTCGCCGTTCTGGTCGACTGCCACTTCGGACCCGAGGCCACTCCCGCACCGGTCCTGCCGACAACGGCGGCGTCGTGCCTCACCGCCTTCGACTTCGACGGCGACGGCGACGTGGACCTCCAGGATGTCGCCGCGTTCGAGCAGGCCTTCACCGGCCCCTGACCCGTCGGCATCACCCGGGGGGAATGAAGCGACGCCCGCGGAGACCTGAGTCTCCGCGGGCGTCTTTCTATCCACCAGTAAGCTCTTCACCTCTGCGAGGATGACCGATCATCTGCCCGCGAGCCAGGCGACGTCAACGCCACTCGTCGGCCGCACCGTCGCGGCACAGCGCCCCCAACTCCGCCTCCAACTCGCCCAGCGTACGCTCCAGCATCGCCGCTTCGTCGTACTGGTTGGACCCGATCGCCCGGCGCACCCGCATGACCTTCGCCAGCCGCAGGTCCGGCACATCCGCCACCCGGTTGCACCACCCGGCCAGCTCCCTGTCACCCAGCCCCGCGCCACGGAGCGTCAGGCGGTCACGCGCTTCGTCGAAGGAGGGGCCCATCGCTCGTCTCCGCTAATCACCGCAATCCCGCGAACAAGTTCTTCCACTAATTGTTATCGAACATTGCGCACCGCCTGTTGAACGGTTTCGGCGCCACTGCACGAATTCCGCTCTCAGTCTATCTCCTCCGCTCTCACGCGACGGATTGAGCCCAAACGGCACGTTACGGAAACTACTCGAAATCACGGCCCATGCCCGATAATCTATCTACCAACGGAAGCGCCGGCGCGACGCGCCACGACCGCACCGATCAATCCAAGGACGGCGGCAGCGGAACGGCCCGCAGGAGGCAACGGCCTATGAAGTGGACTTTGGGACTCATGGCGGCATCGCTTGCATGCCTCACCGGCTGTCAGTCGGCATCGCCCTCGGCCAGGCGCTATCCCGCCCCGATCTTCGATACCCGGCCTCAACCACCGGCCGTCGCCCAGCCCCGGATTCAGCCGGCGCCGATCCCCGGCCATCTGCCCCCCGGCGAACCGGGGTGGATACCCCCAGGCGGAATCAAGCCCCGCTGGACGGAAATCGTCCTCCACCACAGCGCCTCCGACACCGGCAGCGCCGCCGCGTTCGACAGCTACCATCGCAACGTCAACAAGTGGGATGAACTGGGTTACCACTTTGTCATCGGCAACGGGCGCGGCAGTGGCAATGGCGTCATCGAGGTCGGTCCGCGCTGGCGCAAACAGAAGCACGGCGCTCACTGCAAAACCCCGAACAACCACTACAACGACCACGGCATCGGCATTTGCCTGGTCGGCGATTTCGACGAGTCGTATCCGACGTCCGCGCAACTCGCCAGCCTCAACCGTCTGCTCGCGTTCCTCACGGCCCACTGTCGCATCCCTCCATCGCGCATCACCACCCACAAGAACGTGACGCATAAGACGGCCTGCCCGGGGCGCCACCTGGACCTGGCCGCCGTCAAACGCAGCCTGGCCACCGACCGGCGGTATTCACGCGCCCAGTGATCCGAAACGTTCATCGGGCGTCTTCCCGGCGGCAACATTATCGGCCGGTGGACTTGTCACGGGCGTACACCAAGGCGCCGGCAACACAATCGCAACCGGTTACATCTTTTGACTGGACAGCCGACGGCGGATATCGGAAGTTTTAAACTGCGGCCTCCCCGCTTCCGATGGGTACAAAGTAAGGGATGTACGGTCTGTGACGGCGGCAATATCCTTGCCGCGGGGTCGGATTTGGCGTACCTTCCTCTGGGACCACGGCCGGGATCGTTACCCGTACCTCGGCCGACCAATGCGTTCAACAGGAGCGAATTCCATGCAAAAGCGGCGTCTTCGACGACGAGTTTCACGAGCGGCGATGGCCCTGCTGATCGGCGGCAGTGCCTTCCAGTTGAGCGGTTGCGATCCGACCGTGCGCGCGACCCTGCTCACCGGCCTGGAGACCACCACCAGTACCCTGGCTCAGACCTTCATCACCGCCTTCTTTGTGAGCCTGGCCGACGACGACTCCACCGGCCTGACCACAACGCCGTAGCGCGCTGACACCGCCGCCGCGATGTCCGAACCCGCACGGGTCGATCGCGGAAGGGCGCCTGACTGGAAACACCCGCGGGAGATCGGCGCGACTGCGCCGATCTCCCGCTTTCAATTCCAAGCCCGCGGCGAAGGTCGCTTCTCAGTTCTCGGCGCCCGCCAGCGCCGCCTCCAGGCGATCCACGTTCTCTCCCATCAGCGACATGAAGTCCTCGCCCGCGGACCGGTCCTCCGCGTCCAGCGACTCCACCGGCGCATACACCACGTTCTTCAGCCCGAACCGCGCGTCCATCAGCTCGGCCGTCTCCGCGAGCGGCTTGGCTTCCCAGAGCATGATCGTCCCCGGCGACTTGGCGTGCACCGCGGCAACCTCCGCGAGCGCGTCCTCGCCCGGTACGGCCAGCGGATCCAGACCGAAGTTGTGCACCTTCCAGCCGTACCGGCGGGCGAGATAGTTGTACGCCGGGTGTGCGGCGAACAACTGCCGATCCCCCAGTCGTTCACTCAGCCCGTGCAGGCGCTCGCCCAGCGCCTCCAGGTCGGCCGCCAGTGCCTGGTAGTTCGCCTCCAGGGTCGCCTTCTGCTCAGGCAATCGCTCGATCAATGCATCGCGGATCTGCCCCGCCTGCACTTTGGCATTTTCCGGATCCAGCCAGGTGTGCCCGTCAACGCCCTCGTGCGTGTGCTCGCCGCCGGGACCATGGCTGTGCGTCATCGCATGCTCCATCACGATAAACGTCTCCGCCAGGGGCTTCGCCGTGTCCACCACCCGCGCTTCCGGCAGGCTCACGCGAGCTAGCCACGCTTCGAACGACGCACCATTGACCACGATCAGGTCCGCCTCCTGGTACGCCGCAATCGTGGCGTCGCTGGGCATCCAGGTCGCGGGATCGCTCTCCGGCGGACAAGGGTTGACGACCTCGACCAGCGCCCCCCCAATGCGCTCCGCAAAGTACGCCGTCGGATAAAACGTGGTATAGACCACCGGCTTGCCGGGCCGCTTCTCCGCCTCTGTGCCCGTATCGCCCCGCTCCGGTTTGCATCCCCCCATGCCCGCCGCAACGCCCAGAACCATCAGCACGGCCATCGCTCTTCGCATGTCAGCTCCTTTGAATTGGACGATGGTTTCCCCACCCGATCTGTGCGCTGATCAGTGCACTTCCGACCGGCCGGCAACGCCTTCCCCCCGGCTCACACCAGCGCCGACACCTGCGGCGCAAACCACAATGCGATCTGCACCGTCGCCCCCGCGACCGCCGCGCCCAGCGCGATCACGATCCCCAATTCCACCGCCTGCAACTGCACCGTCGTCCAGCGGCTGCACCCGATCCGGTGCATCGACTGCATCTCCCGGCTGCGCAACTGCCGCGACAAAATCAGTACGACGACGATGAACAGACCCGCCGCCACCGCCACCAACACGAAACTCGCGTCAAAAAACCGCTTGGCCCGAAACACCAGGTCCATCAACTCGCCCACCACCGCATCCGCCTCGAGCAAACGCCGATCCGGCGAAACGCTGTAGCGCCCCTTGAGCAGAGTGGCCGACTTCGCGTCCGCCGGCACGACGATCGCGGCCGACACCGGCAGCGCCGCCGGCTCGGCATGGGTGTGAAACGACGCGATGTTGTCGGCCGTCACCTCCGTGTACTCCATGATGGCCGCGTTCGTCTTGACCTCGCCCGCCTCCCGCTCGAGGATGATCTTCGGGTCCACGTCCTGGGCCGTCACGTCCTGATGCCCGTGACTGATCCCGTCGATGATCCATGCCGTCTTCAGATCGACGAACACCCCCCGGTCGTCGGGCGCGTCACGCCGCCCCAGCACGCCGGCCACGTGCATCTTCAACGGGTACGTACGGCTGATATCAAACATCGCCGCCTGGTCCGAGGTCAGCGTGTCGCCGGGCTTCAGCCCCAGCGCCGCCGCTGCCTCCGACCCGATCACCGCCTGCCCCAGCCGCAGCGGCAGGGACCCCTCGGCCACCTTCAGCCCGCGAAAATCAAAGTAGTCCAGCGTCGTCCCCACGATGGGAAATCCCCGCGCGGTGTAGCGCAGGTGCAACGGAATCACCCGCCCCAGATCGTCGGCGCCGGCGGCGTGCACGTCGGCCATGGTGATCTCACCCGCATCCGCCGCCCCGAAGTACAACGCCTTCAGCACCAGGTTGAAGCGATCCCCCTTGGCCCCCAGCACCAACGGCGTCTCTTCCGCCCGCACGGTCAGCGCCGCGCGATAATGCCCAATCAACAGATGGGCCGCCAGGGGCAGCGAAGCCGTGATCGCGATCGCCGCGACCATCAGCGCCGTGCGCAACCGGTGAAACGCAACATAGCGCCACGCCAGGCGGAACACCCCGCTCATGATCCCCTCCCGGCGTTGAGCCCTGCGATGTCGATCACCTGGTCGAACGGTTCGAGCAACCCGTGATTGTGCGTGACCATCACCAGTGTCGCGCCGCGTTCCGCCGCCTGGGTGAGCAGCAGATCCCGGATATTTCGGGCCGCCTCCGGATCCAGGTTCCCCGTCGGCTCGTCCGCGATCAACAACGCGGGCGCCGTGACCAGCGCCCGGCAGATCGCCACCCGCTGCCGCTCACCCTGCGAAAGCGTCCCGGGCCGACGCGGCAACTTGCCGCCCAGCCCCATGGATTGCGCCAGCATGACCGCGCGGGCCCGCGCATCCTCCGTCAGCCTCAGCCCCTTGCCCAACAGATACGGCAACAGGACATTCTCTTCGACGGAAAGATAATCCAGCAGTTCGAACTCCTGGAAAACGAAGCCGATGCGGCGCAGCCGAAAGGCCCGCCGCGCCGCGTCGGACAGCCCCGCGAGCTCCACGCCGTCCACCCGCAACCTGCCCCGTTCAACCGTGAGAATCCCCGAAATGAGCGACGCCAGCGTCGTCTTTCCCGAGCCGCTGACCCCGACGATCGCCGCCCGTTCACCCGCCTGTATGTGCAGCTTGCCGATGGCCAGCTCGAAGCCGCCGCCACGGTACGCGAATCGAATGCTCTCCAGCTCGATCATTGTCCGCGCGCTCCGCCGGCCAGCAGCACGCCGCCCACCTCAGCGCGCGCGACCCGTTTCTCCCCCAGCATCTCGATATGCGTGATCTTCCAATGCTGCCCGCGCTGCCCCACCGTGCAAATCGCCTCGTACTCGTTCACCCGCTCGTGCACGTGCCCCCAATGGTAAACCACGCCCTGCACCCGCCAGCACGTCCGCACGCGAAACGCCGGCGACTCCTGCGCCGCGTCGCCGCCGCCCGCCACCACCTCCGTCCGCACGAAATCAATGTCCTTGACCCGCGCCACCGCGCCCCCCTGATCCTGGAGCACCAGGCTCTGATACACCTCCTGGTACACCGTGTCGAGCAGATCGCCGGCCACGCTCTTGGCCAGCACGTCGTACACGTCGCTCTCCTGCTTGTAGTCGAACGCCCGGTACACGTTCCGCAGCAGCGACTCGAACGTGCCCGCCGCCCCCTCGGCGCTCGGCGGCCGAGCCGCCGCCGGCCAGGGCGCCTCCACGTCCGCCACCATCGCCTCCCGACCCCACAGCCACGCCCCCGCCGGAATGCACGCCGCCAGCCAGGCCGCCGCCAGCATCCGCCGACCCTGCCGCCACCGATATACCCCGACGAGCACCACCAGCCAGACACCGGTCAACGCCACCGGCAAAATCGGAACGGCCACCGTCGCGGGATGGAATTCAATCGCCACCGCGGAAATTCGCTCCCGCACCGGCATCGCCGGCCGGGTCCACGGGTACGCCGTCTGTTCCGGTGTGAACAGAATGATCCGGCTCTCGTCCGCGGCGTCGAGCCGCGCCGCCAGTTCCGTCGGCAAGGGTCGCCCGAACATGTCCACCGCCCGCGAACGCGGAAACAGCGTCCACCGCAACACCACCTTCTGCGCCGCCCCGATCGTGGGGAAACGCATCACCACCCGGGCGTCCGGCGGTTTCTCCGCGTGACTCGTCAGTCCGGTGGGGTCATAGGCCGTCAGCAGCTCGAACCGGTCGAATACCGGCGCGACCTCCACCCCGTCGATCTCGATCGGCGGAACCGCCTTCAGGAAAAAGCCCGCGAACGCCTCGCGCTCCCAGGCCTCCTCCTCCGGATCGAGAAAGATCACCTGCTGACCTTCCCGCTTCAGCTTCAGGTTGCCGCGCTCGTGCGGAACCAACTGGTTGTAGTATTGGCTCGAAAGGAGAATCTCGTAGACCACCGCCGACTCGGTAATCGAAATCTCCAGACCCAGCGATTGGTGCTCGTGCGCCACGATCTCGTTGGGACCGTGGGGATGGGCCCAAACCGTCGCAGGCATCGCCGCCCAGGTGAGAAAAACCGCAAGTGCTTGAAGGCGCCGCATCAAGAAGGTTCGCCGCATGATCATCGCCCGCGCGGGGGCCGCCCGCTCTGCGCTTCGCCGGTCGACGCACGCGGAACACCCAATTCGCAGGCGCCGGCGTTCCGCCGATCAGCCGCCCGCCGCCACCGACCGCCCCGAGCCGCGCCACCACCCGCCGCCGGCGTCAGTTCTGCTCGGTCTCTTCCTCCGCAGTCGCCGGCGCCAGCTTCTTCGCCATGGTCGTTTCCACGTCCCAGACCTCCACCGGGGCATAGCCAACGAACGCCAACGGCCAGTCGATGTCCTCGTCGATCTGCGCCGCCAGCAACGCCCGGTCGCGCCCGGCGCACGCGCCGTCGACATACAGCGCAATCTCGTCGCCCACCACGCACAGCAGATCATGCGGATTGCGGTCCTGGAGCACCACCCGCACCTGGATGCCCGTATCATCCGCCCGGTGGTCGAGCATGCCGATCCCGAACACCGTCGGCTGGGCGTAGCTCGCCTGCGGCGCCCGCACCTTGCAGCGCAGCATCATGATCGGCTCCTCGTCCGTGCGAATGCCCACCAGCGAGCCAATCCGACTGTGGCTGATATCGCACTTGAGCTTGCCGCCCTCCGCCGACCAGTGGCGGTGCGAGCCGCCGAGGTCCCGGAACCGGTCCATCGAATCCGTGCTCACCGCCGACCACTCCGAGATGCTCTCCGCCGTCTTCACCTCGTCGAAGCTGGTCGCATATGCGTCCAGCGCCGTCGCCTGGGCGATCTCGCCCTCCTCCAGCCGGTCGCGGTGCTGCGCGTAAATGTTGCGAATCCACTCGAACCAGCGCTTCTCGAACTCGTCAACCGCGCCATCGACCGGAATGCCCAGCGCTCCGGCCGTGGCCTCGTCATGGTTCTTGCCCCGCCGCAGCTCCTCGAAAAACGCCACCGCCGATTCGGGCCCGTACTGCTCCAGCAGAAACAGCAGGATCGTGGCGCTCTGCTCGTAGAATCGGAAGGTGCGGTCGCCCCGGTGGGGATACTCCTTCTGGGCGAACAACTCGCGGAAGCGGAAGTACTCCCCGGCCACCGCGTCGCGCCCCAGCTTGGCCGCCTCCACGTAGTGATTGCGCCCCTGCTCCATCCGCCGGGCCAGCCCCTCGTTGATCCACCGCGGCACATCCACGCTGCCGAACCACTCGTTGATGACCAGGTGAGTCAGCTCGTGCGGCAGCGTGCTGTCGATGGCGTCACGATCGAGTTGCCCCTCCTGGTCCAGCATGTACATCGCGATCAGCACCGGCGTGCCGGTGCGCGTGTCGGATTGCGTCACACCCGCAGACGAGGCGGGGTAGCCCCCCTTCTGCACGTAGTCCTGGTGGTCCTTGTAGACGATGATCGGCGTCCGCAGCACCCACTCCTGGCCCGCGTGGAAATAAGTCTTGAGCAGAAACTCCAGGTATTTCTGACAGAGATCGTTAATGAATTCCGCGCTGTGCCGCGTACAGGAATACACCGTGAAAGAGGTGCTCTCGTTCGGCACCGGCGGCATCTTGCCGTTGTACTGGACCTGCAAGCCCTTGACCTCGTTCTCCAGCACGCCCCAGTCCACTTCGCCGATGTCCACCTTGTACGGATCGTTCTTCCACACGTCCTCGTCATCGAGCACCGGCTTCTCCGGACCGCGCATCCGCAGCAGCCCCAGCCGTGCTTCCTGTCGCCGGTCGCGATCTCGCGTGATCACGCGCAGGTGGTCCCAGATTTCGATGGCCTTGTCCTTCTCGCCCAGGGCCTCGTACGCGCGCCCCAGCACCACGTAGGCTTCCTCGAAACCGGGATGCTCCTTCAGCAGCGGCACGAGCCTTCCGACACAGCCTTGCGCGTCGTCATTATCCAGAAGCGCTTTGGCCTCGGCCACGACGGCGCCATTCGCCTCCGCCTGGTCGCCGTACGCGACGCCCGTTCCCCACAGCGCCAACGCCGTCATCATCGCAGCCAGGCGACTGTATCCACGCGCTGTCATCATCACGTTACCTCCCACAGCCAGTCGTCTTCCGGGCGCCTCGCCCATCGAGCCGGCTGCTTTTCTTCTTCCGCGTCGCCGCGCCATTCACCCGCGCCGGCCCGCCGCCGTTCACTCAGATCCGGGCCCTGTTGCGGTTGCGCGTCGCACTCTGCTGCATTTGCTCGATCCGCTCCAGCACATCCGTCCACATCTCGATCATGCCCTGCAACTCCGACGGGTACGCGCTGCACCGCCGCAGAATGTATTCGATCAACTCGACCCGCGGGCGGCTCTCCTTCAAAAACGTGTCGCACCGCTCCCGCCACTGCTCGCGGCCCTCCGGCGTCAGCACCCCGTCGGCGCCCACCGCCGCATCCTCGGGGCGCGGGTACAGCTCCTCCAGCCGCCCCAGGCTGGCCCGCAGCACCTCGTCCAAATGCAATACTTCTTTCCGCACCAGGTCCAGGGCAAAACCCCGCGCCGCCCCCGGCAGGATCGCATCCGCTTTGTAGACCGCGGTCTCCGCCCGGTGCAACGCGTCCAGGTAGGGCAGCGACTTCACCACCATGCTGGCATGGTCATCCTCCTCGATGGTCTCATCGATCAACTCGAACATCTCACGCTGATCGAGTTGCTCGCTGAACGCCACCACCCCCACCTCTTCGCTGCGCACCAGTTGATTGAGCTTCGCCCGCAGCGCCGCCTCCATCATCTCCGGGTCTTGCAGCGCGTTCCGCCGCTTGCCCCGCAGGTACATATCCCACGGCAAGAAGTGCCGCGCCCGCTTGCCCCCCACCTTCCGCAGGGTGTAACCCGGGTTCTCCTCGAAGATGTCCAGGTGGGCCTGGGCCCGGATCTTGTCCTCCTGGCGCCCGTCCTCGAGGGTCTTTTTGAGCAACGCTTCCGCTTCCTCCCACTTGCCCTGGCGCTCGTAGTTTTCAATGAGCAACCAGCGGATGAACATGTCGTCCTCTTTGGCCCCTTCGCCGATCAACGGCTCGACCAGCGGCGGAATCTCCTCGAACCGCCCCAGCCGATACAGCGCCTCGGCGTCTTTGAGCTCTTGGGCCAGCGGACTGAGCTTGGTATACGCCCGCCCCGAACGCATCGCGTCCAGCAGGCTCGTGTTGTCGCCCTCCCGCTCGATCCGCTCAATGTCCTTGCGCCGGATGCTTCGCGAAATCCCCTGCGACTTGATGCGAATGTAGCGGCTCGACTCCCGGACAATCTCCCCCTCGATGATCCGACCGTCCTTCAGCACGATCGTGTCGCCCCACGCCGCCGCGGCCGCCACCAGCACGCCACACAACATCGCGCCGACCCGCCACAACCCGCGACGCCGCAGTACGCCGCTCGCCTGCCTGACCTGCACGTCCATCGCTGCGCCCCTGTCAATTCGCGCTTGATCCATCTCGCCGTTCATCGTTCGCGTCGCCGTCTGCATCACTGCTCTGCCTCGTGCTGTCGTTGCATCGCGTAGAGCACCACGTTCGCCGCGAGCTTGCGACTGTCCTCCGGCATCAGACCCCGGCACTCGGGATAGAGCACGTGCCCCAGCCCGCTGCCAATGTCGTACACGCTCAGCACGCCCACCTCCTGGTCGTTCCGCTCGATAATGTACAACTCCGCCCGCGGCAGCTTCTCATACGCCTCGCGCAGTGCCCGCCGCACGCCCACCAGCCGCACGTCGAAACCGTACGTCTCGTTCAACTGCCCGTTCACCAGCGGATGGTTGCCCAGCAACCGCCGCATCCGAAAGCCGTCCCCCAGCTTCAACAGGTCCGCGCGAAAGCTCTCCGCCCACGCCGTGTCGCCCGTGAGCACCTCGGCGAACAGAAAAGCCCCGCGGTCGATGTGTTCGTTGATTTGCCGCCGCTGGCTGTCCGTCAACGGCTGATCGCCCGCGCACGACAGCCACAGCAAGACCGGGTCGGCCATCGGCTCCGCCGATTTGTCCTGCACCTCCAGCCGGTATTCGCTCCGCATGCAGCGGTCCAGCTCCGCCAGCAACTCCGGATACGCGGGAAGGCTCGCGCCGACTTCCATCCGCGCCGCCGGAACCGCCATCGACGCCACCGCCTCGCGCACCCGCGTCGAACCGGCGAAGCTCGAGCGCGGCTTCTCCCCATCCAGCGTGTACTCGTACAGGTTATCAAAAAACTCGAACGCCTCGGGATGATCCTCCACCAGGTGGTTGTTCAGGTGGCACGACCAGTCCTCCGGCGTGAGAAACACGAAATTCTTCAGCCCGTTGCCGACCACCCGGATCCCCTCCAGCTTCGACAGATCGTGCGGCTTCTTCAGGACCAGGTCGTCTTTGCCCAGCGCCTTGAGTTCGTACTCCGGAAACGCCCGCTTCAACCCCGCCTCGATCAGCGCCCGCTGTCCTTCCACGTCCTCGTTCAGGTTCAGCACCACCACCCCGCCGCCGAAACAGTACTCCCGCAGCCGCTGCCAGAACCCGGCGTCCTCCTCGAAGGTCCCCGCCACGTTCAGGTAGAGAATCGGCACCTCCAGCAGGTCCCGCACCGGCTGGTCCGTCTCCACCACGCGCCAGTTGAGCAACGCCCGACGCTGCTTCCGCAAATACCGCACCAGGTGCTCCGCGTCACGCGACAGCCGGTGCTGGAAGGCGCCCCCCAACACCGCCCGCTGGAAAACCACCGGAGCCCCGCCGCGATTCAGGCTGGCCAGCGCGTACATCGTCGCCAACTGGCTGTTGTCGAACAGCCCCCCGGCCGGGGCCCGCTCCAGCAGAATCTCCGCCTCCCGCCGAAACACGTTCTTGTCGTTGAACACCCGTACGCCGCTCGCGTCCGCCAGCACCTGCATGTAAAACGCATTCGCATACGGATCCACCTGCGAACCCAGCGTGCCGAACTGCTTGAAGTACTCGTCGTAGTACGCCTCCAGCCACCCCAGCGCCTGGGTGATCCCGTCCAGATGCCGCTCGTTCGCCAGGTACTGGTCGCACCGCGTCGAGTCCGCCGCATACGCCATATCCAGCGTGACGTATAAACCCGTCAGCCCCACCGCCGTGTTGTACGACGTCGTCGCTTCGCCCAATCCGCCGTAGTCGTCCAGCATCGCTCGGAAACCGCCGTCCCGCGCCTGCGCTTTCCGCCAGTAGTCCGCCGCCTTGAACCACAGCCGCCGATTCGCCTTCAAACCGACGTAATGCGCGTCCCGCAGCGCCATGCACGCCGCAAGCGTGTGCCCGTTGTCCGAGTGCAGCCGGCGATCCTCGACCTCCGCACGCGGATCGGCCGCGTTCGACCAGCCCCCGTCGCTGAACTGCGCCTTGCTGATCGCCAGCATGTCCGCCGCGATCGTCTGGCGATGACGCTCCGGATAGTGCGCCGCCAGGCAACTCAATCGCCCCGTCAACGCGTCGATCGTGTCGACCCCCTCCTCCTGCTCCGCCAGCCACTCGGCCGCCTGCTCCATCTCGCGGGCATCGAGTTCCTTGCCCGCATACCCGAGCTCCTCAACGATGCCGGCCACCAACGTCACGCTCTGGTTGACGTCCTGCCCGATCGCGGCGAAACCCGCGTCTCCCGCGCTCGCCATCTGCTGGAGCAACGCGTCCGTCGCCTGTACCGAATCCCGTATCGCGACGCTGATCCGCTCCTCCAGTACGTCGTCAACCGGGATGTACCGCGTCGGCGTCGGCATATCCAGCGGACGCCCCGCCAGCAGGTCCTCGTCGATTTCCCGCAGCGACGCCCGCACGACGAAGAACTGACCGTTGAACCCCTTGGGCAATTGCAGCACAAACGCCTGCCCGCCCGTCTGGTACTTGAAATTCGGCGTCTTCACCACCCCGCGCCGCTCCACCCCCGTCCAGCCCCCCTCGTCCTTATCGAACGCAAAATGGAGCTTCGTCCCGGTCCAGTCGCCGTCCGCCCAAACGGCCGGCACGATCACGTCAATCTCCGGAGCGTTGTTCTCCAGCGGCGCAATGCTCAGCGAATAAGCATATTCCCGATTGGGACGAATCCGCCCCTTCAGGTCAAACCAGATGGTGATGTCGTAGTCACCCCGGACCTTCACTTCCTTGGCGTCGATCGCCAATCCCCGCAGTCCGCTGCCCAACTGGGCATATCCCACCCGCAACTGCTCCGCCAACTGCGGGCCCAGGCCCGTCCCGCTCGCGACCACCCGGCCGAAATTGAGTTCCCCCGGAAACGAGAAGATCGCCTCGTTCTCCGACTTGCTGTAGCGCCCCTCCGCAAACTGCTGCGGACGCTCCAGATCGCCGTTGGCCACCAGGTTCGGCGCGCCCAGGGTTGCAGTCGCCGCCCCCCACACACCTGCCACTGCCAGCATCCAGGGAACGATTGCCCGCTTACGCTCGATTATCGATCGATTCATCATCGTGCCAGCCTGTCAGCCTCCCAAAGGCCAGGTTTACCCCGCATTCACTGCGTCATAGGCCAGTAAGGTCATCACAGTACCACAGGACGGGCCATCCGGCGAAACCACCCACCAGACCCCCGCCTTCGTCTGTCTCCATCACGCCACCACGCAGCGCAGCACCCCGACCGCATCCAATCCTCCGGCCGGAGACGCTCATGCTGCGAGAGAATCCGGTTGCCCGCCGGTCCACGCCGCCGCGGCACACCCGCGCAGCGCAGGGCGATGGCCTCTACTAACAGCCTTAGTCTATTTTCATCGGTGCACCGTCGCAAGATAAGCGCATCCCCGTCTGCCCCCTGACCAGGGCAATCGCATCTTATCCGGTGCTGTGCGGGCTGGGGCAGAGTCGCTCGGCGAATG
>NPIF01002674.1_pt1 | contig 51134 bp, 42 predicted proteins | sample 8637461 | NCBI WGS metagenome assembly NPIF01 (sample SAMN07420641, study PRJNA396082) | bioreactor metagenome | isolation source: sample BR12 brine-fed electro-methanogenic bioreactor BR | place: Japan: Kochi | collected 2016-12-09
AAACTTTTCCTTCGCCATCTTCGTCGTCTCCGATTTCTTGATCGATCACGCAGTCATCAGGCCCCAGCGGGCAAAAAACAGCCGTAGGCAGCCGGAGCACCCTTTCAAGGGGCTACCGACCGCCGTTTGATTCGGCCCACCGCCCCACTGGGGACGACAAGCTGCCCTGCCGGACCGGGCTCGAATCCGATACGGATCCGAACCATGCCCCAACGTCCCGCCGATGCGAAACCGCAGAGCCATCGAGCCCCGGAACCCGCCATGCAGCCTCCGACACCCGAAAAAACTGGTGCCCACGAATGGAATCGAACCATCGACCTCACCCTTACCAAGGGTGTGCTCTACCGACTGAGCTACGTGGGCAACGCGTACAACCTTTACAGCAACCGCCTTGCGGCGTCTGGAGCGGGTGAAGGGAATCGAACCCTCGTCGTAAGCTTGGAAGGCTTCTGCTCTACCATTGAGCTACACCCGCTTCACGCCGCTACCCCACCCCCGATGATGACGCCGCGCGCCACACCGGATAAGGCGTGGTGGAGGGGGTAGGATTCGAACCTACGTAGGCATAAGCCAGCAGATTTACAGTCTGCCCTCGTTGGCCACTTGAGTACCCCTCCGAGCCAACTTGCGCGCCTACGGCCCGCAAGGAGCCGCGTATTCTCGTGACTGAAACCGCCCCCGTCAAGCCAAAATTTCACCCAGGCATTTTCCGGGCATCCGTTCACGCCGCGTTTACACACAATCGCGACACTGCAGGTCTGCTCACCTTCCCCGCGAGTCGCGCCGATGCCGCTCCGTATCCGCCTCTCCCTGCTTCTGTCGATCACCGTGGCTTGGCTCGCCGGCTGCAGCGGCAGCGACCCTGCTCCGATCGACGCGTCGTCCGCCGGCGCCATCGGGCACGTCTTCGTCATCGTCCTCGAAAACAAGGACTACGACGCCACCTTCGCCGCCGACAGCCCCGCCCCCTACCTCGCCCGGACCCTGCCGGCCCAGGGCGCCATGCTCGAGAACTACTACGGCGTCGCCCACAACAGCCTCGGCAACTACATCGCGATGATCAGCGGGCAGGGGCCCAACATCGCGACCCAGGCCGACTGCCTGCTGTACGAGGACTTCGTCGGCAGCGCGCCAGGCGTCCTGCATCCGACACAGGCGATCGGCCAGGGCTGCGTCTATCCGACCACGGTCCCGAGCCTTCCGGACCAGTTCCGCGAGCGGGCCGCGCTGAGCTGGCGCGGCTACATGGAGGACATGGGCAACGACCCCGACCGCGAGGCGGCCAGCTGCGGACACCCCCCGCTCAACCAGGTCGACAACACGCAGGCGGCAACCGCGACGGATCACTATGCGACGCGCCACAATCCGTTCATGTACTTCCACTCGGTGATCGACGACCAGACCGAATGCGACGACCGCGTGGTGAATCTCGAGCAGCTCGACGCCGATCTGCAGTCCGTCGGCACAACCCCCAACTTCGCGTTCATCACACCGAATCTGTGTCACGACGGCCATGACGCCCCCTGCGCCAACGACGAACCAGGCGGCCTCGAATCGATCAACGACTTCCTGCAGGACTGGGTTCCGCGCATCCTGGCATCACCGGCGTTCAAGCAGGACGGCCTGCTGATCGTGACCTTCGACGAGGCCGACAACTTCACCACCGACGCCAGCGCCTGCTGCAGTGGCGGCCCGACCCTCAATACGCCGCTGCCCGGCATCACCGGCCTCGGCGGCGGACGTGTCGGCGCGGTCCTGCTGTCGCCGTTCATCGCACCGGGCACGGTCTCGCAAACCGAATACAACCACTACTCGCTGCTGCACAGCGTCGAGGACATCTTCGGACTGCCTTATCTCGGTTTTGCCGACGACGATCAGGCACGCAGCTTCGGCGCCGACGTGTTTACCCGCCGCCTGCCGGCGTTTCCGGCGCGGCCGGCGGAAGGCTGAGCGCGCTCAGAGCCGTGGCTTGGCGCGACGTGTCGGCGTGGCGCTGAGCGGGTCGTCCGGCCAGGGGTGTTTCGGGTAGCGCCCCCGCAGTTCCTTGCGCACGTCGGCATAACCCGCCCCCCAGAAGCCCGCGAGGTCACGGGTGACCGCAACCGGCCGCTGTGCCGGCGACAGCAGCTGCACGACTACGGGCATGCGCCCGTCGTTGACGGCCGGCGTCTGCGTGCAGCCGAACATCTCCTGCAACTTGACCGCCAGCGCCGGCGGTTCCGGCGGGCGGTATTCCAGCACCAGCCGCGAACCCGATGGTACCGTCAGATGGGTTGGCGCCAGCCGCTGCAGGGCCTGCTGCCGGGCGTGGTCGAGCATTCCGGACAGGATGGCCGTCAGATCCAGCCGCGACAGGTGCTCGCGACGGCTCATGCCCTGCAGGTACGGCAACAGCCAATCGCCCATCGTCGCCGCCAGAGCGTCGTCACTGACGTCGGGCCAGCCGTCGCCGTTCCGCCAGGCGCGCAGTGACAGCACTCGCGCCTGCCACTGCCGCGCGGCCGGAGTCCATGGCAGACAGGCGATCCCGAGCTGGGCGATGCCCTCGATCAGCGCACGCGCGACGGCGTCGCCGGCATCGGCGGCCGGCAGCGGCGCCCGATTGAGCACGATCGCCCCGAGACGCTGGCGCCGCTCGGCGACGACCGCCGCGGCCTGTGCGTCCCAGGCGATCTGCGTGTCGTCGAGAATCGAGGACGCGTGATCGGCACGGACCTGGGCGTCGCTGATCGCCGCGGCGAGGCGGATGCGTCGCCCCCCGCTGCCGGCAACGCTCCACTGCGCGATCGCCAACCACGGCGCCTGCGCCAGCGGATCACCCTCCGCGAGACGCGCCTCGCCGCCGTCGGCACACAGATAGGCCACCTCGCGGACTCCCCGGATGCCCGGACGACGCCGCGCGAGCCGCTCCGGAAACCCCCAGCCAACGACCCGGGCGATCGCGTCCGCGTCCGGCGCCCGCGCCGGTTCGACGCCGACGATGCCCGCCAGCTGCTTCGCACTGTCGCGCACGCGCCGGAGCTGCGCCGGATCGGCGCGACCCGCGGCGCAGGCCTGCACCGGCACCACCAGATCCAGCGCTCCGGCCGGCCGCTCGTCGAGCACCGCCGCCACCCATACCGCGACACCGGCCAACCCCTGCGCCTGCGCGGTGAGCAGCATGTGCCCGCGCCGCGGATGCACGGGCAGCCGCGAGAGCGCACGCCCGTGCTCGGTGATGCGCCCGGCGGCATCGACCGCTCCCAGCTCGAAGAGCCGGTCCTGCGCATAGCGCCAGGCACTCTCGGGCGGCTGATCCAGCAAAGCCAGGCGCCCGGGGGTATCCGCGCCCCAGGCTGCGAGTTCGAGCGCGAAACGGGTCAGATCGACCGCCAGGATCTCCGGCGTGTCATGTGGCGCCAGACCGCCATGCTGCTCCGCGCTCCACAACCGGTAACACACCCCGGGGCCGAGTCGCCCGGCGCGGCCGGCGCGCTGATCGGCGGACGCCCGCGATACCCGCTGCGTATCGAGGCGGTCGGCGCCCAGACCGAGATCGAAGTGCGCGACCCGGACCAGACCGCCGTCGACGACCGTGCTGACGCCCTCGACGGTCAGACTGGTCTGGGCCAGATTGGTCGACAGGATGACCTTGCGCCGTCCCGCCGCATCCGGCGTCAGTGCGGCGTCCTGATCCTGCGCGGACAGTTCGCCATACAGCGGATAGACGCCGATCCGCTCGGTCAGTCGCAGCCGCAGGATCCGTTCGGCGTCACGGATTTCGCGGGCGCCCGGCAGAAAGGCCAGCACGTCACCCTCGGTCTCCTGCAATGCGCCGGCCACCGCCTCGGCGACCGCCGAGGCGTGATCCGCTCCCGCGCGCGCGGGACGGAATCGCAGGTCGACCGGATACAGCTGCCCCGCGCTCTCGACCACCGGCGCATCGCCCAACAGGCGCGCGACGCGCTGTGTGTCCAGCGTCGCGGACATCACCAGGATGCGCAGATCCGGGCGCAGGTTCTCGCGCGCGTCGAGTGCAAGGGCGAGGGCCAGATCCGCGTCCAGCGAACGTTCATGGAACTCGTCGAAGATCAACAGACCGACCTCGGGCAACTCCGGATCGGCCTGCAGGCGGCGCGCCAGTACGCCCTCGGTCACGACTTCGATTCGCGTCCGCCGGCTCAGCTTGCGCTCGAAGCGCACCTGATACCCCACCGTCCCACCGACCGCTTCGCTGAGCAGGCTCGCCATGCGCCGGGCCGCCGCTCGTGCCGCGACGCGACGCGGCTCCAGCATCACGATACGGCGGCCCTCTAGCCACTCGGCATCCAGCAATGCCAGCGGGACCACCGTGGTTTTACCCGACCCGGGCAGCGCAGCCAGCACCGCCGAACCGCGATCCAGCGCAGCTCGAAGATCTGCGAGCCGTTCGAGAACGGGAAGTTGCGGCAGGGAGACGGACATCGATCGGCGGCGCAAAGCGCCCAGTTTACAGGCCGCCGCACGGGCGCCGTCAGCCCGGGAATCAGTCCGCTTCGGGCGGCGGCGCGTGCCGCGCCGCCGCGACCAGCTCGCCGAGACGCTCGTGGATGCCGAAGGCCACCATCCACAACTCGCAGAGCACGCGCCAGACCAGCAGCAGGACCGCGGCGCCGGCCACCGCCAGCAAGGCCCCCAGAATGCCGCCGTCGCTACCGCCGACGAGTACCCTGAAAGCGCGCTGCACCCCGGCGCCGACGATCGCCAGCGCACCGGCCCAGTAGACGAATCTGATCAGATACGGCGCGAGCATCACCCGGAAGCCGAGCAGGTCGGCTGGCTTGAATGACTGCCGCGCCATGACTACTCGACCAGACCGACCTGGCCGCAGCCGACGGCGATCATGTCGACGTCGTTCTTGCCGAGCTGGATTCCGAGCAGATCGTCGAGCACCGTCCCGAGCAGGTTCCCCACCGGGTCGAGCAGCGCCCCCAGCAGATCCACCAGCGGATCCAGCAACACCTGCAGGAAGTTCGGATTGTCGCTGGTCGGCCCGTCCAGCAGTTCGGACGTCAGCTCGTCACGGATGCAGTTGTTGTAGCGGTCGACATTGCCCTGATCGGCCAGCGGCCCGGTGATTCCGGCTCCCAGCCAGCAACTGCCGCCGATGATCGCGTCGCTGAGGCCGGAGTAGTAGCCGACCCCATTGGCCCAGTTGGTCCAGTCGTTGGTCGGCCAGCAGATCAGGCCGAGCAGGCAGCCCTGCGAATCGCGATTGATGTCGGCATTGAGACGATCGACCAGGGCATGGGTGTTGTAGGCCCCGTCCGGACCCAGCAACCCCAGCTGTGCCACCGGCAGCGAACCCAGGCTGTCGGCACCGAGCCCCAGGTAGTAGTCCGCCATCGACTGAGCAGCCGCCTCGTTCTCCGCTCCGGTCCACGCGGTCTGCGTAGGGGAGCCCAGCAGCTCGCCGAGCAGTCGCAGCAACTCGTCGACCAGCTGCGCGACGGTAGTGCCGAGATTGATCGGATTGCCCGGCGTGGTCCAGGACTCGCCCGCCCGCAACGGCGGCGACTCCTGCGGCAGGGTGTAGTCGTAGTAATCCGAATCGGCGTCGAGCAGATCCAGCGAAATGTGGTTGTGGACCTTGATCAGGCCCAGCACGCTGATCAGGGTTTCGTTGCCGATCGTGTCGCAGATCGGCGTCCGCGTCGAGAACGGATCCCCATCCGCCTTGCCGACACAGAGCTCCGCGACCGACGACTCGACACTGATCGTCGCGGTGCTCTCGCGATGCGGAACTTCGCAGACGATATCGGTGATCGTGCCCTTGGCCCGCCCGATGTCGACGAACAGCGGCAGATGAATACGGGTCCCCAGCAACTCCAGCAGTCCACCAAGCAGCCCGCCAGCGGTGTCGATATCGGCGTAGAGGCGGACCTGGGCGTTGTAGGCGGTCGCGCCGACCCCGCCGATCGCGATCGACGGCGGCTCGATGATCCCTGACTGGATCCGCAGGAGATTGGGCAACACACCGGGGATCGCGACCGAGAGATTCGGAATCGAGACAGCGTGCCCGGACGTTCCGACACCGACCGCGGCGGCGATGATGTCGAGCACATTGACGCCGACATCGAGCGCCGAACCGGTCGTCGCGTCCGGCGCGACGATGGACGCGAACAGGCCCGGGACACCGTCCCCGCCCGGGGGCGTGCCCAGCGGAATCTGGATATTGGCCGCGTTGAGGCCCAGCTTTGCCGACAACAGACTCAGCAACTGCGCGTTGAGGCCCAGCAGCTCGTTGTGGCCAGCCAGCGTCAGGGCGGTGTCGAGCAGAAAGCCCAGTGAGACCTGCTCGGCCACCAGAAGGTCGTTGACCGTACCGATGTCCGCACCGAGATCCAGCGGCAATCCCAGCGCCTGCAGCAGTCCCGATGCCGAGACCCGCGCGTTGGCCAGGCCGTTGTAGCCGATCAGCGACGCTTCCAGCGGAATGCCGACGGCACCCAGCACCACACCCAATGGGCTGTCGTTGCTGACATCGATGACCGTCGAACCGATCGAGAACGACGCCAGCGGCGCCTGCTGGATGGCGATCGCCTCGGCCTTGATCACGGTCGGCGGGAAGAACGACAGGAAACGCGGCGGCGTGCCCCTGACGGTCGCGCGCACCGCGTTGGCGGACGACCCGGTATTGGCGGCGAATCCGTCCCCGGACGCCCAGATCCCGCACTGAACGTCCTCCGGGCCCGGAGTATCGTGCTGGCGACCGACCAGATTCTGATTGATCAGATCGGTCGCCTCCGACACCGCAGCGCCGCAGCGTGACGCGGTCCGGTCCCACAACTCGGCGGCACCGGCCAGCGCCGCGAGGTCGGCAGTCTTCTGGTACTCACGCTTGTAGTAGTACAGGAAGCCGATATTGGTGATCGACAGCATGATCACGCCCATGCTGATGCCCAGCGCGGCGAACAGAATCACCGATCCACGCTGTCGATTGGCTCCGGGAAAATGTGTGTGCCTCATCAGACGCCCCCGTCCACCTGCCTAGAATAGCTGCACGGTCGCGCAGGCCGTGAGCTGGTCGGGCATCCATGTCTCGAACACGCCAAAGCCCGGAAGGTCGATCGAAGGCAGGATGCGCGTTCCCGCAGTGTCGTTGTACGGAAGCCGCACCGTGACGGAAACCCGACCCGCGGCTGCGGCACCATTGCAGGACAGATCGGGCTGCACCTGGATCTGGGTCTGCGCCGACTCCATCAGCCAGGTCTTGCGCGCGGCGAAATCCCCCCCGACCGCCGAGGGCACGATGACCGATGCCACCAGCGACCGCACCACTTCCTCGAGCACCGGCGCGTAGTCGACCGCGGCGTCCTCGTCCGGTTCCGGCACGAAGGTGACCGCGCGGGCGCCGTCGGATGCAGCCCGTGACACGATCTGCTGGGTGTAGAACACCCCGCCGAAGGTGACGACGCCGTAGAGCAGGATCAGGAGGATCGGCAACGACAACGCCATCTCCAGCGCAGCCGCGCCGCGTTGCCGATTGCGGGACTGTTCGAATGCGGCGCTCATATCGACAGGGTCCGTCCGTCCAGCAGCACCCGCGCCTGCCCGACCAGCCGATCCGGCACGATCAGACCGAATCCGGGCAGCGACGGCAGAATCGGTTGCGCCGCGTACGGGAACTGCACCGTCACCACGATCTGGCAGATGTCCGTCAGAGAGGTCCCGCAGCTGGTGACCGGCCCGGCGGCCCCGGAACAGTCGGCCGAACTCGCGTCGCCGCTCAGGCACACCTGTGCCGAAACCGTCGGGGCCGTCCAGCCGTTCATCCAGCTGGCCTGCTGCCGCGCGGTCGCCTCGGCGACACTGATCCGGCTCGCGACCTGCGCGGCGAAACGTTCGTCCGCCGTCATGGCGGCGGCCCCGTCGATGGCCTGATAGCGCAGCGCGGCGCGAGCGCCTTCCTCGGCGGAGTGCTGCAAGCCCATGCGCACGGTGAAAATCAGGGTATAGGTCAGCAGCCCGTAGAACAGCAGAAACACCACCGGGAACACGAACGCGAATTCGACGATCGTGGCTCCGGTCTGGCCCCGGGGGCCGGCTTTGCGCGGGTGTCGCCTCGGCATGGCTGGTCTTCGTCTGTCCATGAACACTGTCGCACCGTGTCTTCCATGACCGCAATCCTTCGCGGCGCATGTTCCTATGGGCAGACAATGGCAGCTATCGACAGGGTACGCCACGGACCGCCTGTCGAGCGGGTCGATTTGGCCGACGAAACGCCTTCAGCCGGTTCCCGCCAGGTGCAACAGTCCCTCCAGGACCAGATCGGGCCGCAGTTCCCAGCTCCCTTCCAGATGGGACCGGAGCGTGCTCGCGTCACCGCCGGTGATCACCCGGCGCGCCTGTACCCCGGCGACCCGCGCTGCACGATCGATCGCCCCCAGGCAGGCGAGCATCGCGCCCTGCCGCACACAGGTCTCGGTATCCTTGCCAAGTCCTTGACCATATTCGATTTTCCCGGAACGAACCGGAAACCGCGTCCGCCCTAGCACGGCGCGCTGCTGGGTTTCGAGCCCCGCTGCGATCACGCCGCCGAGATGCATCCCGGAACCGTCGACGCAATCGACGGTGAGCGCTGTCCCCGCATCGACCACGCAGAAGGCGCTGGGAGACTCGGCCCACAACGCGGCCATCGCCAGCCAGCGATCGACTCCGAGCCGGTGCGGCTCGATATAAGCGTTATGCAGGCCCATCCAGTGTGCGGACGTGCGCGCGTAGCGCGGCGCCGCACCGAAGCGCTGCTGCAACGCAGTCGACAGCGCCTGTTCGTGCTCCGGTCCGGTCACATGCGCGACCCATACGGCGTCGGGTCCGTCGATCCCGAGCTGCGTGAGTGCCGCGGCCGGATCGCCGTGGTGCTCGATCGCGCCGCTGCGCGTCAGGCGCGCGCCATCCGCCAGCCCCCACTTCAGGCGGGTATTGCCGATATCCAGTAGCAGCTTCACGCCAGCCTCATGCTCAGTTCGCCCGAATACAGATGCTCACGCCGCCCGTCCGACTCGACGATCAGCGCCCCGTCGGCGTCGACGCCACAGGCGCGGACGACGCGATCGACCTGGCCCTGCAGGACCCGGATCATCCGCCCCTCCGCGACATCGAAACCCTGCCAGCGCCGCTGCCACGGCGCAAAGCCGCTGGTCGCGTAACCGGCGAGCAGCTCATGAAGGGCCCGCAGCAGATCGGCCGCCAGCGCATTGCGCCCGACCGGCTCGCGTCCGGCGTCCTGCAGCGCGTCATCGAGGTTGATCCACGGCTGATGCACCGCTTCGGCGACGTCGCTGCGCATGCAGAGATTGAGACCGATCCCGATCACGATGCGACAGGCGCCCGCCCCTTCTCCGCGATGTTCGAGCAGAATCCCGCCGAGTTTGCGGTCGCCGACGACGATGTCGTTCGGCCACTTCAGCCCGACCGCGTCCAGACCGGACCGCCGCAGGACCTCCGCGCACACCACGCCGACGGCCAGCGGCAGGGCACCGAGCTGCGGCGGCATCGCATCGAAGGACCAGGCCAGCGACAGCGCCAGCTGCGCGCCGAACGGCGACAGCCATTGCCGCCCCCTGCGCCCGCGGGCGGCGCTTTGATACTCCGCGAGGATCACCTGGGGATCCTGCTGCGCCGGCGCCGCCATGATCCGGGTATTGGTCGAATCGGTCACCGGCAGCACCGTCACCGCCATTGTCGGGACGGCTGCGCGCAGCCTCTCGGGATCGAGCCGCTCGAGCGGCGTCGCCAGGCGATACCCGAGACCCTGGCGTCCTTCGACCGACAGCTGCCAGTCGGCCAGGCGCGCAATGCGCTTGGCCAGGGCCGCACGGCTGATGCCGGCGACCGCGGCCAGCGCCTCACCCGAATGCCACTGGCCATCGGCGAGCCGATCGACCAGTACCAGCAGCTCGTCGTCGCTCAGGGCCTGTGCCATTTGCGCAACACCATTGCCTTTTCGAAACGGTTCTCGGTGCCGCCCAGCAGGCGGCGCAGATTGTCGCGATGCGTCCAGCAGACGAGCATCACCACTGCCACGGTGAATGCGCCCAGTGGCGAGAAGACTCCGACCGGGCTGAAGCAGGTCACGTACAACAGGGCGACGAGCGCGGCGCTGATCGTGGCCAGACTGACATACCCGGTCAGCATCACCACGACGACGAAGCTGGCCAGCAACCACGGCAGCGACGCCGTCAGCAACGCACCGAACACGCCCGCAAGGGTCGCCACGCCCTTGCCGCCGCGAAAGCCGGCAAACACCGGATAGCAATGTCCGAGCGCGACGGCGACACCGCACAGGTAGGCCTGTTCGTCGCTTTCGATCACGGCGGCATCGATGCCGGGCAGCTTCGGCACCAGCGCCGCCGCGATGACACCCTTGAGCACGTCGATGGCCAGAACGCCCAGCGCAAAGCTGACCCCCTGCGTCCGCAGCGCATTGGTCGCCCCGATGTTGCCGCTGCCCTGGGCGCGCAGGTCGACGCCGCCGCGCAGCAGCCCGACGATGCGCCCGCCCATGACCGTGCCGATCAGATACGCCAGCAAGGTCTTGATGATCAGGTCGATCACGACACCTCCGCTCCGAGCCAGGCATCGCGCCGCATGCGCACCGCCTCATCGACATCGTCGAGCCACTCGAGCTGCCAGGTGTCGGCCGGCACCGCGTCCGGAACGATATCCAGTGCCAGCAGCTCATCGTCCCGAAACACGTGCAGGGCCACGGCGCGGCCCGGCTGCAGGCGCCGCAGGGCATCGTCCCAACCGCCAGCATGGACCCGCAGCCCGTCGAGCGCGACCAGCTGATCACCGGGATGCACCCCCGCCGCAGCCGCGGCGCCTCCGCTCAGGACGACCGCCACGCGCGTGTCGCCGGGGCGCAGGCGCAAGCCCAGCGAGCACACCTGCGACACGCCGTTGTTGCAGCCACCGGCGTCGGAGTCACCGGCCGCAGGCCGCAGGGTCACGCCGATCCCGAAACATGCGAGCAGCTCGGCCAGCGGCAGCGGCTCGGTCGACCGCAGCGCCCGCTCGAAGAACGCAGCCAGATCGCAACCCGACAGCTCCTGCGCCAGATGCTCAAGACCCCGCTCGGGCACCGGCACGCCCGGACGCCCCCAGCGGCACCAGGCCTCACGCATGACGTCGTCGAGCGTGATCGTCGATTGCAGGCGCAAGCTCAGGTCGAGACACAGCGCCACCAGCGCGCCCTTGACGTAGTAGCTCACCGTCGCATTGGCGGCGTTCTCGTCCGGCTGGTAGTACTTGGTCCACGCCTCGAAGCTCGCATCCTCCAGGGTCTGCACCCGCGCACCCGGCGCGCGCTCGATCCGCGTCGCATTGCGCGCGATCACGTCGAGGTACGCCGCGGCGTCGACCAGCCCCGCGCGCAGCAGGAACAGGTCGTCGTAGTACGAGGTCACGCCCTCGTAGTGCCACAGATCCCGCGTGTAGGCCTCCGCTGCCAGATCGGATTCGGCAAAGGCCGCAGCGGTGATGCGCTTGACGTTCCACAGGTGGAAGTACTCGTGGCTGCACAGCCCCAGGAAGTTGCGGTAGTCCTGGCTGCGCTCGGTCTGGCCGGGTTGCGGCAGATCCTTGCGCGAGCAGATCAGCGCGGTCGAACTGCGGTGTTCGAGACCGCCGTAGCCGCGCCCGACGACGTTGGTCAGGAACAGATAGCGCGTCAGCGCCGGCTCCCCGCCGAACATGCGGCGCTCGACCTCACAGATGCGGCGCAGGTCTTCGGTCACCCGCGCCCGATCCAGGGTGTAGCGTCCGGCGAGCACCAGCGCATGCGGAACGCCGTCGACCTCGAAGTCGAGCGCCTCGAACGCGCCCATCTCGACCGGATGGTCGATCAGCGCCTCGTAGTCCTCGGCCTGATAGCGGCCATAGCCCGCCGCGTCGACGTTCAGCGGCGACAGGGCCGTGGCCACCCGCCAGTCGGCGCATGCCGGATCATCGCTGCGCAGGATCTCCACCGTGAACGGCCGATCGCCGCAACCATCAGGGCAATAGAACAGCGAGCTGCCGTTGAAGAAACCACGGCGCAGATCGAGGTAGGCCTTGCGCACCGAGGCGTCGAAGGCGAACACCCGATACCGCAGCGTCAGCGCGCCTGCGGCCGGCGCACAGCGCAGCGTGCGCTTGTCGAGACGCTCCAGCGCCACTGCCGCCTCGCCGCAGCGAGCGGCGACGTCGACGACGTGCTTGGCGAAGTCGCGGACCAGGTAGCTCCCGCGAATCCACGACGGCATGCGAAACACCTGACCGGCCGGGTCCGGCTCGGCCACGGTGCAGGTGACCTCGAACAGATGCTCGCGCGGTGCAGCGGGGCGAACGACGTAGTGAACGGCAGACATGGGCCCAGAGAGAATCGTCGGGCGCCTATTATGCCCTGAGGTTCGCCACGAACCGCGCTTCCAGCCGCCTCCCCTGCCCCCGCTAAAGATCGAAGCTCAGGTCGACCTCGACACTCCGGGCAGGCATCCGGTAGTACTGCCCGTCACCCAGTTCGCTCTCCGAAACCGGATCGCGTGCGTCCCCGAGATTGGTCCCGACCAGGCTGACGCCCCAACCTTGGAAACGGTAGCCGAGCATGGCGTCGAAGACCGTGTAGGCGTCGGCTTTGGAGGTATTGCGTTTGTTGAGGTAGCGGGTCCCGGTGTAGGCGGCGTTGGCCGCCCACTGCAGACCGGTGTCCGGCGCGTGCCACGCGCCGACGCTGGCGACATGGCGGGGCGCGAGCTCCTGGAAGTTGCCGCGCAGTTGCGTCGGCTCACCATCGAACAGGCGCTCGTAGTCGCCGAACCGCAGATCGTGCCGGGCGTATGAGGCATACAGGCGGGTCGCCGCGCCGAGGCGGTAGCGGGCCTCGATCTCGCCCCCTTTGAAGAACAGGGTGCCGGCGTTGCCCAGGCCCGGCGTGCCGTCGACGATCTGCGGTACCACGAGATTGTCCATGTTCATGTAGAACAGGTTCGCATCGAGGCTCAGCCGTCCGCCAAGCGCCCGGGTCTTGATGCCGGCCTCGTAGCTGCGGGCGGTTTCGGGCTCCAGGATCTGGGCCTCGGCGTCGGGGCCGAAGTCCAGCGCCGCAGGCTTGTAGGTATCGCGGACGTCGGCATACAGCGCGACCGAACCCGGACCGCAGCGCCAGACCGTCCACGCCGCGCCGACCACCCCCGACAGCCGCGTCTGACGACGATGGTCCCCGGCCGGCACCTCTTCTCCGGCCGCCGTCTCCTCCTCGCCGTCACGCTGCTCCTCGGTCGCGTTCAACCGCAATCCCGCGAACACGCTCACCGACGGCCGCGGTTGCCATTCGAGCTGCCCGTACAGGCCGTAGAACTGACGCTCGTCCTCCAGTTCAGTCTGCTTGACCACCGGCCGGCTGCCACTCGACGGCGCGTCACCACCGCGACGGGGATCGACGGTGTAGGTGAAGATCGCCGATTCCTGCTCCCCGGCACCCAGCAGTGCATCGACGCCCCAGATCAGCGCCGTCCTGCTGTCGAGCTCGGTCTCCAGGTGCGAATCCAGATAGACGTTGGTGAGCTTGCGGTCCTGCACGAATCCGCAGGCATTGTCGCCGCTGTCAGCCGGATCGACACCGCCCTCGCAGCCTTCGGCAACAAAGCCCCGCACGATGTCATCGCTGCGGTGGGAAAGCGAAGCAATGGAGCGCCACTGCCCCCAGGCCGTATCTCGATCGTGGCGCAACGTCACCTGCAACCGGTCTTCATCGAGGCGCGCATCCGACGGATTGAAGTTGGCATCGGTGTCGACGCTCGGATCCAGTCCGTTCCCCGCGCGGGGATACGGACTCTGCGGCGACTGGCGGAGTAATTGCAGATCCACGTCGACGCCGCTGTGACCACCCAGCAGTTCGCCGGCGGTCCGATAAGCCAGGTGACCCCGTTCGAGTCCCGCCGCCGCGTCCGCGTTTCGCTTGCGCGCCACGTCGGCAGCCAGGGACTGCTGCCAGCCGCCCAGCGGTCCGAGCACCTCGGACGCCGATACCGCGACATTACCCGGATTTCCGGCAACGCCGCCGAACGAGCCGTGAACCCGGCGTTCGGCCTGCCCCGCCGGATAGTGGATGACGTGGATCACCCCGACGAAGGACGTCGCGCCATACATCACCGGCGCCGCGCCACGCATGACCTCGATGCGCTCGACATTGTGGAGATCCAGCGAGGTCAGCGCGGGATTGAAGGCCCCGCCCCACGGCACACCGTCGACCACCAGCAGGAATGCGTCGAACTCGCGCAGGCCCCAGAATGCCGGGACCGCGCCGGCCGGCCCGGCCTCCCCGCCCGGCGAAATCTCGACTCCGGCGATACCGTTCAGAGCGGTGCGAAGGCTGTTCGCGCCGCGCGCGCGCAGCTCGTCCCCCGTAATCACCGAGACCGCGGCCGGCGTCTCCAGAATCGCCCGCGGCATTCGTGTCGCGGTGACCTGCTGATCGGCCAACACGGCCGGACCGCCATCGTCCGCCGCCCACCCCGCAACTGCCCCGGTCGACAGCACCGACGCCACCGCCCAGGCGGCACGCCGCCGCCCGCCGGCACCCCGGCTCCGACGCATTCCCAACATGACTTTTCCTCGGATCTGCTTGTTATGCGCAGATCGTAAACATCATGTTAAGAATTCGTAAATGCTGATAATCCCTCAGCGTCCGCCGGTTCCGGCCCCCTCCTTTTGACGATCCTGATTAACGATCCTGAGCGCCGAAGACCGTCCGCATCAGCTCGGTCGTCCGTGCGCGCGGATCGCGCCGGATCCGGGCCTCCTCGGCCGCGATCGAATAGAACAGCCCGTCCACCGCCTTGGTGGTGACGTAGCCGTCGAGATCGGTGGCCTCGATCCCGGCCAGCTTCAACAGCGGCCCGTAGGACGACACCAGCGCCTTGTACTGCTGGGTCACGCCGACCTGCGTCGTCGCGTCGGTCACGATCGGCCGGATCCGGCCGATCAGCTCGGACTCTGAGGTGCGCCGGAAGAACTGCGTCGCGGCGTCGTTGGGGCCATACAGGATCGAACGGGCGTCCTCGAGCGTCATCTGCCTCACCGCGGCCCCGAAGATGTCGGCCACATGCGGAACCGCCTGCTCCGCCGCGCGGTTCAGGGTCAGGTGCATCTGGTCGAACTTGTCACCCATCCCCAGCTTGCGCGCGGTCTTTTCCGCCTGCTGCAGTTCCGCCGGCAGCGGGATGCGGACCGACGCGTTGTCCCAGAAGCCGTTGCGCCGCCCCAGCGACGTGACCGCGGACTCGACGCCCTGGCCCAGGGCCTCCCGCAATCCGCTGACGATGTCGGTCTCCGCAAGCACCGCCTGCTGGCCGTAGGCCTGGCCGACCGCACCGGCGATCTGATGAATCGATGCCTCGTCCAGCCCGGCACATCCCGCCAACATCGTCCCCGCCACCGCTGCCGCAATGATCGTCCTGTTCATTCCGCCTCTCGTCGTCGATGGTCCGGGGCGCTGCAAGTCCGTCCCGCGCGATGTTGCCGTCCCGTGACGCCACACACCCGCATCGCCCCGCCTTGTTCGTTCCACCATGGTACCCGCAGCCTGCGGCCGAAACAGCCGCCATGGCACGGTGGCATCGATCGCGGCATTGGGTATGCTTGCCGGATGGGGACACAAACGAATACACGCTTCTCGGTGCGCTCACATGCGCTGCGCAAGGCCGTCCGCTGGCTGATCAAGCCGATTCTGTGCGGCTCGGCGTCGCCACAACAGCGACGCGCCCGCCTGGAACTGGTCGGGCGCCTGAGCCGCCTGCCGCTGCCGCGCGCCACCAGCGTCGAACCGACCACGCTGCGCGGCGTCGCCGCGGAATGGATCCGGAACGCACGCGTCACCCCGCAGCGGACCGTGCTGTACTTCCACGGCGGCGCCTACCTGATGGGCTCGCCGGCAACGCACCGGGAAATGCTCGCCCGCGCGGCGATCGCCTGGCAGGCCCAGGTCGTGTCGGTCGACTACCGCCTGGCGCCGGAACATCCGTTCCCGGCGGCGCCGGACGATGCGCTGGCCGCATACCGTGCGCTGCTGGAGCAGGACATTCCGGCGGAACAGATCGTCATCGCCGGCGATTCCGCCGGAGGCGGCCTCGCGGTCGCCTGCGCACTGCAGGCGCGTGACGCCGGCCTGCCGATGCCGGCGGCGATGGTGCTGTTCTCGCCGTGGGTGGATCTGGCCGTCACCGGGCAGTCCGTCGACCGGCTGGCCGGACAGGACGACATGCTGTCGCCGCAGGCCCTGCGCGAGTCTGCCGCGACCTACCTCGGCGGCGCCACGGCGACGACGACGCCACTGGCCTCGCCGATCTGCGCCGATCTGCACGGACTTCCGAATACGCTGATCCAGGCGTCCGACAACGAGATCCTGCTCGACGATGCCCGGCGCCTGCTCGATGGCATGCATGCCGCGGGCTCCCGCGCCGAACTGCGGGCGTGGCACGGCCTGTGGCACGTGTGGCAGCTGTTCGCCGGCAAGATGCCCGAAGCGGACGCCGCGCTGCGGGAGGTCGCCGAGTTCCTGGAACACGGCGCCGCCGGTCCGTGAGCTTCAGTCGCTGGCGCGACACCGGGCTGCGTCTCGCGTTCGGCGAGCACAGCATCTTCTATCAGCGCCACGGCGAGGGCGCGACGGCACTGCTGCTGATCCACGGATTCCCCACCGCGTCCTGGGACTGGGAACCGTTGTGGCCGGACCTGTGCAAGCACTTCGATCACGTCGTGGCGCCGGACCTGCTCGGATTCGGCTTCTCCGACAAACCGACCGGCCACCGCTATTCGTTGCTGGAACAGGCCGATCTCTGCGAAACCCTGCTCGCCAGCCTCGCGGTCGAGCGGGTCCACATCCTCGCGCACAACTATGGCGTCAGCGTCGCCCAGGAGCTCCTGGCCCGGTTCAACGAACGTGAGGCCGCGTCGGCGGGCCAGGCACGGCCGCAACTGGTCTCGGTGGCCCTGCTCAACGGCGGCCTGTTCCCCGAGGCCCACCACCCACGGCTGACGCAGCGCCTGCTCAAGAGTCCGCTCGGACCGCTGATTGCGCGGCTCACCACCGAGCGCCGTTTCGGCAAGACCTTCTCGAAAATCTTCGGCCGCCAGACCCGGCCGAGCGCGATCGAGCTGCATGACTTCTGGACCCTGATCGCAACGAACAGCGGGCAGCGGGTAATGCCGCGCCTGATCCGCTATCTCGACGAACGCCGCGAACACCGGGAACGCTGGGTCGCCGCGCTGACCGAGACCAAGGTTCCGCTGCGCCTGATCAACGGCCCCGAAGATCCCGTCTCCGGCGCCGACATGGTGCGGCGCTACGAAGCGCTGGTGCCGAACCCGGATGTGGTCGCCCTGCCCGGCATCGGCCACTATCCGCAGATCGAGGCCGCGGACCGCACCCTTCGCGCGTTCCTGGAATTTCACCGCAAGCGCGTCCAGCAGGGCTGATCGCCGCGGCTGGCCGTAACGGCAACCGCTGGCTATGCTCGGACGACCCCGCCCGGCGTGAGGACGCACCGACCATGACGCAGGCACCCTCCACTGCTTCGCCCGCGGACACCAATGCCAGCGGCAACGGCCACCCGCCTGCGCGCATCGGCAAGTACACGGTCACCGGGATCCTCGGTCGCGGCGCCTGCGGCATCGTCTATCGCGGGTACGATCCGCTGGTGGCCCGGGACGTCGCGATCAAGGTAGCGCTCGATGACCAGGGCAGCCCCCTGGCGCAACGCGGCGAGCAGCAGTTCTTCGCCGAAGCACGCGCCGCCGGCATGCTGCAGCACCCGCACATCGTCTCGGTATTCGACGCCGGGGTCGACGCCGGCCGCGGCTACATCGTCATGGAGTACATCGATGGCCAGCCGCTGAGTACGCGCGGAGGCCAGCCGCTACCCTTCGATCAGGTGCTCGACATCGGCTTCAAGTGCGCACGCGCACTCGACTACGCACATGCACGCGGCGTTCTGCACCGCGACATCAAGCCGGGGAACATCATGCTGACCCGCGACGGAGTCCCGAAGCTGATGGACTTCTCGATCGCGCAGCTGCGCGACGACAGCGAGACCGACCGTGTCGTCGTCGGCACACCGCTGTACATGTCGCCGGAACAGATCCGCCGCGAACGCCTGACCCCCGCCAGCGACCTGTATTCGCTTGGAACCGTGCTGTTCGAGCTGACCGCGGGCGTTCCACCTTTCGCCGACGCGGCACTACCCGCACTGTTTCAGGCCATTCGCAATCAGGCGCCACCGCAACTGACCACGCTGCGGCCCGACACCCCACCCGAGTTCTCCGCCATCGTCGATCGCCTGCTGCGCAAGGACCCCGAGCAGCGCTATCCGAGCGGCGAGGCGCTGGCCACGGCACTGTCCCGTGAATTCGATCGCCTGCGCCTGAGCGCGGCGCAGTTGACCCGCCGCGAATCCCGCGACTCGCTGCGGCGCCTGCATTTCTTCAACGGATTCAGCGATGCCGAGATCGACGAGATTCTCAACGCCAGCAGTCTGGCGACCTACGGCAGCGGCGACGCCATCATCCGCGAAGGCGAGATCGACGACTGTTTCTTCATCCTGGCGCGCGGCGAAGCGGAGGTCTGCAAGGGCGACGTGCGCATCCACCAGCTCGGCAAGGGCGACTGCTTCGGCGAGGTCGGCTTTCTCGGCGCGAGCCGCCGCAGCGCCACCGTGACCGCGCTCACCGATGTTCTGGCCCTGAAGATCAACCGTTCGTTGATGGACCAGCTCTCGCCCGATGCCCAGCTGCACTTCTACAAGGCGTTTGCCGAAACCCTCCTGTACCGCCTGTCGCTGACCACCGCTAAGCTGTCGGCATCCGGGCGCGGGAGCGCCGCCCCGGCCTGATCCGGCACGATCCGAATTCAGGTTCCGCTCAGCTCGGTCGCATAGGCTCCCGCCCTAAGTAACGCATTCGACCATCCCATCAAGATTCCACCGGAGTGTCCGCCATGAACGACCGCATCCGACTCAGTCTCTTCGCCGCCCTGACGGCACTGGCGCTCAGCGCCTGCGCACCGGACGCGCCGGATTCGCCCCCCTCGCCCCAGGCCGAAGCCGAGACGACCGAGGCGGCCCAGAGCGACACGCCGGCCGCCGAAACCGCGGCGCCCGCCGCGACACCGGCGCCGACGCCGAAGCCGGCCACCACCACGGCCGCCCGCCCGCGGCCGGCGACACCGCAGCCGACGCCGAGCGCCTGCTACGACTGCGGCACCGTGACCTCGGTCACCCAGGTCCAGCAGAAGGGCGAAGGCTCCGGCGCAGGCGCGGTCGCAGGCGCGGTCGCAGGCGGCGTCGCCGGCCACCAGGTCGGCGGCGGCCGCGGCAAGGACCTGGCCACCGTCGCCGGCGCCATCCTCGGCGCCATGGCGGGCCACGAGATCGAGCAACGCGCGCGGTCGACGACCTCGTACGACATCGGGATCGCGATGGAGGACGGCAGCTCGCGTCTGATCAACGTCCCCGACCCGGCCGGCCTGACCGTGGGCACGCGGGTCCGCGTCGATGGCAACTCGATCTATCCGCGCTGACGACCAGCCCTCACCATCCGGGTGATCCCCAGCAGCCTCGCGGCGAGATTCGCCGCGAGGCTTTTCTTGGAGGACAGCAGGCCGGCCGGCTTTGGGTTTGACGGCGCATTGGGTACCCTATCGCCCCTTTTTTGACCGGGTTGGCAATCATGGCGCAGGCGCTCAAGGTTCTGGTGATCGGCAGCGGCGGGCGTGAACACGCGCTGGCATGGAAACTGTCACAGTCGCCGCGCGTGGCCGAAGTGATCGTCGCCCCCGGCAACGCCGGGACCGCCCACGAACCGCGGATGCGCAACGCCGGGGTCAAGGCCGAGGACGTCGACGGCTTGCTGCGCCTGGCCCGGGAGGAAGGCGTGGACTTCACCGTCGTCGGCCCCGAGGCGCCGCTGGCGCTGGGCGTGGTCGATGCGTTCCAGGCCGCCGGCCTGCGCATCTTCGGCCCCAACAAGGCCGCCGCGCAGCTCGAGGCGTCCAAGGCCTTCACCAAGGATTTCCTCGATCGCCACCAGATCCCGACGGCGCAGTATCGTGTGTTCACCGACATCGATCCGGCCTGCGCCTACATCGCCGAGCGTGGCGCACCGATCGTGGTCAAGGCCGACGGGCTGGCCGCCGGCAAGGGCGTCGTCGTCGCGCAGACCATCGAGGAGGCGCAGACCGCGGTGCGTGACATGCTCGGCGGCAGCATGCTCGGACAGGCCGGCGCCCGCGTCGTGGTCGAGGACTTCCTCGACGGCGAAGAGGCCAGCTTCATCGTCGTCGCCAGCGGCAGCCAGTACGTGGTGATGGCGACCAGCCAGGACCACAAGCGCATTGGCGACGGCGACACCGGCCCGAACACCGGCGGCATGGGCGCCTATTCGCCCGCGCCGGTGGTCACGGCGGACGTGCACGCACGCGCGTGTCGCGAGGTGATCGAGCCGACCCTCGCCGGCATGATCGCCGAAGGCGCGCCGTTCACCGGATTCCTCTACGCCGGCCTGATGATCAACCGTGACGGCGCGCCGCGCGTGCTCGAATTCAACGTGCGCATGGGCGATCCGGAAACACAGCCGATCCTGTATCGACTCGAGTCCGACCTGCTCGATCTGCTCGAAGCCGCCGTCGACGCCCGCCTCGATCAGGTCGAGCCGCGCTGGAGCGCGGAACCGTCGCTCGGCGTGGTGATGGCCGCCGCCGACTACCCCGGCACGCCCCGCAAGGGCGATGTCATCGACGGTCTCGACGCGGATCTCGGTGGCGCCAAGGTGTTTCACGCCGGCACCGCCGAACAGGACGGCAAGATCGTCACCAGCGGCGGCCGCGTCCTTTGCGTCGTCGCCCGCGGCGAGACCGTCCGCGCGGCGCAGCAGGCGGCCTATGCGGCGGTCGACAAGATCAGCTGGAACGGCGTGCAGTACCGCCGCGATATCGGCTACCGCGCGATCGCCCGCGAGGACTGACCGCGGCGGAACCGGAACCCGCCGCCGGCAGGCGGCATGGTGCTTGCTGAAGCTTCGACACCCCCGCCGGTATAGGGGACATCGGAGATCTCACGCACCATGAAGTTCGGTCCGCCACTCCGCGGCACGGCCCTGCTCGCGCTGGGTGTACTGCTCGCGTGCGGCAGCGCGCTGGCAACACCGCTGGGACTGCCGCCGCTGCCGGTTCCGGCGGACAACCCGCAGACCCCAGCGAAGATCCGTCTGGGCGAACAGCTGTTTCACGACACCCGCTTCAGCAGCACCGGCGAGATCGCCTGCAAGAACTGCCATCTGGACGCGATCGCGTTTCACGACGGCAGGCCGGTGCCGCGCGGCGTGCACATGGCGCGCGGCACGCGCAACGCCCCCACCGTGGTCAACGCCGCGTACTTCGAACTGCAGTTCTGGGACGGCCGGGCGCGATCCCTGGAACAGCAGGCGACGCAGCCGCTGCTCAACCCGGTCGAGCACGGCCTGCGCGACGCCGCCGAGGTGGTGCGGATCCTGCGCAGCGACCCGGGATACGTCGAGCAGATCCGCACGGTGTTCGGGGTGAGCGCCGACGCGATCACGCCGGAGCACTTCGGCCGTGCGGTCGCCGCCTACGAACGCACGCTGATTGCCGGCGATTCGCCGTTCGACCGCTGGTACTACGGCGGCGACGCCGAGGCCCTGACCGCTGCCGCCCAACGGGGCTTCGAGGTCTTCACCGGCGCCGGACACTGTGCCCAATGCCACCCGGTCGGCCCGACCGATGCCCTGTTCACCGACCAGCGCTTCCACAACGTCAACGCCGGCTTCGCGCGCCTGGGGCCGGCGCCGAAGCAGCTCGCGCAACGATATCGGGGTGCCCGCGCAAGCAATCTCGACCACGCCGTGCTCAGCGAGCTGCAGATCTCGGAACTGGGACGCTACGCGGTGAGCGACCGGCTCGAGGATCTGGGCGCCTTCAAGACGCCGGGGCTGCGCAACATCGCGCGCACCGCACCCTATCTGCACGACGGCAGTCTCAACACGCTGGAGAAGGTCGTGCGCTTCTTCGACAACGGCGGCAAGCTCGACCCGGACGATCCCGGCCCCAATCCGTTCCAGTCCCCGCTGATCCGGCCACTGGGCCTCAGCGAACAGCAGCGCAGCGATCTGGTCGCGTTTCTCGAAAGCCTGACCAGTCCCGAGTACCAGCCGCAGCGCTACAGCCGCTGACGCCGGCTCAGTCGAGATAGCGCAGGCCGGTCGCCGCCTCGCACAAGGCCCACAACCGCGCACACTGCGCGTCATCGAGCGCGGGCGCGGACGGTTTGACGCGCGTCGGCTCGCCGCTCATCTCCCCGAATCCGTCCGGCCCCCAGAATGAACCGCCGTCGACGTCGCCGCCGGCCGCGGCATACAGGATCGGGCGCGCACCGTTGCCCGGCGCCTGGCCGAAAAAGGTCATCGCGACCCACAACGCCCAGTCACTCAGGTGATCGGTGATGCGGCGGCGGGGCTGTCCCTGGCGGCTGTCGCCCAGCGGGGTCCGGGCGACACCGGGGTGCGCCGCGACCGCCGTCAGCCCGATCCCGGCTGCGCGCACGCGCGCATCCAGCGCCATGGCCAGCATCAGGCAGGCGAGCTTGGCCTGGTTGTAGGCTCGCTGCGGCGCGTAGTCGCGCTCACCGTGGACATCGTCGAAGTCGATCCGCGCGTGCCGATGCACCAGACTCGACACCCACACCACGCGCGGTGCCGGCGCACGCCGCAGCGCATCGAGCAGCAGGCCGGTCAGTGCGAAGTGTCCGAGCACGTTGATGCCGAACTTCAACTCGAATCCGTCTGCGGTGGTCCGCCGCTGCAGCGGCGGCAGGATGCCGGCATTGTTGACCAGGATGTCGAGCGCGATCTCGCCGTCGTCCAGCTCCGATGCGAACTGCCGGATGCGGGCGAGATCGGCCAGATCGAGTTCGCGGAATTCAACCTCGGCGCCCGGCGCCAGCGCGCGGATGCGCGCCGCCGCGGCATGGCCGCCGACGACGTTGCGATCGGCAAGGATCACCGCTGCGCCGCGGCTGGCCAGACCGGTCGCGGTCTCCAGACCGAGACCGCTGGCGGCACCCGTGACCAGCGCGCGCTTGCCGGACAGATCGGGCAGGCGCTGCGCACACCACTGCACGGTATCGAGTTTGGACGTCGAGACGCTCGCAGCCATCTTCGGGACTCCTCAGGACGCCGCGGGCGTGCGGTTGAGTTCGACATCGTCCGGCGGATTGAGCACGCAGCGCGTGCCGCCGGGTGTGTACATCATCACCACGCATTCGTTGCACGCGGTACATCCCGACACGTCGGCGCGACCGTCGCGGAACTTGTTGACCAGCTCCGGATCGTGGATCAGCGCGCGCCCCATCACCACGCAGTCGAAACCATCGTCCATCGCCTGGCCGACGCCGGTGACCGACTTGGCGCCGCCGAGGTAGGCCAGCGGCATGCGCACCGCGGCACGAATCCGCCGCGAGTGTTCGAGAAAGTACATCTCGTGGAACGGGATCTTCGGTTCCCACAGGCGCATCATCCGCGTCGCCAGCTTCACCACCGGGTTCTGCACCGTCTCGACCGCGGCGGCCGGCATGTTGCTGCCGAAGATCGCCCACGGCGATTCGACGTTCATGCCGCCGGACAGCACCAGCAGGTGCGCTCCGGCCTGCTCGAGCACCTTTGCCACCTCGATCGCGTCATCCGCGGTGGCGCCCCCCTTGAAGCCCTCGGTGACGCAGATCTTACAGGTCACCGCCAGCTCGGAGCCGACCGCATCGAGCACCCGCGACAGCACCTCGGCCGGATAGCGCGCGCGCTGCGCCGCGGTGCCGCCGTAGCCGTCGCGACGCTTGTTGTACTTGGGCGAGATGAACTGACTCAGCAGGTAGCCGTGACCCATGTGGATCTCGACCGCGTCGAAGCCGGCGTCGCGCGCGCGGCGCGCGCCGGCGACGAACTCGTCGGCGACCCGTTCGAGGTCCGCCGGTGTCATCTCGGTCTTGAACAGGCGCCCGCTGATCACGCCGGGCGGATTCAGGCCGCCGGAGGCACTCAGCGGATAGCGCGTCGACAGCTTCGGCAGGAAGGTGAACGCTCCGCCATGGGTGATCTGAGCACAGGCCGCGGCACCCTCGCGATGCACCGCGTCGGTGAGCACGCGCAGATGCGGCAGACTGGGGGCGTCCAGCGTGACCTGATCCTCGAAGGTGCGGCCGTCGGCGCTGATCGCGCAATAGGCCACCGTGGTCATCGCCGCACCGCCGGCCGCCATGCGCCGGTGGTGCTCGACCAGCATCTTCGACGGCACGCCGCCCTTGGCCATCCCCTCGTTGGTCGCGGACTTGATGAAACGGTTGCGCAACCGCACCGGACCGATATCGATCGGCGCGAATGCCGGCAGCAGTGTGGATGGCGTGCTCATGTGCGGGAACTCCGGCTCAGGAAGGCGTCGACGCGCCGACGGAAATCAGCAGTGGCGGCACAGCCCAGAAACGCGGCGCGCTCGGCATCGAGCAGCTCGGCCAGCGAGCCGGTCTCGGCCTGATTCAGCAGCGCCTTGAACGCGCGCACCGCCTGCACCGGCTGCTGTGCGAGCTGCGTGGCCAGCGCCTCGGTCTGCGCCACCAGCAACTCGGGATCGACCACCCGCGCCACCAGCCCGAGTGCCTGGGCCTCTCCGGCGTCGAGCGTCCCACGCAGCAGCAACACGTCCATCGCCCGCTGCGCGCCGATACGCCGCGTCAGCGCGTAGCTGAGCCCGCCGTCCGACGAAGTCCCCAGCGCCGGATAACCGACGACGAAACGCGCATCGGCGGCGCAGATCACCAGATCGCAGGCCATCGCCAGCGAGAACCCGGCGCCGGCGGCAGCCCCCGCGACACTGGCGACCACCGGCTGCGGCATCGCCCGGATCGTGCGTACGGCACGGTGCAGCGGGTCGATGATGCCGCCCAGCCGGCCTTCGAGATCGGAGAACGATTCGGCGATCGCGGCGATATCCCCGCCTGCGCAGAACTGCGCATCGGCACCGCGCAGCACGACCGTGCGGATCTGCGCATCGTCGGCCAGCGCTTCGAGCTGATCCGCCAACGCCTGGGCCGAGGCCCGGGAGATCACCGGCATCCGCCCGGCCGCGAGCAGGCTCAGATACGCAACCCCGGCCTCGGACCGGTGCAGGTCCAGCCATTGTTCCGTCATCGGCGCCCCCTCAGCCGAGGAATGCCTGGCCACCGTCGACGCCGATCGACTGGCCATTGATATAGCGACAGCGCTCCGAACACAGCGTTGCGACGAAACGGCCGACGTCCTGCTCGCAGTCGCCGACCCGCCCCTGCGGTACCGTCGCGACGAAGGCGGCCGCCTCCTCGGGGCGTGCCGCGGTCCAGCCCTGCATCGCCGGGGAATTCGCCAGCGGCAGGATCGCGTTGGTGCGGATGCCGTCCGCCGCCCATTCGCAGGCCGCCGCCCGCGTCAGTTGGCGGATCGCCTCCTTTACGGCGGCATAGGCGCCGTAGCCGCTCAGATCCCAGCGCTTGGCAGCGGCGGTGGCGAAATTGACGATACAGCCGTCGCCCTTCAGATGCGGGTGGCACAGCTTCATCAGCCGGAAGGTCGCCAGTGGGCCGGATTCCCAGCCACCGGCAAAGGCCTCGTCACTGACCTGGTCGAGCGCGCCCAGCGGCACCTCCTGGGCATTGTTGACGAGGATGTTGATCCGTCCGTAGCGCCCGACCACCGTGTCGACGCAGCGTGCGAGCGACGCCGGGTCGCGGACATTGCATTCGACCGCCAGTGCCTTACCGCCACAGGCCTCGATCTGGCGAACCGTGTCATCGAGCTTGGCGCGCGTCCGCCCGGTCACCGCCACCGCGGCGCCCTCGGCGGCCAACGCCAGTGCGATGCCCTGGCCCACGCCCTGTCCGGCGCCGGTCACCAGCGCCACCTTCCCCCCCAACTCGGCCATCGACCTCTCCCCGTCTGTCGCGGCGCACGGTGACGATGACCGCACGCGAAATCGTGGAAAGGCTAGTGTGGAAGGCAGAACCGGCGCCCGCCTAACCCGCGTGCAGTAGATTCAGGCCGCGGCGCCGAACAAATAGGCCGACTGCACGCTGCCGAGGACGACATCCTCGAAGACCTTGGCACCGGAATCCCCGCCGGCGGCGCCGGCGACAACGTGCAGCGGCAGCAGGTGTTCGGCACGCGGATGGCTCGCCAGCGCCGCGGGCGCCTCCTGCCAGCGTTGCAGGCGTGCCTCGCGTTCCGGAGCCGGGCAGGCCACGGTCTCGGCCAGCCAGTCATCGAAGCTACGCGATGCCGCCAGCACCGCCGGCGACCCGGAAAAAAAGGCGCGCAGATTGTGATAGCTCATGCCGCTGCCGACGATCAGCACCCCCTCTTCGCGCAGCGGCACCAGCGCGCGGCCGACCGCCAGATGCTCGGCCGGATCGAGCCCGGCGCGCAGCGACAGCTGCAGCACCGGCACGTCGGCCTGCGGAAACGCCAGCATCATCGGGATGAAAACGCCATGGTCCCAGTCGCGCTGCTGATCGACGTCGGTTGCGATGCCGGCACCCGCCAGCAACTGTGCGGCCCGCTCGGCCAGCGCCGGCGCACCCGGCGCCGGCCAGCGCAATTCGTAGGTATGCGGCGGGAAGCCGCCATAGTCGAACAGCAAGCCTGGATGCGCGCGCCCGTTGACGGCGAAACGCGGTGCTTCCCAATGCGCCGACACCAGCAGCAGCGCCTTCGGCGTCGTGCCGACGAGCCGCGGCAGGGCGCGCAGCCAGTCGCCCATCGCCCGCCAGGTGTCCGGCGGGTCCCAGTCCATGAAGAAGCAGGGTCCGGCACCGTGCGGAACGAACACGGTGGGCATGGCGTGCGCGGTCTGGGTCATGAGGCTTTCCGTCAGCGTCGGCGGCTCGGGACGTCGTGCGCTCCGACAACGTCGCCATCATCGCACAGCGTGCCGCCCCGCCTCGTCGGGGCGGCACGCCATGACTAACGCGGCAGCCGGTAGAGCCGCGGCAGCGTCTTCAGTCCCCAGTAGATGGTGACGAAGGGCATGAACGCCCAGAAGCAGTTGGAGAAGATGAACTTCGCCCAGAAATTGCCGGCGGCATCGAGGTCGACGTTCGGAAAGCCGGTCAGGATCTCGGTCGAGTAGTACTGCGCGGTCGTGGTGATGATGCCGACCGCCGCCAGCATCAGGTAGTGCACCGCGCCGACGCTGGTCTTGCCGGAACGGAACCAGCGCACGATCGCGACCAACGCGAAAATCGCGTTGAGGCAGGTCCAGGACTCGGCGAACAGAACCAGCGCATCCGGATCCTTGTAGCGCACGTCACCGCCATCAATGTAGGCCCACCACTGGTAGGCCCACATCGCGTCGGGCGCCTGTGCGATCCGCTCGTACAGCAGCACCCACGGAACCTCGAAGCTGAGCGCTACGGCGATATAGGTCACCACCCAGATCTGCACCATGAATTCGAGCCGTTGCAGGCGCGTGTGCCCCGCCAGGCTCGGCAGCGGCAACCATGGCGTCAGCAGCATGCCGGCCATGCAGAAATCGAACACCCAGAAGTTCATGTAGGCCATCTGTACGCGATCGGCGTCGAAGTAGAAGACACCGATCGAGCCGACCCAGCCGCCGGCGATCAGGATCAGCGCGAACAAGGCGATCAGCGCCGACGCCTCGGTGCGCACGAACGGAACGAAGCGGAGAAATGCCGGCGCGGCGGCCGGCGGCAGCGTGGTCGTATTCATGGACTCCCCCTTCTGTTGGCACTGCGGACGCACCGACAACGACGCGGCGCGCGGATGGATTTCCAAAAAAATGGCAGCGGCCGGCCGCTGCATTTCAGCACTCGCGCCCGAGCCTGGGGCTCGCCACCCGAGCCCGCATCAGATGGGTCAGCGGCGCCGGCCGCAAACCGTCGGCACGACCGCCGAAGTAGCGCCGCTCGGCGTCGGCGATCGTGAAGTCCTCGATGTCGACATAACCGAGTTCGCTCATGACGGTGGCAAGCACCTGCGGGTCGAAGCCGCGACTGGCGGCGGGCTCACCGTCGTCGGCGATCCGCCGCTGCAGTACCGCGCTCATCCGGTGCGCGTCGGTCGACAGCCGCGACGCCGCCAGGGCGTAGCTGAACACCAGCTCGCTGCCCGCCGCGGCCCCCGCGAGATGACTCAGCGTCTGGCGCACCGCCGCCGCGGACAGATAGCTGGTGACACCGAGCCACGCGAAACACGCGGGCTCGTCCCGCCGGAACGCACTGGTCGTGAGCGCGTCGAGCGGAGACTGCCGCTCAAGGTCGGTGGACACAAAGTGGAGTCCTACGGGCAGCGGCCCGAGCGCCCGCAGGCGTTCACGCTTCCAGGTCAGCGTCGGCGCCCGGTCGAGCTCGAACACCTCGAGCCCTGCGAATGCGGCTCCGCGGCGCATGGCGAACGAATCGAGTCCCGCCCCCAACAATACGTACTGCCGGATTCCGCGCGCGTACGCCGCCGCCAGCACATCCTCGGCGTAGCGGTTACGCAGCACCACCGCGGCGCGCAGTCCACGCAGCAGACCGGCGGTGAAAACCGGATCGCTGCGCGCAGCAATATCGGCCTGCAGATGCCCGATGCGGACCCGCAATGCAGCCACGTCTTCGAGTCCACCCAGCGTCAGCGCATACGGATCGTCCAGCACCGGCGGCCCGGCGTCGAACACGCGATGCGCGGCCCGCAGCAGCGCCGCCCCGGCCGCGGTCGCACTCGGCGCGGCGACGGCCGCCCGGACTTCAGGCGCGACGGCTTGCGGATCCATCTACAACGCTCCCACCCAGTGCGCCGCAAGGTCGAGAAGATAGAGGGTCAGCATGCTGGCGCTCAGACCCGCCGCGGCGGTCTGCAGCAGCGTCGAGCGCCGCTGCGGCGTCTCGTCGAGCGCGTAATAGATCGGAAAGCTGGCGATGAAATAGGTCGCGTAGATGGCCGACCCGTAGCGCAGCATCAGGTCCATCTTCTGGTAGTAGAAGCTGGTCGCCATCAGCGGGTTGGCCATCGCCTTGGTTTCCATCCACGCCCAGAAGTATCCGGTCAGAAACACGAACACCGGGAACAGCAGCCACATCGCCGGCACGCGCAGATGTCGCAGGCGCCGCAGCACGATGTTGGCGGTGGCGTGATACGTCATGAAATAGACATGGGTGTAGGCGTACATGATCAGCGGAACGGTCTGCTCACCGCTCCCGAGCAGCGCCGAATCAAGCGTGGTCGTCGCGTTCGGGTAGCGATAGACCATACCGAGCACGTCGAAGAAGTACTCCGATCCGAAGTAGTTTCCGAAAAACCCGAACGCGGCCAGATAGAGGTTGGCCTTGAACCAGTAGCTGTCGAACCACGGCCGGTCGGTATACCGGCGCGCCAGCAGCATCGGCACCAGCAGTACCGGCAGCGCGGTGGCGAAAGCGTGGATCAGCAGCGCCACGTCGCTCCAGCGCTTGTCGGCGCCGCTGAGCATCATGTACGCCATCGACGCCATCCACACCGGCGAGTAGGCCAGAAAGAACTTCTCCACCCAGGCCTTGTCCGGATTCGCCGAGAACCAGCGGCTTGCGGATACCGGCTCTACTCCGGCACCGGCCACCCGTGATCCGGTCTGCGGGGATGCCCCGATCATCCGCGCGGATGTCTCGCTCATCGCGCCGCTCCGGGGGCGATCGCCGGACACGCCAGGCGCCCTGCACGCCGATGATCGAGATGGCCGGCCAGGCTCAGCCAGCGCACCGTGTCGGCAAAGGTCTGCTGCCCCGGGCGGAACGCCACCCCGGAATGTCGGATGAAGCGGTCCGAACGCGCAGGAACCCACTGTGTCGCGATCGACATCGCATCCAGTGACACCTGGGTGTCGAACGGCACGATGGCCTTGAGCGCGTCGGTCGCCGCGCCCATGAAACGCAGCATCGCACCCGGCAACCTGGGGGCGAACACACGGGTCCCGGTGATCGTCTCCAGCATCCGGTGCAGCTCGGCCCAGGGATAGTAGTGTCCGCCGAGGATGTAGCGTGCCGCCGTGGGGTCGCCACCCCGCGGATGTTCCAGCAGATGGAGATGCGCCTGCGCGATGTCGCGGACGTCGACGCACTGCATGCCCGAGGACGTGCGCGGCAGCATCGCGGTCAGGAACGAGAGCAGAGCGTGGTTGGACTCGCTGAGCTTCGGATCGTCCGGTCCGAACACCGCGGCCGGATAGGTGATCTGTACCGGTGCGCCGTCCTGCTGCAGGCCGCGAACATAGGCGTCGCAGTCCCGCTTGGATCGCGCATAGGCTTCCTGCGGTTCGCCCAGCGGCGAATCCTCGTCGATCACCGTCGCCCCGGGCCTGAAGAAGGCCGCCAGACTCGAGACGTAGACGACGTTGCCGATCCCCAGCTCGCAGGCGCGGCCGACAACCGCGCGGGTGGCGTCCATGTTGTTGGCGTAGATGTCCCGCGCCCGCCGCGGGTCCAGGCTCACCACCGCGGCGGCATGCAGCACCGCGTCGCAACCGGCCATCGCCGCGGACACTTTCTCCGACTCGCGCAGATCGGCGGCGACGACATCGTCCAGCGCATGGCCATGCGCCTCGAAGTAGCGCCGGGCGGCACCCTCGTCGCGCACCAGCAGCCGGACCTGATGTCCGGCGTCGAGCAGGACGCGAGCGCTGTGTGCGCCGACCAGTCCGGTCGCACCGGTCACGAAGACTTTCATGGCGCCTCCGTGACGTTGATCACCTGCAAGGCTGCGTTCGGGCAATGCCGCACCGCCGCCTCGACCTTTTCGCGCTCGGCCTCGGTCACATCTTCGCGCAGCAGCTGCAGAATGCCGGCGGCGTCGATCCGGAAATGAGACGGCGCCTCGCCGGTGCACATCGCGTGTCCCTGACACAGCTCGCGATCGACGACAACGCGCAGCCTGGTCCCTGCCGCGGGCGGCTGCGCGGACGATGACGCATGCATGGGGCATCCACCGGCGGCCACCGGCGGCGCCGTTGATGCCTGCGCGGGCAGCGACGCCGGATCCCGCCGCCGGTAGCGGATGCGGCACGGCGTGCGCGGCTGGACGATCATTTCCGAATAGTTGTCGACATAGGTCTCCGGCGCATCGACCAGCTCGAACTCGTATCGCCGCAGCAGCACCGCGAAGATCGCCTTGATCTGGAACATCGCGAACGCATTGCCGGAGCACTTGTGCTTGCCGCCACCGAATGGCTGATACGCCATCAGGTTCCGGTCTTCGCGACGCTCCGGCGAGAACCGCTCGGGGTCGAACACCCCCGGGTTGCGGAACAGGCCGGGCAGACGGTGCGTCACCGGCGGGCAGGCCCAGATCATGTCACCGGCGCGGATCGTATAGTGTTTGAAATGCAGGTCGCGCGAGACCTGCCGCATCAGGATGATCAGCGGCGGATGCAGACGCAGGACTTCCTTGAGCACGCTCTCCAGCATCGGCATTTCGCGCAGGCTCTGGAACGTGACGTCACCATCGGCGCCGAGCAAGCGGTCGAGTTCATCACGGGTCTGGCGCAACAGCTGTGGATGCTTGAGCAGCTCCAGCAGGACCCACGACGCGGTGCCCGAGCTGGTGTGGTGTCCGGCGAAGATCGCGCCGACCAGCAGTCCGGTGATCTCGTTGTCGGTCAGCGCCGCGCCGTCTTCGTAGCGCATGTCGATCAGCGACTGGAACAGATCGGTCGGCTTGTCCGTCTGGTGCTTGCGCTTCTGCACGATGCGCCCGACCAGTTCCTGAAGGCGCCGACGGGCACGGTCGCGACGGCGGAACCGCGGGATCGGCAGATTCGGGAAGTGGTAGGCGATCGGACTGACGCCCTGCTCCAGATCGTGATAGATGCTGGCGAACTCATCGTTGAGCTCGTAGCGGAATTCGCGTCCGAGCAGGCAATGGCTCGCGGTATTGATCGTCAATTGCTTCATGAACGCGACCAGGTCGATCTCGCCCTGCTCGTCCCAGTCGGCGATGATGTCGTTGACCTCCTGCACGATCTTGTGCGAGTGATCGCGCATCGCCTCGACCCGCAGCGACGGCATCAGCATCTTCAGCTGCTCGTTCTTGCGCTGGATCGGAGCGTCGAACACCAGCCCCTCGCCGAAGATCGGCGTCATCAGCTTGTACGCAGCCGATTGGTCGAGTTGCTCGTCGGTCGAGCGATAGAACAGTTCGCTGGCATCGCTGCCGGTCAGCAGGACGATTCGCTGGCCGAGCAGCTTGAAACTGGCCACCTCGCCAAGCCGCGCCGCCGCCTTTTCGACGAAACGGTACGGATTGGACGCGAACGCGAACATGTGCCCGATCCATGGCAGCCCGCCTTTGAGCACGGGCAACTCGGCGCTGGCGCCGTTGACCACCGATGCCGCAGTTTCCATATGCCGTCTCCTCTTATGTCGCCGCGCCCGCCGTATGCCGCAGTTGCTGCGCGGTCATCCGGATCCCGTCGTCCAGCGACACGGCGGGTTGCCATTGCAGGTCACGCCGCGCCTTGGCGATGCTGAAATAGTGATGCGTCACCATGTAACGCACCGAGAAGCGGGACAGTCCGTCCTCGGCGTTGAGCGTGCCGCCCTTGAGCGTATCCACCGCCTCGGCGATCGCGGCCACCGTGTAGGCCAGCCAGTACGGCACCTTGCCGGTGATCGCGGGATAGCCCATTTCGACCAGCAGCTTCTCGATGAAATCGAAGAACGCGACCGGCTCGCCGTTGGTGACGAAATACGCCTGCCCGCAGGGCGGAGCCCCCGGCACCAGACGCTCTTCGGCCGCGACCACCGCGTCGACCAGATTGCTGATGTAGGTGAAGTCCGAGAGCTTGTCGCGGTTGCCGATCGCACGGCTCAGCTTGCCCTGCTGCGCCTTGCGGATGATCGTCGGAATGAAGCGGTTGTCCCCCGCACCGAAGATCACATGCGGGCGGATCGCGCAGGTCATGGTGCAGTCGGTGCCACTGAACGCGAGCACCGTCTGCTCGGCCTTGATCTTGCTGTCCGCGTACGGCGCCTGCGAGATGCTCGAGTACGGCAGCGATTCGTCGCCGTTCTCGATGTCGCGTCCCTCGTAGACCGCACTGGCGGAACTGATATAGGTCAGCCGCGGGATGCCGTGCACCCTGCAGGCCTCGATGACGTTCTCGGTGCCACCCAGATTGACCGCCCAGACGTCCTCCTCGCGGTTGTGCCGGGTATGCACCAGCGAGGCGTTGTGAACGATGCTGTCGGCACCGGCGCAGGCGTCGATCACGGCCTTGCGGTCGCGGATGTCGACGGTGCGGAACGACACCTTGTCGTTGTAGGCACCGGCGCGCATATCCAGGCAGGTGACCTGGTGTCCGAGTTCGGTGAAGCGGTTGACCAGCGCCCTGCCGACGAAGCCTAGCCCGCCGGTAACCAGTACATTCCTGGACATCTCCGCCTCCTTATTCGGCCGTGCCGAAGGCCTGATCCCAGAACGGGAAGATCGAGGCGTAGTTGTTACGGGCCCGGTGATGGTGCACGTCGTGCTTCTCGACCCAGAAATTGAACAGGCGGAACGCCGGATGCGGGATGACCAGATTCGAGTGCACGATGATGTTCGCGACCGAGTGGATCGCGAAGATCACCAGGAACGAGATCGTGCTGACCGGCCCCAGAATCACGATCGCGAGGATCAGCAGCCCGAGTCCGCCGATGTTCTCGAGCGGATGCAGGTAGATGCTCTCGTTGGAGAGCGGAAACCGGACCCGGTGGTGCACCGCGTGGCAGTAGCGCATCAGGCTGCGCAGGTGCATCGCGCGATGAAAGAAGTAGTACATCAGGTCGTAGAGCAGCAGCACGGCAAGCACTTCGCCGATGAATGTCGTCATTCCAGGCCATCCCGCGTACAACGTGTGCTCGCCGAGAAAATAGAAATAGGCCGCGAAGATCAGCAGTGACAGCACATTGTTGAGATAGGTGTTCACGGCCTTGCGGCGCGGCGGGATCGTGACCTGGCCCGGACCGGGCGCACGGATCCGCCATGCCGAATAGCGCCTCGACGTCGCCATCCACGTCAGGCTGTACATCAGAGCACCGTCGACCAGCAGGATGACGCCCCAGACGATGAAGAAAGACAGACTCATGACTCGTTTCCCTTAGCGTGAGCTCCACCGCCCAGACCGAGGCGGATCAGCGAAACCAGACTGCGCAGACGCGCGCCCCAGCCCCTGGCGTAAAGAAGACGGATGCCTTCACGGGCCTTGGCATAGTCGAGCGGCCCGACCGGATAGAGCTTCGGCGGCACGTGGAAGCCGAAACGGTCGCTCAGCACCGCGCGGGCATTGGTGTAAGCCCGCAGCCCGTCGCGACCGTTCATGCGCCCGAAGCCGGACGCCTTGACGCCGCCGAACGGCAGGTCCTGATTGAGGTAGCACAGCCCGAAGTCGTTGATGCAGACACCGCCGGCTTCGAGCGCCGCAGCGATGCGCCCGGCGCGGGCGCGGTCGTTACCGATTACCGAGGCCTGCAGGCCGAACTCGGTCCCGTTCGCCACCGCGATGGCGGCGGCGTCGTCCCGCACCCGCATGATCAGCATCACCGGCCCGAACACCTCCTCACGGGCGATGCGCATCTCCGGCGTCACGTCGACCAGCACCGTCGGCGGGTAGAAGTTGCCGGGACCGTCGGCAGGCCTGCCGCCGACGAGCGCCCGCGCCCCGGCGGCCAGGGCATCGTCGACCAGTTCCTCGACGATGCGGCGCTGCTGGGGCGTACAGATCGCACCGACATCAAGGGTGCCGGGCGCCTGGGGAATACCCTGTCGCAAGGCTGCGGTGCGCTGCACGACCTCGGCCACGAAGCGGTCGTAGATGCCATCCTCGACGAGGATGCGCTCGGACGCGATGCAGTTCTGGCCGAGATTGACGAAACAGCCGCCGAGCGTGGCATGCACGGCCTGCTGCAGATCCGCGTCGTCGCAGACGATCAGCGGGTCCTTGCCGCCCAGCTCCATGATCACCGGAGTCAGGGTCTGTGCACTGCCCTCGACGATGCGACGCCCGTTGGCGACCGAGCCGATGAACAGGATCTTCTGCACGCCCCCGCGCACCAGCGCTGCGCCGGTTTCGCCGTAACCGTTGATGATCTGGATGGTGTCAGGGGAGAAGCCTTCCCTGCGCAGCGCCTCGTCGGTGATTTTCTGGAAGCGCTGCGTCGACCACGCGACCGCTTCCGATGCCTTGATGATGACGGCGTTGCCGGCCATCAACGGCGCGACCAGGGATCCGAAGATGTTCTGGAACGGATAGTTCCACGGCACGATGCAGGCGACGACACCGAGCGGGCGATACTCGATGCGCCCCTGCTTGTGCGGCAGCATTCCCGAGCCGACCCGCTCCGGCCGCAGATGCTTTTCCCCGTTGCGCATCACCCAGCGGATCTTGTTGCACACCGGCATGATCTCGCCCAGCAGCGCGTTCTCGTAGGTCTTGCCGCTGTCCTCGACGATCACCCCGCACAGTTCGTCGACGTGCGCGAGGATGTGGTCGAGGATGTGGCGCAACACCGCCCGGCGCTGCGCGAAGCTGCTCCGCGCCCACGCCTGCTGTGCGGATCGCGCCCGCTCGATCGCCGCCTGCACCTCGGCCGCGCCCGCCGCCGGGATATGGCCAAGCAGCTCCCCCGTGGCCGGGTTGACGCATTCGATCGAGGCGCGCGCACCGGACCATTGCACATCGGGTTGCAGCGAAGCGTTCACGTCTGATCTCCCGCAAGAATGAAATCCACCGCGCGATAGCCGATCATCATGCTCGGAGCATTGAGCGCGGACACCGGAATCTCCGGCATGACCGATGCATCGGCCACCCTCAGGTTGTGCAGCCCCTTGACGCGCAGGCGACGGTCGACCGGACTGGCGTCGTCGTCACCCATGCGGCAGGTGCCGCAGAAATGGAAGGTCGTCATCGTTGCCGCGCCGATCCATTTCCAGACCCGGTCGGTCAGCGCGGACACCGCGTTCCGCGACAGCGACCGCAAGCCGGGGTCGCTCAGCGCGGGCTGCATCGCGATGTCGCGGGCCTTTGCAACCGCAGCCAGCATGGTTTCGCGATCCTCCGGCGTCGCGTAGTACGCCGGGTCGATTCGCGGCGACACTGCGGGGTCGGCGGATGCCAGACGCAGACACCCCCGTGACGTCGGCTTGCCGAGAATCACGACGATGCCGAACACGCGCGACACGTAGCGCCGCAACGGCGGCAGGGCGAACGCGAAATCGACCAGTCCGCGCAGCAGCGCTCGCAACGGACGCACGCGATAGAGTCGGCCCGGCAGTGCCAGGATCGGCAGCATGCGCTGCATCGACTGCTGCAGCGACGCCGGTGCGGCATAGCACACGAAACAGGTGTCCGGCGGCGCCGTCGGCGGCTGGTCGGCAGGACGCCGGGCCTCATCGAAGCCGTACAGCTGGGGATAGTCGAAATCGACCCGCTGCCGGCCGCGAAAGAACATGCAGACGTTCGGGTGGTCCTGCAGATTCTCGCCGACGCCGGGCGCGTCGCTGACGACGCGGATTCCCAGCGCCTCGAGCTGCGCACGCGGTCCGATGCCCGACAGCATCAGAATCTTCGGCGTCTCGAGCGCGCCCGCGCAGAGGATGACCTCTTGCCCGACGCGATAGCGCCGGCGCTGCCCGCCGACAACACAGTCGACGCCGACGACGGTCCGCCCCTCATCGAGGACGAGCCGCTGCACCGCGGCACCGGTGACGATGTCGAGCGCCGGCGGCGGCGTCTCGTGCAGCCATGCACGGTAGGAGCTGCGCCGTTCCGGTCCGGCGTAGTTCATATCGTTGCAGCCGACGACGCCGGCGAGATCGCCGTCGTTCATGCCGTCCTTGCGACGCATGCCGACGGCGGTCGCGGCGTTCAGGAAACGCTCGCCGAACGACGTCGGTGCACGCGGGAGGATCCCGAGGCGTTGCTCGACCGCCACGAAGGCCGGCTCCACGTCCGCCCAGCGCCATCCCTCGGGCCATCCGTCGAAGTCGCGCCGGTCCCCGCGCGTATAGACCATGCCGTTGACGCTACCGCTACCGCCGAGCCCCCGACCGGTCCCCGCATACAAGGGCCGCCGACCGCACTCCGGCTGCACGTCGGTCATGCGATGCCACATCAGGTCGTCGTTGGCGAAGGCATCCTTGAAGCCGTCTGCCGACAGCGTCTCGGGATGGCGGGTCGCCGGGTCGCCGGCCTCCAGCAACAGCACCGAGCCTGCGCCCGCCTCTGCCAGGCGCGCGGCGACGATGCAGCCGGCGGAGCCCCCGCCGATCACAACATAGTCATGGATTTTTTCGGACATGCGCTCGCCGCCGCCTCTCGTCTGCGCGACGATCTCCCCCGTCGCTTTTAATTAGTAATTGCAATTTCAGACATAGAACTATAAGTTACAGACATTGTCAACGGACATTACTGAACCCAGAAAACGACTCCAGTTGCCATCGACCGCCGTGCCCAAAGCCAAGCCCCCCATCACCGAAGCCCCCACCGCCTCCGAGTCCAAGCCCGTCAGAATGGGGCGCGGACGCCGACCGCTGACCCGCAAGCTGCGCGACGCCAAGGACGCGCTGTATCGTCAGCACATCATCGACGCTGCGGAGCGGATCTTTTCGCAGCAGGGCTTCCAGTCCACCCGCATGCAGGACGTGGCTGCGGCCGCGGGCATCTCGCTGGCAACGCTGTACCAGTCGTTCCCGGGCAAGGAGGAGCTGCACCGCAGCATCCTGGTGTCGCGGGACCAGGAAATGCTCGACAAGATCCAGGCGCGATGGGGACCGGCGCTGCAGCGTCCCCAGAGCGTCGAGCACGTGCTGCTACTGATGGAAACCCACCTGCATTTCCTGCTCGAGCATCCGGAGTACCTGCAGATGCAGCTGCGCGACGGCTATGCCTGGTACTCCCGCGCGGCGCAACCGACCGCAGCGGAGCAGCAGATGTGGGAACGAGGCCTGGCCAACATGTCCGGCGTCCTGGCATGGGGCGCCGCCGCGGGCTACTTCAATCCCGGAGACCACGCCGACCAGGCACGCCTGCTGCTCGCCATGCAGCAGACCCGATTCGCGAACTGGGTGATGGACGGCATGCGTGCGGCGCATACCGATGTCGTCGTGCAGATCCAGGCCGACTTTGTCCGCCTCTGCTGTCTGCCGGGCGTTGCCGCGAAATTGCTGGCCGCAGACGGCGCCGGACTCAACCCGAAAACCCTGGCACGCATCCGTACGCTCGCCGGACAGCTGGCCCAGACGGGCCTTGAACACCAGGAGGCACCGCCGACGTAGACGCAGGCTTCACCGCATACAACAAAAGGGGGAGAGCATCATGAACGCACGTCTTCGCGATCACGCGAAGCTGGGGCTGCTGTCGTTGGCGATCGGCTTGGCGACCGGCCCGGCGCACGCCGCCTCCGGCCTGTTCGAAGAGCTGGAGGCCGACTACAAACTGACGCTGAACTACGGCATCGGCATCCGGACCGAGCGCCCGGCACCGGCATTGATCGACGGCCCGATCGATCCGTTCGAGCTTCATCTCGATCAGATCGACGACGGCAGCGCGTTCACGCACACCGGCCTGCCGACGACGATCAACCAGGACGACGGCAACCGCAACTTCGCGCGCTGGAGCCTGATCAACAACCGCGTCAGCGCGTTGGCCGAAGCCCACTTCAGCGCCGGCAACTACGGGCTGGTCGTCAGCGGCGACGGTTTCTACGATTTCGTCTATCACCGCAGCAACGACAACGACTCCCCGGACACGATCAACAAGACCGGACCCGTCGACGAATTCAGCGACGACGCGCGCCACTACGACGGCGAGCGCCTGCGTCTACTCGACGCCTACTTCTACGGCAACTGGGCTTTCGGCTCCGACGTGCTGCTTGATCTTCGCGCCGGCAAGCAGTTGATCGCCTGGGGCGAGAGCCTGTTCTTCCCCGGCGTGTCGAGCGCGCAGTCGACGGCGGACGCGACCAAGGCCTTCACCCCCGGGGTCGAGATCAAGCAGATCCTGCTGCCGACCCTGCAGGCTTCGTTCAACCTCGCGATCGGCTATCGCCTGAGCCTCGCGGGGTATTACAAGTTCGAATTCCGCCCGAACGAGATCTTCCCGGTCGGCGACTACCTGTCGCCGACCGACAGCGTCGGCCCGGGCGCCGAGTTCTCATACGGCGCGCTCAATCCGCTGTATCTGGACGGCTGTCCCGGCCTGCTGGGGCCGCTCAGCGATCTGTGTCAGCTCGGCGGACTCGGCGGCACCCTGCTCGATGCCCCGCCGTACATCCTGATCCCGTACGAAGGGGAACGTCTGCCCAGCCGCTACGGCCAGTACGGCCTCGGCGTGAAATTCCAGGCGACAGCGGCCACGACGCTGGGGCTTTACGCCCTGCGCTACACCGATCCCAACCCCACCGCCGTGCAGACCTCCGGCTACCCGGTGATCGCGACCTTTCCGGTAACGCTGACCACGCAGATCATCAACGAGCCGACCGCCGACGCCTACCACGTCGAGTACTTCGACGGCATTCGCATGCTGGCCGCGAGTTATTCGACCGTTCTGGGGCCCTTCAACGTCGCCGGCGAACTGAGCTACCGCAACGGCGCGTCGATCGCAGTCCAGGCGATCGAGCTGGGGACCGTCAACCCCGTCTTCAGTCGTGGCGATACGATCCAGGCCCTGTCGTCACTGATCTACGCGACCAATCCGCATCTGTGGTTCGACGATCTGGCCTTCGTCGCCGAGGCCGGCTACGTGCACGTGATCGATGTCGATGCCGCCCAGTCGCAACCCGGCATCGTCGTTCGCGGCGACGGCAAGATGCTGTTTTACGACCGCGACGCCTGGGGCTTCCAGCTCCTGGCGATGCCGACCAAGCGCAACCTGCTCAGTGGCTGGGATCTGACACTGCCCACCACTTTCGGCTGGCTCGTCAACGGCAATCCGTCGATGCCCGGATCGTTCGGCGCGCTGTATGGTGAAGGCGACATGCGGGCGTCGCTCGGCGTCAGCATGCAGTACCTGCAGAACTTCCAGATCGGCCTCAACTACAACATGTTCTTCGGCGACGCCGACAAGAACATCGGCGACAGCTTTCTCAAGCAGAACCCGTACGTCGACCGGGACAACCTGGCGATCAATTTCAAGTACGCGTTCTGATTCAAGTGCGAAGGAGAATCGACCCGTGATCAATGGCCAGCAGTTGCGCTACCTGTTGTTCGCAGTTTCCGTGAGCGCCATCAGTGGCGCCGCCGGCGCCAAGGTCCCCGCGGACAAGGCCGCCGAGCTCGACGGCCCCGTCTATACCTGTACCGGCGCGCAGCGTGCCGGGACCGACAGCGGCATTCCGCCGTACACCGGCAAGTACCAGGGGACCTGGCCGGGGGTCACCAAACCCCACGGCTTCGAACCCGGCCCGTATGCCGACGAAAAACCGCTGTTCTCGATCACCGCCGACAACATGGCGGACTACGCCGACAAGCTGACCGAAGGCCAGAAGGCGCTGTTCAAGAAGTACCCCCAGCGCTACCGGATGGACATCTATCCCAGCCATCGGGACTTCAAGGATGTGGACGCGGTCTGCGAGCGCACCAAACGCAACGCCGTGACCTCGGAAGTCATCAGTGATGGCCGCGGCGTCACCGGCACCGGTGGCGCCATCCCGTTTCCGTTTCCGCAAAGCGGGCTCGAGGCGATCTGGAACGTCGCCAACGCCGGCCGCATCTGGACGCAGGCGGCAATCTGCGACATCGCGGATGTCTACGACAACGGCACCATCGCGTGGGGCCGCAACAAGTTCCAGGTCCTGACGGTCAACAATGATCCCGACAATCCGGCGCAGTACACCGACCGGATCAATTCGCACTTCTACACCGGCTATCTGCTGCCGGCGCGTGACAAGGGCTTCGTCGCGGTCGGCTTCCAGCCGAACGACTTCTCGAAGAGCGGCACGATGTCCTGGCAGTACCTGCCGGGCACCCGCCGGGTCCGGCAGGCGCCGGAGGTCGGCTTCGACTATCCGGTGCCGCCGGCGGGCCTGCGCACCGTCGACGACGACTACGGCTTCAACGGCTCGCCGGAGCGCTACACCTGGAAGCTGGTCGGCAAGAAGGAGCTCTATCTGCCGTACAACAATTTTCGGATCAACGACCCGGCGGTGAAGTACGACGATCTGATCCAGCCGAGCACGGTCAACCCCGACTACGTCCGCTACGAGCTGCATCGCGCCTGGGTGATCGAAGGCACGCTCAAGGACGGATACCGTCACATCTACGGCCGCCGCGTGCTCTACGCCGACGAGGACACCTGGCTGGCCCTGACGGCCGACAACTACGACGCCCAGGGTCAGATCTGGCGCATTCCGCTGATCACCTACTTCTATTCGCAGGAAGGCCACGCCTGGGTTCGCGGCGCGTCGATCTACCACGACCTGACTTCCGGCGCATACGAAGCGGGCTACCTGACCAACGAGAGCACCGACTGGTGGCGCCTGAACCAGCCGATGTCGCCGGCACAGTTCTCCCCGGCCGCACTGCAGCAGTCAGGCCACTGAGGTTCCCGCCACCGGCGGGCTTCGCCCTCGCGGTGTCGTCGCAGCGCATCCGCGGCTAGACTGGCCGCATGATCCGCGACATTCTCCGCATGGGCGATGCCCGTCTGCTGCAGGTCTGCCACCCGGTCGAGCGCTTCGACACGGCGGAACTGCATGCGTTGGTCCGCGACATGCGCGACACCATGGCGGCCGCCAATGGCGCGGGACTGGCGGCGCCGCAGATCGGCGTCCCGCTACGCGTGGTGATCTTCGGCGTCGAGCACAATCCACGCTACCCGCAGGCCGAAACGGTTCCGTACACCGTGCTGTGCAATCCGACCCTGACGGTCCTGTCCGAACAGATGGACGACGACTGGGAAGGCTGCCTGAGCGTGCCGGGCATGCGGGGCCTGGTGCCCCGCCACCGCGAACTGCATTACAGCGGATTCGACGAATTCGGCACGCCAATCGCCCGCGATGCCAACGGATTCCATGCCCGCGTCGTGCAGCACGAATGCGATCATCTCGACGGCATTCTGTATCCGCGGCGGATCCGCGACCTGCGCCAGTTCGGCTACACCGACGTGCTGTTTCCAGGGCAGGTTCTGGTGGACGACTGACCCGGGAGTCCGTTTGACTTCGGTCAATGTGGCGCATTTCGGAAACGCGCAGACTCGACTGCACCCAACAGACAACGAGCGCGAAACACCATGTATCACGTCCTGCTGCCCTTCGACGGTTCCGCCCATTCGGAAAACGCACTTCAGCACGTCATTGCCATGAAGCAGCACTGCGGCAGCCTCAAGGTCACGCTGGTCTGCATCGCCGAGCTGCCGTACATGCACGGCGACGCCGTCACGGTGTCAATGACGGACAACATCGGTCATAACCTGATCGACAACGCCAGGCGCACGCTCGCCGGTGCACAGGAGCGCCTCGAGGCGGCCGGCGTCGAAGTCGACACCTACGTCGAGGCCGACGACCCGGCCCGGGCGATCGCCGAGCAGGCCGAAACCCGCAAGTGCGATGCGATCGTGATGGGGACCCGCGGACTCGGCCGGATCAGCGAACTGGTCCTTGGTTCGGTCGCCTACAAGACCGTGCACCTGACCAAGATTCCGGTGACCCTGGTCCAGTAACCTCCGCCCGCCGGCCGGCCAGGCGGCACCGGCGAACACCGCCTTCCCCGGGACACGCGGTCAGGGCCTGACCGACGGCGTACGAATCCGCCTCGCACAGAAGCCGGCGCTGGACGACCCGGTAAGCGGCGCCCGCTTACGGCGACGGGCATATGGCTTGCGGGCATGCACGGGACGCAGTCGTTCAGGAGCGCCCGATGCCCCGCCGTTCGTCACACTCCGCCCCCGCGCCGACAGGGGCCGCCCCGCCCCGTTTCAGCATCCTGATCCCGACCTACAACCGCGCGGATCTGGTCACCCGCGCCCTCGACAGCGTCGCCGTACAGTGCTGGCGCGACTTCGAGATCGTCGTCGTCGACGACGGCTCCACCGACGATACCGTCGCCACGGTGCGGCGCTGGTCGGTCCGTCGCGGGCAAGCGCTGACGCTGCTGCGGCAGCCCCACGGCGGCGTACATGTCGCGTACAACACCGGCGTCGCTGCCGCACGCGGAGCGCTCATCGTCGTGCTCGGCTCCGACGACCAGCTCCTGCCCGATGCCCTGCGCCGCCTCGCCCGCTGCTGGGACGGGATTCCGGCTGCGCAACGCCGTGCCTACTGCGGGGTGGTCGGCCACGGCCTCCACTGGCACAGCGGCGCCCGCGTCGGCGACGCTTACCCGCGGAGCCCCTTCGACTCGGACTATCTGGATCTCACCCTGAGACGGCGCGTCCGCGGGGACAAACCGGGCGCCTATCGCCGCGACCTGCTGCTGCAGCACCCGTTTCCGACGCATGCCGGCGAACCTTTCATGCGCGAGTCTTATGTGCTCAAGCGTCTGGCGCTGGATTACCGCACGCGCTACGTCGACCAAGCCTTTCAGTACTTCGACTACCAGCGCGACGGATTGTCGGCGCAGGTCCGCAGACTGCGCCTGTCATCCCCGCGCGGCATGAGCCGGTATTTTCTCGAGGACGCGAACCGCTACACCTGCGGCTATGGCGCGGTACGGCGCCACGAGGCGCATGTGCGCTATGTGCGCTACGCCCTCAATGCCGGTACCGGGCTGCGCCAGCAGTATCGGCAGATCCGTCACAAGGGATGGTGGCTCGCGGCGCTGCCGTTCGGCGCGGTCAAGTCGCTACGGGACGTCTGGAGCCGGGCGCGTTTGACGCGCGCCGCGGCGGTGGGCGCCCCCGCTCAGACGACGGCCGTCATGGCGTGCGCGGAACGATGCTGAGTTCGACCGGGGCGTCCCCCGTGGATGCCTGCAGCAGCAGGCGCTCGTCGCCAGCGTCGGATACGACGCGCGCGCCGCTGAGGCTGATCGTGTATCCGTCCGGATAATGCCGCCGCGGCACCCACACCTCGGTCGTCAAGTCGGAGAGCCGGCGCCCGGATCCGTCCGCGGCCTCGGAGGTGTAGCGCAACCGGAACTCGCGCGTCTGGGCATCGAACGACCAGCTCAATGGCGTGCCGGCAACGACGCGTGGATACGGGCGGACCAGCGCATCGAGCTTGGCCGCGTCCAGATGCTCGGGGCTCGGCGGGTTCGACGGGTGATCGATGATCCCCTCTTCGGGCCGCTCGCAGCAGACATCCTCGTTCCACCATGCCCAGTACTGCCAGGAGACGCGGTTGGCGTCGGCCAGGTCGGCCATGCGGTCGATCGCGCCAGCGTCATCGGTGGCCCCGAATTCGGTCAGCAGCAGCGCGTGGCCATAGCGCTGTGACTGCGCCTCGGCGTTGTCGAACACGCTCTGCTCGAACAGAGGGCCACAGAGACTGCCGAGCCCGAGCTCCGGCGGGATGCCGACGACCCCGAACGGGCAGGCGTAGTTGTGGAAACTCAGGCCCACCCCGGCAACGGTGGCCAGATCCCCGTGTGCGGTCGGAAACCCGGCATTGAAGTTGGTCGCATACGGCTCGTAGAACAGGATCTTGTCCGGGTCGATCGCGGCAATAGCGTCGACCAGTTGCTGGTGGAACGCCGTCAGTGCCGCGTCCTGATCGCCGAGGCAGCCGAGCGGATTGAGACAGGCCAGCGTCGCACTGCCCGGATACGGCTCGTTGAGCAGGTTGTAGCCGAACACCCCCGGCGTATCGCGAAACCGGTGGGCGACCGCGCGCCAGGCGTCGGCGAACTCCTGCTGCAAGGTCAGGCCGCGGCTGCTCAGCGCCTGCGCCGCGCCGTTGATGCCGAACAGGTTGTCGAAGGCCTCCCACAGATGGCGGCAGGTGAAGATGTTGGTTGGAAAGCCCTGGTTGCAACCGGCGGTGTCGCTCGGCGCGGCGTCGGCACTGTCGACCGTCGCCCAATCCGCGAAGCCCTCGCCCTGGTAGCGCTCGTTGTAGAGGTCCTGGTGGAAATCCAGCAGCACCAGCAGGCCGCGAGCGGTCAGCATCTCCGCGGTTCGCTGAATATCATCGAGATAGGCCGCGTCGTATTGCCCGGGCGCAGGAACCAGCGCCTTGTGAATCAGGCCGAGCCGGACGGTATTGAACCCCATCGCCGCGATCGCGTCGGCATCGTCGGCGCCGAAGCCGAGTGCCGACGGCCGATACGGGGCGCGCTTGGCGACCATGTTGACGCCGTGCAGGATGACGACACGCCCGTCGGCATCGACCAGCCAGCGCCCGCTCTGCTGCAGCGGGGACGCCTGTCGCGCCAGCGCACCGGATTCACCGTCCCCGCCGCCGGTTCCCCCGCATCCGGAGATCGCCATCGCCATACAGGCACCGGCCAGCGCCGCCCACAAACCACTCCGGCACGCCTTGCTGCGCATCGCACTCCCCCTCTTACTCTTATTGTTTTTGTCGTTGCGTCGTGCGCCCCGCCGCAGGCGCACGCGCTACGACAGCGCCGTCATGCTGCGGCGGCGACGTTCTTGTCGGTCGAATCCTGCGGCTGCTGTGACTGACTGGCCGCGATATGCCGCGCCGCGAGGTAGCCGAACGTCATCGCCGGCCCCAGCGTGGACCCCGCACCCGCATAGGTCGGCCCCATCACCGGCGCGCTGGTATTGCCAGTGGCGTAGAGCCCGGCAATGACGCTGCCGTCCTCGCGCAGCACGCGCGCATGGGGGTCGGTGACCAGGCCGCCCTTGGTGCCGATCTCGCCCGGATACAGCGGCACCGCATAGAAGGGCGGCTTCACGATCGGCCCGAGGCAGGTGTTCGGCTTGACGCCGGGATCGCTGTAGTAACGGTCGATCGCGGTCTCGCCCTTGTGGAACTCGGGGTCGACGCCGGTCCTGGCGTATTCGTTCATCTTCGCCACCGTGGCGCCCAGCCCCGCCGCGTCGACCCCGATCTTGCCCGCCAGCACATCGATCGAGTCGGCCTTGAAATAGACCTTGTCGAGCCAGTCCTTCGGCAGCTTCGAGTCGGGTTCGATCTGCCCGGGCAGGAAGATCCCCATCGGATACTTGTAGCGGAACGTCGCGTCGAAGACGAGCCAGCACGGCACCGTGCCGTTGCCCTTGGCATCGTCGGCGTACATCGCGTCACGGAAGTCCGGATAGGCCGCGGCCTCGTTGACGAAGCGCCGGCCCTTCTTGTTGACGGCAACGCAACCGGGCATGCCGCGTTCGATGAACAGCGTGATCTGCTGCGCGGCTCCGGGCTTGCGCACGGTGGGCGATCCCCAGACCTTGTCCATGAAGCCGAGGCGCGCACCGAGCGCCTGCCCGGCGCGGATGCCGTCGCCGTGATTGATCGGCGGCGCCGCCGTCCACTCGGTGGTGGTCGGCTTGGCGAGATACTGCTCGCGCATCTGCTGGTTCGACTCGAACCCGCCGCAGGCGAGGATGACGCCGTGGCGCGCGCGATAGCGCAGCGACTTGCCGTCGCGCTTGACGACCACACCGACCACCCGGCCGTTCTCCTCGATCAGCGACTCCAGACCGGTGTTCAGATGCAGGGGCACGTCGTTCTGCATCATCGCGTAGCGCAGCGCCGCCACCATGCCCTGTCCCAACACCTGCCGGCGGTCGCGATGCGTCTTGCGGCGCCAGCCGATGTCGAGCCAGTACTTGAGCAGCAGCTTGAGGGTCAGCCAGACCCAGCCGGGACCCCGCGAGAACAGCGTATGGGCCTCGATCTGGTCCATCGCGATCCGGCCCATCAGCAACGTGCCTTTGAACGACTCCCGTTGCCGGTCGAACTCGTCGCCGAGCTTGGCAGCATCGAAAGCGTCCGGCTGCATCGAGCGCCAGCCTTCCTTGCCGCCCGGCTGGTCCGGATAGTAGTCCGGATATTTCGGCACGTTGTGGTAATGGACGTCGAAGGCCCTGGCCATATACCGCACCATTTCCGGACCGTTCCGGAGATAGGCCTCGATCTGTTCCTGCGGCACCTCGGGACCGACCACGTGCTGCAGGTAGGTCAGCGCTTCCTCGTAGGAGTCCGACCCGCCGGTGCGGGCGATGTCGTCATTGCACGGGATCCAGATGCCGCCGCCGGAGACCGCGCTGGTGCCGCCGTACTTGTCGGACTTCTCGATCACGACCGACTTCAGCCCATGACCGCGCGCGACCAGGGCCGCGGTCATGCCGCCGCCACCCGAGCCGACGACGACCACGTCGTACTCTTGATCAAACTGACTGCTCATCGTTCCTCCCTGCCGCTTCGATGATGCGGCGCCGCTCCTCCGCAGATCAGAGGAAGAAGTCGGTGTTGTCCTTGCCCAGCAGTACGCTGCCGTAATTGCGGCCGAACTGTTCGGGGTTGTTGGCGTAGTGCGCGCGCGCCGCCATCATGTCGAGCAGATAGCGGTGCAGCGGGAAGTCGACGAAGATGCCGCGCCCGCCGCAGGCCGAGAACAGCTGATAGGCGTGGCGCGCGCAGCGTTCGACCACCTGCGCCGCCTGGTGCCGGAAGTGCACGCGCTGGCGGATGTCGTCCAGCGGCTGATGCGCGCGGATCTTGCCCATCAGCACGTCGAAGTTGCGATTCAGCACCAGCTTCATCTCGTCGATCGCCAGTGCGGTCTCGGACGCCGCCAGCTGGGCCGGCGCCTGTTCGGAGGTCTTGTTGCCCATGTCGCCGACGCGCACCTGGGCGAAGTCCAGGAAGGTATCCAGCGCGCCCTGCAACGCGCCGATCGCGGCGGTCGAAACCGCACGCACGAATATCTGGCCGAACGGCAGCTTGTACAGATCCGAGGTGAAGGTCTCGCGCCCCGGATTGGTGCCCATGAAGCCGTCGGAGGCCTTGTGCGTCCGGTACTCCGGTACGAACACGTCCTTGACCACGATGTCCTTGGAACCGGTGCCCTTGAGCCCCATCACGTGCCAGGTATCGACGACCTCGAAGTCCGAGCGCGGCAGCAGGAAGGTGCGGTATTCCGGCGGCTGGCCCTCGTTGAAGATCAGCCCGCCGAGGAACACCCAGTCGCAGTGATCGATGCCGCTGGAAAAGCCCCAGCGGCCGCTGAACCTGAATCCGCCTTCGACCGGCGCGACCTGGCCCTTGGGCATGTACGTCGATGCGATCAGCACGTCGGTGTCGCCGGCGCCCCAGATATCCTCCGCGGCGCGGGGATCGAACAGTGCGATCTGCCAGTTGTGCACGCCGATCACGCCGTAGATCCAGGCCGTCGACATGCAGCCCTCGGCCAGCGCCATCTGCACGTCGTAGAACACCTGCGGATCCATCTCATAGCCGCCGTACTGCTTCGGCTGCAGCACGCGGAAGAAACCGGCTTCCTTCATCTCCGCAACGGTCTGTTCCGGCACCTTGCGGTCCGCGTCACACTGCGCGGCGCGTTCCTTGAGCCGGGGGATCATGTCGCGTGCGCGCTGCACCAGCACTTCGGGACTGATCGGGGCGGTCTTGCTCTGGGTCTGCGTCGACACTGCGTTCTCCTTGCCTGAGTCGTGGACGGCGCGCCGGCGCTGATGCACGCGCGCTGCTTCGATCCTGCACTTTTCATCGATCCGGCCATGCGGGTCTTCGTCCGAAGTGATGAACAGCCCCCGCGGACCGCACCGACACCGCCGGAATCGACCCCGGCCCGGGTCGCCTGTCCATGATTACGGTGGCCGCGACACCGCAGATGCCGCTGCGCTTGGTCATTCAAACGGGTGATGTCCTCGCCCGGCCCAGTTCTCACACTGCGGTCACGCGCTGCAGTCCGTCTGCAGCCACGGACATCCAGACACAACACAGCAGCGGCGGCACGGCCGATGGCCGGCCCCCGGAGCAAGCACATGGCAACTTCAGCGGAATACGGCCTCGGCGAATTCACGTTCCCGCGCGGCTGGTTCATGATCGCCGAGTCGTCCAAGGTCACCGACACGCCTCAGGGCGTCCGGTTCTTCGGACAGGATTTCGCGCTCTATCGCGGCAAGCAGAGCGGCAAGGTCGTCCTGCTCGACGCCTACTGCCCGCACATGGGCACGCACCTGGGGCGCAACAGCACCTCGTACGTGGCGATGGACGGCGCCGTCGAAGGCGATTCGATCCGCTGCCCCTACCACGCTTGGCGCTTCGGCCCGGACGGCAAGTGCAACCAGATCCCGTACAGCAACGGTCCGATCCCGCCGGCGGCGAAGGTGCGCGCATGGCAGGTACAGGAGCACATGGGCGCGGTGTTCGTCTGGCACGACCCCGAAGGCGGCGAACCGGACTACGAACTCCCGGTCCTGCCCGAGTGCAACGATCCGGCCTGGGTGCCGATCGCCTTCGACGACCTCGGCGTGGTCAACTGCCACACCCAGGAGATCCTCGACAACATCACCGACGTCGCCCATTTCGGGCCGATCCACGGCTCGACGACGAAATACTTCGAGAACGAGTTCCGCGGCCACGTCGCGGTACAGCGCATGGGCGGCGGCCATCGCACGCTGACCACGACGGACGGCCCGCTGCTGGAGACGGTCGCCACCTACACCGGGCCGAGCCTGCTGATCACCCGGATGACCGGCACGCACGATTCGTACATCTACATCGCGCACACCCCGGTCGACGACGGCAGCGCCTACGTCTGGCACGGCCTGATGGTGAAGTCGCCGAGCGGTCAGCCCCAGTACACCGAGCAGGACGTCGAAGTGGCCCGCCAGTATCAGGCGATGGCCCTCGCCGCATTCGCGCAGGATTTCGAGGTGTGGAAGTACAAGCGCCCGAACATCCGCGGCCTGTACGTCCAGGGAGACGGCCCGTTCCTGAAGCAGCGCGCGTGGTATCGCCAGTTCTACAACCCACGTGCCCAGCGCGCCGAAATCCTCCAGCAGGTCGAAGGCGTCTTTCACGCCCGCGGCATGGACGGCGCTCCGGAAACGAAGGTCGCCTGACCGACCTCGCAAAAGCCCCCGCGACGAACCCGTTTCCGGTTCCTCGCGGGGGCTTTTTTGTACGCGCCGGGTTTTGCTGGAACGCCGGCGATCAGCGCGCCGCGACCGCCTGTTTGCGCTGGATTTCCGACGAGACGAACTTGACCCAGTTATTGGCGATGTCGGTGACGTCGGGTTCGGCAGTGGCCTGCATGAAGGACTCGCGCGCCGCCTTGAGGTGGCCGGCGTTGTACTGCGCCGTCCCGAGCTGCACGCGCACCTCGCCGGGCTTGTCCAGACCCTCTGCCTTGAGGGCTGCCGCGAAGGCGTCGGCGGCCTTGGCGTAGTCCCCGGTCTGGTTGTAGGCCTGGCCCAGGTACACGTAGTGCCGCGACTCGCCGCTGGTCTCGGCGAGCTTCTCCAGCACCGGGATCTGGCGGTCGTACTCCTTGGCCATGCTCAGCGCCTGGGCGTACAGCTCCAGGTTCTCGGCATTCAGCGCCAACGTCTTGTCCTTGAATCCCCGGGTCAGCACCTCGACCGCCGGATACGGCGCTTCCTGGGCCATGTACAGCCGGGCCAGATTGAGCAGATCGGCGGGCTTGCTCACCATCCCGCCCTGATACGCGGCGTGCAGGGTTTCGGCCTGCTTGGCCTGGTCGCCGAGCAGACCGTACATGCCCGACAGCTGCAGCCAGTAGGTCTCCTTGGGGTAGGTCGCCACCAGCAGTTCGAGCACCTTGGCCGAGCGCGCATAGTCGCCCAGTTCGTAGTACACCGCGCGCAGCAGCGCCAGCCAGTTCTCCTTGATCGGCACCTGCCGCTGCTTGGCCTTCTTCAGGCCGGCGAGAATCGATTGCTCGGCCCGTCCGTAGTCCTGCTTCTGGTAGAAGGCCTGCGCCAGCAGCAGGTAGGCGTCCGGCTGCGGATCCTCGACCGCCTTGAACCACTGCGTCAGCAGCTTGATCGCGGCGTCGTAGTCCTCGGTGACGAAGTGCAGCTGTGCCAGCGCGAACAGCGTCGTATTGCGCATGCCGTCGGGCACGTTGGCCTGCTGCAGCACGTTCCGGTACGCGGCGATGGTGTTGGGCGTGTCGTCCAGCGCGTAGTGCACCGCCGCCATGAAGTTCCA
>NPIF01002015.1_pt3 | contig 51070 bp, 54 predicted proteins | sample 8637461 | NCBI WGS metagenome assembly NPIF01 (sample SAMN07420641, study PRJNA396082) | bioreactor metagenome | isolation source: sample BR12 brine-fed electro-methanogenic bioreactor BR | place: Japan: Kochi | collected 2016-12-09
GTCATCAACAAGATCGACCGCCCGGGTGCGCGTCCGGACTGGGTTATGGACCAGGTATTTGACCTGTTCGACAATCTGGGTGCCACTGACGAACAGCTGGACTTCCCGATCGTCTACGCCTCTGCCCTGAACGGCATTGCCGGCAATGACCCCGAAGAAATGGCCGACGACATGACACCGCTGTTTGAAGCGATCGTCAAGCACGTGCACGCACCGCGTGTCGATGCCGACGGCCCGTTCCAGATGCAGATTTCTGCACTGGACTACAACAGTTATGTAGGCGTTATCGGTGTTGGCCGCGTGTCCCGCGGTCGAGTCAAGACCAACACTCAGGTGAAGGTGATCGACAGCCACGCCAAAGTGCGTAACGGCCGTGTTCTCAAGATCATGGGTTACCACGGTCTGGAGCGTATCGAAGTTGATACGGCTCAGGCGGGTGACATCATCTGTGTGACTGGTCTGGATGAGCTGAACATCTCCGACACTCTGTGCGACCCGGAAGTGATTGAAGCACTGCCGGCACTGTCTGTTGATGAGCCCACCGTATCCATGACCTTCCAGGTCAACGATTCTCCGTTTGCAGGCCAGGAAGGCAAGTTCGTCACCAGCCGTAACATCAAGGAGCGTCTGGATCGTGAACTGATTCATAACGTGGCCCTTCGTGTTGAGCCCGGTGATACCCCGGAAAAATTCCGTGTATCCGGTCGTGGTGAATTGCATCTGTCGGTACTGATCGAATCCATGCGCCGCGAAGGCTTCGAACTGGGTGTATCACGCCCCGAAGTTATTCAGAAAGAAGTGAACGGCGAAATCCACGAGCCTTACGAAGTCGTGATGATCGACGTGGAAGAAGAGCACCAGGGCTCCATCATCGAAGAACTGGGCAAGCGTCGCGCCGACATGACCAACATGGAAGTGGACGGCAAGGGTCGTGTACGCCTGACCTTCATGATGCCGTCCCGTGGCCTGATCGGCTTCCGCAGCCAGTTCATGACCATGACATCCGGTACCGGCATCATGACATCGGTATTCGACCATTACGGTCCGGTCAAGGCCGGTGACGTAATCTCTCGTCATAACGGCGTACTGGTGTCCATGGTCACCGGCAAGGCACTGGGCTACGCCCTGTTCAACCTGCAGGAGCGCGGCCGCCTGTTCATAGACCCGAACGTTGAGGTTTATGAAGGCATGGTGCTGGGTATCCACAGCCGCAATAATGACCTGGTGATCAACCCCACCAAGGGCAAGCAGCTGACCAACGTACGCGCGTCCGGTACCGATGAAAACATCGTTCTGACCCCGCCGATCAAGTACTCACTGGAACAGGCTCTTGATTTCATCGAAGATGATGAGCTGGTCGAAGTGACTCCAGCAGCCATCCGCATCCGCAAGAAGCTGCTGAAAGAGAACGAGCGCAAGCGCAACAAGAAGTAACCACTTGACTGGTAACATATGGAAAGGCCGGCGGAGCAATCCCCGGCCTTTTTGTTTGTCTGGCCCCATCTGCAAATCGATGATGGGGTACCCACAAAGGAATACCCGTGAACAACAACGATATAATGCGGCGCCTGCGCTACACTTTTGATCTCAAGGATTCGGCCATGGTCGAGATCTTTGCAGCTGCCGACCACCCCGTTACTCAGGAGCAGATCGTCAACTGGTTGCGAAAAGAGGATGACTCCGCGTACTGCGCAGCGACGGATACCGAACTGGCCATTTTCCTTAACGGCCTGATCAATACCCGCCGTGGTCGTCGCGAAGGCGAACAACCTCAACCGGAAAAACGCCTGAGCAACAACATGGTATTCATGAAGCTGAAAATTGCCCTGAACATGACCTCGGATGATGTGCTGGATACCCTGCGGAGAGTTGGATTCCCTCTGAGCAAACACGAACTGAGTGCTTTTTTCCGCAAACCTGACAACAAGCACTACCGGGAATGCAAGGACCAGATTCTGCGCAACTTTCTGCTCGGTTTGCAGCGGCGGCTTCGCCCTGACAATGCAGGCGCCATTGATTCAGAGGCCCATTAAACCTGTCCGGATCAACACTTCCGACCTGAGTACAAAATGGCTCTATTTGGCCGGCAGTGCAGTTAACGCCTCCAACAACGAGGTTAGCTACACTGCCGGGGGATTATCAGAGCTTGATGCAGATGTTCTTGTGCTCGGTATAGAAATCCAGCGAGTAGGTACCTCCCTCTCGACCTATCCCTGAACGCCCCATGCCACCGAAAGCAGTGCGCAGGTCGCGCAGGAACCAGCTATTGATCCAAACGATGCCTGCGTTGATCTGTTCGGCAACCCGGATTGAGCGAGACGTGTTTTCGGTCCACACGGCGGCAGCAAGGCCGTATTCCGTATCGTTGGCCAGCGCAATGACTTCCTCTTCGGTGTCGAATGGCCGGATGTGGCAGCACGGGCCAAAAATCTCTTCACGGATCACACGGGCATCATCCGGCAAGCCGGTCCAGATGGTTGGCTCGATCCAGGCACCATCGTTCAGGTCCGGCCCCATATCCGGCACACCGCCGCCGATGATGACATTGGCACCCTCCTGCACAGCAAGCTTGTAGTAGGACAGGACTTTCTGTCGATGCTCATGGCTGACAAGGGGACCAAAATCCACGCCCTCGTCCTCAGGTCGGCCCAGTTTGAGTGCCGCCACTTTTTCTTTCAGGCGTTCCACAAAGACTTCAAAAACAGGCCGTTCAACATAGACACGCTCGGTTCCCAAACAGACCTGGCCACAATTGAGAAACGCTGAACGCATGGTGCCTTCAATGGCTTTATCAAGGTCACAATCGGCAAACACAATACCGGGGTTTTTTCCGCCAAGTTCCATGGATATATCACGCAATCCAACGGCCGCTGCCTGCATGATGGTTTGGCCGGTGCGTGTTTCGCCGGTAAAGGTAATGGCGTTAATGTCAGGATGAGAGGTCAGATACTCACCGGCCGAAGCAGGTCCAAATCCATGTATGACATTGTAAACCCCCTCGGGTACACCACACTCCGTCATTACCTCACCCAGCAAGGCCGTGGTGGAGGGAGTTTCTTCCGACGGTTTGACAACCACAGTGTTGCCGCAGGCCAGAGCCGGGCCAACCTTAAATGTCATCAGCAGCAAAGGCAGATTCCAGGGACTGATAACGGCGATGACCCCTTTGGGGCGGCGCTGGCCAAAATTCACTGCACCCTGCCCGTCAGGAGTATCAGTGCGGAAGGACTCGGTGGGTTCATTCGCCAGCATTTCTGAAAATGCCTTGAAGTTGGCCGCACCACGCGGGATATCGACCTTGGATGCCATGGAGCGAGGCTTGCCGGTATCCTTGCACTCGGCATCCAAAAACTCGTCAAAGCGCTCATTGATACGGTCGGCAACGCGGTTAAGAATAGCGGTTCGTTCCACCAGCGTCATTTTGCTCCAAGGGCCAGACAGGGCTGCCTTCGCGGCTTGTACGGCAGCATCCACTTCCGGTTTACCGGCCTCGTACACGATACCGATCTGGCTGTTGTCGACCGGGTTACGATTCTCGAAGGTGCGGCCTGATACGTTTGTGACAAACTCACCGTTTATATAATTCTTGATCTCTTTCACTCTACTACCTCGTTATATTCATGCAGTGGCATGCAGGATTGAATTTATTTTCCGAGCAAGCCAATTGTCAGTGCGGGAACCCCACTGAGAAGGACCAAAATAGCCAGGCAAGCAGCCAAAAATGGCAACAGCGATCTAAAAACTTTGAACATACTTACTTCAGCCATATTGGCTGTAACAAACAGTCCGGTTCCTACGGGAGGGGTCAGCAGTCCCAGTACAAGGTTGATGCACACAACCACACCAAAATGCACAGGATCAATCTGGTAGTTATTAACCGCTATGGGCAGCAAGATGGGTACTACCAAAATGAGTGCGGCAATGCCATCCAGCACCATACCAATCAACAGCAGCGCCAGCATAACCAATAGCATGAACAGAAACGGGCTTGAGGTTACCCCGCTGAGCCAATGTGCTACTTGCTGAGGAATTTGCTCAAATATGAGTGCCCAGCCCAATACATGGGCTGCCGCAATCATCACGATCACGGCGGCCGAACCGGTTGCTGTGTCTTTAAGAATACTGCCAATGTCACCCAGGTGGATTGTGCGGTAAATAAACCGTCCTATAAGAAAAGAAAGTACGGTAGCAATGCCGGCCGACTCAGTTGGAGTGGCAAATCCTGACATGATGCTGCCCACGATTACGACAGGAATTGACATGGCCGGCAGGGCATAAAACAGGTCGCGTTTGAGTTCACTCCAGCTGGCCTTCGCCTCGGCCGGGTAGTTGTGGTGGAAACCCAGAAGCGCAACAATGATGATGAACGTCGCAAACATAATCAGGCCTGGCACAATGCCCGCGATGAACATATCGCCTATGGGTACCTGTGCCAGTACACCATAGATAATGAACAGCATTGAAGGTGGAATGATGGGAGACAGCAGTCCGCCCGCCGCAGTGAGTGCACCGGCGAACCCGCGATCATAGCCTGCCCGTTCCATTTCCGGCACCATAACTTTGGACATTACCACGATCTGTGCGATCGCCGATCCCATGATGGCTGCCATCATCATATTGGCAATCAGGTTGATGTAGGCCAGACCGCCTTTGACATTGCCCAGAAACATTCTTGCCATACCGACCAGGCGTACGGTGACACCCCCTCTGTTCATGAGCTCGCCGGTGAGCATGAATAACGGGATGGCAAGCAGGCCATATGACTCTGAACCGCTGAAGAGCTGTTGCGGCAGCGAGTTGAACAAAATGAAATTTTCAGATGAAAATATATAAAATGATGCTGTCAAAACCAGAACAAAAAAAATAGGCGCGCCGATAAATAGCGTAATAAAAAATATGGCAGCGGTCATGACTCACCTCCCTTTTCTTTAAAAATATCAACCAATGAAATGATCATATTTATGAAGCCATGCAGTACACACAGCAGAAAAGATACAGGAATGACTGACCATACTATGAACTTATTGAAGGCCAGAGTGTTTGTAGGCTCGTGGTAAATATAATTAAAGGTTGATATTGAAAAATTATTTATATCCATATCGACCTTTATAAGACCTATGGGATCGAACCAGCTTATTGAAAAATGAAGCATCAAACCGGAAGTCATACATATAATGAAATCAGATAAAAAGCATAATAACTTTTCTGGTCTTGGGCCGAAAAGGTCCACGATAACATTGACGGATATATTTTTTCGTTTTGCGACCAGAGATGGGAGAGTAATAAACACCATCCATATCATGGCATATATGGCCAGTTCGTCGATCCAGTAGATCGGGATCCCTGTATACCGTGTGACAATATTCACCACGATCAGCAGTAGCACGAGCACCACCATGCATCGGGCTGCAAGGCTCTCCAGCCTTGCCAACGTATTTGAAAAGGAGATCAGCAACATGATATCGGCCTTGTGATGACGGGAACATCCCTGTCCCGGGTGTATTACTGGCGAAGCTTCTCAAGCATGTTTGAACGCGCAGACCACTTGGTTTCCCAGCGGCTGATCGCATCACCGAAAAACTCTGGACCAACTTCAACGACGTTCTTGTCCAGCTGACGAATCTGCTCCAGCCAATCACCTTCTTTTTCTATGTAAGTGTCGATGGTCGACAACAGGTGCTTGTTCATCATGTTCGTGATGTCATCGCGCTCCGGCTGGCTGAGTTGCTGCCATACACGGTTGGAAACCAGCCCGATCATCGGGAACATCATGTGGTTGGACAGCAGGATGGTGTCGGCATGATCGTAGTAGCGCAGCTTTACAATCAGCTCGGCGTCCATGTCGATGGCATCCACCTGTCCATTGGCCAAGGCCTCGTATACAGCGGGCAGCGGCATGGGCGTTGGAGCAGTGGCTATCGCTTCGTAGAAGTCGAGAATTGGGCCAAAGGGGGTTATGCGGATTTTTTTGCCGGACAGGTCTGAAACCGTTTCTACCTTGCCGCGGCTCACAATCTGACGCAGTCCACCCATGCCGTAGCCTATCCCTACAACACCGGCCTTAACGGGAAGCTGATCCAGCATGGAGCGAGCAGGATCGTCTTTGAGGATCCGGCCCGCGTCTGCGACGTCCTTGGCCAAATAAGGCGCATAGAGAATGCCAAAATCGGGTACCCGGTTTGAGACTTCGGCAAGTGTCAGGAATGCCATGTCCAGGGCGCCTGACTGCAACATCTGCATCATCTGAGCTTCGTTGCCCAGCTGGCTGGACGGGAACACGCTGACTTTGTGCTCTCCTTCCGAGGAAGTGTGCAGTTCGTCGGCAAAGTTCTGTGCAGCCTGTGTCCATATATGGTTTGTTGGTGTAAGCAGACCAAGCTTGAAGTCGCGTGCATGAGCAGGCGCAGACATGAGTCCAGCCAATGCAAGGCCGATAACACTGGTGCGAAGAGCTTTTTTTATCATTTTCATAACGTCACCTTTTTGTTTTTCATGGGGCAAATCAAACAGAGGGCAGTGCGAGCCATTGGGCTGCGTTCTGTCCAAGGATTTTCTGTTTTTGCGGTTGGCTGAGATGAGCGGAGCCACGAACCAATGCCCCCATGCATTGCTCACCCAGGGGGAAGGGATAGTCGGATCCATACAGCACGCGATTTTCTCCCATTACATCTGCCAACAGCTTCAGTGCACCATCGTTGAATACGGCGGAATCAACATAGAAACGGTCAACGTAGCTGGACGGTAGCTGAGGGCAGTCCTTGCGAATGATGTCACGGTGTTGCCAGGCGTTATCGATACGTCCCAGCAGGTAGGGAAAGCTGCCGCCACCGTGGGCAAAGCACAGACGCAGATTCCGTGGCAGGCGTTCAAAAGCACCAGACAGAATCAGCGACAGAATAGATAGTTCCGTTTCGGCCGGCATATCGACCAGCCATTGCAGCATGTAGCGTTGATTACGTGCAGTCGAGTTCATATCCCAGGGGTGAGCCAATACTGCAGCACCCTCTGCAGCACAGTGCTGCAGGACTGTCAGTATCCCCTCGTCATCAAGGTCTCGATCGCCGACATGATTGCCAATCTGAATACCCAGATGACCATCAGCCATGGCACGGGTAACCTCGGCGCAGGCAAGATCTGGATCCTGCAGTGGAACCTGCGCCAGACTTTTGAGCCGGTCCGGGTTATGTGAACAAAGTTCGCGGGCTGCATCGTTGAAAATACGGGCACACTCAGCCGCTTTCTCAGCTTCACGACCGTAGGCAAAAAGTATCGGAGTGGCGCTCAGTACCTGAATATCAATGCCGTCACGGTCCATGTCATCCAGGCGCTGTTGCGGGTCCCAGAGTGCAGATGTAACGGGACGGAATTCACGATCGCCATACATCATCATGGCGTTGTGGCTGTCGAGGTGTTTCATCCAGGGCCACTCGCCTCCGAATCGAGCGGCGAGATCGGGCCAGCTGTGTGGAACAAAGTGGTTATGTATATCAATCACGGACATGGCTGACTCACTTTTATTGTGTCATATGGATGCACAGAGGCTATGACGTGAGACTAGTCCGCGTTGAAATAAATGAATAATAGGAAAAATGGACTTGGGTATTTGTATAGATTATATCTAGCTTGATTCAGAGAAATTCAATTCCTGGCAAGTCTGTTTCAATTCATCGATGAAGCAGGTCACGGCTGTGGATAACTCAGCACCTGTGCGTGTGGATATACCGACGGGACCCAACCGGGTTCCGTGATTCACCTTCAATACAGCAAGCTCACCGCGGTTTATCATTTCGCGAACCGTATGCGCTGGTGCAACACCTATCAGGCTGCTGTTTTTCCATAGAAAACGGTTGGTCAACCAAGAGGTCGACTCGATTGCACAACGTGGTGGTTGAAGGCCGGCATCAAAAAAAAGTTTTTCGAGCTGGGATCTCAGAGTGGTTTCGACCGGCGGCAGAATCCAATCCAGCTCGGCAAGTTCGGCCAATGAGAGAAGCGCCCGATTGGCCAGAGGGTTAGCCGGCGAGGTAAAAATCACAATGTCTTCGTCATACAAAAAATGCTGCTCAATACCTTGGCGATAGCGATGTTCGGACAGTCGACCGACAACAAAATCAATATCGCCACGAAGCAGTTTGGGCATCAATATATCGTTGGTGCCCTCAATAACCTTGATGACGACATTGGGACGTTTTTCACGCATTCTCAGAATTGCGCTAGGGAGCACGTAAGCGGAGGATGCCAGTAGTGTTCCGACAATAACACGACCACCGGCACCGGACTCAAGATCCGCCAGCTCGTCCCCCGCGTGACGCAGGTGAGCCATAATGGCACGTGCGTGACGTACCAGAACGATTCCGTAGCGGGTAGTTTCAACGCCACGATTGGTCCGTTTAAACAACTGACAACCCAACGCATCTTCAAGCTCGCGTAGTGACTGGGTCGCGGCAGGCTGGCTCATACCAATATGTTCACTGGCGGCACGCAGTGTTTTCATATCATCAATGGCAACCACCAGCTTGAGCTGACGCAGTTTGAGCCTTGAAATGATTTTTCTGGAAATATCCATACGTTCACTCTCCGATAAGAGCTGACTTGGCTGGTCTTGTGATTGATTGAGCTTATACCGGCATAAGATTAATCCAATCTTTTTTTATGTCCATGGGTGGTAGCTTCCCTGCATCACAGTATGAGGATCAGGGCATGAGTTGGAGTGATACGGGTTGGGTTTGGATTGTGGCAGCATTGTTTACCGGTGGTCTCGTAAAGGGACTGTCAGGTGTCGGCTTGCCGATGATTTCGGTACCACTATTGGCATTGATACTGCCGGTCAATGAAGCCGTTACGCTGCTCAGTCTGCCTATCCTGTTTGCCAACTTGCTGCAGTCCACATCCATTTCTCGGGAAATCATCGGACAGCGTTGGCTGTATTGCCTGGTCATTGCGCTGCTGGCGGGCATGGTGTGCGGTAGCCTGATACTGTCAAATCAATCAAAAGGAATAACGATTCTGACCGGGTTGATGATTATTGTGTTTTCAACTCTGTCGCTGGCCGGTTTTCACTTCACCCTGAATCAAAAACTTCGTTTGCCCATTGGTATTCTTACCGGTGTATTTGCCGGCTTTACGGGGGGCAGCAATGCGATGTACGGCTGGCCTTTGGTCATGTTCCTTTCATCCTTATCTCTCACGCCTGCACAGTTTGTCGGTACGGTGTCTCTGCTTTACTTGCTGGCCCATAGCGGGTTTATGGCTTTATTGCTGCTGCGCGGCATGTTGGATCTGGACAGCACAGGGTTTTCACTGCTTGCCTGCATTCCTGTATTCGCAGGTATTGAACTGGGACGGAGAATGATGAAACGGCTGCCGCTTGATAGAGGGTTTTATCGTCTTGTTTCAGTACTGATGCTGGCGGGTGGTATCAGCTTGTTACTGAAGGCTTGAGAGGGGGGCAGGGAAGGCGGTCACGCACTCCCCCGGTTGGTTTACAACTCTACCCAACCTTCAGGCGGTTTTCCTTTGCCTGGATGAACAGTACCGCAGTTGGGGCAGGTACGCTGTTCGATATTGTTGTGGAAGGCATCGTAGATTTTCGGCAGGGCATCGACGATCTGGCTCGGATCAGTCAGTGAGACCTCTTCACGGTGCACTCGTGTGCCGCACTCAAAACAGAACCATTCAAATCCTTCTTTCATGCCGGCCAGGCGAGGTGATTCGACCACAATCCCAATTGATCCCTCTTGAGGCCGTTGCGGAGCATGCACGGTATGCGCCGGCATCATGAATACTTCGCCCTCACGGATAGGGACGTCGTAGATAACACCGTTCTCTGCAACCTTGAGTACCATGTCGCCCTTGATCTGATAAAACCACTCTTCAACGGGGTCATCGTGGAAATCTACACGGGTGTTGGGGCCGCCCACCACCATCACAATCATGCCCGAGTCATGGTGCAGGAGCTGGTTATTCACAGGTGGCTTGAGTTTGTCCTGATTGTCTTCAACCCATTGTTTGAAGTTGAATGGCTGAAAGCGGGGGTGTAAAGGCATGGTGTTGTCCTCTTGTTATTTTTCGGGGCAGTAGGCAGTGACTTTTATTTCAATAACCAGGTGTGGGTGGGGCAATTGGTGCACGGCAACCGTGGTTCTGGTTGGGCCGTCGTAACCGAAATATTCGGCGTAGACTTCGTTGTACCCGCCGAAATCATTCATGTTGACAAGAAAGCTGGTTAGATCAACGACATCATCGAGGCTGGATCCGACGGCTTCGAGAATATCCTTGATATTTTCGATTACCGCCCGCGTTTGAGCGCGAATATCCAGGTCAGTGACACCCATGGGGTCAACACTGACACCTTCGAAACTGTTGTCCGGCCGCCTTGAGCTGGTGCCGGAAACAAACAGAAAATCGCCCGCCCGTTTGACGTGTGGAAAGCGGCCGCGAGGCTTTGCTTTACCTTCCAAAAGCGTTGCAGTCATGGGAGCTCCTGTTCCGAGAGTTTACCCCTTTCGTTCAGGGGGTATTGGAATCATAGGAACTACTGCGTTCAAATAGTAATCAAACTAAGTGCTTCGGGTATAAGCAGTGTCTATATCTGTTGCGGCGGGAAAAGTGACACTGATGCTCTTTCAGCAGCTTCTGCGGATTCGGATCGCAGTCGGGATTCGTTCTAGCAGGTCATCGCGGCTGTGGATACCCAGCGTTATGACTTCATAGAGTACAGGCATCAGTTCACCTGACTGCAGTGGGCCGATATACTGGCCCTATCCGTTACCCACAGGAGAGCCTCATGCGCACCCTCTACCCCGAGATCAGCATCAATCACGAGTACTATATTGAGGTGGGCGACCGACATACCCTGTACGTGGAGGAATGCGGCAACCCCAACGGCATTCCGGTTCTGTTTGTACACGGTGGACCCGGCGGGGGCTGCGGACCAACTCACCGACGTTTCTTCAACCCCGAGCGCTATCGCATCATCCTGTTCGACCAGCGCGGCTGTGGTCGCTCAACGCCGCATGCAGAGCTCGAAGCCAATACCACTCAGGCACTGGTGGCGGACATGGAGCGGATCAGGGAATTCCTCAGCATTGAGCAATGGCTGCTGTTTGGTGGCAGCTGGGGCTCGACGCTGAGCCTGGTCTATGCCGAGACGCACCCTGAACGCGTCGCCGGCATGATTCTGCGCGGCATTTTTCTCTGCCGCGACCAGGATATACAGTGGTTCTACCAGCAGGGTGCCAGCGCCCTCTTCCCCGACTACTGGCAGGATTACTTGCAGCCCATTCCCGCTACAGAGCGAAGCGACCTGCTCAGTGCCTACCATCAGCGCCTGACCGGAAACAACGACTTGGTACGGATGCAAGCAGCCAAGGCCTGGTCCGTGTGGGAGGGGCGCTGTTCAACACTGGACCCGAACCCGGATGTCGTTGAACACTTTGCCGATCCCCATTTTGCCCTTGCGATGGCACGGATCGAGGCGCACTACTTTATCCACAAGGCGTTTCTGGAGTCGGATCAGATCCTGAATGACGCCCACCGGCTTGCGGATATCCCGATCACCATCGTGCACGGCCGCTACGATGTGGTTTGCCCGCTAGAGCAGGCCTTTGCCCTGCAACAGGCGGCACCGCATGCGCATCTACATATCGTTCGAGATGCCGGCCACTCGGCCTTTGAACCCGGCATTATCGACAATCTGGTCCACGCTACCAACGAATTTGTCCAGCGCAGCGCCTGAGGAGCAATATTGTGAAGGGACTGATTCAACGTGTCAGCCATGCCTGCGTAAAAGTGGATAACGAGATTACCGGTGCCATTGATGGTGGCATTCTGCTATTGCTGGGAGTGGAACAGGGTGACAACGAAACAACAGCTGACAAGCTGCTGCAAAAGGTCCTGAACTACCGCATTTTTCCGGATGTCGATGGCAAAATGAATCGAAGCCTGACCGATGTAGGGGGCGGGCTGCTGGTGGTATCGCAGTTCACACTGGTTGCCGATACGCGCAAGGGGCTCAGGCCCGGCTTTTCCCGCGGTGCTACACCCGCTGAAGGTGAGCGACTGTATGACCTCTTTGTTCAGCGGGCGCGGGCCATGCATGGGTCAGTCGAAACCGGTCGCTTTGGTGCGGATATGAAGGTAGAGCTATTAAATGACGGGCCGGTCACCTTTCTGCTGGAGGTGCCGCCCGTCGACTGACAGCGGCATCAAGCGATGCAGCTGGGCTCAACCAGGTGGTGGGTCACCCGTGTTTCCAGTTTGATATTGTCATGCAGTGGGCAACGTTCACAGACCGCATCCAGAAACACCTGCTTCTCTTCATCGGTCATGTCGGCATCGATTTCGGCTGATACCTGGATCTGCTGGAAGCCAGTGCGGTCATCACTGGGTTTGCCCAGCAAACCGGCAGGGTTGTAGTCACCCTCAACACTGACTTTCATGCCACGCAGCTCAATCTTCTGCTGCATCGCCGCGATACGGCCGATAGTGCAGATACAACCACCGAGCGAGAACAAAAAATACTCCAGCGGGGTAGGTCCCTGGTTTTGTCCACGGGCAGCCTCCGGCTGGTCAATCACGACCTGATGGCCACGGATATCCGCGCGAACGGCAAAACCTTCCGTCATTTGGGCGTTAACACTGACTCGCTTGTCGGCGCTCATGCACAACTCCTCACACATTAGTTAAGAATAAACTAATATTATTAATTCCCGCCGGCAGATGCAAACGCCCTTCGGGTGAAGAAGAGAATGACTCAATACCAGACCCGGCCCTCAGAACAGGCCGCTCGGGTCAATCGGCGTTCCTTCTGTATCGCCGTCAGGGCGTGATTGCAGGCGATCCAGTGCCTCTTCTGCGTCACCCTTCTGAATGACAATCTCCACACGGCGGTTGCGAGCGCGAAGCTCCGCCGTGCTGTTGGGTGCCAGCGCACGGGTATCGGCATAGCCGGTAATATTGAAGCGGGACTGATCTATACGGCGGTCAGCAAAAAGTTCATGCGCCACCGCCAGCGCTCGTGCAGCTGAAAGATCCCAGTTGGACTCGAAGCGCCGCCCTGAATAGGGGATATTGTCAGTGTGCCCCTCAATGGCTACCTTGCCACTGATATCCAGCAGCAGGTCACGAATTTTGGCGATCACCGGGATATACTGAAACTTCAACTCGGCCGAGCCAGAATCAAATGATCCACGCTCCTTTACTCGGATGATGATGCGAGTGCCATCAGTTTCAACCTCAATACTGCCCTCACCGATTTCAGCCGCCAGCGCCTGAGCAACGGCGACCGCCTCCTGCTGAGCCTGCTCTTCCTGCTGTCGGCGCAGCTCTTCAAGCCCCTTCAATTCATCTTCGATTTGGGCCTCGCCCTCACGCGAGCGCACATCCAGGCTATTGAGGTCATTGTTGACCGTCATCTGACGCACTTCATTCAAGGGCGTCGGCTCAGGGCGACCTGGGCTGAACTCCTGCGCAATGATGGAGGTGCCCTTCGGGATATCTTCCACCTTTATCTGATTCTGAACGCCAAACGCTTCACGCATCGAGCCGGCCAGCTGCTTGAATTTGAGCACGTCCATTTCCGAGAAGGAGAGCAGCAGCACGAAGAAACACATCAGCAGCGACATCAGGTCGGCAAAGGTCGCCATCCACAAGGGTGACCCCGCCGGCGGACATTTACATTTCTTGTCTTCGCTGTCGTCACTCATGGCCGGCTCCCTCAGCTTTCAGCAACGGCACGCTTGCGCTCGGGCAGGTAGTTGCGCAGCATCTGATCGATTACACGCGGGTTCTGACCCGCCTGGATCGCCAGCAGGCCGTCGATGATCAGGGCCTGATTCAGCGCCTCCTCATCCTTGCGTACCTCCAGCTTGTCCGCCACCGGAATGGCAAACATGTTGGCGATCATCGCACCGTACAGTGTCGTCAACAGTGCAACCGCCATGGCCGGACCAATCGATTTGGGGTCGGACATGTTGGACAGCATCTGTACCAAGCCCACCAGGGTTCCGATCATGCCCATTGCCGGTGCCACATCGCCCATGGCTCGGAATATCTTGGAGCCAAAGTCATGTCGCTCGTATGTAAGGCCTGCCTCTTTCTTCAACAGCTGTTTGACTACTTCAGGGTCATGCCCGTCGACCAACAGCTGAATACCACGTTGCATGAACTCGGAGGAAACCTCTTTATCCTCAAGTGACAGCAGCCCTCCCTTGCGTGCAGCATCTGCCAGATCAACCGTTTCGGCAATGATGTCCTCAGGGTTAACCGACTTGAACATGAACGCTTTTGCCATGATTTTTCCGGCACCGAGAAACTGCCCAAGGGTGAATTTCATCAACACCACCAGCAGTGTTCCGCCGACAACAATCAGCATGGATGGTGGGTTAACAAAAATACCGATATCACCGCCCAGTACCATCGCGGCAACGATGATAGCAAAAGCCCCTAAGAGACCAACGAGGGTAGCCAGATCCACTGATCGCTCCTGAAAATATGTACCGATGCTAATAAAGGGCAAGAACGCTGACTTTGCCAGCAGCAGATCATACCAGAATTAAACATACGTTCACGCTTTGATCAGCTTTTTCCATAGCTCTGATTGACCCCTGTCGGCAGGTTGGTTAACGTGAACGCCTTAACCGATCAGATGAAATCCGCATGACCCGCAAAGCCGAGAAACCCGACTTCGAACACGCCCTGTCAGAGCTTGAAAGCCTCGTGGTACGTCTTGAGCAGGGAGACCTGCCCATTGAAGATGCCCTTGCTTCATTCGAGCAAGGGGTACGTCTCACACGTGAATGTCAGACCATTCTGCAACAGGCCGAGCAGAAAGTGCAGCTGCTGACTGAGCAGGATGGCGAAATTCACGCCAACGACTTCCCCAACCGGGAAGAGTAGGCATGGACATTCAGCAGGTACTGGCTCAGTACCGCTCTCGCACTGAGCTGCAGCTTGAGCAACTTTTTCAGGAAACGGCCTCACTTGAGCCCCGACTGCCCGAAGCAATGCGTTACGGCCTGCTTAACGGCGGCAAACGCCTGCGACCGGCACTGGTCTACCTTAGCCACCAGCTGTGCAGTACCGACCAGCCTCCTCACGCCCTGACTGACCGGGCAGCGGTTGCCATTGAGTGCATCCACAGCTATTCGCTGATCCATGATGACCTGCCGGCGATGGATGACGACGACCTGCGTCGCGGCAAGCCCACCTGTCATATTGTCTTTGATGAAGCGACAGCCATCCTGGCCGGTGATGCCCTGCAGTGCCTGGCGTTTGAGCAACTGAGCGAAATCATCGACCCAACACTGGCACTGCGTCAGCTGAAGATGATGCAGGTGCTGGCACGCGCCAGCGGTCGGCAGGGCATGGTAGCCGGGCAGGCGTTTGACCTTGGTCATGTAGGCCAGCCTCTGACACTGGAGCAGCTGCAGGCAATGCACGCCTGCAAGACCGGAGCACTGATTACCTGTGCCGTAGAGCTGGGCGCACTTTCAGCCGGTGAGCCGGAAGGCGAACGTCTGGACCAACTGCGTCGCTTTGGCGACCTGGTCGGGCTGGCATTTCAGGTCCAGGACGACCTGCTCGACATTGAAGGTGATACAGCCACGCTGGGTAAACCCCAGGGGTCTGATCAGGCGCAGAACAAACCCACCTATCCCGCTCTACTGGGCATGGAAGGTGCACGCTCAAAACTGAACCAACTGCACCAGGAAGCCGTAGCCATACTCACAGGCTTTGGCCCTGATGCCGAAGCGCTGATTGCCCTGACCGACTACATTGTTGCGCGTGACCATTGAGCATGTTCAATCGGATTCCTGACCAGCGACCCGATACCCCCTTGCTGGACCTCGTCCAGTCTCCGACTGATCTGCGCCAGTTAAGTCGTACCGACCTGCCTGAACTGGCCCGGCAACTACGTGCCTTTTTGCTCTGGTCCGTGGGCCAGACCGGAGGACATTTCGGCGCAGGCCTGGGCGTGGTCGATCTGACCATTGCACTGCATTACCTGCTCAATACCCCTGATGACAGCCTTATCTGGGATGTGGGCCACCAGAGTTATCCACACAAGATTCTGACCGGTCGGCGCGACTCCATGGCCAGCATGCGCCAGAAAAGGGGTCTTTCCCCCTTTCCAAAACGCACCGAAAGCCCCTATGACAGTTTTGGTACAGGCCACTCCAGCACCTCGATCAGTGCCGCACTGGGCATGGCGCTGGGCTACCGGCTACAGGGTGAAAACCGCCGTACCGTAGCGGTGATCGGTGATGGTGCCATGACCGCAGGCATGGCGTTCGAAGCTTTGAATCATGCCGCCCACACCCGCGCCGACCTGCTTGTGATCCTCAACGACAACGACATGTCGATCTCACGTAACGAAGGCGGCCTGGCGAGCTACCTGGCACGCAATCTGAAACAGAAAATGGACGGCCCCGTCACCGCCGCCCTGTTCAAGGCACTTGAGTTCAATTATTCCGGCCCCGTGGACGGACACGACTTCAGCCTGCTGCTGCCGGCGCTGGAACGGTCATTGCAATGCCCCGGCCCACAGTTGCTGCATGTCATCACCCGCAAGGGCAAAGGTTTCGCACCGGCCGAAGCGGACCCGGTTGGCTACCATGCTCTGACCAAAATCGAGCCGCTGGCTGCAGTCGACAACACTGCCAAACGGCCCAAGTACTGCAATGTATTCGGCCGCTGGCTCGCCGAGACTGCCGCTCGGGACTCACGCCTGATCGGGATTACACCAGCGATGCGCGAAGGCTCAGATCTGATCGAATTCTCCGAGCGCTTTCCCGAGCGTTATTTTGACGTTGCCATCGCCGAGCAGCACGCCGCGACTCTGGCCGCGGGCTTCGCCTGCAGCGGCATGAAGCCGGTGCTGGCGATCTATTCCACCTTTTTGCAGCGTGCCTGGGACCAAATCGTACATGATGTGGCGATTCAGGATCTCGATCTGCTGCTGGCGATCGATCGGGCAGGGCTGGTGGGTGAAGATGGCGCTACCCACGCCGGCAGCTTCGACATCGCGGCGTTGCGATGCCTGCCCGGTCTGCTGCTGATGACACCAGCCGATGAGACCGAGCTGGAAGCGATGCTGACACTGGGCTATCAGTACCCGGGGCCTGCCGCCGTTCGCTACCCCCGTGGCAGTGCTGCCCTGCCACAGACAGACGATGCAGCTACACTGGATATTGGCAAAAGCCGAGTACTGCGCAGAGGAAAACAGGTGGCACTGCTCAATTTTGGCCCGTTGCTGGACAGTGCGCGCCAAGTAGCCGACACGAATGGCTATACATTGGTGGACATGCGCTTTGTGAAACCGCTGGACAGTTGCATGGTCGAGCAACTGGCAGGTGAACATGAACTACTGGTCACGCTGGAAGATCATGCCATTCAAGGTGGGGCAGGCTCAGCGGTAGCCGAGTTCTGCACTCAGGCGGCCCTGGATACAGAACTGCTGCTGTTGGGGATACCGGATCGCTGGATAGGTCACGCCAGTCGCAGCGAGCAGCTGGCCGAGTGCGGCCTGGATACTGCCGGTATCGAAACCGCGATCCGGCAGCGCTTGCAGGGTTAGTTATTCATCCTTGAAGTGGTGTTCGGTCATCATGTGGCCGAGCTTACCCATCTTGGTTTGCAGATAGCTTTCGTTGTGGCGGTTCTTACCCACCTGGAGCGGTACACGCTCTGACACGTTGACGCCGTATTTCTCCAGTGCTGACACCTTGCGCGGGTTATTGGTCATCAACTTCACGGCCTTGATGCCCAGATGCTCAAGCATCGGCTCACACATGCTGTAGTCACGCATGTCGGCGGCAAAACCCAGCTGCTCGTTGGCTTCCACTGTATCGGCACCGCCATCCTGCAGGTGATACGCCTTGATCTTGTTCAGCAAGCCAATTCCCCGGCCCTCCTGACGCAGATACAGCAGTACCCCCCTGCCCTCTTCCGCGATGCGCTTCAGTGCTTCCTGCAGCTGGAAACCACAATCACAGCGCAGGCTGAACAGCGCATCGCCGGTCAGACACTCGGAGTGAATACGGGCCAGTACCGGCTCGTCACCGGCCACTTCGCCGAACACCAGCGCGACGTGCTCTTTCCCGGTGGCGGGGTCTTCAAACCCCACCATGGTAAACACCCCCCAGGGGGTTGGCAGCCGCGAATCGGCTACATACTGAACTGACACCTTGGTTGTTTCCTCTGCAAATTCTTTTTCAATTCAGGCTGTCGGCTCAAAACAGCCAGATCAGCCCGTGCAGTACTGCGGCGGCCATAACGCCCGCAAGCACATCATCCAGCATGATACCCAGCCCGCCGTGTACCCGCTTGTCCACAGGGCCAATGGGCCAGGGTTTGAGAATATCGAACAGGCGGAACAGGATAAAACCCGCCAGCGCCCAGACCCAGTCCACCGGTACCGCGATCATGGTGATCCAATAGCCGACAAACTCATCCCAGACAATGCCGCCGTGGTCATGAACACCCAAATCCCGGGATGTACGCCCACACAACCAGATCCCGATCACAAAGGCGAGCAATACCAGCAGCAGGTACATCGCCAGCGGTGTCTGTGACAGCAGATACCAAAGCGGTACCGCCGCCAGAGTTCCTGCCGTACCCGGCGCCTTCGGCGAGGCACCGCTGCCCAGACCAAAGGCCAGAAAATGGATCGGATTGCGCCACACCGAGGCGGGGGCTTTATTCATCTTCACTCCTGAAATGATCCCAACTGCCAGGCAAGTCACCCAGCACCGTTGTCCCCGCTTGCAGAACCTGAAGCCCGGTGTCGACGGTTATTTCACCGACATCGGTCAGGCAAATGCCGAGCGCTTGCGCCGTGTCCAGACAGGCCGACAGCTGTGCGGCAGGTACTGCCAAACACAACTCAAAGTCTTCTCCACCGGCCAGTGCCCAGTCTTGCGCCTGCTGGGGATAAAGCTGCTGCAGGGCGAATGAGACAGGTAACCGATCTACCTGCAGCCGCGCTCCCACTCCAGAGGCTTCGAGGATATGGCCCAGATCACCCAGCAGGCCATCCGAGATATCAATGGCCGCATGTACATGTTCACGCAGGCTTTGAGCCAGCTCAAGCCTCGGTTCCGGGCGGTAAAAGCGCTGCCTCAACCGTTCAACCGCTTCTGGCTCTGCACTCACGGGCAGCGGCTGCAGCAGCGTTTCCAGGCCGCCACGGCTGTCCCCAAGAGAGCCAGTCACCAGAATGCGATCTCCGGGAACTGCACCACTCCGAAGCCACGCCTGGCCATTGGGCACCAGCCCATGCACCTGAGCACTGAGAACGCAGACCGGGCCACGGGTGGTATCCCCTCCCACCAAGGCAATACCCAGCTCACTGCAACGCTGAGACAGTGCGCGCGAGAAGGCCAGCAGCCAGGTTTCATCCGCCTGCGGCAGGGTTACGGCCAGTGTAATCCAGGCGGGGGTCGCGGCCATGGCCGCCAGATCACTGACCGCAGCGCCCACAAGACGCTCGGCCAGCTGTGCGGGCGCGGTACCGGGCAAAAAGTGCACACCCTCCACCAGGGTATCGATCGACACCACCAACTGCTGACCTGGAGGCACCTCCAATACGGCGCAGTCATCACCAATGCCGTTGATGACACCAGCACCGGTTTGCTCCTGCATGAAGCAGCTTCGGATCAGCTCGAACTCACCCACGCGAATCTGTCATCGTTCAGTCGGCAGCACGCCGAGCACGAATTTCAGCCGCACGCACGCGCTGGGCCAGCTTGTCGAGAATGCCGTTGACATACTTGTGGCTTTCTGTGGCACCGAATATCTTGGCCAGATCAACACTTTCGTTGATCGCTACACGATAGGGCACCTGCAAACGGTGAATCAGTTCGTAGGCACCTATGCGAAGCACGCTCAGTTCAACCGGGTCCAGGTCGGTCAGCGGTCGGTCCAGAAACGGACGATAGGCCTCATCCAGATCCTTGCTGCCTGCCGTAACCCCGCGCAGCAGCTCGGAGAACAGCTGTACATCGGTGGTGCTCATGTCGTTATCGACCCGAAACTGCGCCTCGATCTCATTAGCACTCTGACCTGCCACAGACCACTGGTACAGTGCCTGCAGCGCAAAGCTGCGGGCACTGCGGCGCATTTCGGTCAAATTGGGCTTGCCTTTTTTACGCGGCGTGGACTCGCTCATGCTCAAACCTCAAGCTGACGCATCAGGCTGACCATTTCCAGCGCTGACAATGCGGCTTCCGCCCCCTTGTTACCGGCCTTGGTACCGGAACGCTCAATCGCCTGTTCAATGGAATTCACAGTCAGGATGCCATTGGCCACGGGGATATCGTAGTCCATGGACACCTGCGCCACGCCCTTGGAGCTTTCGGACGAAACATATTCAAAATGTGGTGTACCGCCACGGATTACGGCGCCCAACGCGATAATGGCGTCATCCTGCTTCTGTTGTGCCACTCGCTTGACCGCCAGCGGAATCTCGAATGCACCTGGCACGCGGATGACACGAATATTCTCTTCAGACACGCCGTGGCGCACCAGCGCATCGATGGCGCCGTCCAACAGGCTTTCAACCACAAACGCGTTGAAGCGACCCACCACAATGGCATATTTGCCGTCGGCGCTCACGAAGTCGCCTTCAAATACTTGTACTGTCATAGACTTGTCCATCAATCCTCGTAGGGGATGTACTCTTCGATTTCCAGATCAAAACCGGAGATCGCGTTGAATTTCATTGGCGAGCTGAGCAGGCGCATTTTATGCACCCCCAGATCCCGCAGAATCTGTGAGCCGGTACCTACGGTCATGTAAGCACCGGATGCACTGACGTTCACCTTGGAACGGGTACGGTCAGCATTGAGCAGACTTTCGATCGCCTCGCCCAGATCGACACGGGTGCCCTTATCGATCAACAGCACCACACCCTTGCCTTCATTGGCCACACGCTCCAGCGCACGGCGCATGGTCCATTTCACTTCCGGGCCGCGGCGTACGCCGACCACATCACGCAACACTTCAGTACGGACATGGACGCGCACCAGCGTGGGTTCGTTCGGGTCGATATCACCCTTCACCAGCGCCAGATGAGTGCAGTTCTGAATTTCGTCACGATAGCTGACATAACGAAACTCGCCAAACTCGGTCGGCAATACACCCTCGCCCACACGCTCAACTGTGTGCTCATTGCGGGTACGGTAGTGGATCAAATCCGCAATGGTGCCGATCTTGATGCCGTGCTTGGCAGCAAACTTTTCCAGATCAGGGCGGCGTGCCATGCTGCCGTCTTCATTGATGATCTCAACAATAACCGACGCCGGCGCAAAGCCGGCCAAACGCGCCATGTCGCAACCGGCTTCCGTATGACCGGCCCGGCTAAGTACACCGCCGGGTTGAGCCATCAACGGGAAAATATGCCCCGGCTGAACGATATCCTCCGGCTGAGCATCACTCTTCACAGCCGCGTGTACGGTGACCGCACGATCAGCTGCCGAGATACCGGTGGTGACGCCCTTGGCGGCTTCGATCGACAGGGTAAAATTGGTCGAGAAAGCGGCGCCGTTGTTTTGCACCATCAGCGGCAATTTGAGCTGCTCGCAGCGCTCACGGGTCAGTGTCAGGCAGACAAGACCGCGGGCATGGGTGATCATGAAATTGATGTCTTCGGGACGCACGCACTGGGCTGCAATCACCAGGTCGCCTTCATTCTCGCGATCTTCATCATCCATCAAGATGACCATCTTGCCCTGACGGATATCTTCGATCAGTTCTTCAGTTGTATTCAGCTGCATAGTCCTCTCCCGCCGCATCAGCGACGCATGAATCCGTGTTGGGCCAGCATCGCCAGTGTCAGGCCGCCTGCTGTCTCGTCCTCAGCCTGTGGAGCCGCGGCTCCGATCAGGCGTTCAAGATAGCGGGCAATGATATCCACCTCCAGGTGGACCCGACGACCGGCGCTGTAGCGGTCGATAATCGTTTCCTGTGCCGTGTGCGGCACGATATTGAGCCAGAAGCAGTCGCCATCGAGGCTGTTGACGGTCAGACTAACCCCATCCACTGTGATCGAGCCCTTGGCTGCAACATAACGCTGAATGGATACCGGCATACGAATTTTCAGTTGCACCGAGCGGGCATCATCCGCCCGCTCGACCACGGTACCCACCGCATCCACATGACCGGTGACAATATGCCCGCCCAATCGGCTGTCCGGACGCAACGCCTTTTCCAAGTTGACCGCCTCACCTGGCTCCAGCTCCTCAAAGCGGGAATGAGCAAGGGTTTCCAGCGACACATCGGCAATAAAGCCATCGCCCGGCAGTTCCACGGCGGTCAGGCAGACGCCATTGGTAGCGATGCTGTCACCCAGTTTCACATCGGACAGATCAAGGTCACCGGTGCGCACATATAGCCGCATGTCGCCACCGATCATGCGTTTGTCGGCAATTTCACCGATCGCTTCGATGATTCCGGTAAACATCAGTTAATTTCTCCGTCGCAGTTCAGGGTCAGACGCAGGTCTTCACCCAGCATACGACTGTCGGTCAGTTTAAGCCGTTGCTGCTGTGCCATGCGCTCCAATGGCAACTCCAGTAACGGACGCGCCGAACTGCCCAGCAGCGTAGTGGCCATATACAGTACCAGTTCGTCCACCAGGCCCGCCTGCAGCGCCGCACCGGCGAGGGTCGCACCACATTCCAGCAACAGCTCGTTGCACTGGTACTCTTCAGCCAACAGCACCAGCAGCGCACCCAGATCAACTCGCCCCTCGGTGCCTGGCAGGCTCAGTATACGCGCCCCGGACTGTATCAGAGCCGCGGCGCGAGGATGATCCTGCGACAGTGCGGTGGCAATCAAAATTTCGCCGGGCAGGCTCAGAAGTTTCGCCCCTGCCGGCAGACGCAGCTGGCTGTCCAGTACCACTCGCAACGGCTGACGGCTTGCCGCCTGCTCTGCCAGCTCGGGCGACAGCCCCAGCTCGGGGGCACGCACAGTCAGTGAGGCGTTATCATGCAAGACGGTTTCAACGCCGGTGACAACGGCGGAGCTGCGTGCGCGCAGTCGCTGCACATCAGCACGAGCGGCTGCGCCTGTGATCCATTGTGACTCGCCGCTGCGCATGGCCGTACGTCCATCCAGACTAGCCGCCAGTTTCAATCGAACAAAGGGACGCCCCCGCTCCATCCGGCTAATAAAGCCGGGGTTGAGCCTGCGTGCCTCTGCCTCCAGCAGCCCCGAGGCCGTGGTGATCCCTGCGGCGGCAATACGCGACAGCCCCTGCCCGGCCACCAGTGGATTGGGGTCCTGCATGGCCGCGACAACCCGGGCTACACCTGCCTTCACCAGCGCATCAGCACAGGGCGGCGTACGGCCATGATGGCTGCAGGGCTCCAGTGTGACATAGGCGGTAGCACCCACAGCCTGTTCACCGGCCATACGCAGGGCATGAACTTCGGCATGGGGTTCGCCTGCCTTAAGGTGAGCGCCTTCACCGACCACAACACCATCACGCACCAGCACACAGCCGACCCGAGGGTTGGGGTCGGTGGTGTACAGCCCCTGCTCGGCCAGTTGCAGCGCATGCGCCATGTAACGATGATCGTCGCCGCTGAAATGATCAGTCATGCTCCGCTCCGGACAGGCGCTCGATCTCTTCACGGAATTCGTTGATATCCTGGAAGCTGCGATAGACCGAAGCAAAACGCACATAGGCGACTTGATCCAGCTTACGCAATTCAGCCATAACCGCTTCACCCACCTCCCGCGAGGGTAACTCACGTTCACCAGTGGCACGGAGGCGTTGCTTGATGCGGGTGATGCAGGCTTCGATCTCTTCGATGCTGACTGGACGCTTTTCCAGCGCCCGCTGAATACCGGCGCGCAGTTTTTCTTCGTCAAAGGGCTGGCGAGAGCCATCGGTCTTGATGACACGAGGCATCAGCAGCTCGGCGGTCTCGTAAGTGGTAAAACGCTCATGGCAGCTGATGCATTCGCGCCGCCGTCGGATCTGCTGCCCCTCGGCCACCAGCCGGGAGTCGACAACTTTGGTTTCATGGGTGCCACAAAACGGACAGTGCATGGGTTGCCTCAGCGAAAGAGCGTTTCCCCGAAGGGTCAAGGAGGGGACAGGCCCCAAACAAAAAGGGCGGCCGCAGCCGCCCCTGCTATTCTACCGGCTTACTTGTAAACCGGGAAGCGGGCACAGATTTCCTGTACCTGGCCCTTCACGCGCGCAATGGTATCGTCGTTACTGATGTCGACGAGGATATCGCAGATCCAGTTCGCCAGCTGCGCCACTTCCTCTTCCTTGAAGCCACGACGAGTCACAGCCGGAGTGCCGATACGCAGACCAGAGGTCACGAACGGAGAACGCGGATCGTTCGGCACGGAGTTCTTGTTCACGGTGATGTTGGCACGGCCCAGCGCCGCGTCTGCATCCTTACCGGTGATATCCTTGTTGATCAGGTCAACCAGGAACAGGTGATCTTCAGTACCGCCGGAGACGATATTGATGCCACGATCCAGGAACACCTTGGCCATGGCCTGAGCATTCTTGACGACCTGAGCCTGATAGGCTTTCCACTCGGGCTCCATTGCTTCCTTGAAGCATACAGCCTTGGCCGCGATGACGTGCATCAGCGGGCCGCCCTGAGATTCCGGGAATACCGCGAAGTTCAGCTTCTTCTGCAGCTCTTCATCAGCGTTGGAGGACAGGATCAGGCCGCCACGCGGGCCGCCCAGTGTCTTGTGGGTGGTGGTGGTAACAACATCTGCGAAGGGCAGCGGCGTCGGGTATACGCCGGCAGCCACGAGGCCTGCGATGTGGGCCATATCGACGAACAGGTAAGCGCCAACCTTGTCAGCGATCTCGCGGAAACGTGCCCAGTCCACGATCTGTGAGTAGGCAGAGAAGCCGGCCACGATCATCTTCGGCTTGTTCTCAACCGCCAGACGCTCGACCTCATCGTAATCGATGGAGCCGGTTTCCGGGTTCAGACCGTACTGAACGGCCTTGTAGATACGACCGGAGAAAGATACGGCAGCACCGTGAGTCAGGTGACCACCGTGAGCCAGACTCATGCCCAGCACGGTATCGCCCGGCTGGCACAGCGCCATGTACACGGCAGCATTGGCCTGGGAGCCGGAGTGCGGCTGGACGTTGGCGTAGGTAGCGCCAAACAGTTCCTTGGCACGTTCGATCGCCAGCTCTTCAACCACGTCGACGTATTCGCAACCGCCGTAGTAACGCTTGTGGGGGTAGCCTTCAGCATACTTGTTGGTCAGGACCGAGCCCTGAGCTTCCATCACACGCGGGCTGGTGTAGTTCTCGGAAGCGATCAGTTCGATGTGCTCTTCCTGACGCGTCGCTTCGGACTGCATCGCAGCGAACAGATCCGGATCAAAACTGGCGATAGACATATCTTTGCTAAACATTGCTGTCCCCTGAAGTGGCAAAAGTAGCGGCAAAGTCGGCGCAGGTAGTGATGGACTGACCTGTAGCTGCCTCGAAAAAGATGCGCATTATAGTCTAAAAATCATACGGAAGGCACATGAAAAGGGGTCAGTCCATTGCGCAAATGATTCATCTTCGCAGGAGTAGACATGACTCATGCCTGTCAACGTCATCACCTGCGTAACAAAAGCATCCATTTCGACCACGAAGAGATACTCTGGAAGGCACGGGGGATGCTTGGCCACTCACGCCTGTGCCAGACGCCATGAGCGTGGATCGCTATTCGCCACCTCACCAATCTACAATTTGCCTGAACGTTTCAACAGCAAATACTGCTCAACCAACGCCACATGCAACTGTTGCGGCGGCGCATCGACAGCAATGACACCCTGCCTCTGCAACCGCTGAATGACCTGCTCACGCTGCTCACGATACAGCGCCCGGGCACAGTAGTTAAGCGTCTCCTGACGCCCCGCTTGAGTCGACAACTCCGCATCAAGGTAGCTTTCTCGCAGACAGGCCAACATCACCAAATGCCTGCGTGCCAGCAATTTGACTGCTAGCTGCAAATCATTGCTGTCATCATCCCTGAGATTGGTCACTATCACGACCAACGCTCGTTTTTGCTGCCGCTGCATCAGCGCCCCGGCAGCTTGAACGATATCGCTTGCTTCGGTACTGCTGTGCACGTCATATAAACTGTTCAGCAGCGCATTGATGCCCTGGCGCCCCTTCACCGGCTTTACCCAGCGACAGCTGCCAGCAAAGCCAAGCACGCCGACAGAATCGCCAGCTCCCAGCGCAATATAGGACGTCAGCAGTAATGCATTCAGCGAATGATCGAAGTGGCTTGCCTCACCATCCATCGCACGCATGCGCCGCCCAGTATCGAGCATAAACAGCACTTCCTGATCACGCTCGTCCTGATATTCCCGTGAAATCAGTCTCTGCTGACGCGCAGTCGCTTTCCAGTCGACCTGCCGAATTTCGTCACCACGCTGATATTCCCGCAGCTGCTTGAACTCCTGGCCGGAGCCGCGACGCTGACTTAAGTGTGCGCCCACATGGGCAATGCGCTGCTCGTAGTCGAGAAAGTTCAGATTGGCCAGCGCCATAAAGTTGGGATATACCTTGACCCGCTGCTCTGCGGCAATCGAATAATGCCTACGCCAAAGTCCGAGTGGCGATTGCACCCGTACATCAATCGCACCAAAGTGCGCTGTTCCCCGACGCACGGGGCGAGCGGTGTACTCAACGATGCGACTTGCACCTGCCGGTAGCTCCAGCGCCGCCGGCAGCTGTTCTGTACTCAGTGCGTCCGGGTATTGGTCGGTACACTCCAGTCGAAGCGTACGTCGACCGGGATTATCGAGTTTCAGCTTGACCGGGGCGGGAGCCCCAAGTGCCAGGTTGCCCGGCAACCTCCGCTGGGCCAGCACCTCGGGCAGGCCACACACCCAGAACGCATCTACCAGCGCGATGACACACCCTACCGACAGCAGCCCCCACCAAAGACTCCGTAGCAGCGAAGTATCCTGTTCAGAAAAGACGCGCACTACCAACAGCAGCAAGGCCAAGCCCAGCAGCCCCAGTAGAGACTTCAGCAGCACCCTATCAGGGATCAGGCCGAGGAATGCCCTGATCATGTCCGCGGCGCATCAACCGTTTGCAGCAGCTGCTGCAACACCCGGTCAGGGGTAAAACCTTCGATTTCACTCTCCGGTGCCAGCAGAATACGGTGTCGCATTACCGGTAGCGCGACCTGTTTGATATCATCCGGCAGGACGAAATCACGTCCGTTCATCAATGCCCAGGCCTTGGCCGCACTGACAAGACCAATACTGGCACGGGGACCCGCACCCTTCAGGATACTGCCAGCATTGCGGGTAGCTTGCACCAGGCTCACGGCATAGTTCAGCACCTGCTCATCGAGCGTCACACGCTCGGTTGCACGCTGCAGCTCCAGCACATCCTCCGGGGCCAGGGTACCGGATAGGCGCTCACGGAGCATCGCCATGTTCAGCTCTCCTCCAGTCACCTGACGTACCAAGCGGGTTTCGTCCTCGAACGCGGGGTAGTCGATAAAGACCTTCATCAGAAAGCGGTCCAGCTCCGCTTCCGGCAGCGGATAGGTGCCCTCTTGCTCGATCGGGTTCTGGGTCGCCAGTACCATAAAGGGAGGTGTCAACGCGTAGGCCGTGCCTTCTATGGTCACCTGATGCTCCTGCATCACTTCAAGCAGCGCGGCTTGAGTCTTGGCGGGCGAACGGTTGATCTCGTCCGCCAGCAGCAAATTGGTGAACACCGGTCCACGGCGTACGTGAAAGCGCCCTTCCTTCATGTCATAGATGGCATGACCGGTCATGTCGGCAGGCATCAGGTCCGGGGTAAACTGGATCCGGCGGAACTGCCCGTCAAAGCAGGTGGCAAGCGCTCTTACCAGTAGTGTTTTGCCCAGACCGGGCACCCCTTCGAGCAGCACATGACCACGACACAGCAATGCCACCAGCACCTGGTCAATCACATCATCCTGTCCAATCAGCATGGACTGGATACTGCGACGAAGGAAATCGACTTTCTCAGTCAGTTCGTTGGTAGCCTGTAAATCTTCCGTTTCCATGGTCATAGTCGGTTCCTGATCCTGATTAGAAGTTGCACTGTATCGACCAGCTCGGTCGCGTTGTAGTGCTCCCGGGGCATCAGAGCCTGCGTGGCCTCCTCCGGTTGCAGTGTGGCCAGCCGCGTAATCGCTTCGCACTGCCGCTCTGGCGACAGCCGCTCAAACCCCAGCTGCAAACGAGCTGCTCGCTGCGTAATCTGACGCCGTAGTGGAGCCAGCAGGTAATCGACCTGCCCATACTGATAATGAAAGCGAGCGACTGCTTCTACATGCTCGCCCAAACTGCGTCGCTGTTGCAGACCCGGCCGCCTGATCGGACCAAAACGCCGCCCCAGGTGCAGTAACCAGCCCAGCAGGAGAGCACTCCCGGCCAACAGTGCCTCAGGCGCATACGTCCAAATAAGCTGTGACAAGGGAGGCCACTGGCTATAACGCTGAATGTGAACCCTTGCGCTGTTGCGGGTGAGCCAGCCCAGCAAGTGCGCATGATCGAACAGGCCTATGTCATAGTTGGACCAGATGCTGACATCCTTCAGCACAGTCACCTCTCCCTGACCTAAACTCAGCAGCAGCATATCCACCCCGTTCCCGGAACGAGAAACAGCCTCCACTGTCGGGTAAATACCCTCTCCCGGCTCAGCAAGGGTCGGCGACAACGACGTGCTACCGGCCTGATGGATCAGCATGTTCGGTGCCCCAAGTGGAGCAAAGCGGCTCAACTGCTCCTGCTGGATATCGGCCTCGCGCTGCCGGATATTGACTCGGACCCTCTCCCGAGCACTCACGTCTGCTGCTTCCGTTTCTGATGCTTGATTCGCACGGGTCTTGTCTTCAGAAAACTCATCTGGTGTCGGCTCGGATACAGTTGATGTTTCCTGGTCCGATACCGTGGCTTTGCTCCTATTCAACTGCTTGCCCTGAGCCTCGTCAGACTGCTTGCGTTCTAGCTGAATGCCCAGTGCCTCGGCTAATGGCTGCGCCTCTAGCTCTGAGGTGTAGGGCCAAATCAGATGACCACCGGAACGCACCCAAAGCAGCAGTTGATGCACCGCCTCAGGATCATTCGCCAGATACTCGGTATCGGTCAGCAGCAGTGTATCCTGCGCGGCCAAAGCTTCCGGGTTTACCGGATAACGGCTGTGATCGACACCCAGTCCGCGCTGTTCCAGAAAGGCGCCGGCGGCATAATAGCGGTTGCGCTGCACCTCAGGACTTGGCCCGTTGTCGACAACCTCAGTATGTCTTTCCAGATTGGCGGCCACCAAGTAGCCGATCCAGACCAGCAGCAGAACAATCAGGACTCGGAGTATTGTCGCCCCCATCACTTCAGCACCTTCTGCAAAGACACCAGCAGTTGCTCGATCACGGCACGTGAAGGCAATTCATGTGCGTATGCCAGACGCAGCCACACCCGCGTCAGGCGGTCAAACACCCCATCCAGGACCAGTTCGGCATGCCGGCGAACGGCGGCCGCACATTCCAGCTCCGTATGCCAGGACTCAACTTCAACACCATGATGGTGAACCAACCGATGTAGCGCATAGCGATACACAAGTGACAACGCCGCACGCATGTCGCCCTGATCCAGCGCCGCCGCGACCGCGGCATTGATATCCTGCGGCAGACTACCGGCATCGATGGACATGCCCATCAGCACTTTGGGAGCCTCGACGACCGTCTTTTCGGGGTCCGGCAACATATCAGGCGCACGCAGATAGCGCATCAACACCCGTGCCAGCAGGATCAGCAGCACTGCGATACCAGCCCAGACAACAGCTTCTGCCACCTGAAACAGGCCCGAACCATCCAGCGACATTGCATCCTGATTATTGAGCCAATCGATCAGCCAATCACTCAACCAGTCACTGGAAGCGTCTTCCGAGGCTTCACCCTCCTTCCAGCGCCACTGAGTAACTTCCTCTTCCACCACAAAGGGCGGGGACTCCAGCAGCGTCAGTACCTCTTCTTTGGACTGTTCAGGCATCATGCTCCCCGCCGACTCGGCAGCCAGGACACCCCCTGCAGGCAGGACCGTCAACGCGGTGATCAGCAGCAAACTTCCACACAGCAGCGAGGCTAAGGTAGCCGACGATGCCGCGCTCTGCTCATTGCGCTGGCGGGCTATCCGCCGGAACAACAGATCCAGATCCCAGGCTTCCAGTTCAATGCGGCGGTTGATATACAGACAAAAGCCCCCCGCAACATAAAACGGGGCGACAACAGACATGCAGAGCAAAGCAAAGGCATTGCTGGCATGCGCCAGCAGATTCCCATCGTCACCGAGAAACAGCCAGGTATCGATTTCGATCTGATCGCCCAGCAGCATCATGACCAGCACAGGACCGGCCATCATCAACAGGAATTCGACATGTGCCAGTACTACCGTCATCCAGGATGCCGCCGAACTACAGTTGGAGGACAGTATCCGCCAGCGACTTTTCCGCTGTGGCCCTTTTTGCTTTTCCAGCACGGTAATCGGTTGACTGAAAGCGCGCCAAGGATCAAAACGGCGCCACAGCAATACAGGCAGCGCGCCAAACACCAGGGTACCAAGCAACTGTCGTCGCGTTAGACCTCGAATTGAGTGCTCATTAAACACAAAACGGCTCAACAACAGCAGCGGCCAGCGCTCCAGCAGCGGCTTCAGCCACCAGATAACCAGCATTACCACCCAGGGGTTTTGATTGAAGACCAGACTCAGCAACAGAAAGCACAGCCCGGCAGGCACCAGCCAAGCCAGCCACAATGGTAGAAACCAGCGGCGCGCCATCAACGCACCCAAATCCACGGCTTGCCAGGGAGTGCGCACCTTTGCCCGGATCTGTAGCTCAGACAGATTCACGGCGCCCCCCTAAGTTCGAGAAGAAGCAGAACCAGAGCACAAACAGCCAAAGCAAAGCGCCTGTCCCGAGTTTGACCGCCACCGGCAGGGTACTGCTGGACGACCAAAAGGCTTCCAGAAAAGCGGCTACAAAAAGCATAAACATCGCGCCGTACATCAATTTGACCGCTTCCGCCGCTGCCCGGCGCAAGGCGTCCAGTCGCCGCCAGCGACCCGGATGAATCAGGGCATGTCCGATCATCAGCCCGGCCGCACCACAAATGACGATTGCGGTCAGTTCAAAAGCTCCATGCCCGATCACGAAGGGATAAAAGGTAATGGCAAACCCGGCACGGGTCAGATAACCGGCCACGGCTCCCAGATAAAGCCCGTTATGGAGCACGATCAATACAGTCCCCAGACCGAAAAACATGCCTCCGGCGAATGCCTGAAAGGCAATACCGATGTTATGACTGATGTAGTAGCCAAACATGGCCAGATCTGTTTCTGCATCTCGTTCCGGCCCCAAGCGTTCGTTGGCCGGATCATACATGGACTCCAATTCGGCCGCCTGTTCGGTCGAAATCAGACTGTAGGTGAAAGTTTCACTCAGATAGGAGCCAGCGCCCATTACCAGCGCGGGCAGAATAAACAGCAACGCCGAGCAGAGCAGATAGCGACGATGCCGCCTTAAGGCGGCGACAAATTCGGCCAACGCCTGTCCCAGTCGCTGCATCGAGGCACCGGTATCACGTCGGTAGAGCAGATGATGCCCCAGCATCACCAGTCGGTTAAGACGGGCCACCAATCCTTCGGAATATTCTCTTTGACGCGCCAGTGACAGCTGGCCACAGAGTTGGCGATAGCGCTCCGGAAAGGCTGCGTCCGGCGTGCCGCCGCCGTTGAGACAGGACTCAACCTGAGTTTCAAACTGCTGCCACAGCCACTCATGCTGCTGCTCGAAGTCCTTTTCTTTCATCCTTCCATCCGCTTACTTGCGCCCCAGCAGCCAGGCTCCCATGCCTTTCAGGTGCTTGAGACTTGCACCCCCATGTTCACCGGTCAAAGGTGCCAGTAGCCCGGCCAGCTCTTCCTGTCGGGATTGACTGATCGACCCGCTTCTTACGGTCAGACTGATGATCCCCTGGCGTTCTTCCCTCGTCAGCGCCTGCTGCGGCATGATCGGCTTGATTGTATCGTCAATTTTGAAAGACGGCTGACTGTCAACGTACACAACCAGACTGCCGGCTGCCAGATCACCCAGTCGCTGGAAACGACCGGTCAGCGCCATGCTGACAAGCCCGGCGACATAGAACAGTGGCAGAAAGTCGGCGGCGCGCAACAAATTGCGAATCACGGAAGCACTCCAGCCAATGGGGGTGAAGTCTTCATTCACGACACGCAGCCCCATTGATTTTTTACCTGGGGTTTGGCCACCTTTAAACACTTCAAAAAAGACCGGATAAAACCATTCCAGCAGGAAAGTGAAGATCAGAAACAGCCCTGTTCCCAGTCCACCCAAAAATTCGGAGATAATCGCAAGCACAACATACACCAGCCCACGCCAGCCGAAATCTATCAAATACGCCAGAATACGGGGGACAGGCCCGGCCATCGTTTGGACAAAATCGATACCTTCGGGCGTTTCGACACTGCAGTGGTTATCAAGCAGCCTGGATGTCTGCATGCGATCTATCGCCGGCTTAGTTGCGCTGGTCGATATTCTGATTAATCTTGTAGTTCAGATACAGAACGTTCAAGAAGAAGGTCAGGATCGGGCCGCACCAAGTCGGCTTACCAGCGCTCTGAGTCACGCGGTTAAGACGGTTGCGGAATTTGAAGGCCCATACGATGAACATGATGGAGCTGACCAGGCTCAGCACACTGCTGACTACGGCCAAAACACCGGCACCTTCGGTAACAAAGGAGACCACCAGCGACAGCGCCATGTTAGCGACATACAGCACGACCGCTGCGCTAACAAACCCCTGCGAAATGCGGTCAGAGGAGACCTTGTTCAGCTGCTGGGTACGGCTGTACAGCCAGTAGATACTGTAAATACCCATAGTAATGATCGACAGGCCTAATACGGCCCAGGTGCTGAAACGGGTGAATGCGGACAAGTCGCCGGCGGCATGCTGGACTTCCAGTTCCGCTTCAGGTGCTACGTAGGGGTTGTCTACTACTTGGTTCATGATTCTTCCTTAAAAAAGTACAGTCGAGTCTCACTGCATGAGGCCATCCAAGCTTGGCGCGAATCCTATCCCAGACACTAGTGTTTGCCAATAGGGAAAAGTCCTCAGCATGGCATTCCCCCTGCGCCAAGAGTAGAATCTTGGCAGTTTTTTAACCCCAATCTACAGGCATATTGATGGCTCAGTACGTATTTACGATGAACCGAGTGGGCAAAGTGGTACCGCCCAAGCGTGAAATCCTCAAGGATATCTCTCTGTCCTTCTTCCCCGGCGCCAAGATCGGTGTGCTTGGCCTGAACGGTGCCGGTAAATCCACCCTGCTGCGGATCATGGCGGGTGTCGACAAGGACTACACCGGCGAAGCGCGCCCCATGCCCAACATGAAAGTGGGCTACCTGCCACAGGAACCGGAGCTGGACGACAGCAAGACCGTACGCGAAGTAATCGAGGAAGCGGTCTCCGACGTGAAGAACGCCCTGACTGAACTGGATCAGGTTTATGCCGCCTACGCCGATCCGGATGCAGACTTCGACGAATTGGCCAAGAAGCAGGCCGAGCTGGAAAATCTGATCACCGCAAAGGACGGTCACAACCTGGATCAGGCACTGGAGCGCGCCGCCGACGCCATGCGCCTGCCCTCTTGGGACGCCAAGATCGAGCACCTGTCCGGCGGCGAACGCCGCCGTGTGGCCCTGTGCCGCCTGCTGCTGGATCATCCGGACATGCTGCTGCTGGACGAGCCGACCAACCACCTTGACGCCGAATCGATCGCCTGGATCGAACGCTTCCTGCAGGAATACACCGGTACCGTGGTGGCGATCACCCACGACCGTTACTTCCTTGACAACGCCGCTGGCTGGATTTTGGAACTGGACCGCGGCCACGGCATCCCCTGGGAAGGCAACTACTCCAGCTGGCTGGAGCAGAAAGAAGCCCGTCTGGAACAAGAGGCCAAGTCTGAAGCGTCTCACCGCAAGGCGATGAAAGCCGAACTGGAGTGGGTACGCCAGGGAGCCAAAGGCCGTCAGACCAAGTCCAAGGCGCGTCTGAAAGCGTTCGAAGAGATGAACTCCCGCGAATTCCAGCAGCGCAACGAAACCCAGGAGATCTACATTCCGCCGGGTCCACGCCTCGGTGACAAAGTGATAGAGCTGCACAACGTCACCAAGTCCTACGGCGACAAGCTGCTGTTCGAGAACCTGAACCTGGCCATCCCGCCGGGTGCCATTGTCGGTATTATCGGTCCCAACGGTGCCGGTAAATCAACTCTGTTCCGCATGCTGACCGGGGAAGAGAAACCGGATTCCGGCGAGATCGAGATCGGCTCCACCGTGCAGCTGTCCTACGTTAACCAGTCGCGTGAACTGAACGGCAACAACACCGTGTTCCAGGAGATCTCCGACGGTCAGGACATCATCACCGTGGGCAACTACCAGACCCCGGCCCGTGCCTACTGCGGACGCTTCAACTTCAAGGGCTCTGACCAGCAGAAATTCGTCAAGGACCTGTCCGGTGGCGAGCGCAACCGTCTGCACATGGCCAAGCTGTTGAAGGAAGGCGGCAACGTACTGCTGCTGGACGAACCAACCAACGATCTGGACATCGAAACCCTGCGTGCACTGGAAGAAGCACTGCTGGCCTTCCCGGGCTGCGCCGTGGTGATTTCGCACGACCGCTGGTTCCTCGACCGTATCTGTACTCACATCATCGCTTATGAAGGCGACTCCAACGTGGAGTTCTTCGAGGGCAACTACAGCGAATACGCCGAGGACTACAAGCGCCGTTACGGCAAGGATCATCAGCCAGAGCGGATCAAGTACCGCCGCATGAGCTGATCCGCGTCTGATACAAAAAGGGCCACTGTCAGAAAATCTGTCAGCGGCCCTTTTTCGTTATGGCAACGCTTCGATTCAGCGCCGAAGATCAGCCAGCCTGACTGGAGGCGGCTGCATCACCCGCCAGACAATAACGGTCACGCCCCGAGTCCTTGGCCTGATACAGGGCTTCATCCGCTCGTTGCAGCAGACCCGAGCGATCCTCCCCCTCGATAAGGGTGGCAATACCAATACTGGTGGTAAAACTCACCTCTTCACCGGTAGGCACTTTCAACCGGGTCTGATGACAAGCGGTGCGAATCTGCTCTGCCAGCGATATTGCCTGATTCTGATCAGTCTCTGGCAGCGTCAACAGAAACTCCTCACCGCCAAAACGCCCGGCCAGATCAGTCTTGCGCTTGGCGTGATCCTTCAAAATACGGGCAAATTGCTTTAACACAATGTCCCCGGCAGCATGGCCGTGGTTGTCGTTAAAGCTCTTGAACTTGTCCAGGTCAAACAGCATCACCGTCAGAGGCGTACGATGTGTATGTGCCTCTTCAATGTCGCCGTCCAACTGATCCATTACCTGACGTCGGTTGGCCAGCCCGGTAAGGGGGTCTCGTGTGGCCTGCCGGTACAGGATCAGCAACATGCTGAGCTGGTTCACTGACGCCCAGCCGGCAATCAGCCCCAGCACCGCCAGCAGCCAAAGATCGTTGAGCCCCGGCACCAGTCCGAACTTACCGGTCCAGAGCTGGGTTACCAGTTCCACCAACAGCACAAAGATGGCAAACCCGGCCACTTCGAACATCGTCAGCGGAAATATCGCCAACATGGTCATGATCATGAAGGGGAAAAAGGCGTACCCGGCCAATACCTCAGACGCAAACCCTTGCTGCAGCAGCACCATATTGCTCCAGGTCTGAAACACCGTCAGTACAAGTACCAGCAGTAAAAGACGAATGAGCGATATTTCGAGTCTATATGGATGAGAGAACCAGAGGCCCAACAGAAGGCAGCACGCGCTGGCAGCAAGACGGCCATAGGCGATGGTGCTACTGACCGCTTCAGGCAGGAGCAGCCAGTCGATCAAAATCCAGCCACTTTGCAGCACCATTAACATCCAGGCGATCAGCCTTACACGCGTGAACAGATGATGACTGCGTGTGTGGTTGAAGTAGCGCGAGTGTCGGCCCGCTCTCAGCAGATCATTCATGACTTCGAACATACCTCGCCTCGGTAACTGTCGGTTACAGGATACGCCAGACTAGCGGAAGCTGTCACAGGTCATATTGATCTGGGGCAGCCGGGCTCCACAATGTCGACAGAGTGTAATACCATGCCTGAAGTAACTTCGATCAGCGAGGATTCCGAGCGTGAATACCAACAACGAACGCCGCCGCTTTACCCGCATCCCCTTTGACGCCGAATGTGAACTGCACAGCGACAAGGGTTCGGCCGTGGTGCAGCTGGTCGACATCTCTCTTCGTGGCGCGCTGGTTGAATCAAGCCACCCTCTCCCTGTCGGCATGAATGACCACGTCAAGCTGCATCTGTATCTTGCCAATGACATCCTGATCGAAATTCCGGCCATACTCACCCACTCTCAGCCTCCCCAATACGGTTTCACCGCCGGCGAGATGGAGATCGACAGCATCACCCACCTGCGCCGCCTGGTTGAATTGAACCTGGGGGACGAAGCACTGCTGGAACGTGAGCTGGAACAGCTGCTGTCGGATGACGAGGACGCTCAGGCCTGATCAGATCGCATCCAGCGCTTCCGACAGGGTTTTGACTCCCACCACTTCCATACCACTGAGCGGCTCACGCGGCACATTCGCCAGCGGCACAATTGCTCGCTTGAAACCATGCTTGGCCGCTTCACGAATTCGCTCCTGACCATTGGGCACCGGCCGAATCTCGCCGGACAGCCCCACTTCACCAAACACCATCAACTCCTGTGACAGCGGCCGATCACGGAAACTGGACACAATCGCCAGCAACAGTGCCAGATCAGCACTGGTCTCCAGCACCTTGACCCCACCCACCACATTGACGAATACATCCTGATCGCCGGTCATCAAACCACCATGCCGGTTGAGCACCGCCAGCAGCATCGCCAGACGATTCTGATCCATCCCTACCGCCACACGGCGTGGATTGGACAGATGCGAGGTATCCACCAGCGCCTGCAACTCTACCAGGAGCGGGCGAGTTCCTTCCCACACCACCATCACCACACTGCCGGGGCTGGGCTCGCTGCCACGGCTAAGAAAAATGGAGCTGGGGTTCTTCACCTCTTTCAGGCCGTTTTCCAGCATGGCGAACACGCCCAGCTCGTTGACGGCACCGAAACGGTTCTTGTGACTGCGCAGGGTACGGAAACGGCTGTCGGATGAGCCCTCCAGTTGCAGCGAACAGTCGATCATGTGCTCCAGCACCTTGGGACCGGCCAGCGAGCCGTCCTTGGTCACATGCCCGACCAGGAACAGCACGGTACCGGTTTGCTTGGCGTAGCGGGTCAGAAACGCAGCGCTTTCGCGTACCTGTGATACCGAGCCCGGTGCCGACTGTACATCCGCCACGTGCATCACCTGAATGGAGTCAATCACCATCACCTTTGGCTGCAATTCATTGGCCAGGTCACAGATGGTTTCTACCGAGGTTTCCGACAGCATCTGCAGCTGGTCTGCTTTCAATCCGAGTCGTGCCGCGCGCATCGCCACCTGTTGCAACGACTCCTCACCGGTGATGTACAGCGCGGGCATCTGCGCCACCAGATGGCACATGGTCTGCAGCAGCAGGGTACTCTTGCCCGCACCGGGGTGGCCCCCGATCAACACTGCCGAGCCCGGCACCAGGCCGCCCCCCAGCACCCGATCCAATTCACTGCTGCCACTGGAAAAACGCGGCATCTCCTCCAGCGCCACCTCACTGAGGCTGACCACCTTTTTCTGCTTGCCGGCACCTCCGGCATACCCCTCAAACCGATTGCTGCGGGCACCACCGGCATCCGAGCCCAAACGTACTTCCGTTATCGTGTTCCAGGCCCCGCAGGCGTTGCACTGCCCCTGCCACTTGCGGTAGTCAGCGCCGCAATCATTGCAGACAAAGGCAGTTTTGGTTTTGGCCATCGGGGTGTCTCCTGAAGCGTTAGGGTTTACACTGAGCGTCTGTTCACGTGGACTCGATTGTAGCAAGCGGCGGTGCCTCGGGTCAGCCTCAGTACCCGGACACCACCGCCGGATCAAAACAACAAGGAATCAATCCCAATGAAACTGGAAACACTCGCTCTGCATGCAGGTTATGAGACTGACCCGACCACCAAGTCAGCAGCCGTACCCATCTACCAGACCACCTCCTATGCATTCGATGATGCCCAGCACGGCGCCGACCTGTTCGATCTTAAGGTGCCAGGCAACATCTATACCCGCATCATGAACCCCACCAACGATGTGCTGGAAAAGCGTGTCGCGGCACTGGAAGGCGGAATCGCGGGGTTGGCCGTAGCATCCGGCATGGCGGCCATCACCTACACAGTGCAAACACTGGCCGAAGTGGGTGACAACATCGTATCGACCAGCGAACTGTACGGCGGCACCTACAACCTGTTTGCGCACACACTGCCGCGTCAGGGTATCGAAGTGCGCTTCGTCAACAAGGATGACTTCGCCGGACTGGAAAGCAAGATCGACGCTCGCACCAAGGCGATCTACTGCGAATCGGTCGGTAACCCTTCCGGCGGCATCGCCGACATCGAAAAGATGGCCGAAATCGCTCACCGTCACGGTGTACCACTGGTGGTGGACAACACCGTCCCCAGCCCGTCACTGTGGCGCCCGATTGAACAGGGTGCCGACATCATCGTGACCGCGGCCACCAAATATATCGGTGGCCACGGTACCACCATCGGCGGCGTGATTGTCGATTCCGGCAAATTCCCCTGGGCCGAGAACAAGGAGCGCTTCCCGCTGTTGAACCAGCCGGATGTGTCCTACCACGGCGTGGTCTACACCGAAGCATTCGGCCCGGCCGCCTTTATCGGCCGCGCCCGCGTGGTGCCGCTGCGTAATATGGGGGCGGCCCTGTCACCGATGAACGCTTTCATGCTGCTGCAGGGTTTGGAAACCCTTTCGTTGCGTATGGAGCGCATCTGCGAGAATACTCAGAAAGTGGCCGAGTACCTGGAAAACCATCCGGATGTAACTTGGGTGAACTATGCTGGTCTGCCAAGCCACAAGGACTACGCCCTGGCGCAGAAGTACATGGGCGGCAAGGCATCCGGTATTCTCAGCTTTGGCCTCAACTCAGGCCGCGAGGGCACACGCAAATTCTACGATGCGCTGCAGATCTTCCTGCGTTTGGTGAATATCGGTGACTGCAAGTCGCTGGCCTCCATTCCGGCCGAGACCACGCACCGTCAGCTGAATGATGAAGAGCTGAAATCCGCCGGTGTTTCACCGGAGATGGTGCGCCTGTCGATCGGCATCGAGCACGTTGATGACCTGATCGCCGACCTGGATCAGGCTCTGGCTCAGGCCCACAACTGATCTGACACTCTGAACCGGACAGCCGAGGCATGCGTAACAGTCTAAAACGGAGAACAAAATGAAACGTTTACTGACAACCCTGTGTGCCCTGCTGTTCGGACATTCCGCTTCGGCTTCAGAGCCCAACACCGATGCGCTCTATCACCACCAACTTAAACGACTGCATTCAGCCGAAGTAGTCGACCTGCGCGAACGCTTTGCCGGAAAACCCATACTGGTGATCAACACTGCCAGTTTCTGCGGCTTTACCGGCCAGTTTGAAGGACTGGAAGCGCTGCATCAGCGCTACAAGGATCAGGGATTGATGGTGGTTGGCTTTCCGTCGGATGATTTCAATCAGGAAGCCAAAAACGAGGAAAAAAGCGCCGAGGTCTGCTTCGTCAACTTCGGCGTGACCTTCGACATGTTCAGCCCGATTCACGTCAAGGGCGACAACGCCCACCCCCTCTTTCGTGAAATTGCCCGCCAGAGTGGCACCCCGCCGCGCTGGAACTTCTACAAGTATGTGATCAACCGTGATGGCAAAGTCACCGCGGCGTTCTCCAGCATGACATCACCGAACAGCGATAAGCTTAGAAAGGCGATTGAAGCTGTGCTGTAAGGCCGGTACCTGCATGCCCATTTACGAAATGACTACTTGATATAGTCACATATTGTTTCTATGCTGCAGCAAGAAGCCCTTCAATAACGGTTATCCCTATGCAGCACGAAGCCACCAAATCCGAATTCAAGGCTAAGGCACTTGAGCTCTTTCGCCAAGTGGAATCATCTGGAGAAGTACTGGTCATTACCGACCGCGGTCACCCCACGATAGAAGTGCGACGTTTCCGCTCGGACAAACGCACGCCACTGGAAAAACTGCGCGGCAGTATCGTCGAATATCATGACCCCGAAGAACCCATTGCCAGTGACGACTGGGAACTGTTGTCATGATTGTGCTCGACACCCACGTTTTGATCTGGTGGGTCAGTGGAGATCAGCGGCTGTCAGAAACTGCCAAAACAGCCATCGAGCAGGAATTGAAGCGCAGTGACGGGCTTGTTGTGGTGTCCGCCATATCGGCGTGGGAAATAGCCATGCTGGTTTCGCTGGATCGTCTGGTACTGACCATGAGTGTGGATGACTGGCTGGCGACGGCGCAAGAAATTGACGGCCTGCGCTTTGAGCCGATTGATATTGCGGTCAGCATAGAGTCAACGCGTTTGCCCGGAGCATTTCACAAGGATCCGGCCGATCGCATGATTGTGGCCCTGGCACGTCACCTGAATGCTCCACTCGTAACAGCCGATGGCAAGATTCAGGCGTATAAACACGTAGCGACGATTTGGTAGGGCTCCCCATGGATCCCGCTGAATAAATTTCCCATAATGTCGGCTCTCTGTTTTCAGCAGCACAGGATCCCGTGTGAGCCTCGACTTTGCCACTCTTTCACAACTGCGCAGAACCCATCCCGGCTGGCGGCTGCTGGTGGCCGATCATGCCCCGCTGGTGGTCAGTTTTTTGCAGCAGGCGTTAATCAAACCCAATGTGCGTGTGATGGCACAGACGGAGTTGGAATCACGGCTTGAAGACCTGCTGTTCCAGCTGCGTGAGCGCGAAGGCGACAAGCTGTTTCCGCGCAGCGCCCGTGAATATCTGGATGACTGGGCGCAGCACGACAAGGGCTGGCTGCGCAAGTTCTACCCACCGGGGTCCGATGAGGCCCACTTTGACCTGACCCCCGCCACCGAAAAGGCGATCGCCTGGCTGGAATCACTGACCCAACGCGAATTCGTCGGCACCGAATCGCGCCTGTTAACCATATTCGAGCTGCTGCGACAGATGATATCGGGCACCGAGGCCGATCCGGATACCCGCATCCGTGAGCTGCAGGCGCAGCGAGACGAGATCGACCGCGAGATCGAACGAGTGCAGGCCGGTGATTTCAAGCTGTTGGATGACACCGCCCTACGCGACCGCTTCCAGCAGGTCAGCAGTACCGCACGTGAGCTGCTGAGCGATTTCCGCGAAGTGGAGCAGAATTTCCGCCAACTGGATCTTCAGGTGCGTGAGCAGATCGCCACCTGGGAAGGTCGCAAGGGCGAGCTGCTGTCACGCATTTTTGGCGAACGTGACGCCATCTCCGATTCAGACCAGGGACGCAGCTTCCGTGCCTTCTGGGACTTCCTCATGTCGCCGACCAGTCAGGACGAACTGACCGAACTGCTGGAAAAAGTGTTTGAGCTGGAGGCGGTGAGCAGTTTCGAGAAAGACAAGCGACTCAAGCGCATCCACTATGACTGGCTGGATGCCGGTGAGCACACCCAGCGCACCGTGGCACGGCTGTCACAACAACTGAGGCGCTACCTGGACGATCAGGCCTATCTGGAGAACAAGCGCATCATGCAGATGCTGGATGGTATCTCGGCCCGGGCCATGGCGGTGCGCGAGCAGATACCCACAGGGGATTTCTTCAGCATCGAGATGCCAAGCGCCGATATCCAGTTGCCAATGGAGCGTCCGCTGCACAACCTGCCGCTCAAGCCGGTGCTGGATACCGAGATCGAGGTTGCCGACAGTAGCGAGATCAGTACCGATGCACTCTACAACCAGATCAATATCGACAAGCAACGCCTCAAGGCGCAGGTCCGCCAGTGCCTGCAAATCCAGCAGCAGGTCAGCCTCACCGATGTGATTGAGCAGCATCCGCTGCAGCACGGTCTGGCCGAGCTGGTGGCCTACCTGTCCATTGCCGGCAGTGACCGCCATGCCCTGTTTGATGACAGCCATCAGGACCGGATCCGTTGGCAGGACGAAGATGGACTCTGGCGTCAGGCGCAGCTCCCCCGCATCATTTTCATCAGACCTTGAGTAGAGAATTAAAGCGATGACCGACACCGAACCGAACAACGCACTCTCCCTGGTACTGATCAACCTGCTCAAGGGGGTGCTGTATCAGGAGCAGGACCCCAAAACCTGGCAGCAGCTGATGAACCTGCAAGCGCAGGTGCGCGATTACGTCAGCGTTCTGGGGCTGGAGCTGATGCTGGACGAGGCCGAAGGCTTTGCCTGGCTGCGCACCCGCAGCACCGACGAGGGCGATACCGAATTGCCTCGGCTGGTCGGTCGGCGCCAGCTGTCCTATCCGGTCAGCCTGCTGATCGCCCTTCTGCGGCGCAAGCTGGCTGAGTTTGACGCCGGTGGTGGCGACACCCGCCTGATTCTGTCACGCGATGATATCGTCGAGCTGATGCGTACCTTCATGCCACCCGGCTCTACCGAAACCCGTCTGGTGGATCAGATCGATGCCCACCTGAACAAGGTGATCGATCTTGGTTTCGCTCGCCGTCTGCGCGGGCAGGAGCAGATGATCGAAGTCCGCCGCATCCTCAAAGCCTTTGTTGATGCCCAATGGCTGGAAGATTTTGACCAGCGTCTACAGGCCTATCAGCAACACATAAACCCCGATGCTGAGGAGACCCACTGATGCAGGAACAGCTGCTCGACTTTGCCGCCAGTGACGAGCTGGCCGGATTCCGCCTGCATCGGCTGGAGGTCTACAACTGGGGCACTTTTGACAAGCATGTCTGGTCGCTTGCGCCCGGTGGCCACAACAGTCTGCTCACCGGCGATATCGGCTCCGGCAAATCCACCCTGGTGGATGCGGTCACCACCCTGCTGGTCCCCGCGCACAAAATTGCCTACAACAAGGCCGCCGGTGCCGACAGCAAGGAACGTACCCTGAGATCCTATGTGCTGGGCTACTACAAGTCCGAACGCAACGACAGCGGTCACAGCGCCAAGCCGGTGGCACTGCGCGATCACAACAGTTTCTCCGTTATCCTCGGCCACTTCCGCAACGAGGGTTACGATCAGGACGTGACTCTGGCGCAGGTGTTTTGGTGCCGTGATACCGGCAGCCAGCCACAACGCTTTTATATAGTCGCTGACAGGGTGATGAGTATCGCTGCCGACTTCTCGGGCTTTGGCAGCGACATCAACCAGCTGCGTAAACGCCTGCGTAACCAGTCTGCCGTCGAAGGGCCGTTTGACGCCTTTCCCGCCTATGAAGCTGCCTTTCGCCGCCGCTTCGGCATAGAGAACGCTCAGGCGATGGAGCTGTTTCACCAGACGGTATCGATGAAATCTGTCGGCAATCTCACCGACTTTGTGCGCGAGCACATGCTGGAAGCCTTTGATGTTCAGGCCCGCATCGAGGCCCTGATCGGCCATTTTGAAGACCTCAACCGCGCCCACGAAGCCGTGCTCAAGGCACGGGATCAGGTGGAGCGCCTGACGCCACTGATTGAGGACTGCGACCGTTATCACCGCGTCAGTGAACAGGCGCAGCACTGGCGCGAGTGCCGCGAAAGCCTGCAACCCTATTTCGCCGCGCTCAAGGCCGAGCTGATCGAAAAGCGCTTGAGTAACCTTGATGCGGACGCGCAGCGCCTCGATGCCCGTATCACTCAGCAGACTCAGCAGCTGCAACAGCAGCGCGGTGAACGTGACCAGTTGAAGAACGCCATTGCCGCCAACGGCGGTGATCGACTGGAGCGGCTCAAGGCCGAACTTAACGAGCGCAATCAGGAACTGAGCAAGCGCCGCAACCGCGCCGAGCGCTACGCCCTGCTGGCCGAGCCACTGGGTCTGCCCACCACACCGGACCTGGACAGCTTTATCGCCAGTCGCCGACAGGCACAGCAACAGCGCAACGAGATCGATCAGCAGGAAGCCCAGTTGCAGAACGACCGCACCGATCAGGCCGTCGAACTGCAGCAGCTCAAACAGAGCCATCAGGCCCTGAGTGAAGAGATAGCCTCTCTGAAGCAACGGCGCAGCAATATCGACTCGCGCCAGATTGAGATCCGACGTCTGTTATGCGAATCCCTGGGCGTGGACGAGCACGAGATGCCCTTTGCTGGTGAGCTGATCCAGGTACGGGAATCCGAACAACAGTGGGAAGGAGTCGCCGAGCGTCTGCTACACAATTTCGGCCTGTCGCTGCTGGTGCCCGAGCATCTTTATCCACAGGTGGCCGAATGGGTCGACCGGACCCGTCTGCGCGGACGGCTGGTGTACTACCGTGTCCGTACCGACCGCACCCTGGCACCGGCCGCCCCCCTGCCGGACTCCCTGGCCGACAAGCTGGAGATAAAACCCGACAGCGAGTTTTACTCCTGGCTGGAACAGGAACTGAGCAAGCGTTTCGACCATATCTGCTGTGAGTCGCTGGATCGCTTTCGCCGCGAGCACAAGGCCGTCACCCTGGCCGGGCAGATCAAGGCCGGTGGCCAGCGTCACGAGAAGGATGACCGCCACCGTCTGGATGATCGCAGCCGCTATGTACTGGGCTGGAGCAACGAAGCCAAGATCACCGCATTGGAGCAGCAGGCGGCGACATTTGAGCGCAGTATGCAGGGCATCGCTACCCGCTTGGCCAAACTGGAACAGCAGCTGCGTGCGCTTGGCAATAACAAATCCCTGCTGGACAAGATTCAGGAATTTACCGACTTTGACGAGCTGAACTGGCAGCAGCTCGCCCGCCTGATTGAGGAGCTGAGTGGCGAGCTCAAGGCGCTGGAAGCCAGCTCAGACCGGCTCAAAACCCTGACCACCCAGCTCAATACCCTGGAAACCGCCATCGGCGAAACCGAATCTGCTCTCGACGCCTTGAAAGCAGAGCTGACGACCAACAGGGTCAATCGCGAACAGGCACAGGCCCTGCTCGACAGTTGTCGCGACCTACTGGAACCCTTTGCTGCAGAGGTGCTGTCCGCTATCCGAGCCGAACTCGACCCGTTGCGAACCGAGGCTTTGGGCGAACACCGGCTGACTGTAGAAGCTTGCGACAACCGCGAGCGTGACCTGCGCAGTTGGCTGCAGGCCAAGCTCGACAGCGAGGAGCGCCGCCTGAAAGATCTGGGCGAGCGCATCGTCAAAACAATGCAGGACTACCGCCACGCCTACCCGCTGGAGACTCAGGAAGTGGATGCCCGCATCGAGGCCGCCGACGAATACCGGCAGATGCTGACCCAGCTACAGGCCGACGACCTGCCCCGCTTTGCCGAACGCTTCAAGGCGCTGCTGAACGAGAATACCATCCGCGAAGTGGCCGGTTTCCAGTCCAAGCTGAAAAGCGAACGCCAGACCATTCAGGAGCGGATCGAACGGATCAACCGCTCACTGGCCGATATCGAATACAACCCGGGGCGCTATATCCTGCTGGAGGCTCAGGCCAACCAGGATGCGGATATCCGCGACTTCCAGCAACAGTTGCGTGCCTGCACTGAAGGCAGCCTGACCGGTTCGGAAGAGGAGCAGTATGCCGAGAACAAGTTCCTGCAGGTCAAGGCGATCATCGACCGCTTCCGCGGCCGTGAAGGCACCACTGAGCTGGATAAACGCTGGACTCGCAAGGTCACAGATGTGCGTAACTGGTTCCAGTTTGCCGCCTCCGAGCGCTGGCAGGAGGATAACAGCGAACACGAGCATTACACCGACTCCGGCGGCAAATCCGGTGGCCAGAAGGAAAAGCTGGCCTACACCGTGCTTGCCGCCAGCCTGGCCTATCAGTTCGGGCTGGAATGGGGGGCGGTGCGCTCGCGCAGCTTCCGCTTTGTGGTGATCGACGAAGCCTTCGGTCGCGGCTCAGACGAGTCGGCGCGCTACGGTCTGGAGCTGTTCCAGAAGCTCAACCTGCAGCTGCTGATCGTCACCCCACTGCAGAAGATCCATATCATCGAACCCTATGTGGCCAGCGTGGGCTTTGTCCACAACCCCGAAGGGCGCGACTCTCAGGTACGCAATCTCAGTATCGAAGAGTATCAGGCGGAGCGTGACGCACACACCTTATGAGCTGGACAGAACTGGACGAGATCAAGGCGCGGCTGAACAAGGCTTGGGCCAAGGGCAAACTGTTGCGCTCGCCATTGGACAACTACGATGGCTGGCCCCTGCGCTACCCGCTGCGTCACCCGGCAGCAAGTGAGCTCGGCAGCCGTTTTGCCGAGGCACAAAAATGGGTGCAGCGCTGGTGTGCCCATGAAGAAAAACACGACTTCCAGCTGGAGTGGCGTGACATCAACTCCCGCGACATCGGCCGTAATGAACTGCCGGTGGCAATACAGTTTGACTACCCCGAAGATGCACAGGCATTGATCGGCAAGCGCCGTGCCGGTCGAGACTATACACGGCTGTGCGAGCAGATCACCATATCCTGCCCGGATCTGCTTGACTGGTGCGCGCGTAAGCCTCTGGCCGTGCTTGAGCTTCAGCCCGCCTGGCCCCGGCTGCTGCACGTTATCCACTGGCTGCGCCAACACCCGCGCCCGAATGTGTATATCCGCCAGCTGGAACTGCCCTGCGTGGATACCAAGTTCATTGAAAGCCACAAGAAGGTGCTGGGCGAACTGCTTGATGAAGTTCTGCCCGCTGGGCAGATCGACAGCGATGCCCGAGGTGTCAGCGGTTTCGAGCAGCGCTACGGATTTCTCAACAAACCCGCTCAGATCCGCTTTCGCCTGCTCGACCCCAGCCTATATATACAAGGGATGAGCGACCTGCAGATCCCGGTAACGGATTTCGCCAAGCTGACATTGCCAATACAACAAATTGTGATCACCGAAAACGAGATCAACGGCCTCGCCCTGCCAAACATGCCCGGTGCAATGGTCATCTTCGGGCTAGGCTACGGCCTGGACAGTCTCAAACAAGCCAACTGGCTGGCCGACAAGACAATTCATTACTGGGGCGATCTCGACACCCACGGCTTCGCCATGCTGGACCAATTGCGCAGCTACTTCCCGCAGACCCAGTCATTGTTGATGGACCGCGCCACCCTGCTGGTTCACGAACCGTTGTGGGGCGAGGAGCCCAAACCGACCCGCAAGCGGCTGTCACGGCTGACTGATCACGAGCAGGCGTTGTATGAAGATCTGTGTCTGGACCGGCTGGCACCGGCCCTGCGGCTGGAGCAGGAAAGGATCGGCTTTGAGCATGTGAAGGCGGCACTGGCGGGTTTACGGGGCGGTACCTAAGCCCGCAGCCGGTTGATCACATCCTGAAAAGGCTCAACGTCTTCCTGCTCAATCTGCCGTGTTCCAAGCGCAAGGATCTTGAGTAACGCCATCGTCTCTTGGGTTTGTTCATAGCTGTCGATCCCCTGAATAACCGCCTTGGCTTCACCATTTTGGGTAATCACCAGCGGCCCTCCTTGAGAGTCCAGCATACGAACAACCTCCGCTGCATGCGCTTTGAAGTAGCTGATGGGCTTGATATGCGTTGAAAGTTTCATGATCATCTCCTGCTCAGGCCAAATATAGCCCTTATTAAGCCCAGTAATCGACTACACCCAGCGCCGCGTCCCACGGCAATAAACCTCATACTCATCACCAAACAGTTCCTGCAGCACTCGCTCTTCCGGCCGGATCTGAAAGCGGGTGATATAGACCACAAACCCCGCCAGCCAGAGCGGCGACAGCAGGTGCCCGAGTTGCAGCATCCATGCGGTCAGCAACAGCAGCAGCGCCAGATACATCGGGTTTCGGCTGAGCTTAAACACGCCGTAGGCCACCAGACAGCTGGTTTTTTCAGGGCAGTGCGGATGCACCGTAGTGCGCGCACGAAAGCAATGTAACACCGCCAAGGTACCCATCACACCTGCCAGAACCACCGGAACCAAAATCCACAGCAGCGGCAGCTGGAACAACACCCCGCCCGGCCAGAGCCAGGCCCCAAGCCAGGCAAGGCCCGCCGCCGTCAGGAACACCAGCGGTGGCGGCATCAGCAGTTCAAGCGGATGTTGCTTGTGCATGGTTTATGCCTTATTCAATACGTCGTGATTCGACAGCTGATCTCTGGCCCGTTCACTCAACAGAGATACCTCCCCGGTGCGGGCGATGGTATAGGTCTCAAAATCTTGCGCCAGATAAAGATTGCCACTGTAATGTTCTGCCGCTTCAGCGCGTAACAGCTCTATGGACAGGTCACGCGGACGTTTGGGCCTGAGCAGATAACGCGGACTGAAATGGGTCAGCAACAGCGACGGGATTGAATACGCTTGAGCAAAACGCGCCACCTGGGCGGCACAGCTGTGCTGCGGTTCAGGCCCTACCTGCTGCAACACAGCTTCAGTATAGGTCGCTTCATGCACCAGCAACTGCACCCCTTCACAGGCCCTGCCCAGTAGCTCGGGCCGGTCGTTATCACCGGCGATAACGACTGCGCGTGCCGGGTGCGAGGCGATGCAGTATTCCTGCCCATCCAGCTCACGCCCATCCGGCAGTTTGACCTGTTCGCCCTGCTGCAAGTGGCTATAGAGCGGCGACGGCATCACCCCTTCTGCCTGCAGACGCTCGGTATCCAGCCGTACCGGGACATGAGTTTCCTGCAGCCGATAGGCCCAGCACTCGGTACGATGGCTGAGTTCTGTCGCCGTGATGCTGAAGCCACCCCGTTCCAGCTCCAATGTACGAGATACATCAACAAACTCCAGCGGATAGTCGATGCGCAGTTCGGTATGCTCAATCACGGCCTGCAGATAACGCCAGACCGCCGCCGGCCCCACCAGTGTCAGCGGCGCCGTACGTCCATTCAACTGACAGGATGCCAGCAGCCCCGGCAAGCCGTAACAGTGATCGCCATGCACATGGGTGATCAGAACCGCCTGCAACTGCAGCGGTGACAGGCGAGTACGCAGCAGCTGATGCTGGGTCGCCTCACCGCAGTCCACCAGCACCCACTGCCGCCCTCGCTCGGGCTGAATGGCGGTAGCACTGACATTGCGCTGTCGGGTGGGGGCACCGGATGAGGTGCCAAGAAAGGTGAGTTGCATGGGTTACTCCCCTGGGCCACCCAACCAACGCTCGACCCATTTGCGCACAGGTGAGCCGGCGCGGAACGCTTCCACTGCACCCATGCGGTAATGCTCGGTATAGGGCTTCAGGCCAGGGCCGAGCAAACGGTCATAGGGGCAGGTGTCTGTCGGATCAATATAGAGGATCGTCGCCGCGCCGTTACTGCCACTGTAGGCTTCAAGGCAAAACTGGATCACCGTTTCGCTGCTGCCGACCACCAGCACCAGATCATGTCGGGTCAATGAATTCATCAGGGTAAACAGGTCACGATAGACCGGCGCCACCTCACCGAAGAACACCACATTGGGCTTGAAGTGCGGCGGGTGAACAACGTGATCAAACGCCTCATAGCCGATCGGCTGCACCTCACCTTCGGCCAGATTGACCAGCTCCAGCAGGTTGCCATGGATATGTACCACCTTCGAGCTGCCGGCACGTTCATGCAAATCGTCTACGTTGGTGGTCATCAACGTTACCCGATCGCCGTAGCATTGCTGCAGTTCGGCAATCGCCTGATGCGCGGCGTTGGGTTCTAACCCTTGCAGCGCCGTGCGGCGGGCATTGTAAAACGCATGCACAAGGTCGTAATTTTGCTCGAAGGTGTCGATGTGGCAGACATCCTCGATACGGTGATTGTGCCAAAGGCCATCCGGCCCGGTGCGAAAGGTAGGTACTCCGGACTCTGCGGAAACACCGGCACCGGTAAAAATGATCAAACGCTTGGACATTGTTACCTGCTTCATGACCCGTTAACGGTGTTCAGCACCTGACGCTCCAGCTCAGCTGCTAGTGCCGGTTCGAGCTGCAGCGCGGTTGCCAACTGGTTAAGCCAGGCACGCTCCATGGGGTTCTGTTCATCAATGATCGCGACACTAACGGCATAGATTTCACGCCGTGCCTGTGGTGAATCGGCACTGCGCGCCAGCGCATCGGCATCCAGCGGCGCATCAAACTGCTGCTGAATCCAGGCATGCAGCTCGTCATCCGGCCCCAGGCTTTCAATCTTGCTGGTCAACAAGGCGCGCTCGGCTGCATCAACATGACCGTCTGCACGGGCGGCCATTATCATCGCCTGCAGAATTTCAAGCCCACGCCTCTCCTGATCCGGCCCTTGCAGCTGCTCAAGCGGCTGCCCTTCCGGCTGGTTGTTGGCTGAAGGACTCGCTGCCGATGCCGGCGACTGGGACTGATAGTTCTGATATGCCTTCCACGCCAGCACGCCGACTCCTGCCAGCGCACCATACTTCAGCGCCTTGCCACCCATCTTGCGACCACGCTTGGAACCCACCAGCAGCCCCAGCGCACCGCCACCGAGCAGGCTCTTCATATCGATCCCACCGGCACCACTGCTACCGGAACCGCCCTTGAACTGTGAGGCCAGCTGGCTAACCATTCGGTTAACATCACCGCCCCCGGTAGAGCCGCCCTGACCACCGGAGGCCTGGTTCATCAGTTGCTTCAGAATTGACATGGCATTCATAGGCTTTTGCGCGAGAACCCCATTTCGGTCTGGCCGTTGGCCTGAAATACGGGGTGGGATAGCACGGGGCTGAGCCCCACCTGTTCTCGCTCCTCCCTTTTGGCTTGCTATCTTGGGTTGGGGTTTGTAATGGTATGTGGATACACCGGCTGTTGTGATTTATCAACTGCAAAAGCAGAAACAGTACTGATTTGGATAACACTTCAGAGGAATGGTCAATTTTATTAACCATCGTAACGGCGCACCCGCGTGGGGTGCGACTGAAATCACCTTCGGCCATTTCGCCCCCAGGAGTTGTTTCGATCCACGCACCCGC
>NPIF01000487.1_pt1 | contig 50560 bp, 54 predicted proteins | sample 8637461 | NCBI WGS metagenome assembly NPIF01 (sample SAMN07420641, study PRJNA396082) | bioreactor metagenome | isolation source: sample BR12 brine-fed electro-methanogenic bioreactor BR | place: Japan: Kochi | collected 2016-12-09
TTGGTTTTTTCTTCTGCTTTCTTGGCTGCAGCAGCGGCTTGTTGCTCTGCGGCTTTGGCGGCTTCATCACCAACGGCTTTTACACCGTCAGCGGCTTTGTTAGTGGATTCAGTTACTTTGTCGGATTCAGAAGAGAGGAAAGAGAAAAAGTCCACCACGGCATTTTTTGCATCGTTGGCATCTTCTGCCGCTGCATTTACAACAGCATCACGGGCTGCTTTTAAGGCTCCGACCTCTGTCTGTAATTTCTTAACGGTAGCATCATCGACCGCGCCAAGGCTGTTCAGGAACTTGGCAACAGACAGCTCCATTTCGGCCAGCATAACCGTGACCTGAAGACCTGCTGCAACAACTGATTCAGCTGCTACCGAAAAGGCATTGCCTATGAAACGCGCTAGAGCTGATAAGCGCTCATAAACAAATACAACACCATTACCGACCAGCTCAGCTGCAGGTGAAATTGACTTCAAAGAGCCAGTAAAGCGACGAACGTCTTCGGCCAGTGGCCCTAATAGTGGATAGCTAAGCTTTTTCTTGATCGAATCCAGCATGCTATTCATTGCAGTAATAGCGCCATCAAGGTTCGACTGTGTTTTTTCAGCGACCTCTTTCGCTGTACCTTCAGCGCTCTTTAGCTGCTCCTCATAGGCTTTAATACCCGCGATACCTTCCGCAATCAGTGCGGCCAGTGCTGGGCCTGCTTCAACACCAAAGGCATTAATAGCGTTTTGAGCCGCTTCGCTGTTTCCACTCAATACTGTGATAACTGAGTCGAAGTCATTGATATCACCGCCTAAGTCTTTAACGGCTTTTGAAGCTTTAGATGCAGGATCAGATAGTTGTGCCAGGATAGAGCGCAAACCTGTACCTGCACGCTCACCCCTGACACCGTTATTAGCCAGAACATCCAGCGTTGCAACAAGCTGTTCAAGCGTAAAGTTGGAAGATTTTGCGTATGAGCCTGCATAGGATATTGCATTACCCAGTTGCTGCATCGTCGTATTGGATAGTGATGCACCTTTAGCGAGAACGTCCGCAACACGACCACCTTTCTCTACCTCAAGGTTCATGATAGAAAGCGTGTCAGACACGAGGCTAGCCGCCTCATCTAAAGCTAGACTCTCAGCTGTAGCTACGTTTAGCAGCACGGGCAATAGATCAATAGATTGTTGTACGCTATAACCAGCCCTAGCCAGAATTTCTAAGCCTTGTGCCGCTTGGGTAGAGTTATAGCGGGTAGTTTCTCCAGCTGCTTCAGAGGCAGCTTTAAGAGCCTCCAAGTCTTCAGCTGTTGCATTAGAAACAGCACCTACTTTATCGAGCTGCTTTTCAAACTCACGGCTTTCTTGAACCATGCCGCCAAAGCCAGCTAAAGAAGCAACGGCTGTTAGCAAACCACCGAGCTTAGTTGTCAGTAAACCGATACCTTTAGCAAATAAACTGGTTTGCGTGGTGTTTTCTTTAAGGTTGTCTTTGGTGTACTTGAGACCTTTTACAAATTTACCGTTGGCTTCCTGCATACGGCCTGCTGAATTAATAAAGCGACCATGCGCTTTATCAGCTTCAGTTAGCTCATTACCGTATTTATCAAAACTACCCGCTGCTTTCTCTGCGCCATCACCCGCTTTTTCGACATTACCACGAAACTTAGCTACAACTGCGCTGGCTTTATCTTTGGCATTGATTACTAATTGGAACAGTAGGTCTTTCATAATTCAGCAACTAACAGAATGGAAAGGATGAGGGCTATTACTAGCCCTCGTGGTAACCATGATTATTCCGGCATATCCAAAACAAATGGTGAGTTGTAGCCCTGGGCAAGGTTTGCCTCACCTTGCAAAACAGTGGTTACAAAGTCAGAGCTGAACAGATCCAATCCTGCGCTTGGGGCTAACGTAGCTAGGGGGATTTCGCCACGAATGTCGCTACCGTCCTCTAGATTCTTACCATCAAGCTTCATGCGTGTTTTGATAATTGAGTTGGTACCTGCAGAAATGCGTTTACCTGTAATAGCGTTGTGCTGATAGGTGAACTTAATTGGAGTTTCTGCATTACCTAATGCACCACCCGGTTTAGCGCGAATCAAACCTGATGCATAGTTGATTTCAACGTCAGCCAGATTAACAACCGTGTCATCTGCTAACTTAACGCCAAGACCTGCAGCAGCTAAGTTCGGCTTGCCGATATCAACCCATTTATAACCTGCAGGCAGAGTCAGCAACTGGTCTGTCACATTGCCACTCCCTTCATTGATATCAGAAACGTCACCGAGTAAGGCCATAGCTAAGACATCAGCTGGTTGGTCATCCATTTCAATGGTTAGACCGAACGGTTTAGGTAAGTAAGCCGTGCCTAAAGACTGGCCATAGCTATCAGCTTTTTTAGAAGTACGAGACTTTTTTTCAACTTCCGCTTTAAGCTCCAGCTTAGTTACATTCAACGGCCCTTGGAAACCGGCCCATGTACCGTCTGGATTTTGACGATCAATTAAAACATTGCCTGCGAACAGCAAGCCTTTCATAACAGCGCTCATGATACTTTCCTTTTGATTTTGACAGGGATTTCATAGCCCACGGGATAAGCGAAACTATGTTCATCAATTCCCATGGGGCGAGATGTAGTGAACCGTTTAGCTATACCGCACTCTCCAATTTTCTCGCCGTTTAAACGTTGGTTAATTTCATATAAGATGCGGCTTTCCAACTTGCGATCACGTCTGCTTTTAGACACCAGCAGCACAATCAACCAACGTTGTTGAACATCAGTTCTTACACCGCCTTCACTAGCGCCTTTAACGACATCGCCGAAGTAAACAACATCAATGCGCGGGAAAGAGCCTTTACCTTTTCCGGCTTCTACGTCAAAAGCCGTGCGTATCTCTCTGACTCCATCAATACCTTTCAGCTTTTCTTTAAACTGCTCATCTGCAGCCAGATAATCGTCAGGAATCATGAGCGGCCACCGTAATAATCAATGAGCATTTCTCTTATCTCCGTCTCTGTTTCATCAGTAATACCAAGCGCGGGTCTGGCTGGGATCGTGACTGATTTAACCTGGACAAACTGGTCACCCATTGGGAATTTTAAATAACCGCCATTCTTCGCTTTGATCTCTCCACCAAAGTGATGAATAGCGGCATAGATCATGTCACTACCAACGACCAACGTTTCACCGCTAACAGCGTAGGTGTACGAATCCCGAAGGTGACCATGATCTTGAAGCGTTTGGCCGTTTTCCTCTGCCGCTCGCTGGCTCGGCTCCCAAGGTTCACCTTCTGGGGTTCGCTCTTGATCAAAATTGATCAGTGTTTCTGCGACTATGTGAGCACCGATCTGCTCAAGTGGCTCGCGCAAATCGGCGTTCAATGCCCGGTCTATTTCGGCTAGCACTGAGCCCAGTTCATATTCCAGGCTAATCGGCATTAGTAGTGATCCCAGTTGACTGCTGAACGGGGTTGGCCTGCGACCATCTGACGCCCACCAACTCCGCTACGGTTTGATAGGGTCAGCCCCGGTACCGATGCATTCCCGGCCCCAATATCCTTCAACCATGCCAACCAGTTCTTATGCTCCAGTTGCTGTGCCTCGCTCATACGGTCATCAACATTAGCTAGGGCGTAGTGGGTTAACACCAATGCACACTCAGGAACTGATGTGGCACTCAGCTGTAAGGGGTTTAATGGCACGTCATGCTTCGTGGCCAGATACGAATCAATGTGTCTGGATTTGGATTCCAACACCTTTTCCAATCTGGCAACGCCGGAAGCGGCTGCCGAAACTTCATCCGCTGGGTATCCAGACATATCCTCACCTTGCACTAGCGCAAGTAGCACGTCAGAGTTAATGCTCTGATTACTGCTCCCCAGCATGAGCGCCGCTTCGCTGGGCTGGAATCGGGTCACGTAGTCCAAAGGTGTTGCATACATAGTGCTACCCTGTTGCAATGGCGTTGCAAGGTCTTTGCAAATGCCGTGTTCAGTTGTGTAAACGGTTTGATCATCTGTCAGCTTGGTGCAGATATCGGCGTGCGCTGGGCTAAACGCCAAGACCAAAGCCCCAACGATTGCAAGTGCGCGAAGTTTTAGGCGCTTAACCATTTGTTTCATCCTTCTTCTTATTTGTACGACGAGTTGAAGCGGGTTCCTTTGCTGGTGCTTCTTCAACAGAAGATTGAGCATCCGTGCTCACAGTGTCCGTACTGGATGCATCCTGTTCGTCCGTGCTTCCTTCATCGCTGGATTGTTTTGTATTTGGCTCGTCGTCAGGCATTGCGGCTTCAATAACAACTTCGGTCACAGCACCGATGGCTTCCAACTCCCGAAAGACTTTCGGCTCCAAATCGACAAACACCGCTGTGTCACCATCACCGGGCTTGATCGTTTCACCTCCAAGCATGATGGGGCTAAGTACCATTGCTGTGATTAATATCTTTTCCATAGCCTGGCTCCTTAACTTGCGTTCTGGATTAAGAAGCCAGCTGATTGGCCAGTCAGGTAAGGGCGGCGCTCAAACTCAACGGGGTACATGTAGCTTTTGTTTGATTTCTTGTAGTACGCTTCTTCAACCAAAGGATGGCCTTCGAGGTAATACGAGTAACCATAAGCAGGAACACCCATTGAACGCTCACCTTCAGGCGGAACGTAAGCCAACACTGAGTGCTGCCAGCAATCACGAAGAGCAGAACCTTCATCGGGCGTCCAGATCGCTTTACCCACTTCAACCACTTCAAGCTCAAAAAAGGCTGCAAGCATGGCAGCAGTAATTGATTCAGCTGTGGTGTACTTGAAACGCTCGACCACTTCGGGGTGGTACTTACAAGCTTTGAAGTCGGAGGGTGTGAGGATCATCTTGTTAGGCTCAACACCAATTTGCGATCGCACCGCTTCTTTATAGCTCTCTACGGACTGACTCAACTTGGAAGCTGGATCAGTCCACTTATCAGAGCCAGTTAGAGCTATTTTGTTATTTACGCCGTAGTTAGTTGCGTCTGTCGCAATTTCAGCAATTTCAATTTCCAAGCCCAAGTGCATGGAGTTCATCACATTGTTTACTGCTGTAGTTCCTAAACTCAGACCAGGAACATCTTTTGTGTCACGCATCCATTCGCGAGGCACTTTGCCATTGAGCGCATCTTGCACTAGCGCAACTGGATCACTGGCGTAACCGAACTGAACTTCTGGCGTATCAGCACCAGGAGCACGGCGCATCTTGTATTTAATGAATGCTTCTTTACCAAATTTCATCAACCGCACACCCGACTTAGGGCATGGGATTAAAGGCATCAGCGTGGTACCAACAAATTTGGCATTCTTATAGCCCAATGCAATCTGGGACAAAATTGGATCAATAGCGCGAGATTCACTGCGATTCATTACAGCTCTCCTTAGTTTGGAATCAGATTAACAAGCACCGGCAGGCCTGCTTGATCAGCGCTGCTAAGCGCACGGCCCACAATGGCCCCCGTGGTGTGATCAATAGCGCAACCATCTGCATCCGTCTCAACGGCTGCACCCGCTGTAACAAGACCGCCACTTTCAACATAGACAGCACCTAGTGCACTCACGGCGGTTGGCTCGTCAACGCCATGATTTTGTGTCACGCCAGCGGTATTGCCACCGGCTGCAGGTAATGCATTGAGCGGCGAAACAAAACGCTGCGCGGGTATATTCCCTGTTACTGTCAGGGTTAGGGTTAAAGCGGGATAACCAATCATGCTCATTGGCTGTTACTCCTTCGTTAGTACAGAAATGGCTTGGCTATAATCCACGCCGTTTTTTTGCGAATACTCCAGTGCTTGCTTGTGCAGCTTGGCCTTATCAGGGTCGACGGTGTAACCGTTAGGCGCGGTATAGTCAGAAGCTGTATCGCCTGCATCTTCTGAATCGTCTTTACCGGTCACGACTTGCTTACCCAGCGACTTCATAAACCCCGTCATAAAGTCGTGAGGCGTCTGCTTTTTGGGTTGCTCGCCTTCGGATGCACTGAACTCAAAGGTTTCAGTTTGATCTTTTAGGCTTGCCATAAACTCGGCTAGCCCAACCGCCTGCGCCGGTAATAGCTTGCCGTCCGTTACTAAACCGCTAACCAGCGTTTGTGCCTCAGAGACACGTTGCTGGTATTGCAATGCCTTCAATTGCTGTACGGCTTGGTTAGCGCGGTGGGTTTCAGCGTCCATCTGTTCCTGGGTAATTGTCATGGGTTTGTCCTCATCATCCTGACAGCTGAACTGTCGACTGCGTTGGCTTTGGTTTAGTGAGTTTTCGATCTGATCTGCGCGCGTCTGCAACGAGTCGATTTCGTAGTTCGGCAGAATGTCGTCGGCCTCTTCCAGCCCTTTATCTGCAATCAAATACTCACGAAAACGGCGCAATGTTCGTGTTAATGTGCCAAACCCCCATCCGGCTGAGCGCACAGCCTCATCAACCGAAAATTCGAACACGGCTGTTTGGGTATCATCAGAAAATTGGAGATCCGCAAGGCCGGGAACCGCTGGAGCGGCGGCTCCCAAGAAGCCGATATGCCGCAAACGGTATCCACCCGCACCATCAGGCTCGATGGATACTGAACGCTTGCGGTAATTTTTGGCTTTAACGGAGTCTTCGAACTCGGCGACGACGTCGGTGGCTTTTGCAAATAACGTATTGCCGTCACGCTTGAGTGACTGAGTCCAGCCGTAGGCGGGATCATTGGTTTTAGGGTGGCCCACAACCAGCGGTGCTGGGTCATCGGCGTTGTGATTAGCCACAATGGAATCCAGATCCGCATCGGTAAACGTTTTAATGCGGCCCTGGCTATCAGTTTGCGTACCAGCCCGAAAGATTTCGAACCAATCATCAAAGCCCGCAAACTCCATCGCCCCGGCGACGGCATCAGCTAACGGTTTTTTCTGGGGAAGGTTTGTTTTGTTCATGCCGCCATTGTCGGGCGGTGGGGAAGTTTAGATCAGACCGAAACAGGTCGGTAGCAACTTAGGCATCAGCTTTTTTTATAGTAAGCACACTCGGTAGAGATTTACCAGACTCAGCACATCAACCGGATAAAAAGGAATAGAGCCATGTAAGCAGGAAATGAATGATGTAATACCAGTTAAACTCATGAGAGCCACAAGCGCATATAAGGCTCTCTGAGCAGCTCTAGACGAAAACGTCCATATGTACAGATTTTCCGAATAAACGCTTTTGCAATGCTTTTGCAACGCCAAGACGCCGCTCTCAAATGCGAACAATCAGGATGAGGTTGCAATGGGTAATGGCTTGTTCGCAATTTCGAATGAATGTTGCACAAAACTGATCAATCCTTCTTTGTCTAGCTGGCTGCTGTAAGCATAAGCGAGAAGGGATTTTATTTGATCCGCTGTAAAAGTCAGATTTAACTCAGACTGTACGTCTAGAACAACGGATAATGCCTCATGGGGCGAGTCATAGAGATTGTTGCATTTGCGAACGCCTCCCATTAATACCCACTCAATAGCTACTCCTTTGGCTAGGCAAAAACTAATAATATTCTTGTAGGGTATGTGTTCCCGTTTTCTCCAAGTCGAAAGAGTTGAACGCCCTGAATTAAGGGCTTTAGCTATATCAGTGTCTTTATCAGACCCAATAACTTCTCCAACGCGGGTCAAGATGTCATCCAAATTCACGTTATCCATAAGCAATCCAAAAAGTTTCATTTGAAACATTATTGCTTTCAATTGAGCAATTAATGTTGACTCTGCGAATTAATTAGCTAACATGTTCAAAAAGGCAAACAAGTTTGCTTCATTTTTGAATAGTCTAGTTCAAATTCGTAAAGGATGAAAATATGCATTGGGCTGATATCCATGCCGCTATTAATAAGAGCGGCTATACGCTCACCAAGATTGCAGAGATGGAAGGTGTGGACAAGTCCACAGTATCTCTTGTGATCAGAGGCAAACGCACTTCTCACAACCTGGCTTACGCCATCTCAGCTGCCACTGGCATACCAACCGAAAGGCTATGGCCTGGCAAATACAGCCAAGCGCCTGCAGACCACAAAGCTGAATCATTCATAGCAGCTGAACCGTTAGCACAAGTCGCAAATGGATAAGGAACACACCATGCCATCACCTAGTACTACACAAGAAAATGAAATGTCCGTAAGTCGGACATTTGAAGTTATCACCGAAAACGAGCGAGCGTTAGCTGTTGAGTTAGGTGTTGACCTTCAAGCATCAATGGATGAACGACTTGATCGGGCAGTCACAAAAACAAATACGGCCTTGCGTTTGGTTGTAGAAGCCGGTCTGGATTTGCTCAGTATCAAGTCAGAATGTGAACACGGTAAGTTTGGAGAACTCATGCAAGAGCGCGGCATAAGCCGCCAACGTGCTAGCGAAATGATGAAGATGGCGCGATTCTCAGCGCAGTTATCATCAGCTGAGCGCAAGAAGCTGATGAACCTACCAAAAAGAAAAGCCTTAGCGCTAGCGTCCACCGATCCAGAAATTGTCCACAAAGTGCTAGAAAATGAGGAAGCCTTCAACGACATCAGCAACTTGAACTACCAGTCAATGCGCGAGCGTATCCGCGAGCTCGAACAACGCAATGCTGATTTAGAAGTAGATCTAGATACAGCCGAAACACAGAAAGAAGAGCTGAAATCGCGCCTTAAAAAAGAACGCAGCGGATCGCCATATCCAGACTTCTTTGAAGTGACTCGCAACGAATCAGACGCGCTCACACAAAAGTGCTTGCTAGCCCTAGATGATCTTCATCGCTTGAGCGATGACCTGATCAAGCTCAACGAAGACCCTCACCTTTCAGAAGAGTTTAGAAGCTACCTAAACATGAGCGCCACAACGTTGATGGTTCACCTGAATGCTATTGCTGCCAAGACCAGCCAAGCCGTCCACAACATTGAATTCAAGCTCCCGCCCGTTTCTACATCCAAAGGGGTAGACGCCAACCTGATCTATTCAGATGACGAGATCAACCACGCTATCAACGAGCGAGAAATGCTGGTGCGTGAGCATGAGCAAGAAAAACAGATACGTGCAAATCAGCGAGAAGCCAATAAGCCGAGAGGCCGAGGCCGACCAAAGAAAACTGAAACCGCATAACCAACGAAAAACGGGAGGGCACCCTTATGTCTTCAGTCGTCGCGTTAAACCCAATGTCGGAAGCGCACAACCAAAACCATAACCTGATCGTCATTGATGAATGGCGTGAAGCAGCGCCAGAACAGCGAGAAACCGCATTGTGTAAAGAGATGTTTTTAATGCCGTTCTATCAACTGACATCCACAGGGGTTTCGGTTCGCAAAGCTATCAAAAACGTTATGGCGCATATTGATGCAGGCCACTACAACGACAAATTCATGAGTAATGCGCAAAAGCTAGGACGAGGCAACAAACTACCTGGCCGTTCCACCATTACTGAGTGGCTCAAAGCGTATACCGAACAGGGCAAAGTCGGGCTGTTAGATAAGTACACGGGGCGTGTTCGTCAGGCGCAGGGCTGGGAAGCCGCCGCTTACCGACTATACAACATACCTAGCAAGCCAAGTTATGCAGCGGTTGCTCGTAAGCTACGTGAAGATCACGGATTTGCATCAGCTACGGACGACGCGGTTCGCCGATATATCAAATCATTGCCAGCCGATATGGGCGATCTAAGCCCACAGCGTATGGGCCGCAAGCTCTACAACAACACGCAACGCCATTTTATTCAGCGTACAACGGAAAGCTTGCCTGTCGGTTTCCTATACCAAGGTGACGGTCACACCATTGATGTTTATCTGGCTCACCCTGTTACAGGCGATATCTGGCGCGCTGAGCTTACCGTCTGGATGGACATCCGCAGCCGCTATATCACAGCCTGGTACATCAGTAATGCTGAATCATCCATTGACACCATCCGCTGCATGGCAATGGCCCTAACCAATCACAACCATGTTCCCGCAATGCTGTATGTCGACAATGGTTGTGGCTATGCCAGTCGCATGATGGACGATGACGTAACTGGTTTTTATCAACGCTTAGAGATGGAAACTATTTTTGCCATCCCTGGTAACGCGAAAGCCAAAGGTAACGTTGAACGCTTCTTCAGAACAATGGAGCGTGATTTTAACATCTGGTTTGGCGACGCCTTCTGTGGAGAAGGAATGGCCAAAGACAGATCCACCCAGTTTGTGAACGACTGTAAGCGCGGCAAGCGTCAACCGCCAAGTCTGACGGAATGGTGCCGCAAGTTTGAAGCGTGGTTAGAAAAATATCACAACCGACCACATCCAGAAGCTAAGAGCACCACGCCTGCAGCGCTTTGGGCAACGCTGGAAAGCACACCTGTAAATATGGACATTATGGACTTGGTACGTCCACAGAAAACCCGCAAGGTGCTGCGTGGCGCTGTCAGCCTGGATAACCGCCAATATAGACACCCTGAATTAGTCAGGTTCAACCGCCAAGATGTGGTTGTGCAGTATGACCTGACGACTGATGAAACAGTCACGATTCGCTCCTTAAAAGGCGAACTGATCTGTGATGCCACTCTGGTCAAAAAAGCCGATTACATACCAACTAGCCGCATCGAAGAAGCCAAACAGAAATCCACCAAAGCTGCTATTACCCGCTTGGAGAAAAAAGCTGATGAAAAGCGTCGCCGCTCGGGATTGCTGCTTGACCACGCTGACACACTGGGCGGTTTAGAAGAGTTAGATGCGACTAACTTCAGCACGTTAACTCCCCAAACACATCACGCCATTTCTGCCGAAGACGCGGACGTCATCGACATTGACCTGACACAAAGCGCCCAGCCACCGCAAGACGAACTGATTGATATCAAATTAGAGGACTATTGAGATGCCACGCAAAAACGAACGAGGCCGTAACCCCTTTATCACCCACAAAATGCCAGAAACATGGGCCGATCACTTTACTGAAAACGATCGCCGTATGGCATGCGAGATTCTGCAATGGTTAAACAACCATGAGCACTCAATCAGCTATCTGGCCAAGTTAAGCCGCATACACACCAGCACATTTAACCGCTGTGTTAAAGGCGATTACAAAACCGATCCCAGCAAGTTTTTGCGAACGGCGATGGACACCATCAGCATGCAGGACTCTCGTCGCAATATCAGTCAGGTGCCATTTGTTAAAACCACCGTTTCTGAGCTGGTCACCGTTGCCTGTGAACGTGCTCGCCGTTATCGCAACTTTTCAATGGTGACCGGTTTCGTCGGTACCGGCAAAACCCGTGCGCTGAAAGAGTATAAATTCAGCCACGAAAACACCTTCATGATTGAAGCCGATCCTGGCATGAGCGTGCAGGCGCTACTGGATGACCTGATCATCCAGTGCGGCTGCAGCATGGTGAAAACCTCTGCAAACCAGACCACCAAATTTAAAGCGATCCTTACCGAGCTAAGCGGTACCGATTCCCTTTTGATTATTGATGAAGCCGAAACCCTTACAACCAAAGCGCTGCATTACCTGCGCCGTATCCGCGATAAAGCAGGCATTGGCATTGTGCTCTCAGGTACCGAATCGCTAGAGGCATTAATCAAGCCAGAGCATGGCGAATTCGACCAAATCCGATCACGCGTAGGGTTCTGGCCAAACACCGCGCGCGGTATCAAGCGTGAAGATGCCGAAGCCATTATTACCTGCGCCTTTGCTGATCTTGGCGACATAGACGAAGACGTAACAGAGCGACTGTGGCAGTACAGCAACGGCTCAATGCGCATGCTGGTTGAAGACCTAATACCCGCGATCCGCGACTTTGGCCTGGCACAACATGACATGAGCGTTGGCTTGGTTGATTCCGTCGCCAGCAAAGTCCTGAACCTAAGTAAACCTGTTAACTAATCTGGAGCAACACAATGGAAGCGTTAAACCTGAGCCACATCCCTACTGTATTCGCCAATGATATGACATCACCGTCCAGCATGGTGCTAGAGACGACGAGCGGCCATTTAGTCGACTTGCTAACACCCACCCCTTCGACCATCAAGGTTGAGGATATTGCACATGCCTTGGCGCGCATCCCAAGGATGAACGGCCATGCAGATACACCTGAGATTTATAGCCAAGCGATGTATGGCATCTGGATCGCTCGTTACCTGCAAGCTGAAACCCAGTGCCCGAATATTGCATTGCACGGTCTTTTGCACAATGCGTTTAAAGCGTATACCGGCGAACTGCCATCACCTGTCTTGCGAGCGCTAGGTTTGGATACTCAAATGGCCGTGCAATCGCTGCAGGACGATATTCAAGTCGCCATCTATACCGCCCTCGACATACCTGGCTGGTCATTATCGGTCAGGGACAACATTTTAAAAGCCAAAGCACAAGCGCAAGCGGTTGAAGTTCGCGCATTACATCAAAGCGCTGGGGAGCATCTTGCATTAAGTGAGGTAGATGACATGGCAGACGTTATTGCCTTTAGCGAGCCGCCAACCCCGTGGATTGTTACCGCCGCATGGCTGAACTACTTCAACAAACTGATGAAGGGAGAAGCGATATGAACGCATGGAAGCTTCTAAGCGGCTTACTTGAACCTGTCACAAAGCTGATTGATGAGGTTCACACCTCAGAAGAGGAACGCCTAAAAGTTAAGTCTGGTTTATTTCAAATGCAGGCTTCAATTGTCGGTCAGGTGATGGACTACGAAGCGCGATTGTTAGAAGCCCAAGCCAAAGTTGTTACGGCAGAAGCTCAGGGCGCTAGCTGGCTTCAGCGTAACTGGCGACCTATCACAATGCTGACGTTTCTTGTTCTGGTGATAGCCGACACATTTGGCTTAACCGCTTTCCGGCTTTCAGAGGAAGCTTGGACACTGCTGCAGATTGGCTTAGGTGGCTATGTGGTAGGACGCAGCGCGGAAAAGATCGTACCCAAAATAACTGAAGTTATGCGCAAGGATTAGGAGGGTTTTATGTCAGCAAAACGTAAACAACTTTACACCCTGCTACGCGTTGGACACACCCACCTATGCCAGACACGAGAAGGCTGGGATGAAGAGTGTTATCGCGACTTACTACAGCGCAATGGTGCAACAGAAAAGGATAGAAAAATCAGCGCAACCACCATGCAAGAAGCGGATCTGGAAGCGGCCTTAGACGAAATGAAGAGCTTAGGGTTTAAACCCAAAGCGCGCCAGTCACACGCCAGAGTCCGCGATCGTCGTGTGGCTAAGCTAAACGCTATGTGGATCGCTATGGCCCAAAGCGGCATTGTCCGCAACCGTAGCCAGCAAGCGATGCAAAAGTGGTGCGAGTCGCAAGTACCAGGCGTTACCCGCTTTGAATGGATGACATCTAACCAACTCAATAAAGCCATCGAAATGATGAAGTGCATGGCTGATGCCAATGGAGTGGAGCAAACCGCATGAACGCAATGGATATGAAACAGATCAACGCTGAACTATTGCCAGAATCGTTGCAGGAACTCGCCGACCATATCGGGCTGGAAGCAACATTGAAACTGGCAGAAGCCTACCCGTGTATTCCGGTTTATATCCCTGCATCTGCCAAAGAAAACCACCCCATCGCAACACTGATTGGGTTAGAAGCCTTTGAAGTACTCACCACGATCTATGCAGGCGACACCATCAAACTAGCCAAGGTCGATGCCGCTAGGCGGCAAATTAAGCATTGCGCACTACGGCGCATGAAAGAGCAAGGCTATAGCAATCGGCAAGTTGCCATTCTTTTTGACTACTCACTACGCCACGTCGAGCGCCTAAACCGCGCTCAAGGTGACGAAGAGCAACATGACTTATTTGAGGTATAACCATGCCATCTATCAATTTTATGCAGTGCTTTGAAAAAGACATCCTAGCAGGCAGAAAAACACAAGCCATTCGCCCCAAACGCAAGCGCACGATCAAGGTGGGAGACCCCTTGTATATCTTTACCGGCCTTCGAACACCCAGCTGCAAACGGCTTTTAGAAACCACCTGCATTGGAGTAATGCCGTTATCAATCGACGGCGCTAACTGGCGTTTGAATGGTGTCTTAATGGATCCAGCAGACCAAGAAGATCTCGCTATGAATGACGGGTTCAGAACCCCCACCGAGCTGATGGTGTTTTTACAAAGCCGCTATGAAATGCCCTTCACAGGGGAACTAATCCGTTGGAAAGAACCTTGCAGTCAACCTGCAAAGCCATTGCAAAGCACTGGAAAACAATTAGGCAATCAGGAGTTATGAAATGGATCACTGCAAAGTTATAGAAAAAATAAAAAAGTGCTTGGCTCTCAGCAAATCATCCAATGAGCATGAGGCAGCAGCGGCATTGCGCCAAGCTCAGAAGTTGATGGAGAAACACAAAATATCTGACATGGATATTGAGCTGGCTGAAGTCGAGGGCAGGATAAGCCCGGTTGGTAACACTAAAAAGCAGCCAATGTACGTTCATTACCTTTTGAGCATCATTGAAAAGGCATTTGGCGTTAAGTCGTTTTTTCGCATTGAGCAAGATTTTACCTGCTGGAGTAGCCATGCTCTGTTTGTAGGTCTTGAGCCACAACCAGAAATCGCAGCATATGCATTTGAAGTTCTATTCAAACAGCTAAAAAAAGACCGCGCTAACTATATAAAAACATTGAAGCGATTCAAGAAAGAAAACAAGACACGTAAAGCTGACTTATTTGCAGAAGCTTGGATCAGTGCTGTGCATTCAAAGATTGTAGCCTTTGCTGTTTCAGAAAAAGAAAAAGAGATTGTGGAAGCCTATATGCAGAGAAAACATCCTAACCTCACCAAGTCAGAAGTTAAGAAACACAAAGTCAAAAGAGGTGATGATTCGGCAATCTATGCAGGCCTTGAGCAAGGCAGAAAAGCCAGCTTGCACCATGCAACTGGATCAGATCAACGCCAGGCATTAGGGGCAACAAGATGAACCTTGGCCGCTGTCCCGTCTGCCATTCACGCCTACATTTGGACGCAATTGTTCAGGATGAATCAGGCCGTGAGCTGTTGGCATGGATGGCCAAACTGGATCGCTCTGTTGCAGTGCCTTTGGTGGCATACCTGTCGTTGTTTCGCAGTAAGAGCCGTGACCTGGCTAACGATCGCGCACTGAGGTTGGTTGAAGAAACCATGCAACTGGCCCCAGCTGATCATCTGGTACCGGCTCTTGTTCAAACTGTTGAAACGATGCGAGCCAAACAGCAAGCTGGCGGTTTTAAACCGCTAGCTAACCACAACTACCTAAAGCAAGTCCTTAAAAGCGCGGGTGTGGCTTACGTTGAATCGGGTGTTATTGAAGAGATTCCCGCCGAAATGAAACCGGCTGATAAGCGCAAGGCTGTAACCTGTGCAATTATGAATTTGAAAGATACAGATTGGTGAGTATTCGTCTAAACTAATATTTGCTTTGGAATTTCAACTTAAGGAAGGAGACTATCCATGAATTTTGATGCTTTAGAAGAGATAATTAATAATTGTGTTGAATTGCTAGAGGTAGCTGCTCAAGACAACAATCTTGATGAGAAGGTAATTAAAGGAATCGCAGAATATGCGGCTAGAAATGGATATCAAGCACTTAGTGAATCCCAGAAGTATCGATTTGATCAATGTATTAGGGGGTTAATCGAAGATGTAGCTTGCCCGACTTATATTCATGAGTACGATGATGAACCAAGAGATTGTGGCAATTTATTAGATGACGATGATTTAGTTAAGTTTTACCAAGGTGATGATGTCTTTTGTGAAAGCTGCACTGGTGAAGCATCATCAGACGCTCATTACAAACAGTCGTTCTTCAGAGATTAGTGCCTCCAATCTGCTAGAAGCTGGAATCGGATAAACGAACAAATGTTCAAATAGGGATTTTTGTCATGAACAAACTAGCCTTCATTCTCATTACCGCTTGCACGATCAGCACAGCTCAGGCTCAAGTCTATCAATGCACTGTTAATGGCTCTACGGTGTTTTCCGACCGCCCTTGTAAGCAAGGCGATATCAATGCCGATGCTGAAAGAGCACGTCAGATCCGTGAAGAGAAGCGAGCCGCTGAACAGGCAAAAGTCGACGCTAAAAATGCCAAACCGCATCAGTTGCAGTTGGTCAATCAGCAACGTGAGGATGATCTCATTCAAAAAAGTATCCAGGCCGAAAAAGAGCTTAAGAAATGGCACCAAGTGGGTACAAAAGCCGAAGTTTCTAATAGCCCTTATGACGGCTCTGTAATGCAGGTTGAGCGTTACCTCAAACGAAGTTTGAATGACCCCGATTCATACAAGCATGAAAAGTGTGGGCCTGTTTGGTCGAATGGTTCTCAGTACCGAGTCTGGTGTGAGTTTAAAGCCAAAAATGCCTTTGGCGGTTATGTTCGAACTAACAAGGTATTTGTGCTTTCTGGATCCGGTACCGTATTGAGAACAGCCAATTACAACGGCAAACACGTCGCGTTTTATTAAAAGAATAGAGCCCCACATCTGGGGCTTTACTTTCCCCCCTATCTTTGCCCAAAATATAAAGCCTTTCTTGACGTCATCTCGCCGATTTATGTCGGTCTGAATCAGAATTATCTATGCCGCTAATCTGGCGGTATGAACAGAATACAGCTCTCAAAAAACTTTTTCTTAGACGAGTTCACTCGCTCGCAAACCGCTGAGCGTTTGAGCATTCCGATGGATGTACAACCGGGTTCGTTAATTTTTGACAACCTGGTGCGCTTGTGTGAATCCGTTTTGCAGCCCATGCGTGATGAGCTAGGCCCGACCTATATCAGCTCGGGATATCGTCCCCGTGCGTTGAACCTTGCTATTGGCGGCAGTGATACGTCTGTCCACCCCTATGGATTGGCCGCTGATATCAGCGTGTCGGGTATGACCTCTTACCAAGTGGCTCTGTGGTTCGCTCAGTCTGATGTGGTATTTGATCAGTGTATTAATGAGTTTGGCCGCTGGGTTCATATTGGTATAGCACACGAGTCTGTACCACCTCGCCGAGAGTTGCTCACGTCTTACAAAATTCCCCAGCCAGAACAGCGCCCAAAAACGGCCTATAAATCTGGCATTCACCGTGTCTCAGACCTAGGAAAGTAAAGATGATTACCGAACGTCCCCATATTGAAATCGAAGGCAACAAACCTAAAAAGCTGTCAGATAAGCATGTTGCGTTAGTACGCCGTGGTGCTGAACTGACTCGCTTGATTAAAGACCAGCAAACCGAACTTAAGAAAATCAACGATCAACTTAAAAAAGAGATTGGCCCTGGTGTTTCCTTGGTATTGCCGGAGGAGGTTCGGGTTCCTATTTCAGAGTCGTTTACCCAGAGCATTAACGATGTTGATTTATTAAGAGCCGTGCTGGGACGCCGCTTCAATAAGTTGGTTGATCGTTCAGAATCATTTAAACCTACGGCAGAGCTTTTGAGCTTAACACTGCTCGCGGATGACGAGGCATTTGCCATTAATTCATGTTTGGCGACACGTACCTCTCAAACAGTGAAGTACTTGCCTATCAAAACCCAGAAGTAAGGAAGCGAGATGGCCGACCCTACAGAAAAGGATGCCTTGTTCCTTGTGCTAGGTGAGATCAAGGGTGAGCTAAAAGGTATTCGTGATCAGATTGTTGAGTCCAATCTGGCGACTAATCGCCGTATTGATGATTTAGCTCGCTCGGTTGAGCACCAAACTGAATCGTTAAACCGTCGTATAGACGACCATCAGGAAGATACCAGTGTCCGTTTCAATAGTTTGGAGACACGCGTCTCCAGCTTGGAAAAACACAGCGATACCAATAAACGGAACGCTGTGATTACCAGTGGTAGTGTATCTACGATTATCACAGTGGCGTCTGAAGCGATCAAAGCGGTGATGAGATGATCTATGGCGTATAGCGATGATGTAAAGCGAGATTTGCGTAGTGCGTATATTTACAAAGGCTTGACGCTCAAAGGAGCGGCTGAGTCAGTGGATGTACCGTATCCGACAGCTCGTTACTGGAGGCGCACCGCCGAACAAAGTGGCGATGATTGGGACAATGCCCGTGCCGCCGCTCGCTTGTCACAAGGTGGTGTTAGGGCGTTAACCGCTGAGATCATAGAAGACTTCTCATTGTTGTTTCAGGCCACGATCGCTGAGCTAAAAACGGCAGATGTTAAACCACTCGAAAAAGCTGAGGCTATTTCACGGCTGTCTGATGCCTATCAAAAAACCGTGAAAGCGGTAGGGGCGAGTAATCCTGAACTATCTCGCTTGTCAGTCGCTATGGATGTGATCAAGCGACAAGCTGATTTTATTAAATCGGACTTCCCCCAATATATTGATGTGTTTCTCGAAGTGTTGGAGCCATTCGGCGAGGTGATTAGCCGTGAGTTCAGCTAAGTCTCGTAAAGAGTTCCTGAAAGAACTGGAAGACTTTGCAGCGGCTCAGCGCTTACTGATTGAAAATGAGTGCGAGTCGTTTCAAACCAGCCCAGCGGAAAGTAAAAAGCGGATTGAGCGTGTTAAGCATGACTTCAAGTACTTTGCACAAACCTACTTTCCCCACTATGTAAAAGGCGATGCATCAGCGTTTCACGAATATGCATTTAAGCGTTTTCCTGAGTGTGTCAATGATAAGGCCAAGGGCTACAAAGAAGCGATTGCAGCACCCCGTGGTGAAGCCAAATCAACCATCATTACCCAGCTGTTCACGCTCTGGTGCAACGTCACTGAGCGTAAGTACTTCACGGGTATCATCATGGACTCGATGGATCAGGCTGAGCAAATGCTGGCCGCGATCAAGGTAGAGTTTGAGAGCAACCCACGTCTAGCTCAAGACTTCACTGAGTGCTGTGGTGCTGGCAGGAAATGGCAAACGGGCGAGATAATCACGGCAAACAATCGGAAAATTAAAGCCGCTGGAGCAGGTAAGAAATTGCGTGGCTGGCGACACGGGCCGCATCGTCCAGATTTAATCATCTTGGATGATATCGAGAACGACGAGAATGTTCGAAAGAAAGAGCAGCGCGACAAACTTCAATCGTGGCTGAAAAAAGCCGTCATGAAGCTGGGGCCACCCGATGGAACAATGGACATATTTTATCTGGGTACCATTCTGCACTACGACTCAGTTTTAAACCGCACACTGAAAAGCCCAACCTGGAATGGCAAAGTGTATAGCGCCATTATCGTATGGCCAGATCGCACGGATCTTTGGCAGAAATGGGAAGAGATTTTCTTTAATCAGGGCGAAGACGTAGCGGATCAATATTATGAGAGTAATCGTGCTCTCATGGATCAAGGCTGCGTTGTCAGTTGGCCGACTGTAAGACCAATTTTGTTGCTCATGAAAATCCGCGCTGACGGCCATCATGAGTTCGACTGCGAGATGCAGAACGACCCAACCAACAATGAACATGCACCCTTTAAAGACATCACATTCTGGGTTCAGCCAAGCCGTGATTGGATATTTTACGGAGCCTGTGACCCGTCACTGGGTAAGAACAATAAAGCGCGAGATCCATCAGCCATTCTGGTGGGTGGGCTTGATCGTAATTCAGGCGTTTTAGATGTAGTTGAAGCCGATATCTGCAGGCGTGTACCTGACAAAATTATCAGCGACATTATCGAATATCAGCGAGAGTATCACTGCCTAGTTTGGGGCTGTGAAACCGTCCAATTCCAAGAGTTTCTATATACGGAGCTGGTTAAACGATCCGCTCAGCAACGTGTTCCTGTTCCGGCTAGGGCCATCACGCCGTCAACGGATAAAGACTTACGGGTAATGAGCCTGCAACCGCATGTAAAAAATGGGTTGATACGCCTACATCACAATCAATCGGTATTAAAAGAACAGCTCGGTTTTTACCCTGAAGCAGACCATGACGATGGGCCAGATTGCCTGCATATGTTGTGGATGATTGCTCAAACAGGGGTCGTTTCAAGCAATGCGATTGTGACCGCTAGAAGGCGCAGAAGCCGCGATACATTAAGAGGTTATTAAACGTGGAATCCAAAGATTTAAAGAAGCTACGTCGTGGTGTGGTGACAGGCCAGGTGGCTGGCCGCAATACTGACCCTAATTTTTATGCGGCACTGCAGGTTCTGCCAAATCCTGACCCTATTCTGCGAGCAATGGGCCGAGCAGAAGAAGCCTATTCTGCCATCATGGCAGACTCCCATGTGATTGGTGAGTTACGTCCAGTTCGTGCCGGTTTGTTGAGCTACAAAGGCCGAGTTGTTGCCGGTGAAAATGCTGATGAAAGTGCCAAACAGAAACAGGTTTTAGAGTTGTGTAAAAGCATTCTTAAGAAGCCGCCAGCGGAAGGCATGACCTGGCCAGATATCTTCTGGAATATGGGCACAGCAACCCTGCGCGGTTTTCGAGTTCACGAAGTTGTTTGGGAAGTAATCGACGGTCAATTATTACCTGATCAGGTGTTGGATAGACCCAATCGCCGATTCAAGTTTGATAACGACAATAAGCTTCGACTACTCACCAAAGACAACCCGATCGAAGGGGAAGAGACCGAGCCATATAAGTACTTAGTTACTCGTCACATGCCCTCGTCTGAAAACCCATATGGACAAGCCTTATTGTCGAGTTGCTTTTGGCCATACACCTTCAAACATGGCGGCTGGAAAATGTTTTATCAGTTCTGTGAACGCTTTGGGATGCCCTACGCCATAGGCCGTAATCGACAAGGAGCAACCGAACCAGAGAAGGCTCAATTATTGGACGCTTTGCTAGATATGCTAGCCGAAGGAGCAGCCTCCGTCGATGAAGGCTCTGGTATTGAATTGCTGTCGATAAATCACAGCGGTGAGCTAGCTCAAGAGTCGATGATTAACCTAGCTAATCGTGAAATGTCCAAGGCTTTAACCAGCCAGACATTAGCCACTGAGATGGGTAAAAATGGTTCGAACGCTGCGAGCAAAACACACCGTGAAAGAGAGATGGATGTTCACGAATCTGATCGTGCAATCATTGAAGCTAGCATGAATGCATTGTTTGCCGATGTAACCCGTTTTAACTATGGCCCAGATGCCATTCCGCCGACCTTTGAACTGTTCAAGCCTAAGCAGGTTAAGAAGGAAAGAGCAGATACTTGGGAAATTGCCGCTCGCATCGGAAGACCCTCCATCAAAGCCTTCCATAAAGAGATGAACATCCCTGAAGCGGAAGACGAAAGCGACCGAATGCAGCCACAAAAGCAGGCTGTAGGGCGTGAGTTCACGTCGGGGAAAAAAGCGCTGGAGTTTAGCCAGAAAAACGCTCACTTGGATAATGTGGTTTCAGCCGCAAATAAGGCCATTGAAAGCGATTTACTAGAGCCGATCGCTGACCTATTGGACGAATATGAAGCCCAAGGGAAAACACTGCAGCAGTTCTTGGATGATCTTCCACATCTGTTTGCAAGCTTGGATGATAGCGCTCTGATTGAATTGAATGATCAGGTCATTTCCTACGCTGTTGCAGAGGGAATGGCCAGTGTCTGATGTGCAGTTTGGTGGCGTTCCATTTAAAGAAGCGATCGCTTTTTTATTGAATAAAAAACAGGTGCCAACGGAGCGCTGGGATCAGATGTTAGGCGAGGCTCATGCCAAAGCGTTTACGGTCGCCGGGGCCACGAAAGCCGACTTGTTAAATGATCTTAATACCGCTGTTTCCGAGGCCATAAAAAACGGTCAAAGCTTCAATCAGTTCCGTCAAAAGTTTGCTGAGATTACCAACAAACATGGTTGGTCATACAACGGAAAAGAAGGCTGGCGAGCACGGGTAATTTACGACAATAACATGCGCACCGCTCGCATGGCCGGACGCTGGCAACAGATCCAAGCTACTAAAAAAACGCGCCCTTATTTGGTCTATATGACGGTACGCGATGAGCGAGTTAGGGACGATCATCGAAGCTGGCATGCAGTCGCTTTACCGGTTGATCATCCTTGGTGGAATACACACTATCCACCGAATGATTATGGCTGTCGCTGTTACGTTATCAGCGCCAATGAACGCATGTTAAAACGCATGGGTATAGAGGTATCAGAAGCCCCTGAAATCAAGCTGACTGAGCGTATCAATCCAAAGACGGGTGAGGTGTATGGCGAGTACCCAGAAGGCGTTGGCGTCGGCTGGAATTACAACGTCGGCAAAGCGTGGCTTGGCCCTGATATCGCACTCGGTGAAAAGCTAGTCCAACTGCCTACAGAGTTCCAAAAGTCCGTCCTAGCGGGCATAGAGATTGGCGCAATAAACCAAGCGTGGAAAGCATGGAAAAAACAGGTGGATAGTGAAGAGTATCCACGGGGATTCATGACCACAGTCGGCTTTCTAGATCCTGCCTTAATCACCGCATTAAAGGGTGTTTCTATTGAGCCAAAGAGCGCTGCAATTATTGTTCAGGACTCACAGACAAAACACCTACAAGGTGATCATAAAAACGTTAAGAAGCGGATCCCTGAAGAGTGGCTAGAAGACCTGCCATTACTGCTCAGTAAATATGAAGCTGTGCTCTATCACAAAGGAACAAGTAGCATTCTTTTTGTCCTTCCAGGAGCGGTAAACGGGAAGAAAGCCAGAGCCGTTGTAGAAGTGAATTTCAAACGTAAAGGAAAGACCTACAACAGCTTACGATCGCTGGGCGTGATGGATATTAAACACTTACGAAAAGCAGAATTCGAACTGTTACTAGGTGAGATAAAGTGATGCTGGCTGAGTGGGGCGGCGTATCCCACATACATCGGGTCAGACGCTAAAAGCGCGATGCGATGACAGAAGCCTTTTCCTGCCTTCAACCAGCAATTTCATTATAGACACAGTTATGAATAACTGTAAATTCCTTACATTTTTCTAAGCCCTCTGTCTCCAAGATTTGCAATTGACTGCATTAAACCGTTTGCCAGAATTCGCATAGCAGTCAAATTATAACAACCAGCTCGGGTTTCATAGTTATATCGAGCAGATACAAAATAAGAGCTACATCTTATTAAATGCTCAGAAAGATCTTCGCCTGTTACTTGCAAAAACTCGTCTTTCAACTTTCCTTGATTGGTAGGGGTAAGTTTGGCAAAGAGATCATTCAGCTTATGACCTTTCCCTAACAAAGTTCCTTCGCCTGGAAGAGTTTCGATACTCTTTAAAGCTATTTCACAGCAAAAAGAATAATTAACTAAATATGGCAACAATAGATTTTCTTCTTTTAAGCGAACAACACCAGCCATAGCTTGCGGATCACAATCCATTGACTGTGCTGCTTTCTGGTAGCCTTTGGCTATTTCGTACATTGTTCCACTAAGTTTTGACTGCATGAGGCTTACTCCCTTAAATCATTGAATGACAGAATCTAAAGCTGTGAGTAATACAGCACAACCTATGCAATAGTCGTGCATAGCCAATGCAATGCCGTTGCATTAGCACTGCACTGGAATTTCTTATCGATAGTGCTAAACTTTATTCACTACTTTTGATTCATTTATTGATATTTAATTAGCAATAAATAGCGGGAAGTGTCCAAAAGTAAACAACGCTCTAAAAACAAGACCATCGCCCTACAGCCCCCGTGTTTCAAAGGCTCCGGCCAAATTCATTCAATAGTTACTTTGTCCATTAATTAACACCCCCCTACAGCAAGCTGATACAAAAGTAACCCTCAGTGCAGGGGTCGCAGAGTACAGTCAAGGCGAAGATTATCACGCCTTACTCAAGCGAGTAGATGACGTGCTCTACATTGCTAAGAATCAGGGTAGGAATACGGTAGTTTGTGCTGACCCTCCTCCGATCACACAAAGCAATGTGAACTGATGCTAGAAATTGCCACAAAAAAACCCGGCAAGCCGGGTTTTTTATATCCAAAAAGGCTTATTTAGCCATTTTCTGAATTTCGTTCATTGCATTCTGGCTAGCTTCAGTCGCTAATGCTGTAAAAGCTTCGCCCTGTGCTTTCAGAATTTCGAACAAGTTCTTGTTAGCTTCAACATTGAACTTAACAACATCTTCAGGTGTTTTCAGTTCTTTAGCTTTTTCTACTTCAGCTTTGAAGAAAGAAGCCAGCTCTTCACCAGACTGCTTCTGCAGTTCTACAGACTTGCTTACGGTAGCAGCCTGAAGAGTCATAAGTGTTTTAACCGCTTCTAGAGGTTTCTGTAGATCGATATTGTTTGTCATGATGTTATCCCCGATAATTTATGTTGCACTGCACAATACGATGTATTCTATCTTCATCACATCAATTGTCAACCTCTTTTTTTGTGCAGCGCACAAAAAGTTGAAATGGCACTATCCCACATCTTTATGACGAAATAATGACCACTTTCCACAACACCTCTTTCGATATACTCTGTCAGTACAACAGTGTGAAGAGGCATACCTACTTAAGATGTTTCCTATGAATAGAAAACCGTACACCTTTGGTCGATTAAGGATAAGCCTTCTCTTGTCTCTTTTGCTGAGCCTCTCCACACCCATACGCGGGGAAACCATCAATATTGCCGTCGCTGCTAACTTTTTATCAACCGCACAACAACTGGTTCAAGCATTCAGTCAATCCAACAACCACAACATTCTTATTAGCTCGGGCTCTAGCGGTAAACTGTTCATTCAAATAAAACATGGCGCGCCTTTTCATCTTTTTTTAAGCGCGGATACGGATCGCCCAAAACGTTTGATAGAAGAGGGGATAGCCCGGGATGATTTGAAAATTTATGCCACAGGCCAACTGGCGCTCTGGAGTAAACATTACCCCGAAATTGAACAAGGCCTGGAAGTACTCGACAAAAATCACGTAACTCGCTTGGCTATTGCCAACCCCAAAACCGCACCTTACGGCGTTGCCGCTATTGAAGTACTCGCTTCACGCAAACCTGCTTATGATGGCGTCATTGTCCAAGGAGATAATATTGCCCAAACCTATCAGTTTGCTGCCAGTGGGAATGTCGATGCCGCGTTTGTGGCACTATCTCAGATAACGAAACTACCGCAAGGTTATTACTGGCCAGTACCTCATGATATACATACTCCCCTACATCAAGGAGCCGTCCTCCTTAAAACCGCACAGGATAACGTAACCGCTAACGCATTTTATGACTTTCTAAGCAGCCAGACAGCTCAACAGATTATTCGCCAAAATGGCTACTTAACTTTTTGAGACCACTATGACGGATGCCATTCTTCTTTCGTTAAAACTCGCAACACTGACAACCTGCGTGCTGTTAGTGCTCGGTATACCGCTAGCTTGGTGGCTTTCGCGTTCTAAAAGCTTCTTTAAAGATATGATCTCTGCACTGGTCTCGATGCCTTTAGTGCTCCCCCCCACTGTATTGGGCTTCTATCTTCTTATTTCTCTAGGACCAGACAGCCCTTTAGGCCAGCTCTCAAGCACCCTGCTGGGATCACCCCTTACTTTCACCTTTACAGGCTTAGTCATCGGCTCGGTTGTCTTTTCATTACCTTTTATGGTTCAACCCTTACGAAATACGTTCGAATCTATTGGAGCACGGCCACTTGAAGTTGCGGCAACTCTGCGCTCATCCCCTTTCAACACCTTTATTCGCGTCGTTTTACCCATGTCACGCAGCGGTCTGCTAACCGGTGTCGTCATGTCGTTTGTGCACACATTAGGTGAATTTGGCGTAGTATTGATGATTGGCGGCAATATCCCGGGAGAAACTAAGGTGCTCTCCATTGCTATTTATGATTACGTAGAATCCCTTGAGTGGGATAAAGCTCACCTTATTGCTGCGGGAATGGTTGCTTTCTCTTTTACAATTATTCTGTTTCTAACCATACTAGAGCGCAAAAGTCGCCGGGGACTACAACGATGACCCCCCTGCTGAGCATCCGAATCAACACGCCACTGGATCACTTTCCCTTATCAATGGACATTAAGATCCCTGGGCAAGGTATTACCGCTTTATTTGGCCCTTCAGGATGCGGTAAAACCAGCCTTTTACGATGTATCGCTGGGCTACATAGAGCCGCGCAGGCTCATATCGAGATCAACGGACATTGCTGGCAGAATAGCACCCATTTCACACCACCCCATCGGCGCAAAGTTGGCTATGTTTTTCAAGAAGCGAGTTTGTTTGAGCACCTAAGTGTTAAGCAGAATTTACTTTTTGCTCACGACTCAAATAGCAGCGACAAGGGGGCTTTAACATTTGAAGAAGTCTCTCACTTACTAGGTATACAACACCTTATCGATAGAATGCCAGACACGCTCTCCGGTGGAGAAAAACAGCGGGTTGCCATTGGCCGGGCCTTACTATCGGCTCCTGATATTTTACTTATGGATGAGCCCTTATCCGCATTAGATTTTAAAAGTAAGGCTGAAATTCTGCCTTACTTGGAACAATTACACACTCGGTTATCTATCCCTGTGGTCTATGTCACCCACGCCTTATCTGAAGTAGAAAGCCTTGCTGATCATATTGTCCTAATGAATAGAGGACAGGTTACTGCGCAAGGAGATATCCAAGCAATCATGCTGGACTTAGCATCACCTCTAGCTCACTTTAGCAAAGCTGGCTCGCTGATCGACGCCATTGTAATCCGATACGATGAGCACTATGACTTAACCTATCTATCTGTGGATGGTGGAGCGCTTAAAGTCCCGGGTAGACAAGGAGCAATAGGGGAGCGGAAAAGAATTCGTATAGGCGCCAACCACATCAGCTTAACACGCTCTGAAAACAATGACTCAACTATTGTAAACACACTGCCAGTCACTATCGCGCAGATAGACATAACCGATAAAGCTCAGTGCAATATTATTTTAACACTCGGAAAAAACACTCGGTTGCTCGCCCGAGTGACACGCTGGTCTACCGACCAGATGTCACTGAGCGTAGGTGATCAGCTGTATGCCCAGATCAAAGGGGTTTCACTCGTAAAGTATTAAATGCCGCGCTTCTCTTTGCGATACATAAGCGCACCTGCTATAGCAACGGCAATACTAACCGTCACGACAATAATGGTAGCCAAAGCATTAATCTGTGGGCTAACCCCCAGCCGAACGCTGGAATAAACCACCATGGGTAGTGTTGTTGCACCTGGCCCCGAAACAAAGCTGGCAACCACCAAATCATCCATAGAGAGGGTAAACGCGAGCAACCAACCTGCCACTAAGGCTGGCGTGATTAAAGGCAGTGTAATCGCAAAAAACACTTTTCGAGGCTTAGCGCCCAGATCTAATGCAGCCTCTTCTAATGACTGATCCATATGCGCTAAACGACTTTGAACTACAACAGCCACATAGGCCATCGAGAAGGTTACATGGGCAATCGTAATGGTCAACTGACCTCGACCCTCAGGCCAACCTAGCACCCGCTCCATCGCAACAAACAGTAACAGCAACGATAAGCCAATAATCACTTCAGGCATGACCAAAGGAGCCGTAACCATGGTCTCCATCACCTGCCGCCCTTTAAAACGCTTATAACGCACCAAAGCTAATGCGGCGAGTGTCCCAAGGATTACAGCTAAGGAGGCATTCACCGAGGCAATTTTGACACTTAACCAAGCCGCACCCAATATTTGATCGTTTTGCAGCAACTCAGCGTACCACTTCGTGCTAAAACCCGACCAAACGGTTACCAAACGGTTTTCATTAAAGGAGTAGACAATCAAACTGGCAATTGGCCCATAAAGAAAAGCGTAGCCAAACATTAACGCTGTCATCAACAACGGCATCTTACGCCACATCAGAGCACCTCCTCGGAGCGTCGCTCATAATGCCTCAGCAACACAAAAGGAATAATCAATACACACAGCAGAACCGCCGCCAACGCAGAGGCCAACGGCCAATCTTTATTACTGAAAAACTCGGTCCACATCAGTTTACCGATCATCAAAGTTTCAGGCCCGCCCAGCAGATCAGGGATGACAAACTCACCCATTACTGGGATAAATACGAGCATCGCGCCAGCTAACACGCCCGGCATAGAGAGTGGCCATGTGATTTTCAGAAACTGCTTCCACGGTTTACAACCCAGATCAGACGCCGCCTCCAACAGCGTGTCATCCAAACGGATCAAAGTGGCATACAGCGGCAGCACCATAAAGGGTAGATAGCTATATACCACACCGATATAAACCGCGATCGGTGTATGCATAATCTCCAACGGGGTATCGATAAGTCCTATGCTCATCAACCACTGATTCAGCAAGCCGTTGTTCTTTAGAATCCCAATCCATGCATAGACACGAATCAGGAAGGAGGTCCAAAACGGAAGGATAACCAACATTAGCAACGGGAGCCGCCAATGATTGGGGGACTTAGCTATAGCGTAAGCCATCGGATAGCCTAATAACAAACACAGCAAAGTTGAGATCGTAGCGACCTTGACCGAGCCCCACAATGCCTGCAAATAGAGTGGGTCTTCCAACAGAAACAGATAGTTACCAAAGTTCAGCTTGATAGTCATCAAGCCATCGCTCACTTCGCGTATCAAATCAAGATAAGGCGGTTGCGCCAGTACCGCCTCTGATAAACTGATCTTCAGGATAAACAGAAACGGTAGTAAAAAGAATAATCCCAGCCACAACCAAGGCACACCGATAATCAACGTGCGCCCTCGTAACCACGTAGGCGTACCCGGCGTCATTCTTCCAGCACCCCACAGCTATTCGATTGCCATGCCAAGCAAACCTCTTGCTCCCATGTTAGGGGTTGCTCGGCCAATGCCTGAATATTCGATTGTGTAAATTGCACACGTTTACCTGAGGGAAGGTCAACATGGTAAATAGAGACATCACCTAAATAGGCAATCTCTTTTATAACACCTTTAATCTGATTCGGAGAACCGGTCAGCTCTGCCATCAAACGACACTTCTCAGGGCGAACAGCAACGGTGACTTCCATACCGGCGACCAAGGGCTGGCTGTGTTTAACCTGCAGTAAACCACCGGCCTCTTCACTTTGGATTAACACATGATCATCTTCCTGACTAACCACATAGCCGCTGAACAGGTTCACCGTCCCAATGAAAGAAGCCGCATAACGAGTGGAGGGGTATTCATACATGCGCCGTGGCGGATCGATCTGCTCGATTCGGCCATCATGCATGAGCGCAATACGAGACGACATGGTCATCGCCTCTTCTTGATCGTGAGTGACGATCACGAACGTCATCCCCAAACGCTCCTGAATATTGACCAGCTCAAACTGGGTTTTTTCCCGCAGTTTTTTATCAAGCGCACCTAAAGGCTCATCCAACAGTAAGATTTTTGGCTGCTTAGCCAGCGCTCGTGCCAGTGCAACACGCTGACGCTGCCCTCCCGATAACTGGTGAGGTTTACGCTTAGCTAATGCATCGATCTGCACCAATGCCATCATCTCCTGAATGCGTTCTTTACGTTCAGAGGAGGGCATTCCTTCTTGCTTTAAACCAAAGGCGATGTTGTCTTCGACCGTCATATGCGGGAAGAGCGCATAGGACTGAAACATCATATTGATTGGACGTTCATAAGGTGGGGTGTGAGTCATATCCACACCATCAATAAAGATACGCCCAGCAGAAGGTGTTTCAAAACCCGCTAACATGCGAAGCAAGGTTGTTTTACCGCACCCTGAAGAGCCTAATAACGAGAAGAACTCCCCTTGGTGAATACTCAGGCTGATATCATCGACAGCGTAAACATCACCAAATTTTTTGGTCACGCTCTCAACACGAATAACCGGCTCCCCCTCTGGAGCCTGCCAAGACTCTAAAGGGGTGGATGAACGAAGCTGAGCCATCCGTTATTGACCTGTCTTTACGCGGGTCCAGATGCGTGACATCGTGCGAACCTCTCTATCTGCCGGCGTATTAATGGTAAAGAGCCCTTTGCGCGTTTCTTCTGAAGGATAGATACCCGGATCATTACGGATCTCTTCATCCACCAAAGCGGTTGCGGCTGTGTTCGCATTAGCATACGCCACATAGTTGGAAATAGGCGCTATCACCTCAGGCTGAAGCAGAAAGTTGATAAATGCATGGGCCGCCTTTGGGTTAGGCGCATCGGCAGGAATCGCCATCACGTCGGTCCATACAACCGCACCTTCTTGAGGCACAAGGTAAGCAATTTCTACACCATTGTTAGCTTCTGCAGCTCGATCACGCGCCTGTAAAACATCGCCACTGTAACCATGAGCCACACACAGGTCACCGTTGGCCAGATCATTAATGTACTGGGAACTATGGAAATAGCGAATATGCTGGCGTACCCCGTTCACTATGTCGGCCGCTTTGTTTAGGCCATCTTTACTATTATCTTTCACATCGAGGCCCGCGTAAGTCTGAGCGGCTTTTAATACCTCAGAAGGATCATCCATCAAGCTGATACCGCAACTGCTCAGTTTTTCGGCGTTAGCAGGATCAAAGATCATTGCCCATGTATCGAGCTTTGCCTCAGTACCTAGCACCTCTCGCACTTTAGTGACATTAATACCAATACCCGTTGTGCCCCACATATAAGGCACCAAATACTGATTACCCGAATCAATATCATCCAATGAGGACGCGATGCTGGTATCTACATGACTCAATAGCGGCAAAGCTGTTTTATCTAATGGCTGATACAGTTTGGCTTTAATGTGGCGATCTGCAAAAGGACGAGCGGTAGGAAAGATCAAATCATAGCCGCTTTTTCCGGCTAATAATTTAGCCTCTAATACCTCATTGGAGTCATAAACATCATAAACAACATTGATCCCTGTAGCCTTCTGAAAGCGCTCAATGGTGTCTTCGGCTATATAGTCGGACCAGTTATATACATGGAGCGATTCCTTCGCAAAAGCAGATATGGATAGAGTCACCAAAGAGGTCGCAACCAATGCATTAACACTCGCCTTCCAGTTGTTCATTGAGGATCAACTCCTTAAAGAAAATTTTGCTCCAGTGAGGAGATTTTAGATTGAGTGAGGCGTTTATAACCGCCTCGGTTCAAAGGGCAGAATATGAACATTTCACCATAAAAAAGCTATGATTTTCTAATCGAACAAGAGATTTTTTTAATTTTCCGTGAACACAAGGCACAATACCTCCCACTGCATCAATAAAGAGCCACACTAATACCGTGAAGATACTACTGTTATCAGCCTACGATGCTGATAGTCATGCCTACTGGCGACAAGGACTTCTGGACAATTTAACGCATTACGATTGGACGGTTCTAACGCTGCCTGCCCGTTATTTTTCATGGCGCGTACGAGGCAACGCCTTGAGTTGGGCATTTGGTGAAACCGCAAAAACACTGCGTCAGCCTTATGATCTTATTATTGCCACCTCAATGACGGACTTGGCAACGTTAAAAGGCTTCGTGCCAGAAATAGCGAATATACCCACACTGCTGTATTTCCATGAGAATCAGTTTGCCTATCCGACATCAGAGCAAGCCTATGCCAGCGTAGAACCCAAAATCCTCAATCTCTACTCCGCATTGGCCGCCGATCAAATCGTGTTCAACACGGATTTTAACCGCCAAACCTTTTTAAACGGCGTCAGCGCACTATTAAAAAAGCTACCGGATCATATCCCTTCAGGCATACCGCAAACCCTAGAAGAGAAAAGCCACGTACTTGCCGTACCGTTACCGCAGCATTGTTTCCAAGCACATCAAGCCGTTGCAGGCCCGTTACACATCGTATGGAACCATCGCTGGGAATATGACAAAGGCCCCGATCAACTACTCGCGGCCATTGAGGCGCTCTCACAATCAGGCACTTTGGTAAAGTTCCATATCGTAGGGCAACAATTCAGACAACAACCCAGCGCCTTTGCAACAATCTATGAAAAGTACCCACACATGCTGGGTGAGTGGGGATACATCCCAAGCTCACAAGCCTACCGAAAACTGCTAAGGCAAGCGGATGTCGTGTTATCAACAGCACATCACGATTTTCAGGGCATTGCCGTACTCGAAGGTGTTGCCGCCGGAGCCATACCCGTTGTTCCAGATAGACTGGCCTACCAAGAACTGTTCGATCAGCGTTTTCGCTACCCTTCAGGGGAGCAGGAGACCGCGCTTTTGGTAAGCCAACTGACACAGCTCGCCGCACTTAAGCAGGAAAACGCTCTACCTGCTGCGCCAGATATTAACTCACTGAGTTGGCAACATATGACATCAAAATACCAGGCACTAATCGAAGCCGTTTACCTAAAGCATAAAAAATAACTGCTTGCCTTTTCGATCCATTCGATTAACCATTAGTTAATTCTAATATAAAAACAAAAGAAGGATCGTCACCATGGTTTTTGCTCGTTCACTGGGCGCAGCACTGCTGCTCTCTTATGCCACTATGACTTGTGCCGACATTATCCCCGACCGTTATCCAGAGTCGTTACTCTATGACAAACCCATTCAGGTGGCGGATAACGTGTGGTCAGCAATAGGACAAACCCAGTACTACTCCTACGAAAACGCCGGACATAACAACAATCTATCTTTTGTCATCGGCGATGAAGCCGTCCTTGTCGTCAATGGCAGCTCATCTTACCTGCTCGCAAAAGCACTCCATGATGAGATCAAAAAGCTCACAGACAAACCTGTCCGTTATGTCGTGGATGAGAACGGCCAATCCCATGCTGTGTTAGGTAATAACTATTGGAAAGAGCAAGGCGCTACCCTTATCGCTCATAGCGAAGCCGCAGAAGAGATTGAAAGCCACGGTGCCACCGGGCTAAAAAACTTACAAGGTATCCTAAAAGAGCGCGCTGACGGCAGTGCACTCGTCCCCATCGATCAAACCTTCGATGATAAAATGACACTCGACCTAGGTGGCCTTACCGCAGAATTGATCCACTTTGGCCCAGCCCACTCACCTGGCGATATTTCGGTCTATATCCCCGAACGAAATGTCCTCATAGCCGGTGATATTGCATTCCACGTACGCCTATTGCCCATTTTCCCAGACACCAATACGGCTGAATGGCTCGATACATGGCATAACCATTTTAGCGATTTCGCTCAGGATAAAATCATTATCCCGGGACACGGTGGCCCTACAGACTTTGCGACTGTCGACCAATGGACCCGCGGCTATCTTGAGTATTTACGAGGTAAAGTAGCTGAACTTTTAGAAGAAGGCGGCACATTAGAGGATGCTTACTCAATCGATCAAAGCCTCTATGCCCACCTCGAAACGTTTGACGAACTCGCTGCCAAAAATGCAGGCCGCGTGTTTGAAGCGATGGAATTCGAATAATATCAATACAACTAGGTAGGGGCACAGGTTGTGCCCCTACTGGACGGGTTACTTCAATAGCGATCCTAAAATCCCGCGTAAGAGACTTTTACCCACACTGCGGCCTAAGCTGCTACCGACACTTCTAACAACGCTTTTCATTAAGGTCTCGGTAACAGACTGGCGATTACTACTGCGACTACTGGAGCGGCTGGCTTTGCGTTGCTCCTTCTCCTGCGCCTCATGCTCTGCGGCTTCTTCTGCGGCTTTAAGCCTAGCCGCTGTTCGCTCTAGCAGCACCTCATGGGCAGAATGGGGATCAACAGCATCAGCATACAAACGATGCATACGGCTACCATCAATCACCGTTTTGCGCTCTGCATCAGTTGCAGGCCCCATCCGTGAGCAGGGAGGACGAATCAATGTGCGCTCAACAACAGTTGGTACCCCACCTTTTTGCAAGACCGAGACGAGCGCCTCACCGACCCCCATATTCGTAATAGCATCAAACGTATCCAAATTAGGATTAGGTCGGAAAGTCTGAGCAGCCACCTTGACCGCTTTTTGATCCCGAGGCGTAAAAGCACGCAAAGCATGCTGCACACGATTACCCAACTGGCCCAGCACGTTATCCGGAAGGTCGCTCGGGCTTTGGGTAATAAAGTAAACCCCTACCCCTTTCGAGCGGATCAAACGCACGACTTGTTCTACTTTTTCGATAAGCGCTTTCGAGGCGTTGCTAAACAACAGGTGCGCCTCATCAAAGAAGAAAACCATTTCTGGTTTTTCAGGGTCACCCACTTCAGGTAGATTTTCAAAGAGTTCAGATAACAGCCAGAGCAAAAATGTTGAATAGACACGCGGGCTGAGAATCAACTTGTCTGAAGCGAGGATATTAATCACACCTCGACCATCACGATTAACTTGCATCAGGTCTTCTAACTGCAAGGCGGGCTCCCCAAAGAACAGATCCCCCCCTTCTCGCTCCAACATCAGTAAGCGGCGTAAAATGGCGTTAATTGATGCCTTTGAGACATTTAGGCTAGAACTGATCTCTTTACCCTGATCAGCAATAAATTCCAGTGACGTTCTCAGGTCATTAAGATCAACCAGCAGCAAGCCTTCATCGTCAGCAAATTCAAAAACCAGAGTCAGGATGCTTTCTTGGGTTTCATTCAGATCTAATAGCCGTGATAGCAACTGCGGCCCCATTTCAGAAATGGTAGAACGTACCGGCGTTCCCTGTTCGCCAAACACATCCCAAAAAGCAACGGGAAAGCCACGTTGCTCAAAGCCCTCAATACCAATCTTTTCGACGCGCTCATCCACTTTTGGGTGCGGATTGCCTGTTTGGCTTAAACCTGACAGATCGCCTTTAACATCCGCCATGAATACGGGTACGCCCATATCAGAGAAGCCCTCTGCCAGACACTGTAAAGTGACCGTTTTACCTGTTCCGGTCGCTCCTGCAATCAATCCGTGGCGATTGGCATAACGCGGATCCAAAAACACCTTACCCGTTTCACAACCACCAATCAGAATACCTGTTTCCATGATTCAGCCACCTTACCCGTTTAGTTAGTCAGTTTGCGATTCAATAACCTTATTAAAACACTTATATAGCAACAGATCTGTAGTTTATCGCAGCTGAATTTTAAACCCCTCTTATCACCTCTGCACTCAGCTTCCGTTCAGTTAATGTTTAAATGCCTAGCCGTAGAATACTGCACCGCTAACCAAGGAGGGCTACTGCGATGGCTACAATAAAAGGACGTTTAAAAGACTGGAATGAAGAACAAGGTATCGGCATCATCACCGTTGCTGATAGCAAAGACGATATTCTATTTGAGCTAAAAGACTTTATTGCCAACCATCAGCCACATCAGGGTGAACTGTTGATCTGCTCCCTCAAACCCACACTAGGTGGCCAATTACAGGCATTTCGCGTTCAACCTGCAGGGCTGGTAATCGGTGATTTTCGATTTAACCGCTTACAGACCAGTGACTGGTTGTTTGCCGGCCTTCCATTTATTTTTAGTCTGTTTACGGCAATTTTTTCCCTAGTACCGTTGCTAGCGTATTTAGCGTTTTCTGCAGCGTCCATGATGACGATCTATCAGGATCACAACAAAAAAACCGGTCGTTTTTCTGTATCTGACTGGCAACTGCTTATTGCAGAATTACTGGGTGGTTGGCCGGGTAGCCTAGTGGCTCAAGCGGCACTTAACCACCACTGCCCGACCCGGGCATATCAACGACTCACCACCCCGATACGCTATTTGCACATGATTATCTGGTTGATAGCAACCTCCAGTTGGTTGCTAATAGTCCATTAAGCCACGTCCAGCATCCCTTGTTCTTCGATAAAGCGAATGATCTCTGGCAACCCCTTACCCTCTTTCAAGTTAGTAAAGACATAAGGGGATGCTGGCCTCATCCGCTTTGTATCTTGATCCATGACGTTAAGATCTGCACCCACATAAGGTGCTAAATCAATTTTATTGATAATCAACAAATCCGAGCGTGTAATTCCTGGCCCCCCTTTACGCGGGATTTTTTCACCTTCGGCCACATCAATTACGTAGATGGTCAGATCCGCCAGTTCTGGGCTAAAAGTCGCGCTCAAATTATCACCGCCACTTTCGACAAATACTAAATCGAGCGTTTTATGACGACGCGCTAACTCTTCAACTGCCGCAAGATTCATTGACGCATCTTCACGAATAGCCGTATGTGGGCAACCACCGGTTTCCACTCCGATAATACGATCTGCGTCCAAAGCCTGTGCTTGGGTAAGAATTTTGGCATCCTCTTGGGTGTAAATATCGTTAGTGACCACCGCCAGATTGTAGTCATCACGCATAGCTTTACACAGAGCCTCTAACAGCGCTGTTTTGCCTGAACCCACCGGACCACCAACGCCGATGCGTAACGGGGATTTATAGCTATCACTCATATTCTATCCTCAAAACCTTTGCGATTAAGACCGAAACAACCGCGTATATTGTGTTTCATGTTGGCTACTGGCGATTGCCAGTGCAGGGGTACTACTGCCCACATCCTCATCTGCCACCATCAAGGCGGCATCAACCATCGCTGGGATCTGCTCCCCGAGGCGCAACATCAACTGTTGGCCAGCGGTTTGCCCAAGCGGTACAAGCTTCACCCCTGCCATCACCATATTCTCTAACCAGCCCCATAAATAGCCACCACAGGCCTCACGCAGTGGGATCTCAAAGTGCGAAGCGGCCAACGCAAAACCGGCCACTTGTGTCGAACGCACCGCCTCGTCATACGGGGGCGTCACTGGGACACCCAAATTGGGCAACAAAGTTGCCAATGCCTGCCCACGCTGCCTCTCCTCTTTTCGCAGCTCAGCAGTCTCTCGACTAGCGCTTAGCCACTGATTCCAGTAAAGAAAAGACTCGCTATCTTGTTGCTGTAGCGCTGAATAAAGGCGCCATAAAACGGGCAGCTCTAAAGTTGCTATGCTATGTGCCATCACCGAGGCCAACCACGTTTCTAAATCTTCAACCGTAGCCACCCAGCCCGCCTCAATTGCCCACTCCAACCCCTGCGAATAGGTAAAGCCACCAATCGGCAGCGAAGGGCTAATCAGCTGATACAAACGCACGCTAGCCAGCATAGTTATCTACTTTTTATTACGGATACGACGGATCACAGAGGGCATAAACGCAATGCCTGCCACCACAACAGCCGTCATCAGCAAATGATCAGGAGCCGTTAATTGATGCACCAATGTAGCCATCATGCTGCTGGTTGTTTCATTATCATGGGCTAGAACAGGCCCGCTCGATAAAGCACCAACCGATATAGCGGTTACTCTCTTCATTCTGTTACTCCAAATGTTTAATGTTCATGATGATGGTGGCTATGAGAATGCCCGTCAGCGCTACCGCCACCATAAGCCCCTGCCTCGGGTTCAAACGGTGCTAACTCGCTGGTAACGTCTCCACCTAAACCACGTACCATATCGTCTAGCACGTGATCATGTTGATAACGAATGAAATCCGCTTCGATCTGTAACGGCACATGCCGATTACCTAAGTGATAAGCGATACGCATCAATAGATGACGGCTTTGGCTGGTCACCGTAGAAACCTGCTCTGGCGCAGCGCAAATCTGCACCACATAACCCGTATCGCTTTGAAGTTGATCGCCGTCCCTTAGCATAATGCCACGAGGTAAAAATAAACCGGCCTCCTGGCCATTATCCAGCACCACTTTAAGGCGGCTCTTGATGCGTTTATCCACCGGTAAACTCAAGGTTGCTTGATAGGACGTCACAACATCTCTGACTTGTGTTAACTGAATCATCATCACCTCAGAATAAGAAATAGCGTTGCGCCATCGGTAAGCACGTTGCCGGCTCACAGGTTAACAACTGCCCATCCGCCTTCACCTCATAGGTTTGTGAATCTACCGATATATCAGGCTGATAGTCGTTGTGAATCATGTCGGACTTTTTCACTGTACGACAACCTTTCACTTCGCCAATCAGGCTTTGTAAACCCAACCTCTCAGGCACTCCATTAACGATGGCTGCTTGGGATAAGAACAACATCGATGTGTTGTGACACGCCGCTCCCATCGACCCAAACATAGGCCGATAGTGCACTGGCTGAGGCGTAGGAATAGAAGCATTAGGATCGCCCATTGGCGCTGCTGCAATCATGCCCCCTTTTAGGATAGCGCTGGGCTTAACACCAAAAAAGGCGGGTTTCCACAACACCAGATCGGCAAGTTTCCCCACTTCGATTGACCCCACTTCATGGGCGATACCATGAGCCAACGCGGGGTTAATCGTGTACTTCGCGATATAACGTTTAATACGGAAATTATCATGTTCGGCGCTATCTTCAGGTAACGGGCCGCGCTGCTGCTTCATTTTATCGGCTGTTTGCCAAGTGCGAATCACCACCTCACCCACTCGCCCCATCGCTTGCGAATCAGAAGCGATCATCGAAAACGCTCCCAAGTCATGCAGGATATCCTCAGCAGCGATGGTTTCCCGTCGGATTCTGGACTCTGCAAAAGCCACATCCTCCGCGATAGAGGGATCAAGGTGGTGGCATACCATCAACATATCCAAATGCTCATCCACGGTATTGACGGTATAAGGCCGTGTTGGATTGGTCGAGGAGGGCAACACATTACTGTACCCTGCCGCTTTAATAATATCGGGGGCATGGCCACCACCGGCACCCTCTGTATGGTAGGTGTGGATCACACGGTCTCCTATCGCGGCCAAGGTATCCTCAACAAAGCCGGACTCGTTCAAGGTATCGGTATGGATAGCCACCTGAACATCCATCTCCTCCGCTACGCTTAGGCAACAATCAATCGAAGCGGGGGTTGTGCCCCAATCTTCGTGCAGTTTAAGCCCCATTACTCCAGCGGCGACCTGCTCTCTCAATGCGTCGGGCTGGCTAGCGTTCCCCTTACCCAGAAAGCCAATATTCATAGGCAAGTTATCCACCGCTTGCAACATGCGATGGATATTCCAAGGCCCGGGTGTACAGGTAGTCGCGTTTGTACCGGTAGCCGGCCCTGTGCCACCACCAATCATGGTAGTCACCCCTGACATCAACGCATCATCAATCTGCTGTGGGCAAATAAAGTGGATATGTGCATCAATGCCACCTGCGGTTACGATAGAGCCCTCACCCGCCAGTACTTCAGTACCTGGGCCAATCACAATATCGACACACGGCTGCACATCCGGATTGCCAGCTTTACCAATCGCTGCTATGCGACCTGCCTTGATGCCAATATCAGCTTTGATGATGCCCCAGTGATCAATAATCAACGCATTGGTAATCACCAAATCTGCCGTTTCGGCACTGGGCCGCTGGCTTTGGCCTTGCCCATCACGGATCACCTTGCCGCCGCCAAACTTCACCTCATCGCCGTAAACCGTTAGATCCTTTTCAACCTTTAAAAACAAAGAGGTATCTGCCAGCCGTACGCGGTCACCCGTTGTTGGGCCAAACATCTCTGCATAAGCGCGTCGTGAAATCGTTGCCATATTAGTCTCCTAGCGCCCCCATGATCTTCCCCTGAAAACCAAACACCATCCGATCACCGGCATACGCTACCAGCTCCACCGTGCGACTCTGGCCCGGCTCAAACCGCACCGCTGTACCCGCCGGAATATTCAGCCGAAACCCCAAAGCCTTTTCACGATCAAAAACCAACGCATTATTCGCCTCATAAAAGTGATAGTGAGATCCCACCTGAATAGGCCGATCACCGGTATTAGCAACCGACAACGAACACGTTACACGCCCCTGATTGATCTCGATATCGCCCTGCTGTGTAATCATTTCACCGGGAATCATTACAGTCTCCTACACAATAGGGTCATGAACGGTGACCAGTTTAGTGCCATCCGGAAAGGTCGCCTCAACTTGCACATCATGGATCATCTCCGCTACACCGGGCATCACATCATCCGTACTCAACAAAGTACGGCCATAATCCATCAACTCTGAGACCGTTTTGCCATCACGCGCCCCTTCCAGAATCGCCGCACTAATCAACGCAACCGACTCGGGGTAGTTCAACTTTAAACCACGCGCCATCCGCCGCTCAGCCAACAACGCCGCAGTAAACAGCAACAACTTATCTTTTTCACGCGGTGTGAGCTCCATCGCAACCAACGCCTCCCCATCAACCGTTTAAGATAAGGAGTAAAAGCAAGTTACATACCAGAACATAAATAGGGGATTAAACAGCACTATTGCGGTGCTCAAAGAGACTTTATAAAAAGCATTGCACCGATAAAGGACATATAAACGCACTAAGATGAGGCGAGATATAATGTCATCGACTTATAGGATTGAAATTATCCTAACGAACTTTCTATCTAAGCTGCCTGTGCAGCAGTGAACAGTGTTCTCAGCATTGATTACTCCGATGCGCATTTCTAAGCTGCCTGTGCGGCAGTGAACTGATGGGGGACGGGCTCCACCTTGAGCCAGATTTTCTAAGCTGCCTGTGCGGCAGTGAACCGTTAGGATGGCAAATTGAACTCACTGAATACTTTCTAAGCTGCCTGTGCGGCAGTGAACAATATTTTTCTCTGTGCTCTTCGGATTGCTCATTTCTAAGCTGCCTGTGCGGCAGTGAACACTATTCGACGGCTCACCCCGCTCTCTACTTGTTTCTAAGCTGCCTGTGCGGCAGTGAACTCTTTACTTACTGTTTAGCCGTTCGCCTCCTTTTTCTAAGCTGCCTGTGCGGCAGTGAACAGCTAAAAGCGTTCGGGATCGATCCGATGAATTTTCTAAGCTGCCTGTGCGGCAGTGAACGCTTGCTCATCTGAGTCAAAATCACCGCCAACTTTCTAAGCTGCCTGTGCGGCAGTGAACATTCTGTCAATTCAAACAGGTATAGCTAGGGCTTTCTAAGCTGCCTGTGCGGCAGTGAACAAGCGGCTTTGGTCTATCGGGGTCTGCTTGAATTTCTAAGCTGCCTGTGCGGCAGTGAACTGCCACTTGGTTAACAAGCTTTGCAGCTTGGCTTTCTAAGCTGCCTGTGCGGCAGTGAACAACGATCCCTGTTGGACTGAACTCGACAAACTTTTCTAAGCTGCCTGTGCGGCAGTGAACGCTGCTTGCATATTGGCCTCACTTTAATAACTTTTCTAAGCTGCCTGTGCGGCAGTGAACGGGGTGTTTTCTATCAGTTCCACAGCTCTTGCTTTCTAAGCTGCCTGTGCGGCAGTGAACATCATGTTCGGGAAGAACATCTGTAAAAAGAATTTCTAAGCTGCCTGTGCGGCAGTGAACCCTGTGTCACCCGTACCGGAATCGCCTGTGCCTTTCTAAGCTGCCTGTGCGGCAGTGAACATAAATAGCCTCAGTGACCAGCTCTTTCATAGTTTTCTAAGCTGCCTGTGCGGCAGTGAACTTACACTCTGGGCAGCTCCATTTCGGCTTTGTTTTCTAAGCTGCCTGTGCGGCAGTGAACGCGTTGTTCGTGCTGTTGATGTGTTCCCCAGTGGTTTCTAAGCTGCCTGTGCGGCAGTGAACATGTGTTTCTTCATCTCACCACCCCAGCCGATTTTCTAAGCTGCCTGTGCGGCAGTGAACTGCACAACGTTGCTACATATCGGCTTTGCATTTTTCTAAGCTGCCTGTGCGGCAGTGAACGTAATGTCCGTTATCCCATTCATGGGTATTCCTTTCTAAGCTGCCTGTGCGGCAGTGAACCTTCATATCACGACTAATAGGGCAGTAGGCAATTTCTAAGCTGCCTGTGCGGCAGTGAACTAATCGCAGACACTCAAAGCGAAAGGCAGCGATTTCTAAGCTGCCTGTGCGGCAGTGAACTTGCCTCCATTCATAATGAAGTGGCTAGCAAATTTCTAAGCTGCCTGTGCGGCAGTGAACTCCTTGGGTGTTTAGCTTAGTAGCGTTGGAAGTTTCTAAGCTGCCTGTGCGGCAGTGAACAACCCATCCATTCCGATAGCTGCTTGCATATTTTTCTAAGCTGCCTGTGCGGCAGTGAACCGCAGGTCAAAGAAAGCCTTCTGTGGTTTACGTTTCTAAGCTGCCTGTGCGGCAGTGAACAATTGATTCTGCAATCTCTTTTGTTACTTCTGTTTCTAAGCTGCCTGTGCGGCAGTGAACCGTCCGACTCGGCGAACCATAGATTAGAGAACTTTCTAAGCTGCCTGTGCGGCAGTGAACAAGTGGGGCAGGTGTGGAAATTTGGGATGACTTTTCTAAGCTGCCTGTGCGGCAGTGAACTAAAGAAGCCTGACAGAGTGAGGGCTTATATCTTTCTAAGCTGCCTGTGCGGCAGTGAACCATCTGCACGGGTATTTATTCACGATCGTATCTTTCTAAGCTGCCTGTGCGGCAGTGAACTGATCGTGACTTTCTCGTCATCATCTTCAGCTTTTCTAAGCTGCCTGTGCGGCAGTGAACCAGAAGAGAAACCAACATGCCGGGCATGATGCTTTCTAAGCTGCCTGTGCGGCAGTGAACAAAGATGGTTATCAGGTTGCCTAGAGCCAACTTTTCTAAGCTGCCTGTGCGGCAGTGAACTTCTCTTATTCACCCTCGCTCTTGTCACTGGTTTTCTAAGCTGCCTGTGCGGCAGTGAACCACTGTTACAGCTCTAGACGATGCGCCTAGCTTTTCTAAGCTGCCTGTGCGGCAGTGAACAAAACCCATGCGAGCGCCCACAAAGCCGAAATTTTCTAAGCTGCCTGTGCGGCAGTGAACCGGTGTACATACAGCTTGGTGTTTCAGGGGTTTTTCTAAGCTGCCTGTGCGGCAGTGAACACATTCACAGCTGTAGCGAATGGGTAGCCAGCTTTCTAAGCTGCCTGTGCGGCAGTGAACGTGATGAGTTTGCTGGGTACGCGCATGAGTACTTTCTAAGCTGCCTGTGCGGCAGTGAACTAGACACGCGCACACTAAGTGCGCTTTGCATTTTTCTAAGCTGCCTGTGCGGCAGTGAACATGGGGGTATATCCTTCCGGCGCCGTGGTAGTTTTCTAAGCTGCCTGTGCGGCAGTGAACTCGTTGCTGTTATCCCAGCTGTAGTGACTACTTTTCTAAGCTGCCTGTGCGGCAGTGAACGACGATTAGACGCTTAGTGACTATTCAACTGCTTTCTAAGCTGCCTGTGCGGCAGTGAACTCTTTGCTAATCTGCGAATCCACCGCGAGACGTTTCTAAGCTGCCTGTGCGGCAGTGAACTTGTTTCATGGCGGCAATCAGTACGTCTCTATTTTCTAAGCTGCCTGTGCGGCAGTGAACCAGAGGAGCACGCATCAGCACCAGACTCCTCATTTCTAAGCTGCCTGTGCGGCAGTGAACTCATATAAGGGCGGACGACGACGACCTGTGGATTTCTAAGCTGCCTGTGCGGCAGTGAACTCTTTATCTGCTGGCTGTCATAGGTGCTCTATTTTCTAAGCTGCCTGTGCGGCAGTGAACACGCCATTCTTGTAGGATACGCTCACACTGGATTTCTAAGCTGCCTGTGCGGCAGTGAACAACATAAGCGGATCCATCCCGCGGAGAACAACTTTTCTAAGCTGCCTGTGCGGCAGTGAACACCCGGCGGCTTATTCTTCCCGCTCATCCAGCTTTCTAAGCTGCCTGTGCGGCAGTGAACTGATTTGAGAATCAAAATGAGGACGATCAGCCTTTCTAAGCTGCCTGTGCGGCAGTGAACACATTAACGTTTGATGAAGAAAGCCGCAGCAATTTCTAAGCTGCCTGTGCGGCAGTGAACGGCATGGGACGTTAAAGGAGAAAACCCAAAAGTTTCTAAGCTGCCTGTGCGGCAGTGAACAATAGATTAGCAATATAAAAATAAGTTACAACAGGCAGTTAGGATAAAAAATGTATTTTTACCTTGTCACAAACAGTTCATTGTAACCCCATGTATTAAAAGCATATTTTTAAAGAGCATAAAAAAAGGGTAAAACTTACCCTTTTTCAGCGTTGCCATTAAAAGTGCGGTACCGTCGCGGCTACTTGCTGGCCATTGATTTTGGGACTCAAACCGTAGCAGTCGAACTGCCCAACGTGCTCTTCGCTTTGAGGCTGCATTTCAATAAACAGTGGAAACTTGCTACTTTTATCTGGCGAGCGCTGCTTAGTTTGCTGGCTGTGTAAGTAGATAAATGGCAAACGACATAGAGTTTCTGGTTTGCTTTTTTCAAGCTCAATTAAGCATTTATCTAGTGATTTGCCGGATTTCTCAGCCCACAATGCCGCTTTTTTCTGCATATCGCGTTCGACCCGCTCTGGCGATTTCACTTGTTTACGGACAAAGCTTACGTAAGACACATCGCTAGGTACGGCTTTTATCCCTTTGATATGTACGTAGTCTTCCAACCTAGTTAGCCACTTCTGGATATCTAACCGTTCTAGTGTAACTTGCTCGTTAGCAAACAGCCGCAATCTATTGCCGAGTGGAAACTTCGCTTGACGATAATCCGGGAATCCAACAGCAACAGCTGACCGATTAACGTCTACTTTGTGTTCAACAAGTGCAATATGCACTTGCTGAAACACGTTTTGCCATATAAAACCGAGCGATATATCGGCGTCTGGCAATAATGTAATCTCTTGGTAGTAGTTCATGACCGCCACCTATTTATCACTTTCGCCAAACACTCCGCCGCGCACTAATACGGCAACCACATAATGCTCATCCTCTTCACGAGGTAACGCTTCACCCCGTGCCCATTTATCAAAGAATGTGTAGAAATCTTGCTTTTCTTTTGGGGTACGGAACGCTTTGCCTAAGTTGGTTACTGCACCATAGGGTTCTACGGCAATGGCGCCTGCACTGTGTTCAGCTGAGTCGTATTCTGGGTACCAAGTGTCAATGGAGCGCAACGCATTACCCACCTTTTGCGAGTGCATTGCGGCGTGCTCCTTAACGGCATAAAGAATCTTACTTTTTTTGCTTTTACTGTTGCCCTTATCCAGTACTAACTCTTCACTAGGGTACACCTCTTGCGCTTTACCCACTTTGGCATAGCAGTCAACTTGCAACATCAGGTGTTCTGATTCACTTGCCAGTGCTCGAGCAATACGGTCTGCTAGACTATTGACCTGTTCATCATTGTGGTCGAAATGCCGCGTGCTAAATTGTTTCGCATTAAACGTCCATGTTTGTTCTGCGTCTTTATTGAGCGCCTTTACCTGCACTTCTATCTGTTCTGCACCTACCCGGTTACGCCATAAAAAGCGAGCATTGGCCAAGTTGGTCGCGTAACGTTTTGCCAGCTCAAAACAGCCGTGTTTGGTTATGTATTGATTCACTGCCGCACTGTAACTTTGCTTAAACAAAGCGTTATTACATGCTGATGGCTGGGCTAACCCACCCAATACTTTGAGCGTAAAGTGCAATTTTAGCGTGTCTTGGTCTTGCCCTAAGGCACATGCATCTACACGTTGTAAGTTTGGTTTCTCAACCTCGGCATTCAGTTTTACTGGGTCGTTTTGGATTGCCGCTTTCAAGCGGTTTGATATCGTACCCCGCACTGACTTTTCCTGAAGTATCAGTGGAATCGCATGTGTTTTTTCATCCCAGTTTGTGCCATATAAATAGCCATCTGAAGGGACAAGTTTTTTTTCAAATGCCAAAACTGAAGCGGTATCGTTATTTTTAGCCATGATTTTCTTCCTTATTCATGTGCGTTAATTGCATTAACTTGCTGACAAAGATAGAGGTCGTTTTCTAAATCGGTGTGGTACGCCCACAACATGTCGTCGAGGTGTTTAATTTTGTGCGCCATGACAAACTCACCCAGCGTCACCACGCTTTCGGCAAAACGGTGTGGTACGGATGGATCGCGCTGGTTTTTAGCCTCGCCCAAAGGTGAGATACCCTGAAACCCCGTTGCAATGGGCACTATCCAGCCACTCGTTTTACGCTGGCTGTGCCAAACCACACGGCCATCGTCACGTTGCTCGCAACTGTGGTTAACGGTGAGGTAACTAAGCAGCGCATCTAGCGCATCTGTGCCCTCTTGCATGGCCTCGAGCATCAACTCGCGGCGCTCTATTAACACATAACCTGGCATTAACTGACGCAACACGCGTTGGGTGTCGTTATCATCAAGCACTGATTCGATTACGGGCTTACCTAAACTGAGCACATCGCCCCCAGCCACTTTCATGGTGGCAATCATTGCGTGTAGCTGTTCGACGAGTGCTGAGCTTGGCAGCTGCGCATCATCCCATTCACACTCAATAACCAACGAAACCTCTAAGTGGCAACGTGCTTCTTCAATAAATGCCGAACGTGTACCGTCTTTATCCAGTGGGTTGCCAGTACCTATAATGGAGTGCACAAAATCGCCGTCACCTTTGTGGGTTTGTACATCACAGTGATGGCTCACAACCGCTACACTGTGTAGCATCGCTTCGGGCAGTATGCTTTGGTTAAGTTTGCGCTCTAAGGCATGAGTAAAACCAAGCCATGCAGTCATGGCGGGGAAGCCAATAGTAAAAGGGCTCGATAGCGCATTAGCGTTATGTATTTTGATGTGCGGTAAAATAATAAGCCTCATCGCAAATACTCCTTGTTATTGCTAATAACGCTTTCGATGGCGAACAACTCCTGATCTGCCAACTGCACGGGTTGGGTAATGAATTTGCTATTTAGATAATGGCTCACCAAACTGCGGCTAATATGCCGAACCATTTTGTCGAGCCACTCACTTTCTTGTGCACGCTGCGTTTCGTACGTTGGGTAAAGCCAGACTCTCTGTTCTAGTGGCAATTCACTGGACACTTCGCCCGCATAGTCGCTTAGAAATAACCGCACCTGCCACATTTTTTCGATCACCAGATCAACATATTGCTGTATGCGGTAGTCACGCCCATCACGAATATTCATGTTGTTATGGTCTGTAGAAAAAATGCGATGTAAGGCTTCTAATGCATCTTTTGCTTGCCATGCTGTGAAGCTGTCTTTAAAAAAATCCGTACGCGGCAGCCTGACTTCACGAGGCTTTAGTTCAGGAGGAGTAGAGGCCAGTAAATGTGCTTTTCCTGCATTTCTATTATTCAGTACGCTGATATTTTGCGGCTTCGTCCCGCCAAAGCCGATGGTAGTTAAACCAAAAATTTCACGGTAACCCTTCGCATGTGGCTGATTCAGTTTGCGGCTTTCTCTTGCCTGTTTAACTTCATCGCCAAACCGCAGTGCATCAAGGCGCTGGCGTAATTCGAACAAGTGACCAGAATGAGTTAACAGAGACAACAAGTGGTATTCGCCATCTGCAACAGGGAAGTACACTTGTTTGATTTTAGAGCTTGAAACCGATGCCTGATCGGCATCGATCATTTTTAGAAAACCCTCACGTAGTACGTGATACTCGCTGTTAGGCATTTTAAGTAGCTGTTTAGCCAGCTCGCTCTCTTGCTCAATATGCGTTAACAACGAACGTCCGTCAGCCATCAATAAGCTCAAAAACTTATAAACATCTAACGCTGCTGCATTCCCTAATGCATCTATTTCGACATTGATATTGCCAGAGCGCAGCAACCCATCTGCGCGAGGTTTATTTTTAGCAATGATTGACGAAACATAACCATTTTTATTTTTACGTGCGCTCGGGTGACTAAATGTACAAGGGTGTGACGACAGGGATATTTGTCCCGCCCTTTTTGCTGCATCAGGCAGCCAGTTAGCCAATGAAAAGTTCTGCTCGCACTCTTGCTCTTTTTCGCGCACATCAGATTCGTGCATCCCTGAGCTGATGTTTTTCTTTCGCCAAGCTTCTTTGCGCTCTTCAAAAAAACTAGCGATTGCTGGGTCTAACATGCTTACCCCCTCCATTATTTCACTTTCACCAGCCCAAGCTGGTCGTTGTAGCTGTATTCCTGCACCCCTTCACGGTGGATCAAACTAAGCTCTCCAAATTTTATGGACGTGATGTATTCTTGCTCAGTGTCAGAGCTGTAGGCTTTAAGCAGTTGACTGTAATCCCGCTGTAGCCACAGCTTGTCCTGCTGATCTGCGGTAAGCGACTCATGCCGTATATTCAAGGTTTGCTCGATCGGGCAAAAACCACCGTTATCATCCCTTACACAAAATGCGATACCACGCGCCTGTTTTACTAAGTAGAGCGGTACACTAGGCTCACTTTGACGAAACCGTTTAAAATATTGCGGCAAGGCCGTTAGCCACCAGTACCCATGAAGATGGCCATGTAAATTGTCATACCAGCCGCTTTCGGTGTTGCGCGTGCGCCTATTACGGCTATATCTATCTTGGCGTCCTGTACTTTCAGCAGGTTTATTGATTTGCGCTATGCCTAAGGTTTTAGCGGTAGCGAAGTGCTCTAGGTCAGCTAGTTTTGTATGAGGTTCTAACGGTGCTCTCTTTTGAATACGAGCACTGGCATCAACGGCCTGCATGAGCGACTTTTCATCAACCAGCGCTTTTAAATCGTGGCTTTGCAACGTGGTCGAGCGGTCGGTTTCGTAACCGGGGTGGTTGAAAACACGCTCAGCCTCACCGTTAAAGCCTTTGTAGTTGTATTGCATTAACCCTATGTTGGGTGTGCTGACGTTACCGTCTCGGTGGCGTCTGACCCGCCCCGCCATTTGAATAATAGAACGGTAAGATGACGGCTCTATCACCGCCCAATCAAAATCGTGGTCTCGTCCCACTTCTTCGACTGGCGTTGCAACCAAAATAAATATCAACTTTTTGGTTTTGCATGCCGATAAATGGCTACGAATAATCGGGTTCGATAATGCTGCTGGTGCTTCCCCTTGCTTTTCTTTGCGCTTAAGTACTTGGTCGAGGTGCTTTTCTTGCTCATGGCGCAGCAATAAAACTTGCTGGCTGTGGTAAGCCATGCAACGCACTTCGGTATCTTCTGGCCATTCACAGCCCAATAAGTGCCGTGTTAACTGCACACAAGGCCCAATGTTAGCAACACGCACCACACCAAAAGACACCTGAATGTGGCTTTGTGAATCCTGCATAGCATGCTGTTGGTGCTTCTTTACAATGGCATGCTTGATGTACTCGAAGTATTGCTGCTCGATGGGTAAGTCAGGGTGTTTCAGGCACGAAATAATCTCTGCTTTACGTTTAGCCGGTTGCTGCTTTAGCTTTTCGATACGGTTGTGGATAAAGCCCTCCTGACATGCGCTATACGCCGTTAAGTCATCGTCACCACTCCCGATTAACTGGGTATGCGTTGTAAACTCATCAACGAATACGCTATTTATCGCAGATGCCCTATCACGACTCGCTGCAAAAACTCTCCACCCCTGCCGATAGGCGTTGAACAAGCCCAGCGCTAAATCGGGGGGAATAGTGGCAGAAGAGATCATAACTTTGCGCCCCAACATACCCGCAAGATGTACCAACCGCCCAATCGCAATTAAGTCATCTCCGGTGAAATCGTCAATCTCATCTATCACTAAGTCTGATGACATTAAACGCAAGCACGGCAAAATATAACGCCCGCCCCGCTTGGTTTCGGTGGCTGCCATGATGTGGTCGATAGTGCAGACTAAGACTGGGGCATAGAGCAGTTTTCGGTCTTTCTCTTTGGTTAAAACCGTTGTGAGCTCTTCTTCTGGTAACGCACCCTGCCAGTGCAGCTCGTCCACGTCATCTTGTAAGCTTTCCAGTGATTCAGAACCTAGGTCAGCGGTTTCTGGATCGATGTCATCTTTATCGATTTCCCGACCTGATTTATGGAGTTCATAAATAGATTTAGAGCCGATTAATACCGCTAAATCACTGTTGTTCAGCTTTAGGCGCTGTTTATACTCATCGCCTGTTTGCAGTGTTAATGTGCGCAAGCCAAGCGCCAACACAAAGCGCAGACTCTCGCCATCTTCAGACAAAGCTTTCATGATCTTGGCATTAGCGATGGTTTTACCGCAACCGGTACTCGCCATATTTACTACAAAGTAACCTTGGCTTTTATCTTCGGTATGCTCACGCCACTCGACTATTCTACGTACCCCCTTATCTTGCCAACGAAAGGTTTTTGGCGTTGTGGCTTTAGGTGCTAATTCAGCAATATCGGTCGATTTAAGAGGCTCAGATTCAAAAAACGGCAGCAATTTAACGGTATTAACCGTAACTTTAGCTACATTGACTAGGTGTTCATCCAACTTTTGCTTCAGCGCTTTCGTTTTAGGGTCTGTATTGGCGTACAACTTACTTGATATTTGCCACTGGGGGTCATTGGCTTGCGAAGAGTAATAATGATCACCCAGCATCAAGCACAGCCGTGCATGGTGCAAAATGACTCGCCAACTGCCGTCACTGACAGCGAGCTCCAATAAGGGAAGATAATGCAGTAAGTCTTTGGCTCGATTTTGCAGTTCTGTTAGCCAGACATTTGAATTGGAGAGCAGTCCTAACGGAAATGCAAAGCATTTGGGCAAAAGTGTATCGTAATCTTCAGAACGGTTTTCATAACCCCACGCTTGAGTAATTCGAGCCAGCAAACTTGCCAAATCAGCATTATCCTTGTCTCGCTGTTCACGACATGACTTTTCGTCTTTCGGCAATGGTAGTCTGTGATGTGACACTATTAACCAAGCAATTAGCGCAGCTCCGCTGGGTAAGTCAGAAAACGGTTTCTCTCTTTCTAGAGTATTTGAAGAAAAGCTGGACTCATCAAGACCTTCACTTATAAGTGAGTTCAACCACGCTTGATCATCATTTCCTCTAATTTGGCGTGCAACAAAATGGTGAAACAACAAACATGAGATCCACTCATGACGTAACGGGTCACCTTTGTGCTTGGTTTTGATATCTGGGTTTAATTTTTCTTGAAAGAGCAACGAGGCCTTACCCCAGTCATGTAATAACGCGGCCATCGCAGCAAGTGCTTTAATAAGTGGTAGGTACTTCCAATCACTTTCATATTCGCTATTCAGCAAATCCTTTTCCGTGCTGTTCACCGGCACCACGCCCTCTACATTAAACTTCTTCTTATTACCCACGACCCATAA
>NPIF01000324.1_pt2 | contig 50504 bp, 46 predicted proteins | sample 8637461 | NCBI WGS metagenome assembly NPIF01 (sample SAMN07420641, study PRJNA396082) | bioreactor metagenome | isolation source: sample BR12 brine-fed electro-methanogenic bioreactor BR | place: Japan: Kochi | collected 2016-12-09
TCAATGCATACATGCAGCAGACCCGGGAGCAGTATTCGTGGAAATTCACATCCCGGCTGCCCACACAGTGCACAATGGCCACGGATTTGGGAGGCGTTGTAAAGGTCCGGTCAGGGTTCCGCATCAGGATCTGCCCGCCCGTGGGGCCCGTGGCATTGCTCAGGCGCTCGAACTCCAGGGCCGTGAACACATTGGGGTACCGGCCGTAACCGAACCGGGTCATGGCGGACGGGTCCAGGGTGTCATACCCCGTGGCCAGGATGATGCTGCCCACCTGGATCTGATAGTGTTTTTCTTTCATGTCATGGTCGATGGCATCCCGTTCGCAGGCCGCCACACAGGCCCTGCATTCACAGCAGATCCCGCAGTTGAGACACCGGCCCGCCTCTGCCAGGGCCTGGTCCGGGGTGAGGCAGGATTCCACCTCCTCAAACCCGGATATCCGCTGATCCGGGTCCAGCCACACGGGCTCGGCCCGGGATACGGCCCCCGGCGGTTCCCGTGTCACCGCGCTGGAAGTCCTGTTTTCCGGCCGGGTTTTGGATCGATTTTCAGGTCTGTGTTCGGACATGGTTTCAGACCTGTGCTCTGAAAAGGATTCTGCCGCACCCGCCGTGTGCCGATCCACCCCCCCGGGAGCTGCCGGGCCGGTGGCGGACGTATCCGCCATGCCCGTATCCGCTCCCTGCGCAAACCGGGCCGGGTCCTGGATAAATTCATGAATACAGTCAGCCGCAGTCCGGCCTTGGCCGATGGCCTGGACCACGGTGGCCGGCCCCAGGACCAGGTCCCCGCCGGCAAACACCCCGGGTTCCCCGGTCTGAAAGGTGATACCATCGACCTTGACCCGGTTTCTGCCCGTGATCTCGATCCCGGGCAGGCCATCCATTCCCAGATCGTCCGGGTACTGGCCGATGGCCGGAATCAGGGTGTCACAGGGCAGGACAAATTCCGATCCCGCCACAGGCACGGGCCGCCGACGTCCGGAATCATCCGGCGGTCCCAGTTCATTTTTCAGGCACACCACCCGGATGAGTTTTTCCTGATCCCCTTCCAGACGGACCGGACCGGCCAGCTCCAGAATGGTGATGCCCTCCTGAAGGGCTCCTTCGATTTCATCGGCATAGGCCGGCATCTCTTCCCGGGTCCGGCGGTAGACCAGGGTGACCTCGCACCCGGGAATCCGCTTCGCGCACCTGGCCGCATCGATGGCCACATTACCGCCCCCCACCACCAGGACCCTGCCGTGACAGCCTGTCGCTTCCCCCAGATTGATCTGTCTTAAAAACCGGACCGCATCCATGACACCGGAAAAGGTGTCTTCCCCTTCCAGGCCCAGTTTCAGGGAGCGATGGGCCCCGGTGGACAGATAAAAGGCACAGAAGCCCTGTTCTTTCAAGCCTGCCAGGTCCACCTCTTTTCCCAGGCAGGTGTTGAGTTTCAGGGTGATGCCATGATCCAGGATATGCTGAATTTCCCGGTCCAGGATATCCCTGGGCAGCCGGTATGCGGGAATACCGAAGCGGAGCATGCCCCCGGCCTGGCCGGATGCCTCGAACACCGTGACCTGGTAGCCTTTCAGCCGCAGAAAATAAGCGGCGGTCAGCCCGGCCGGTCCGGCCCCGATCACCGCGATTTTCTCCTCCCGGTCCTCAATGTCCGGGATCTGCCGGGCATCCGTTGACGCCATGTCCGCCACATAGCGCTTGAGCAGCCGGATGGCCACAGGGGAATCCGTTTCCCCCCGGGTACAGGCGGTTTCGCAGGGATGCGGGCACACCCGGCCCAGGACCCCGGGAAACGGGGCTTTTCCCATGATCAGCGCCAGGGCCTGGTCGTGTTTTTGCTGTTTGGCCAGCTGCACATATCCCTGGACATTGATGCCGGCCGGACAGGTCCGGGTGCAGGGCGCGGTCTGGTCTTTCTCGATCTGAAACGTGATGGGAATGGCCTGGGGAAAACTCCTGCCGATGGCTTTGCGGTCGGACAGCCCCATGTCCCAGGCACTGGGAATGGACACCGGGCACACGGCGGCGCACTCCCCGCATCCCGTGCACAGGTCCGCGTTCACATACCGGGGTTTTTCCGTGATGCTCAGGGTGTAATTGCCGATAAACCCGGTCACTTCCGTCACCCGGCTGAAGGTGTGCAGCGCGATGTGGGAATTCTGGGCCACTTCCACCATCTTGGGGGTGCCGATGCAGGCCGCGCAGTCCAGGGTGGGAAATGTCTTGTCAAACTGGAGCATGTGGCCCCCGATGGTGCTGTCCTTTTCAATGAGGTGCACGGTAAGGCCGGCGTTGCCGATATCAATGGCCGCCTGCATCCCGGCAATCCCCCCGCCGATGACGGCCACATCCGGATGCACCCCGGACAGGCCCGCGGTCAGGGGCTGGTGACAGGTCACCCGGTTCACGGCCGCCGCCACCAGGCGCCGGGCCTTGCGGGTGGCCCGGCCCCGGTCCTTTGTCACCCAGGACACCTGTTCCCGGACCGATGCCATGTTGAAATAATACGGGTTGATCCCGGCCCGCCGGCAGGTTTCCATGAAGGTCCTGCCGTGAAGTCTCGGAGAACAGGACGCCACCACCACCCGGTTCAGCCCATATTCTTTGATATCGGTTTCGATCATGGCCTGGCCCGGTTCGGAACACATGAACTTATAGTCCCTGGAGACGACCACATGAGACAGGGACCCGGCCCAGTCGCTCACATCGGCCACATCCACTTTGCCGGCGATGTTCACGCCGCAGTGACAGATATACACCCCCACCCGTAACGGCATCATGTCAGGTATCATCGGCTGGTTTCCTTTGCTGTTCCGGTGTCATTCATTTTCACGTCTCCTGTGCCCTGCATCTCCCCTGTGCCCTGATCCGCCACAGGCAGCCGGATGGTGAAGCAGGCCCCCTGTCCTTTGGCACTCTCCACGGCAATGGTGCCCTTATGGTGCTCGATGATGCCGTACACGGTGGACAACCCCAGGCCCACGCCGTGGCCGTTCTGTTTGGTGGTGAAAAACGGCTCGAAAATGCGGGGCAGGTCTTCCGGGGCGATGCCCTTACCGGTATCTTTCACCTGAATACGCACCTGGTGGTCCGCCTCATCCATCCGTGCGGTCAGGGAAATGCGGCCGGCACGCCGGCCGGATGAAGAAGGATCCGCCCCGCCGCCGGAATCCGCCTGAGATCCTGCCTCGATGGCGTCAATGGCATTGAAGATCAGATTGATCAGACACTGCTGAAGTTGATTGAAATCACCGGACACTTTAGGGATGTTGGCATCACAGGCGACTTCCAGATCGATCTGGGCCAGCGCCAGCCGGTGCTGACACAGCATCCGGCTGTACTCTATGAGGTCGCGGATGTCCACCGGCCCGGACTGAAGGCTGGATTTTCTGGAAAACTGGAGCAGCCCGGAGACCAGATCGGCACAGCGCCGGGTTTCCTGGTAGACAATGGCCAGATAATCTTTGAACCGAACCCTTCGGGCGTCATCCCAGTCCGGTTTATCGGCCAGCCGGATCATCAGCTGGAGATAGTTCAGAATCCCGGACAACGGGTTGTTGATCTCGTGGACCATGCTGGCGGCCAGGCGGCCCAGGGACATCATTTTCTCCTGGTGCAGGATCTTTTCCTGATTCAGGACGGTCTGTTCCAGCAGCCGCGTGTAATCAGCCAGCTCCTTCTGGTTCCGGTACCGCTCCATGGCCCGCTTCAGGGCCAGGTGCAGGGTGGTGTCGTCCACGGGTTTGGTGATGAAATCGGACGCATCATGCTGGAGCGCGGTGATCGCTTTTTTGATGTCCGCAAACCCGGTGGTCACGATCACCTGGGTTTCGGGCCGGATGCGCCGGGCCTGTTTCAGGACTTCCAGGCCGCTCATGCCCGGCATTTTGATATCCGTAATGAGAATCTGAGGGCCGTGGGATGCCAGAAGCGCCAGGCCGGTTTCACCGTCCGGCGCGGAAAGCGTGCTGTAACCGGCATCTTCCAGGCTGATGACCATGACATCCCGCACATCGGGTTCATCGTCGATCACCAGGATCGTCCATGAGGCTTCGGTACGCAACGGCCTGTTCAATTCTGTTCCGGCACGGGCGGATTTTATGTCCGCCGGATGTTTGCGGGAATCCGACATCCAGACACCTCCCTTGGCTCAGGATATTGCATTCATAAAAAAGCAAACATTATGCCAGCAGATGCATGCCCTGAACAGACGTCCAGTGATCGTTCTGAACAGCGGATCTACAGTATCCGCTCGATACAGGCCGACGACTGTTGACGGGCACTGATTCAGAAACGACACCTCGGGTTGCACAAGTGCGACCATTGTTTTGCACAAATCCCATTCATTGCCCGGAAACCCGTGTCAGACTGAAAAGCAAACGGCTGATATCTCAGCCAAACCCTGGTTTATTCGTCAAACACATCTGAATGGCACAGGCTTTGCTTTGTGTGAATCGGTGTTGAGCGGATCAGAAGAAAGGACAAACAATTTAAGGAAAGACCATGATAGATGCGGTACTGGCGGTAACAGACAAACAAAGATTCACACAGCTCTCACAGGAAATGCGCCGATATCCGGTCGACATACACTGGACCGATACCGGAAAAGCCGTCCTGGATATCCTGTCACAGGCCATGGATCAAGGCAGGACCGTGGATCTGGTGATCACGGATGAAACCCTGACAGATATGTCCGGCCGGGACCTGGTGGAACAGGTGATCATGAAAAGTCCCGTAACCAACTGTGCTGCCGTCAGCACCCTGTCTTCCGACCGGTTCCACGAGGTGTACGAGGGCCTGGGCGTGCTCATGCAGCTGCCCCTGACCCCGGATGCCGAATCCGGGAAAGAACTGGTGCGGATTCTGAAAAAACTGAACATCCTGAAACCATGAGGACGCATCAATGATCATCAGCATAGCCAGCGGCAAGGGCGGTACCGGCAAGACCACCGTGGCCGCCAATCTGGCCGCCTCTTTGGATCAGCCGGTCACGGTGCTGGACTGCGATGTGGAAGAACCCAACCTGCATCTGTTTCTGCATCCACAGATCACATCCCGGGAAAAAGTGATCGCCCCGGTGCCGGAAATCGACCTGGAACGGTGCACGTTGTGCAGAAAATGCATGGAGATCTGCCGGTTCAATGCCATTGCCGTGGCCGGCAAGTCCGTGGTCACCTTTCCTGAACTGTGCCACTCCTGCGGCGGCTGCTTCGTGATCTGCCCGGAAAACGCCGTCACGGAAAAAGAACGGGTCCTGGGAACCGTGGAAACCGGCGCCGGACCGTTTCCGGACATGACTTTCGGCCAGGGACTGCTGGATATCGGCCAGGTCATGGTGCCGCCGGTGATCCGGAAAGTCAAATCATTCCGGGCACCTGATCAGGGAATCACACTGATCGACGCGCCCCCCGGGACCTCCTGCCCGGTCATCGCCGCCATGAAGGATACCGATTTTGTCATCCTGGTGACGGAACCCACCCCGTTCGGGCTCAACGACCTGAAACTGGCCGTGGAAACCGTCCACCTGATGAATATTCCCCACGGCCTGATCATCAACCGGGCCGGCATGGGGGATGACGCGGTCTATGCCTATGCCGAAGAACAGCACCTGCCGGTTCTCATGGAAATCCCGTTTGACAGGGCCATCGCCGAAGCCTATTCCAAAGGCGAACTCATCATCTCCCGGCAGCAGGCCTACAAAAAAAAATTTCAAACCCTTTATGAAACCATCTGCCGGCTGGCAGGTCGAAAAAAGTGTGCCCCATGAAAGAACTGGTGATATTGAGCGGAAAAGGCGGTACCGGCAAAACCAGTCTGACCGCCGCGTTTGCGGGCCTTGAGTCCTCTTTGATACTGTGTGACGCGGATGTGGATGCCGCCGACCTGCACCTGATCATGGCCCCGGAGGTTCAGGAAACCCATGATTTTGTGGGCGGCAACGAAGCGGTCATCGTCCCGGAAAAATGTTCCTCCTGCGGCACCTGTATGGACCTGTGCCGGTTCGATGCCATCGACGAGAATCAAGGGATCTATTCCGTGGATGCCCTCAACTGTGAGGGGTGTGGCGTCTGTGTGGACCTGTGCCCGGAATCGGCCATCGACTTTCCGCAGAAGACCTGCGGCCAGTGGTTTGTGTCCCGGACCCGGTTCGGCCCCATGGTCCATGCCCGCCTGGGCATTGCCGAGGAAAATTCCGGGCGCCTGGTCACCCTGGTGCGGGAACAGGCCCGAAAACGGGCCAGGGACGTCCACATCGATCTGATTCTTACCGACGGCCCCCCGGGCATCGGGTGTCCGGTGATTGCCAGCATCGGACAGTCCAGTGCGATTCTCGTGGTGGCGGAACCCACGGTGTCCGGCATCCATGACATGAAACGGGTGGCGGATCTGGCGGCACATTTCAAGATCCCGGTGATGGTGTGTATCAACAAGTTCGACCTGAACCCGGACCAGACCCGGGCCATCGAAACCATTGCCCGAAAAAGAAACATCCAGGTGGCGGGAAAAATTCCGTTTGACCCGGCGTTTACCAAAGCCATGATCCGGATTCAGACCCTTCTGGAGTATGACGGCACCAGCCCGGCCGCCGAAGCAGTCAAACGCATCTGGGAAAAAGTAATGGCACACCCTGCCATGAAACTGGAACGATTGATGTGAACCTCACAAAAAAACAGACAACCCATGAACGATTGGATATCAATCTGAAGGAGCGTACATGAAAAACGGAAGAATCGCGATCCCCTCCAACGGCGAGGGAGGACTCAAAGGCACCCGGTCGGGTCATTTCGGCCATTGTGATGTATTTACCTTTGTGGATGTGGAAGACGGCAAAATCACAGGCGTCTCCACACTGGCCAACCAGGAGCATGTCCAGGGCGGATGCATGGTGCCGGTGAACCTGCTGGCCGAACACCGGGTCAACGCCCTGATCGTGGGCGGCATCGGCATGCGGCCCCTGATGGGATTCCGACAGGTGGGCATTGACGTATACCATGATGACCAGCGGCCGGAAATCGAGCCGGTGGTCATGGACCTCATTGCCGGCAGACTGCCGGAAATCACCAACGACCAGGTCTGCGGCGGTGGCGGCGCACATTAAGGAGACGTCATGAAACTTGCCATTACAGCCACGGGCACGAATCTGTCCGCGGATGTGGACCCGAGGTTCGGCCGGGCATCCTATATCCTGGTGGTGGATGCCGACACCCTGGCGGTGGAGGTCATTGACAACGCCGCCAACAAGGATTCGTTCAAAGGGGCCGGTATCCAGGCGGCCGCCGCCGTGTCCGACAAAGGCGCGGAGGTGCTTCTGACTGGATTCTGCGGGCCCAACGCATTCAAAACCCTGGATGCCGCGGGCGTCAGGGTGGTCAACGATGTGAGCGGCACGGTTCAGTACGCGGTGGAACGGTTCAAGGCCGGGGAATACACCTTTTCATCCTCCCCCAATGCCGAGGGCCACTGGTAGCAAACCCCGGGTTCGGCGCTGTTGCTTCAGGCCGGCCCGGGACAGTCGTCAAATTCATCTGGAACCCCGGGATGGTGGCATCTTACCCTCCTATCTTACCCCTTAAAAAACAAGGTGTCACCATCCCGGGGCTCCAGACCTGTTTGACATTCACCCCTGGTTTGAATATAGTTGACCATTTTCGACGATCTTTCAGGAACCTGTTATGACACTTTTAGACATCTGCCCGATGGAAACATGGGAAGCACTGGAAACCGAGCTGTATGAAAAATTCAATCTTCAGGGGTCGGTGTTCAATCCCGAAGGGGTGCGCATCACCAGTGTTAAAAATTTTTCAAATCCCCTGTGCCCTGCCATCAAATCCCTTGAAAAAGGCCAGACGTTCATCTGTTCCGCGGCCCACATGAACATGACCGCCCTGGTGAAACAATCCCGCGCGCCTCTGGTGGAAGAATGCGACGCCGGCCTGACAAAACTGGTGGTTCCCATTTTTTATAAAGAGGAATTTGTCGGGGTTGCCGGCGGATGCGGGCTGTTGCGCCAGGGAGAATCCGTGGACAGCTTTGCCGTTTCAAAAATAGCGGACATGGACGAAGAACAGGTGAAACAGCTGGGATCCGACGTTCCCCCGATCTCCGAAGACACCCTTTCACAGGCCGTTGATTTCATCCGGGAACGGATTGAACAGATCCTGTTGTCCTGCAAGGAACGCCACTGATACACTCATGACGGATTCTGCCTTTGCCAGGCGGGTCAAACGGCGGGTCAGTGCCGGAACCCATGAATTTTTCGCCGTGTGCCCGCCCGGGCTCCGGCAGGTGTGCGCAAAGGAACTGACCGGTCTGGATGCCCGCATCCGTGACATTCAGGTCGTGCCCGGCGGGGTGATTTTTCACGCCAGGCTGATGGATGCCTGTCTGGCCAATCTGTGGCTTCGGTCTCCCTCCCGCATTCTCATGCGCCTGGCCCAGTTCAGGGCCACTCATTTTACGCTGCTGGAAAAAAAGCTGGCAGATATCGACTGGGACCTGTTCCTGCCCGCCGACACCGATCCGGCCGTTCAGGTGACCTGCCACAAATCCCGGCTCTACCATTCCGATGCCATTGCCGGCAGATGCAGCCCCATTGTCCGGACCGCCCTGGGCATCGGGCCGGTCAAAGACAGCCCGCCCGGTCCGGAACCTGTACCCCAGACCATCCTGATCCGGGCTGAAAACGACCGGTTCGACATCTCCCTGGATATGTCGGGCCTTCCATTGTTCAAAAGAGGCATCAAAACCCGGGTAGCGGCGGCGCCGTTGCGGGAAAACCTGGCCTTTGCCATCCTGACCGCCGCCGGGTTCACCGGAGAGGACGTGCTCATGGATCCCATGACCGGGTCCGGCACCTTTGCCATTGAAGGGGCCATGATTCAGGCACGCATACCCCCCGGATTTTACCGGGGATTCGCCTTTGAGACCTGGCCCGGGGTCAGCCCGGCGGCATTTGCCCATGCCCGGACACAGGCGGCCCGGCAGTTTTCAAAAATTCGGTCCATATTTGCCTTTGATATCGATCCAGGCGCCATGGCCATCTTTGCCGCCAACCTGTCCGGCCATGAGTTTCTGGCGCCTGTGCAGACCGCTCTTCTGGATTTTTTCGACCTGATGCCGGACCGGTTCACCCGGCGCAAAGGTGTGGTCGTGCTCAACCCGCCCTATGGAAGACGGCTGGGTAACCGTACGGACACAGCCTCTTTCTACCGGGAAATCATTCAAAAGCTGGCGGCGGATTTTCAAGGCTGGCGCGTGGGCCTCATTTTTCCGGGCAGACAGTTCCGCCATCTGAACACCCTCAATCTTGAGCCGTTTCCGTTTTTTCACGGGGGCCTGGATCTGACCGCCGGCATCGGGAGGATCTGACCGGACATGCCGGAAATTCCCTGTGGCATTTCCTGATCATGTGTGATTAACTGGGACCATGAAATCAGTGATTGTCATATGCCTGGCCCTGTCCATGGGGTGGATTCTTCCCTTGCCGTCCGCTGCCGGAAGTCCTGTGGACAACCGGATATGGACCCGGCTGCTCGAGGCCCATGTCACGGACGGCCGGGTGGATTATGACGGGTTCAAACGGGATGAAGCCGAACTGGGCCGGTACCTGGCCGTTTTAAGTGCCACAGACCCGGAAGCCCTGTCCCGGCAGCACCAGTTCGCTTTTTACATCAACGCCTACAACGCCTTTACCGTCAAACTGATCCTGACCCGGTACCCGGACATCAATTCCATCAAGGAGATCAGCAGTTTTTTTTCCAATGCCTGGAGCAGAAAATTCATTCCCCTCAACGGGTTCAAAGTGAGCCTGGACCATATCGAACATGATATTCTCAGGCCCCGGTTCAAGGACCCCAGGGTACATTTTGCCATCAACTGTGCGGCCCGGAGCTGCCCCCCTCTGTCAAACACGCCCTATGAAGGAGATACCCTGGAAACCCGGCTGGACGAACAGACCCGGCGGTTCATCAATGATCCGAAAAACACTTTTTTGGAAGACGGCACCCTGTTTGTCAGCCGGATTTTCAAATGGTTTGACGATGATTTTTCAGGCAATCCCCTGGGGTTTATCCGGCAGTATGCGGATGATGCCCTGAAACAGGCCCTGGATCAGGCTTCGGCCCGGGGCGATATCCGGCTTGAATACCTGCATTACGACTGGACCCTGAACCGTTAGAAGCCGGTCACCGATGCGCTGACACGAAGACCGGAACATTGTTTCCAAAGCTTGCCAATTCCGACGAAATCATGTATAAATTTGATCTATGGCACCGCATGACAAACCGTTTTCCTTTAAAACACGCATTTCCCTGAAACTGTTCTGCAGTTCAGTTCTGTCCATACTGATTTTTACCGTTCCCTTGTTCTTTCTGGTCAATCAGTCATTGAAAGATCTAGGGCATTTTGCTGACTCAGCCAACACCCGGCAGATCAGACAGATGGCCAATCAATTTTTGACCTCCATGGTCCGTGAAACAGCCCTGAAATACGACGAAATGTTTCTTCGCCATCAAACCTCCGTGACATTTCTGGGCATGAAAGCCGGCGAAATCTACCAGGCACCTGAGACAGAGCATGCATCCCCACCCGGGCTTTCCGAACTGCCGCCCCTGACCCTCAATCCGGTGAATTCCATGTTTTATACCCCCCAATCCGAACCCCTTATCACGGTATACTGGGGTGACAAGACCATATCCCCCACCATCCTGGCGGAGCTGCGGGCCCTGGCACAAATCGATCCATATCTGGCTACGGCCCAGAAAAATTCACCCCAGGCCATGGCGGCCCATATCATCACCCGGACCGGAATCGGAAAATACCATACGTCCGATCCCGATCTGCGGCAGGCATGTTTCAACCTGCCGGATCCTGCTGAATTCGACCTCCGGGACGGCGAACCCATGACCACCTTCACCCGGCAGTCCGGTTCTGATTTCTCGTTTCGATGGACACGGCTCTACAAGGATGATGTGGCAGCCGGCCTGATGATGACCGGAGTGGCCCCCATCCTGGATGGAAACGGCCGCCTCAGAGGAATCACCGGCATGGATATTCCTCTGAACAACCTGATTCAGGATCTGGACATCACCCATCCTGTTTTTTCAGATCCGGAAGAACACCACAGCGATTTTTTTGCATTTCTCATGGATTCAACCGGCCGCCTGATCTCTTTTCCCTTTTCCTGTCTCCCCCTGTTCGGACTGGATCTGGATATCGGCCATTTCAGATATTCCAGCGACATTTTATCCCTGAATCTGACGGATTCCCGTGTGCCTGCGGTGAAGCAGGCCATTCGACATATTCTGAATTCAACGTCATTCCAGGACACGCTGACCATGGAACACGGTTCCTATGTTCTGGCGTCCCACCGTCTGAATCAGACCGGCTGGCACATCGTCCTGGCAAGCAGCGAAAACTACTTGCTCAACTCCATCCGGCAGACACGCCGAGTGATGGATGAGAACCTGTCAGATGTTCTGAAGAGCTTTCTGATCTATGCGGGAGTCATTTTTCTGGTGTCCCTGGGCTGCAACTACCTGGGGGTCCGCCGGTTTATCCGGCCACTTCAGCATTTGACCCGTCTGACACGCCGGATATCCCGGGAAGATTACTCAGAAAAAGCACCGGAAGGCCGAAACGATGAAATCGGGGAACTGTCCCGGGCCTTCAATGAAATGACCCGGCGTCTGCAATTGTCACAGCAGAGGGAACAGGCCCATATCCAGGCGTTGTCCCGGCAGGCAAAGCAGCTCAAGGAACTCAATGAACACCTGGTCTATTCCGATGAAAGTGAACGCAAACTGATCGCCTCGGACCTGCATGACAGTGTGGCCCAGACACTGGCCATGGGAATTTCCAGGACAAAAAATCTCCTCGAATCTGATGAACCGCCCCGGCTGGACCAGGTTGCCGCGATTCAAACCGATCTGGAGCAGGCGGTACGGCAGATCCGGACACTGATTTACAAACTCTCCCCTCCGATTCTGGATGATTTTGATATCGATATCGCCATTGGGGCGCTGATCGAGGAGACCAATGAACGGGAAGGCACGGTATATCGATACATCAACCAAATCACCGAGCCGCTTTCAGTACCCCATGCGCTGAAAATCACCCTGTACCGGGCGGTGAATGAGCTGTTGATCAACATTCAGAAACATGCCGACACCTTGAATGCCACCATCCGGTTGTGGACCAGCGGTTCGGACATCCGCCTCCAGGTGGAAGACACTGGAACAGGAATGGATGTCCAGACATTGAAACCGTCCAGGGAGCAGGGATTCGGTCTGTACAGCCTGTCTGAACGCATTCAGAATTTCGGTGGCGCCATGACTATCACCTCCACACCCGGACAAGGAACCAAAATTCTTCTGACCGCTCCTGTAAACAAAATGGAACCCCATACCCATGAAGAAAAAGACCATCCTCATCGTGGATGACCACCGGGTCTTTCATCACGGCATCAGCCAGGCCCTGGATACAACCGGAAAGTTCACTGTGGCTGCCCATGCCGTGACCGGTATCGAGGCGGTTTCCCTGGCCGAAAAAATCTCTCCGGATCTCATCCTTATGGATATCAGCATGCCGGATCTCAACGGCATGGAAGCGACCCGAAGAATTCTGACAGCCAATCCGGCCATCCGCATCGTGGCGCTGTCCATGCATGCAGAAAAAATCTATGTCGCAGGCATGCTGAGTGCCGGCGCATCCGGTTATGTTCTGAAATCCTGCTCGTTCAGGGAACTGTTGACCGCCATAGAAGCGGTACTGGCCGGCCGTGTTTATGTGAGTCCGGAAATCGCACACCTGCTGGTGACTGATCCGCCGGATACCCTGACCTGTCTGTCCAACAGGGAGAAACAGGTGCTGGTGGGGATCGCCGAGGGGCACAGTTCCAGGCAGATCGCCGAAACCCTGCACCTGAGCGTGAAGACCATTGATGTCTACCGCAGAAGCCTCAAAGCCAAACTGGGCATCCAAAGTGTTGCGGGGCTGACCAGATACGCCATTGCCAACGGGCTGATTTCCCCCGGACCCTGACTCTGAATCAGCGGATACTTTTATATGCCGGCCGCACACCGCCCTTTGAAAACACAATCTGCCACAACTGGTTGCTACGGGCCCGGAAAGTCCCGGCACAGGCCAGCAGATAATAGGTCCACATGCGGAAAAACCGGTTGTCATAGCGATGCCTGATTTTTTCCCAGTGGGTCACAAAATTGTCATACCAGGCCATCAACGTGGGGGCATAGTCGGGACCGAAGCTGTGCCAGTCCTCCAGCACAAAGAAATTTTCGGCCGCCTCAGTGATCTGACGGCCGGACGGTATCATGGAATTGGGAAATATATAGGTTGATATCCAGGGGTCACTGCTGCGCACGGACCGGTTCCCGGCGATGGTATGCAGCAGAAACAGGCCCTGGTCCTTCAGGCACCGGTTCACCACGTTCATGAAAGTGCGGTAGCGGGCAGCTCCCACATGTTCGAACATTCCCACGGATACCACTCGGTCAAAAGGATCGTTCAGATCCCGGTAATCCGCAAGACGGATTTCAACAGGCAATCCGTGACACCGCTCTTTGGCCAGGGACACCTGTTCCCGGGACACCGTCACTCCCACCACGCTCACCTGATAATTCCGTGCCATATATTCGGCCAGCCCGCCCCATCCGCAGCCGATGTCCAGGACCCGCATGCCGGGTGCCAGCTGCAGTTTCCGGCAGATCAGGTCCATCTTGGCTTCCTGGGCCGCTTCCAGGGTATCGGCGTTTTTCCAGTATCCGCAGGAATAGTTCATGGATTTATCCAGCATCAGGGAAAACAGTTCATTGCCGATATCATAATGCCGCCGCCCGATTTCAAACGCCCTGAATTTTCCCGGAGATGCGGTGATCATCGCCTTGAACCGGCACCACGCGGCACGAATGGATTTTCTCGCTTTCTCGTCCAGCCGGGCCCGGAGAATTTTATCGAAAAACTGATCCAGCCGGGAGCACTCCCACCACCCGTCCATATAACTTTCGCCAAGCGCCATGGAACCGCCGGCCACCAGCCGTTTGAAAAAAAGATCCTTTGATACCTGAATGTCCCAGGGGCGGGAACCGTTGATTGCCACACCGGCAGAGGCGAACAGATCAACAACCAGTTGCCGGGAAGAGGTAGGGTTCATATCACTGCCTCCCTATGATCGATAATCCCTGTCAAGATCCCTGTATCGGGTTTATCTATCCTACCACAGCTTGCGGCGGGTGCAAAAGAAAAAAACGGTTTCCGCGACTGAAATCTAAGGCGTGATCACCTTGGTGGCCAGCTGCATCGCCGTCACAATATCCAGCATGTTGGTGGTCTCTCCCACCTGTTTGTCATTGAGCAGATCAAAATGGGACAGACAGGTGCCGCAGACCCAAATAGAAATGTTCTGTTTTTCATATGACTGCAGCGTTTCCAGCACCGGAGATCCTTCGATGGTCAGTTTGACCCCGTTATTGACCAGCACCAGCCGCCACAGATCGGTTCCCATCTCTGCCAGGGTATTGATAAAGCTGCTCATCAGTTTCCTGCCCAGCGCATCATCTCCGGAGCCCATCCGGTCGGAAGCGATGAGCACCAGTATTTTCTGACTTGTTTCCCTGCCGTCCGCAACCGGATCTGCCGCCACTTTTTCCGCCGTTTCAGCGGAACCGGCGCCATGTTCCGGTGTCACTGTATATCCAGCCGAAATCGTGAAAGAATTCCCTTCTCCGGTCGTACTGGTCTCATATCCCCGGGTTCCCAGAAACCGGGAAACATTTTCCACAGCCGCCTCATTGTCCACCTGGACCGTCAACCGGGACGGCCGGTCTTTATCCACCACCTGTTTGGTCATCAGTACGGGCTGGGGACAGGCCTGTCCCCGGGCGTCAATATTCATGGGTATCCTTAATTTATATGAAAGTTTTAAATGTTAAGCCAAAACCTGACTGCTGAAAATTATCATTGTTTGTTGTGCCCGGCAGGGGTGCTCTCAGGCCACCTCGATTTTTCCCGGATGGAGGTCCGACACCTCTCCGATGACCGCCGCACCAGCGATTCCCTGATCATGCAGCGCCGTCAGAAGATCCCGGGCCTGTTTTTCCGGGCATCCCATGAGCAGACCGCCAGAGGTCTGGGGATCAAACAGAAGATCCCGGAAAGCCGGGCTGATCCGGTCAGCCACCGACACCATGCCCCCTCGGAACTGACGGTTTCGGAACGCCCCCCCCGGAACCAGGCCCATTTCGGCAAAATCCAGGGCACCGGCTATCAGAGGAACCTGGTCGCTGAAAACACGAACCCCGGCCGGCGTACCAAACACCATTTCCGCCAGGTGTCCCAGAAGACCGAATCCGGTGACATCGGTACAGGCGGAAATGGGAAACCGGGTCATGACGTCGGCCGCATCCCGGTTCAAGGCGGCCATCAGCTCTGTAATCTCATGTATCTGATCCCGGGACGTCAGACCCGCCTTGACCGCCGTGTTCATGACACCGGTGCCCAAGGGTTTTGTGAGAATCAGCCGGTCTCCGGGTTTCAGTCCCTGATTGGCCAGTATTTTGTCCGGATGGACAAAGCCTGTGACGGACATGCCGTATTTGAGCTCATCATCTTCCACACTGTGCCCGCCCAGCAGCACGGTACCGGATTCCTCCAGCATGCGGATCCCGCCGGCCAGAATATTTTTCAAGACCGCCATGTCCATGGACCCCAGAGGAAACGCCACCAGGTTCAGGGCGGTTTTGGGAACGCCCCCCATGGCATAGACATCGGACAGCGCGTTGGCGGCGGCGATCCGCCCGAAATCATAGGGGTCATCCACAATGGGCGTAAAAAAATCCACGGTCTGAATCAGGGCCAGGTCATCACTGACCTTATAGACACCCGCATCATCCGCCGTGCCCATCCCCACCAGGACATTTTTATCCGTGGGCACCGGCAGATCAGCCAGGGCCGCCGCCAGGTCCCCCGGCGGAAGTTTGGCCGCTCACCCGGCCCCTTTGACACACTGGGTCAGCCGGACCGGTCCCAATCCATTGTTGAATGCCTGTTTCATCTATTTTCCTCCCTGAATGAATTCCAAACAATTATTATTTACCATTCACGGCGCGAAATCAAATTCAAAATTTCTGTGCTGTTTGCCGGTTTTCATAGAAAAAATCGATACAATCGTCGGATTGACATCTTTACGCAACGTTCCGATTTTATTTTATAACGAACACACACAGGCTTGCCAGGGAGGATGGACATAAAAAAATCCCGAGAGACTGAGTTCTCGGGATAATATCTATTAGGTTGGCTCCCCAGCACGGACTTGAACCGCGGACCCATTGGTTAACAGCCAATTGCTCTGCCAACTGAGCTACTGGGGAGCATGTCTCAATCAAGACTCGACGTTTATATAGGATCGCCCTGTTCTTGTCAAGGCAAAAAAACAAAAAATTGACAGCCCTGCCCGGAAAAGGTAATAATGCGGACAACCATGACCGGATGTCATTACAAGAATCAGTTTATACAGGAAAAGACACACCATGATCACTGAACACGGCATTGTCACAAAAGCCACCCCTGCCGTGGCCCAGATAAAGACCAACCGGGCCGCTGCCTGCGAAAGCTGCACAGCCAAAGACAGCTGCGGCACGATACACCGGGGACAGGAGATCATCTTCGACGTTCCCAACACGCTGGGGGTTCAGGCAGGCGACTCCGTTCTGATCGGGATGCAGACAAAATCGGCCCTTCTGCTGACATTTCTGGTGTATATCGTTCCCGTTCTCTGTCTGGTGGCCGGTGCCCTGGCCGGAGATGCCCTGGCGCCTTTTCTGGAAATCAATGCCTCTTTTTTTGCCATGGTGCTGGGATTTTCGTTTTTCGGCCTGGCCTTTTTCATTCTTCACAGAAAATCGGCGGCAATGAACCGGCAAAACGATTTCAGGCCTGTTTTGATCCGCAAGACAAAATCGGCCTCAGCCCCCGCCTGCAAGCCGTCTTCAAATTAATTTTTTCCTTGCCAACCCTGCTGCAATATACTATATACGCTGCCAGTTGTGGGTTTGTCACATAAACGCTAACCCTTAGACCGGAAGATTGACATATGACATCACAACCACACTTGAAATTTGCGGTCTTGATCATGGCTGTTTTTCTGATCACAGGGATCGTCTGTTACGCCGCTTTTTCCCCTCCCGCTCCAGCCGATCCTGTCCGTCTCATGTTTCAAAACGATGCGGGCAAGGTACTGTTCACCCACCAGACACACACGGATGAGTACTCTCTGGATTGTCTGGACTGCCATCACAATCTGGATGATGACGAGACATACAACTGCAGTGACTGCCATGAAGAAACCGGAGACGAATACATGCCGTCCAGAACGGATTCGCTTCACGAAACCTGCATTGGATGTCATGCGGATTACGGTGCGGGACCGGTCGACTGCAGTGCATGCCATGTGCTTTAAATCAGGTATCCTGCCGACTTTGACCTGCGTCAGTCATGACAACCGCTTTATTGAAACAAGGACGTAACTCATGATTAAACGATCTTTCTTTTCGCTGTCCAACAAACCCAGGCTGACCTGTGACCTGCTGGAACCCGATCCTGAGGCGCCCGTGAAAATGGATCTGCCCGGTCTTCTGACCCTGCTGATACCGGAACCCATCGACGGCACCCGGACGGCATTGATCAAAAAAGGCGATGTTGTCAAAAAAGGGCAGAAACTGCTTCTGTATGCTGACAATGACACCCAATATGCCCTGTCACCGGTATCCGGCGCCATCAAATCCATCGACACGTTTACTGCCGATGACGTCAGCGGCCTGCGCACGCGCATCACCATTGAAATTGAAAAGGATGACCGGCGTACCGAACCCGTCGAATTTACGGACATGTCTGAAGACCTGTCCTTTGCCGCCCGGCATCTGAATCAGCTCCCCGGAGCCCCCCGGTTCGACGGTCTGGCCCGGAACGGCGTTCAGGTCAATACCCTGGTGATCACGGCGACGGATACGGATCTGTTGAGCACCACCTCCCAGTACATGGGGACGGCCCATGCCGACGCCCTTCAGGCGGGGGCACAGATTCTCAAACGCATCACCGGCCTGTCCAAGGTGTACCTGCTGATTCCCGGCTATCTGCTGGACCGGGTGAAGGTTGACGGCATCACTGTCCTGCCGGCGAGTCTGAACTATCCGGATACCCTGCCGGCCCTGGTCATGAAAAACCATCTGGACAAAATTCTACCGGCCGGGAAAACCCCCGAAGACATGGGAATCTTTTTTATCCGAGCCGAAGCCGTGGTGTCGCTTGCCCGGGCCTTTGACGTCAAAATGCCTGTGTTTGAAAAGTGCATCACCCTGATCGACAAAACCGGGGCCCGCCACCGGATCGAAGCGGTGATCGGCACCCCGTTGAGCAGTATTTTCAGCCAGCTGGGAATCCAGGTCGATGAACAGGACCGCATTGTCATCGGCGGCCCTATGCGGGGATTTGCCACCTTTACGGCCCATCATCCGGTGACACCGGATATGGACACCGTGCTGGTCCAGGAAAAAGGCGACATCATCCCTTTGTCCGACACCAACTGTGTCAACTGCGGCAAGTGTATCCAGGCCTGTCCGGCCGACATCCCCGTCAATCTGCTGGTGCGGTTTCTGCAGGCCGCTCAGTATGAGACCGCCGCGGACAAATGCGATCTGGAATCCTGCATCGACTGCGGGTTGTGCGCCTACGTCTGCACCTCTCGGATTGCATTGTCCCAATATATCCGGCTGGGAAAACATGAACTGCGAAAACTGAGAATCGACGCATAAAGGGAGACTGTCCATGAACCAAACGAAACTCATTGTTTCCCATGCCCCGTTCTGGCATGATGGAGACAGTCTGTTCAAGAAAAACCTGAATTTCATTATTGCGCTTCTGCCGGCGGCTATTTTCGGGGTTCTCCAGTTCGGGGCAACGGCCCTGGGAGTCCTGGCGCTGTCTGTATCCTGCGCCATGCTCTGGGAACTGATCATCAATGCCGTGTCCAAAAAACCGTATTCCATCGGGGATCTGGATTCGGCCCTGATCGGGCTCTTGTTCGGCATGATGCTGCCGGCGGTCATCCCCTGGTGGGTGGTGGTAGTCGGCACGTTTGTGGCGGTGTTCATGGGCAAGATGATCTTCGGCGGAACCGGTGCCAACCCCTTCAACCCGGCACTGCTGGGCATGGCGGTTCTGATGCTGTCCTGGAACATGTTTTTCGATTTCAACACCGCGTATGTGAACTATGAGTTTGATTTCACGGCCCTGGCACCGCTGACGGCCGTGAAGTTCCAGGGAGGCGGCACCGGCCTGTTTCCTCTGGGTGACCTGTTCATGGGGCGGGAAGTCGGGGCTATCGGCGCTGTTTTCAGCCTGGGGCTTATCATCGGAGGCATTTACCTGATCCTGCGGGGATATATCCGATGGGAGCTGTCGGTCTCCTTTATCGCAGGAATTCTGGTACCCGCGTTTCTTTTTTACATTGCCAATCCGGAAAATTATGCCAATCCCTGGTTTCATCTGTTTTCCGGATACACCATGCTGGGCGCTTTTTTTCTGATCACGGAAAGCTCCTCTTCCCCGGTTCAGCGGATTCCCATGCTGATCTACGGGTTTCTGGCCGGCTTCATGATCATTTTAATGCGCAATATCGGCACTTACGCAGACGGCACGATTCTGGCCATTCTGCTGGTGAATGTGGTGAACCCCCTGTTGGACAATATCAGGCCTACTGCCCTGGGAAAGGATATGAGCAATGCGTGAAATGCTGAGCATGATAGTGGTTTTGACTCTGCTTGCGTCTGTTTCCGGCGGCCTTCTGGCGGCAGTCAAATCCGGGACGGAACTGCGGATCGAAGAACAGATTCTAAAATTTCAAAAAGCCCCGGCCATTGAATCACTTTTCTCAGATGTCACCAATGATCCGCTCAAGGAACGGTTCAATCTGGATGCCGGTGAAACAACCGTTCAGATTTTTCCGGGAAAACTGCCGGACGGTTCCATGGCGGTTGCCTTTGAAACCCTGGGCAAAGGGGGATACGGGGGAGATATCGGCCTGATGGTGGCCATCAACATAGATAAGGATCAGCTGATCGGGGCCAGGGTCACCACCCATGCGGAAACCCCGGGGCTGGGTTCCCGTGCCAAGGATGACCTGAAATTCGTTTCACAGTTCAACGACAAACCATTGGCCGCCAATCTGGCCCTGAAAGCGGACAACGGGAGCATCGATGCCATGTCAGGGGCCACGGTCACATCCCGTGCCGTGACCCGGGCCGCCATCCAGGCGCAGACGCTCTACAACGACCTGAAACCCGAAATATTAAAACAGATCCAATAAGGGAACAAGGAGATATACACACATGGCACAATCCTTGGCAAAAGAATTTACAAAAGGACTATGGGCTGAAATACCTCCTTTCCGGCTGGTGCTGGGTCTTTGTCCCACCCTGGCGGTGACCAAGTCCGTTGAAAACGGCATCGGCATGGGGCTGGCCACCACCTTTGTGCTGGTATTCTCAAACCTGCTGATCTCCCTGTTAAGAAGCGTGATTCCCGCCAAAGTACGAATTGCCTGCTATATCGTGATCATTGCCACCTTTGTGACCATTGTGGAACTGGTCATGCAGGCGTTTACCTATCCTTTATTTCTGAAACTGGGGATTTTCATTCCCCTGATCGTGGTAAACTGCATAGTACTGGGACGGGCTGAAGCCTTTGCCAGCAAGAACAACCCGGTGATGGCGGTTGCCGATGGCCTTGGCATCGGTATCGGTTTCACCCTGTCGCTGGCCAGCCTGGGCGCTGTCAGAGAAATTCTGGGGGCCGGCACCATCACCATCTGGGGGGGGAATCCGGTCCTGGACATCAGTACCTGGTATCAGCCCTTTGCATACATGGTCGAGGCCCCGGGGGCATTTGCCGCCCTGGGACTGATGCTGGCAGGCATGAACCTGATCGGTAAGAAATAAGGAGTCAAGCTCATGGAATATTTTGAACTGGCCATCGGCAGTATTTTCATCAACAACATCCTTCTGGCTCAGTTTCTTGGGATGTGTCCGTTTGTGGGCACCTCCAAAAAAATGGAAACCGCCGTCGGGATGTCCATGGCGGTCGTATTCGTCATGGTCATGGCCGGCATGATCACCTGGTCTGTAGATATGTTTCTGCTCAAGGCCCTGAATGTTGAATATCTGAGGACCCTGTCCTTTATCCTGGTCATCGCCTCTCTGGTGCAGTTCGTGGAAATGTTTCTGAAAAAAAGCATTCCCGGCCTGTACGCGGGCCTGGGAATCTTCCTGCCTCTGATCACCACCAACTGCGCGGTCATGGGTGCCTGCCTGCTGAACATCGGCAATGAATACAATTTTACCAAAGCGCTGATGTCCTCTTTTTCCTATGCCGTCGGATTCGGCCTGGCCCTGATTCTTTTTGCCGGGGTCCGGGAGCGCGTCAATCTGGGACGGGTCCCCAAACCGCTGCAAGACACCTCCATCGGGCTGATCACCGCCGGGATCATCGCCCTGACATTCACCTCTTTCAGGGGAATGGTCTAAACAGCTAAGGAGGCTTTATCAGGCGGTTGAAAACCAGTGTCAAAATCCTGCTGGGAGTGCTGCTCCCGGCAGGATTGTTTTTTTTGCTCTCAGGCGCATGGATATGGCACACCCTCTACACCCCGGTCAAAACCGGTGTCAAAGAAACCCTTTTTGTCATCGAACCCGGGCAGAGCATGAAACAGATTGCCGACAATCTTGAATCCAGAAACCTGATCCCCAGCGCTCTTGTTTTCAGGGCCTATGCCCGGTACCAGAAGACCGCCCACCGCATTCCCGCCGGGGAACACCTCGTGTCCCTTCCGGCGTCGCCTGTTCAGATTCTGGATCAGCTGCGCAAAGGCCGGATCAAACTGTACCGGCTGACGGTCCCGGAAGGGCTGACCATGGAAGAAACCGCCGTCGCAGCGGCAGATTCCGGTTTCTGTGACATGGATCATTTTTTATCCCTGTGCCGGGACCCTGATTTTATCACGGATCTAGGCATCCCCTCCCATACGCTGGAAGGGTTTCTATTTCCCGAAACCTATTTTTTCCCAAAGTCCACCCGCTGCCGCCAGGTCATTGAAAAAATGGTGACTATGTTTTTTACCGTGTATACCTCACAATGGGAAAAAAGAGCGGAAGAACTGGGCTTTTCCCTTCAGGAAATCATCACCCTGGCTTCCATGATCGAAAAGGAAGCGGCTGTGCCCTCCGAACGCCCTTTGATTTCATCGGTGTTCCACAACCGCCTGAAAAAAGGAATGCGCCTGCAAAGCGATCCTACAGTGATATACGGCGATCCGGAATTCGAAGGCCGGATCCGGACCCGGCATCTTCAAAGAAAAACCGACTACAACACCTATCAGATGCACGGCCTTCCCAAAGGCCCCATCGCAAGCCCCGGCGCCAAAGCCATTGAGGCGGCCCTGTTTCCGGTTGACAGTGATTACCTGTATTTTGTGTCCAGAAACGACAAAACCCATTATTTTTCAAAGACACTGGCCGAGCATAACCGGGCGGTCAGAAAATATCAGCTCAACCAGTAGTCCATGAAAATCCGGAAACGATGGATCCGGTATCCGGTGGGGTGCAGGCAAGCCGTGCGTCAATCACTGAACTGACGGAGATACACGATCACCGCTCCGGACCGGGATTTCTTTTTTCTCTCCCAGGAAAACCCCAGAACAATATCCCGGGCCTTCAAGTCAACCAGCAGGTCTTCGATGACATCCGGGAGCACCGGCCCTGGATCGGAATGCAGCCCTCTGCCCACAATGATGCGCACGGTGAAATATCCCTGGTGTTTGCATGTGGTCAGAAAAGACCGGGCTTTCATTTGGGCACCCAGGGCGGTGAATCCGTGCAGGTCCAGATCCATTTCCGGCGGTGGATACCGCTTGATTCTCTTGTGGTAGGGCATGGGGTTGGGAGGCACCGGTTTTTTCGTTGCAGACGGCCGGGATAGATAGGCTTCCAGCAACGCGTTAAAATCCTGTTCAGGGGCATCGGTTGCTTCCAAAAGATATGGTTTTTCAGATGTTCCAGCACATGGATCTGAGAATACCTTGTCCACCACCGGCAACCCATGACGGTTCACCGGCCGGGGGGTGTTCCTGGAAACCGGCGGCCCGGGTTTGACGGATTTCCGGGTGAACGCCTTTAACAGGTCGTCATCCGGCCCCAGTTGACGCGGTTTGTATTTGTTTTTCCTTCCCATACTCACGGCTGATTTTATGTTATCCCTTCCTGTTTTTCAAGGGGACGGCCCCTGTTTCTGTATTTGACTTTACCCCCCCTTCCTGCTATTGTCTCATTCATGAAAATCGGGACCATTGTTGAATACATTGATCAACAGAAAATCATAACAGCAGTAATATTAAGCGAAAAAAACAGCAAGCTCAAATTACTCAATGAAAACAGCCGGGAAGTCAGCCTCACTGAGAAGCGACTGACCCATGTGTCACAGGTATGCCTGGACGTCTCCCAACCCAGAAGCCAGCTGATCCAGCAACTGAAAACTGCGGCACAGACCCGGAAGGAACTGGCCGAACAGATCGATATTCCCGACATCTGGGAGATTCTTCACGAAGAATCCGAAACCATCGATCTGGAGGCCATGACGGTTTTCTGTTTTGACCCGCCCCTGTGCTGCGACCATGAGGCCGCCGTCATCCGGGCGGTTTTCAATGACCGGCTCTATTTCAAGTTCATGCAGAACGAGTTCTCTGCGTTCACTCCGGAACAGGTGGAGGCCAAAAAACGCCAGATCAGGGAAGCGGCAAGAAGAGACCGGCTGATTCAAACCGGGACGGCCTGGCTGACCGCCATGCAGTCGGACACGGAAACAGCAGCCGCTGATGCAGACCCTGAGGTGACGACCTGCCTTAAAAACTACTATCTGTTCGGCAACGACAGTGATCACGCATCCCTGGCCAGGCAGATGCTCAAATCCGCCGGAATGACCTCTGCCGACCCCCTGTTTCAGTTCTTTGTCCGGGCCGGTGTCTGGCAAGTGGATGAAAACGTGGATCTGCTGTCCATGGGAATCCCCACCCGGTTCTCTCCGGAGGTGACCGCCGCCTCCCGGAACCTGTCCATTACCAGTTCCCGGATGTTTCAGGACCAGGGCCGCAAAGATCTGACGCAGGTACCCCTGATCACCATCGACGGCCAGTCCACCCTGGATTACGACGATGCCATCAGCCTGGAGAACACGGACCAGGGATACTGCCTGGGCATCCATATCATCGATGTGGGGGCCTATATCCGGTCCGGCGATCCCATCGATCTGGCGGCCCGGGAGCGGGCCAGCTCCATCTACATGCCGGATGACAAACTGCCCATGCTGCCGGCGGACCTGTCCGATGACCTGTGCAGCCTACGGCAGGGAGAAATTCGGCCGGCCATCTCCACGTTGATCCAGTTAAGCCGGTTTTTTGAAATTCAGGATGTCCAGATTTTTCCCAGCATCATCCAGGTGCACCACCAGATGAGCTATACCGAGGCCAACCTGCTGAACGGCAAGGATGATCCCATCACCACGCTGCACAAGATCGCCACCCTTTTGCGGGAAAAACGGCTCAAGGCCGGGGCCGTCCAGATCACGCTGCCGGAAGTCAATGTGTGGCTGGAAGACAACGGAGACATCCGGTATACCAAGGTGGACCGGGAAAACCCCTCCCGGATGCTGGTGTCGGAGATGATGATTTTTGCCAATTCCCTGATGGCCAAATATCTGGCCGATCATCAGATGCCGGCGGTGTTCCGGTCCCAGCCACCCCCGAGCCAGCGGCTGTTCAAAGGGGTTGAAGCCGCACTGCTGCCCAACCTCATGCAGCGCAAGCACCTGAGCCGGGCCGTGATCAGCACCGATCCCCAGACCCACTCCGGTCTGGGAGTAAAAGCCTATACCACGGCCACCTCCCCCATCCGGCGGTATCATGATCTGCTCACCCAGCGTCAGATCAAGGCGTTGATGGGCCTGAACCCGGCCTATTCAAAAAAAGATCTGGAAGAGATCATCCAGGCCGTCTCCGTTCCCATGGCCAACGCAGGGCGTGTCCAGGGGGCCAGAAAACGGTACTGGCTGCTCAAGCTTCTGGAAACCATGCGGGGCGGGAGCCTCGATGCCCTGGTTCTGGACTGTCACCGGGACCATTACAATATCCTGCTCAAGGAGTTCATGCTGGAAGCACGGCTGCCGGCCTCAGGCCTGAAACTCAAACAGGGGGATGCCATCCAGGTCACAGTCCAGCATGTGGATGCCCGGCGGGACCAGCTGTCCCTGTTCTGCGTATAATATAAGGCGATCTCTACAGGATTTGGTGTGCAGGTGCCCTGACCCCAAAACCCTTTTCAGTGTTTGAAACTCCTTTGACCCGTGAACACCATGGCGGCATCATTCTCATTGCAGGCCTGGATGGACTGGTAATCATTCAAAGACCCGCCCGGCTGAATCACGGCTTTAATTCCCTGTGACAGCCCCACATCGATACCGTCCCGGAACGGAAAAAACGCGTCCGACACCATGGCCGCACCGATCAGTCCGCCTTTTTCCTGTGCCACCCGGGCATCGATTTCCTGTTTTCTGTCTTCATCCGTCAGATCCGCATGGGACTGATGGTATTGTTCAAAGCAGTAGCGGTCCGCCAGCTTTCGGTACGCCTTGTCCACGGCGATCTGAGCCACCCCCACCCGGTCCTGTTCCCCGGTGCCGATTCCCACGGTCACATTGTCCTTGACATAGATCACGGAGTTGGAAGTGATGCCGGATTCCACCAGCCACCCGAACAGCATGTCCTCATATTCCCGGTCCGATGGTTCCCGGTTTACAGTATAGGTCCGTCCCTGAAAGTCCGCCGTCGCCGGTATCAGGTCCTGTCTGGTCAGGGTTTTGGGCACAAACGACCACTGGGCCACAATGCCCCCGTCCATCAGGCTCTTGAAATCCACCACCCGTTCGCCGATAAAGTTCTGGAGCCGGTCCATGGCCTGGATCCGGATCACCCGCAGGTTTTTGCGGGCTCCCAGAATCTCGAGGACCCCGTCTTCAAATTCCGGGGCCACCACCACCTCGGCATACTGGGACGCGATGGCCTGGGCCGTTGCCTTGTCCACGGCCCGGTTCAGCCCGATGCATCCCCCGAACGCCGCCACCCGGTCCGCCATATAGGCCCGGGTATACGCCGTTTCCAGGGAGCCGGCCCGGGCCGCACCGCAGGGATTGTTGTGCTTGACGATCACGGCACAGGGGGTGTCGGTAAAATATCTCAGGATATTGAGACAGTTGTCTGCATCGGTCAGGTTGGTTTTGCCCGGGTGCTTGCCGGACTGGAGCAGTTCGATATCCGATACCAGGTGCTGTCCCGGCCGGATGGTTTTGGCATCCCCCAGGATCAGGTTGCCGTTGATCAGACGGTACAGGGCCGCTTCCTGGCCGGGATTCTCGCCATAGCGAAGCCCTTTTTCGACCCCGTCGATCACCCAGGACACTTTTTCGTAAAACAGGGTCTGGCGAGACTCCCCTTCCACAAACGCGATCTCCATGCGGGAGGGGAAATGGTCATCCATAATGGTTTTATACATTTTTTTCAGATCGTGGGACATGGGTCAGGCTCCTGTTTGATAGCATGAATTCAAGGTTTGCCCGGCATCTCCGGCCAGGTAATCGGCTATGGCCCGGTCATAGGCGGCCGTGTGTTCAAAGGCCCGGGCCGCCAGGTCATACCGGTCCGCCAGGGTCAGACATCCGTTGCCGGCGCTCAGTTTTGTCAAAATCTCCGGATAGGTGCCGGGATCGGTCACCGACGCCACCCGGATGAAATTCTTGGCAGCGGCCCGGATCATGGTGGGACCTCCGATATCGATGTTTCCCCGGGCATGTTCCAGCGTGGCATCCTTGTCCGCAACAGTCCGGGCAAAGGGATAGAGATTGACCACCACCATGTCGATGGGCCGGGCACCGGTTCTGGCCAGATCCGCCTGATGGGCTTCATTGTAGGTCTCTGTGAGCAGTCCCAGGTAAATCTTGAAATCCAGGGTTTTCACCAGCCCTCCCTGGGTTTCGGGCTGACCCGTATACTCCGACACCTGCTTCAGGTGACGCTCCGCCTCAGATCCGAGGATCTCCCGGATCCGGCCGAAGGTGCCGCCCGTGGACAAAATGACCAGGTCCGGATTCACGGCCACCATGCCCGGAATAAAGGTTTCCAGCCCGGTTTTGTCGGACACGCTCACCAGCAGAGTATTGACCTTTACCCGGTCATCCACCCGTTCCACCACATTTTTCGTCATTGTGCCGTCCTTTCATTTGTCTCGTAAAATCGTGATGTTACATACCACGCACACCCCCCTGCGTCAAGCAATCCCCCGCCTGCCCGCCATTTTTGGACACCTTCCTGTGCCCTTTCTCGATCTTGTGATCCACCCAATCCCATGCACAGCGGAGCCCCGGGCGGAGGTGCCTTGCTGACGGACTGTCGGAGCCACCCCGGGGATTCCAGGCCGGCAGCAAGGCACCTCCGCCCGGGGCGGCCCTCTGCCTCACATTTTGCTTTGACATTTCCCCGGCTATGGATGACAATGACACGTCAGCATCACCTCATTCAAAGGAGGCCGCCATGATCCCGTTGAAAATGAAGACCCTGCTGGAAAAAGCGTTGCCCGGCACCACCTGGCAGAACCGCCTGGTCAAAGACGGCCCGCTCCGTTACATGGAGTTCGGCCCCCTGGATGTGGACCGGCTCCAGCGTTTAGGGATCCGGGTGGATCGTCTGGGACCGAGACTCCTGGTGTGCATGTGGGATGAGGAAAGCCCTCTGGAAATCGGCGGGTTCCTGGTGGTGGACAATCTGGCCATGGGCCAGCCTTCCATGGGCGGCACCCGCATGCTGCCGGACATCACCCCGGATATCGTCCACAACCTGGCCCGGGGCATGACATTGAAAAACGCGGCTGCGGCCCTGCCTTTCGGGGGAGGCAAATCCGGGATTGTCTGCCCGGACTTCCTCTCCCCGGAAGACCGGCAGGCCGTGATCACCGGATTCGGACGTCTTTTGAAACGATACCACAACATCTATATCCCCGGTCCGGATGTCGGCACCAATGATGCGGACATGAAAATATTCGCCATTGAAAACGGGCTCAACAATGTGGTGTCCAAGCCGGCCGACATGGGCGGCAACCGCATTGATGAACTGGGCGGGGCCGCCAACGGCGTGGTAGTGGCGTTCAACACCCTTGTAGACCTGCTGCCCCGGCTACAGACCCTGCCCCAGTTCCAAAACATGCCCCTTCCCGGACCGGAAGCCCGGTCCATCCTTATCCAGGGATTCGGGGCTGTGGGGGCGCATGTGGCACGGCTTTTCCATGACCTTTATCCGGACGGATCACCGGTCATCAAAGGCATCAGCGATGCCCACGGATTTCTGCTGAATGACAGGGGCCTTCCATGGCGCCACCTGTTCGACCTGTGGAAACAGTTCGGTGAAGTGACCCAACGCTATTTTCATGATACCGTCCTTCACGCTGCGGACACCGCTGACACCCAAACCATCTATTCCAGCTGTGCCGACAACCTGCTCAGGGAGTCCGGGTTCTGCCTGATACCCGCATCCCCGGTCTCCAACTACCTGGATGTGGATCCGGGCTCGAATCCCTCCATGACCGTGGACCGGATGGGACACTGGCAGATGATCGTGGAAGGGGCCAACACCTATTCCCCGGATCCTGCGAAAAAAGCGGCCCGGCGGCGCATGGAGCGGCATGTGTACCGGGACCGGGGTGTTCTCATCGCCACCGACTTTCTGGTCAATTCCGGCGGGGTGATCTACGCGGCCCACGAACGCATGATCCCCACTCCGGATCACCTGCGGATTCCGAAAAATATCCTGGGCAATCCGGAAAAAATCGATACCTGGCTCCACCAAAACCGGGATGCATTTGCCGAACTGTCGGAAATCCGGCGCAAAGCCGCCGTGGAAAAACTGGAAACCGTAATCCGCAACAACATGGAAGAACTTGTCGACCGCCTGTGCAAAGACGCGGACAGCCTGCCCTGCGAGGTGGCGGAAACCATCAGTATCCAGCGCATCGCTTCCATGGAAAAAACCAGAACCGCCGGAGAAGTCATGGAAGATGCCCCCACCATTGCCGTGGACCGGCAGATTGCGGATGCGGCCGAACTGCTGGTCCAGTCCCCGGTGTCCATTGTCAATGTGGTGTCGGAAAAAGGCAAGCTCATCGGGATCGTCACCAACTGGGACATCACCCGGGCCATGGCCTCCCATCTTCCCATGGATGCGCCGCTGACCCGGGTGATGACGGCGGATGTGATCTTCACAGGGCCGGACACCCCGATTCTCGATTGTGTCCGAATGCTGGAACACCATGAAATCTCCGCCATGCCCATTGTGGAAAACGACCGGGTCCTGGGCGTGATCTCCGGAGATATCCTGGCAAAACAGACCCTGTTCCGGCTGCTCCAGACCATGGAATAGACACCCTGCTGCCGGCCCCATGCGACTATTTCTGATCATTTCCGCCCAGTTTCTGTCCGGTTCCATCTGGTTTGCCGCCAATGCCGCGTTTGCGGGTCAGGCGTTTCTGCTGTCCGCAGTCCAGGCCGGATTCATTGCCGGCACCTTGATTTTTGCGTTTCTGAACCTGTCGGACCGGTTCTCCCCGGCCCGGGTCTTTTTTGTCTGTGCCCTGGCAGGCGCTGTATTCAACCTGGCCGGCGCAGTGCTCCCCCCTTTTCCGGGACTGCTGCTGGTCTCCCGGTTTCTGTGCGGCATTTCACTGGCCGGGATCTATCCGGTGGGCATGAAAATCGCGGCTTCCTGGTATCCCGACACCCTGGGCCGGGCCCTGGGGTTTCTGGTGGGGGCCCTGGTGCTGGCATCCGGATTTCCCTATCTGATCAAGGCCCTGAGCTGGCAGGGAGACCCGGCAGTGATCCTGTGGGTCACCAGTATCTCCTGCCTGGCCGGCGGCCTGATCCAGCTGTGTTTTGTGGGGGACGGACCGTTTCTGCCCAAAGGATCTCCCTTTGATCCCCAGGTGATCCGTCATGTGTTTGCCAATCCATGGTTCAGATCGTCGGCCCTGGGATATTTCGGCCATATGTGGGAGCTGTATGCGGTGTGGGCCGCTGTACCGCTTCTGTTTGCCACCCTGGTGCCGGAACGGGCGGACCTGTGGTCATTCGGCTTTTTTGGAGCCGGGTTTGCCGGATGTGCCGCCGGCGGGATCCTGTCCCTGAAATGGGGCAGCCGAAAGGTGGCAGGTGCGGCCCTGATGATTTCGGCTTTCTGCTGTCTGATCTCTCCGGCCCTGGTTTTTCTGCCCCGCTTCCTGGCCCTGACCGTCATACTTCTGTGGGGCCTGTCCGTGGTGGCGGATTCCCCCCAGTTCTCCTCGCTGAACACCCGGTTCGCCCCGGCCGGATATGTGGGGTCGGCATTGACGCTGGTCAACTGCATCGGGTTCATCATCACCATCTTCTCCATCGAGCTGGTGACCTTCTGGATCCGGCACTGGGGCATTCATACCGCATTTCTGTGCCTGGCACCCGGTCCCATCCTGGGCTGGGTCTGGCTGAATCAAAAGATCCCGGGTTGAATTTTCATGCAAAATTGCGTATGACAGACAAAAAAATCCTAAGGAGGGTGCCATGCCAGCTGACGTTTTTTTTATGGACCTGACCGCCACATCCCGGGAAAACCTGCCCGGAAAACTGGCCCGGCTCTTGAAAAAAGCCGGAATCAAAAACATCTTGAGCAAAAACGACCATACGGCCGTCAAACTCCATTTCGGTGAACAGGGCAACACCGCATTTATCCGACCGGTGTTCATCCGGAAAATCATCGAAACCATCCGGACCACAGGCGCCCATCCGTTTCTCACCGATGCCAACACCCTGTACGTGGGGACCCGGTCCAATGCGGTGTCCCATATCAGGACCGCCATCGAGAACGGGTTTGCCTATTCCTGCATGGACAATGCCCCCATCATCATTGCCGACGGGCTTTTCGGCAAAAGTGAAACCCCGGTGCCGGTGAAGTTGAAAAACTGCGAACAGGTGTATATCGGATCTGAAATCGTTCATGCGTCGGCCCTGGTGTCGGTGGCCCATTTCAAAGGTCATGAGCTCAGCGGGTTCGGCGGGGCTATCAAGAATGTGGGAATGGGGTCCGCCTCCCGCAGGGGAAAACTGGACCAGCATTCCAATGTGTCTCCCAAAATCAAGCGCAAAACCTGCATCGGGTGCGGCGAATGCGCGGCCCACTGCCCGGGGCAGGCCATTTTCCTGGAAGACAAGAAAGCCTACATCACCAAAGAAAAATGCATCGGGTGCGCGGAATGCATTGTCCGGTGCCCCACCGGGTCCATCAACATCAACTGGAACCAGACCATTCCGGTGTTCATGGAAAAAATGGTGGAATACACCTACGGCATCGTGAAACACAAGCCGGGCAAATGCCTGTTCATCAATTTCATCACGGACATCGCCCCCAAATGCGACTGCCTGTCCTACACGGAATCTCCCATTGTCAACAACATCGGGGTGGTGGCTTCCCTGGACCCGGTGGCCATTGACCAGGCCAGCGTGGATCTCGTGAACCAGCAGCAGGGACTGCCGCATACCGAACTGAAGACCTGTCTGGGGCCGGGGGAGGACAAGTTCCGGGGGCTGTATCCGGAGGTGGACTGGTCCCATCAGCTGGCATATGCCGAGCAGGTCGGCCTGGGGACCCGGGAGTACAACCTGGTGAAACTCAAGACCCTGGCTTACAAGAAATCGTGAGGGCTTGATCCGTCATACTGTTCCGTCGGACGGCTTCGACCCGCCCCGGGGTGGTGTTCGGGTCCCGGCCTGAGATCCACAGGCTCTGACAGTCCGGGACCCGAACACCACCCCGGGGCTGACCGCTCAACAAATTTTTCCGAATCCGGCAGCATCATCGACTGAAACCTGGAAACTGCCATCGGGTTTATTCCTTATCATTTGAATTTCGACATATCATATTTTTCAGCAATAGTTTTCCGCTCATTTTCCGAAAGAGATCGCATATGTTTTTTCCAGCCGGGGCACCAGTTTGTGTGCCACCGCCATAATCGGCCCAGAATTGACTGCGGATTGTCATCATATTTTTTGCGAAACCGGCAGGTACTGCAATTGGATTGTGCCATTGTTATTCTCCAGATCTTTTTTCACCGCCACGCCGGCTGGTGTTTCATTTCATTTTCATTCACCGATATCAAAGGTCCCGTTAATTTGAAGTGCTGTTTTCAATGCCTGTTCCAAAAGTACCAGTTTCTCGATAGACAATTTGCCGACATAGTGTGTTAATATGCTTTTGGGGATACTGATCAATTCATCGCAATGAATGGCACTGTCGTGTTTGAGTCCCGCATCAATACCGACAGGCACCTGGGTTGAAAGGCCTTGATAAGAGGTGTAAACAGGAGCGCAGATCAGTGTTGAAAATCTGGATTCAATCAGAACCTGGCGGCTGACCACGACAAATGACCGATATTTTTTTGGATCACGGGATGTGGGTCGCCTGACTCTGTAGAGATCACCCCGTCTCATATCGGGGCCTGAAAGCCAAGCACATCTTCTGCTTCGTCATTGAGTGCCTCTGCATGCCTGTTGATAATTTCAAGATCACGCAGTTCCGCTTCTTTTTTTTCCAGATGCTCGATAAACACTCGGGCAGCCGTCTCCAGAAAATCCGATCGGCTTCTGTACCCCGCCATATGGGCATCAATGGCCCTCAGAATGTCCCGGGACAATGTAATGGATGTTTTGGTTTTCATACTACCTTTATACCGCCACACATACCTGATGTCAATTGAAAAACATATCAGAATGATGCACGGCCGAGCCCCGATGGGGGTGCCTTGCTGACGGACTGTCGGAGCCCGGCCAGGGATTCCAGGCCGGCAGTAAGGTACCCCCATCGGGGCGGCGTCCCTGCCTCATTGATGTTATTTTCCATACACACGGTCCAGTGCCGGATTTTTCCATTGACCACTGGATAATCCCTCCCGTGTCTGGCATAATGCCCGGGTTGCTGACAACCCCAATCAAAGGAACGAGTTGATGGAGGTACCGACTGCCATTCTGCTGCCATATGTGATAAACCTGCTGGCTGTCCTGACAGGGCTGGCACTGTTCTATCTGGTTATCACTCTCTTTCTGACCTGGCTGGTGCAGCAGATCCCCCGGAATCCGGTGACGGACCCGCCCGATTGGGGAATCGTCACCGACACGGTGATCCCGGCAAAGGACGGGGGCCGTCTGGAGGTATGGCGCATCGACCCGGACGGGCCGTCCCGGGGGATTGTGGTGTTTGCCCATGGATGGGGCCGGAACCGGGACCGGATGGTGAAACGGGCCCGGATATTCGCCCGGTGGGGGTTTACCACCGTGATCCACAGCGCCCGGGACCATGGCAATTCCAGTGCCAGACAATGCATGAACGCGGTGCGGTTTGCCGAAGATATCGAAGCGGTCATGACATGGGTGAACGCGCCCGTGCTGCTGTACGGCCATTCCGCAGGCTCTGCCGGGGCCATCATTGCCGCGGCCCGGCATCCCTCCCTGGTGCGGCTGCTGTTTCTGGAAGCCTCCTATGCCCATACCCGTGAGGCGCTATTGAGCCTGTACCGCTGGTTCAACCCGGTTTTCGGAAGGTTGTTCGGACCTATGATTGTCCTGTGGATGCGGATTCTGTACCGGGGGGCCACGGAAGCCTACAGCCCGGCCCGGGTGGCAGGGCGAATCCAGATGCCGGTCATGCTCATCCACGGGGAAAAAGACCGGCGGTTTCCCCTTTCCTTTGCCCGGAAACTGAGACGCTGTTTTCCCCATGACAGGGTGGCTTTCTATATCGCCAGGGATGCCGGCCACAGTGATGCCAGCAGGACAAAAGGCTATGAGTCGGCGGTCAAATTGTTCATCGATGCCTATCTGGATCACCCGGAAAAAGAATAACCGGACAACCAGGAAAAGCAAGGCGCTGCCCAAAAAAATAAGTGTTCCAAATAATGGCCTGGCAGTGTATCCTCTTTAAAAAAAGTAATGTAAACTTCACTGAAAAACTATTGAGTGATTCAACCCCCGAACAGTATTATCGGCAGATCGGAAGGGCATCGCCATCATGGAATCAAAAAAAAAACTGCCCATCGGCATCCAGACCTTTGAAAAAATCATTGACGGTCCCTGTTATTATGTGGACAAGACCCGGTACATACAGACACTTGCCTCCCGGGGGGATTACTATTTTCTTTCCCGGCCCCGAAGGTTTGGTAAAAGTTTACTGCTGAGCACCATCAAGGCGGCGTTTCAGGGAAAGCAGGCCCTTTTTTCCGGACTTTTTCTGGAAAACAACTGGGACTGGGGAAAGACACACCCGGTGATCCATATCAGTTTTGGCTCCGGCGTGGTGCGATCCCTGGAAGAGCTGCAGCTCCATTTTTCCGAAATGCTGGACGATCAGCGCCGGGAACACGGTATCGAAAACCGCAAAACAAGCCTGAACGGTCAATTTTCAGAATTGATCTCGGAGCTGTCCGCTAAATACAATCAGAAAGTGGTCGTTCTTGTGGACGAGTATGACAAACCCATCCTGGACAATATTGAAAAACCGGCCCTGGCGGCCCAGATCCGGGATGAACTGAAAAACTACTATTCTGTGATCAAGGACAGTGACCTCCATATCGAATTCGTTTTCATCACGGGCGTCTCCAAGTTCAGCAAGGTCTCCTTGTTCAGCGGTCTCAACAATTTGAAAGACATTACCCTGAACACGGAATATTCAGCCATCTGCGGTTATACCCAGGCGGAGCTGGAAACGGTGTTTGCAGACCGTCTTGCCGGCAAAGACATGATGCAGGTCAGGGAATGGTACAACGGCTACAACTGGACCGGTGAAAAAGTGTACAATCCCTTTGACATTCTGCTCTATCTCGATACCGGCCAGTTTTCCAGCTACTGGTTTGAAACCGGCACGCCTTCTTTTCTGATCAAGCTGCTGCAGCAGGGAAAATACCGGATCCCAGACATGGAAGACCTGACCGCCGGTGAAGAGATCGTGGGCAGCTTCGATGTGGAGAACATCGCTGTCGAAACCCTGCTGTTCCAGACCGGATACCTGACCCTGACCCGGTTCGAACAGATCGGCAGTTTTCGGCGCTATGGGCTCACCTATCCCAACCTGGAGGTCAAATCCAGCCTGTGCAACGCCATTCTCAACCAGCTGGGGCAGGACCGGCTGGCCAAAACCCGGAACCAGTCCGACGTGCTGGACACGCTGACCGCCAACGACCTGGATCAGCTCAAAGACATCTTTCACCGGTTTTTCGCGTCCATCCCCCACGACTGGTACCGGAAAAACCAGCTGGCCGGATATGAGGGCTATTACGCTTCCATTGTGTACTGCTATTTTGCCTCTCTGGGTCTGGATGTCACCCCTGAACTGTCCACCAACAAGGGACGGATCGATCTGGTGCTGCGGTTTGCCGGAAGAATTTACATCATCGAATTCAAGGTGACGGAACTGACCGGTTCCGGCAAGGCCCTCGAGCAGATCCTGAAAAAAGGATATGCGGAACAGTTTGCCGCCACCGGCCCGGACGGCAAGGCCCGCCCCGTCTATCTGATCGGAGTGGCGTTCTCCAGTGAAGAAAAAAACATCACCGCCTTTGAATGGCGGCAACTGGATAGTGCATAAGATCAAGAAGTTGTTTCACTTTGTCCAAATCAGCGCTGGCAGCTTTGGATGGTCGATCCGGTTCACGGGAGGTGATGGGGAAGCGGATGATTTCCTGTCTTTTTAAGGTTGACTCAAATCCATCCGATATCGTATTATTCCGGGATATTTCAGAAATGATGAACGAAATTGTTTTAACCATCTAACCTAAAGCATAAGGAGTGACTCGGGATGAAAAAATGGACCCTGTTGATGCTGATCTTTTCCCTGGTGTTACTGGGATTTTCAGCAGGTACGGTTGGCGCGGAAGACAAGAAAATCAAGGCCGGATTCATTTATGTGGGCCCGGTGGGCGACTATGGCTGGTCCCATGCCCATGATCTGGGCAGAAAAGCCGCAGAGGAGAAATTCGACTGGCTGGACACCGTGTATGTGGAATCGGTGGCTGAAGCGGACAGTGACCGGATCATCGACCGCCTGGTCCAGCAGCAGAAATGTGATGTGGTGTTCACCACCAGCTTCGGATTCATGGACTCGACCGTCAAGGCGGGCACCCGGTATCCGGACAAGCTGTTCATGCACTGTTCCGGGTTCAAGCGGTCGGACAATGTGGGCACCTATTTCGGGGACCTTTACCAGATGTACTATCTGAACGGGATCATGGCCGGCGCGTTGACCAAAACCGATAAAATCGGGTATGTGGCCGCATTCCCCATTCCGGAGCTGGTCCGTCATATCGATGCCTATGCGTTAGGGGTCAAGGTAGCCAATCCGGAGGCGAAAGTCCATGTCAAATGGATCTATGCCTGGTATGGACCGGACAAGGCCAGAGAAGCCGCGGAGTCCCTGATTGCCGAAGGATGTGACACCCTGGCGTTTACCGAGGACACCCCGGCCGTCATCGAAGTGGGCCAGGAACACACGGAAAAAGGCAAACAGATCTACACCTTCAGCCATTATTCCGCCATGCAGCCCTATGGCGAGGATTCCGTGGTATCCGGCCAGCTCATGGACTGGGGCGGCATGTACATCAAAATCCTGGGCGACATCCAGGACGGCACCTGGACCAATGAAGATGTGTGGTGGCTGGCAAAAGAAGGGGCCGCCATCCTGGGCGGCAATGAGACCGACCCCATCAACCCGAAATTCGTGGATGACCTGAAACAGGCCATGATCAGCACCGATGAGTTGGGTGAGATTTCCGCCTATGATCTGGTGATGAAACGCTATGACCAGATGAAACAGGGCGTGGACGTGTTTGATCCGTTTACCGGTCCCATCTATGACAACAAGGGCAATCTTCAGATTCCGGCCGGTGAGCGGGCATCCAAGGACGACCTGTTGAGCATCATGTATTATGTCGACAATGTGGAAGGCACCATCCCCCAATAATCCCGATCTTCCGGCAGGCTGGAACAACTGATTCCGGCCTGCCAAAACTGCTTCCCTATGAAAAAAATACAGGGCCTTGAAATGGATGGCATCAGCAAATCCTTTCACGGCATACCCGCCAACCAGGACATTCATCTGTCTGTGGCTTCCGGAGAGATTCTGGGGCTGCTGGGCGAAAACGGCGCCGGCAAGACCACGTTGATGAACATTCTCTATGGCCTGTATCAGCCGGATACCGGGCAGATCAGGATCAATGGGCAGCCGGTACAATTCGCCTCCCCGCTGGACTCGATTCTTAACGGCATCGGCATGGTGCACCAGCATTTCATGCTGATCCAGAATCACTCGGTGATCGAAAACATTGCTCTGGGGTACAAAGACACCCCGTTTTTTTTTCCGAAAATCAAACTCCGGGAAAAAATCCGGCAGTTTTCCCGGCAGTTTGATTTTACCATCGATCTGAACAAAAAAATCTGGCAGCTGTCCGCCGGAGAGCAGCAGCGGGTGGAGATCATCAAGGCCCTGCTCAACGGGGCGGATCTTTTGATTTTAGATGAGCCGACCTCCGTGCTGACGCCCAAAGAGATCGAAGAGCTGATCACCATTTTAAGGCGCATGAAACAGGACGGCCACAGTGTGGTCTTCATTTCTCACAAGCTCGATGAGATCATGACCATCTGCGATCGGGTCACGGTCTTGAGAAAAGGGCGGATCGTGGGCGGAGCCGACACAAGGGATACCGACAAGAAAACGCTTGCCCGGATGATGGTGGGCCGGGATGTGGTGTTCAACATCCACAGGGAGCGGCTCACCCGGGGCAAACCGGTTCTGAGGGCAGACCGGATCCATGTGACCGGCGACATGGGCATGCCGGCGGTCAAAGGGGTCCGTTTCGATCTGCATGAAAATGAAATTTTCGGCATTGCCGGGGTGGCGGGCAACGGGCAGCGGGAACTGGCCGAAGCCATCACCGGGATTCGAAAAATTGATCAAGGGTCAATCACCATCAACGGAAAGGACATCACCAACCTGTCCCCCCGGCATATTTATGACCACGGGGTGTCCCATGTCCCGGAAGAGCGGATCCGTTTCGGCATTGCCCCGGGATTGTTTCTCTATGACAATGCCATCTTAAAACAGCATCACCTGGAAAAATTTTCCAGCCGGTATTTTCTCAAATACAATCACGTCAAAACCCATGCCAGAAATATCATCACGGAATTCAATGTGGCGACCCACTCCATTGACAACCAGATCAGAAATCTGTCCGGCGGCAACATCCAGAAGCTCATTCTGGGCCGGGAGATCAGTGAACAGCCGAAGCTGCTGGTGGCTTCCCACCCTACCTACGGGCTGGATGTGGGGGCCACGGAATTTTTGCGGCAGCATCTGCTCAAACTGCGGTCACAGGGAAGCAGTGTGTTGCTGTTTTCTGAAGACCTGGAAGAGATTTTCGAACTGTGTGACCGGATTGCCGTCATGTTTGCCGGCGAGTTCATGGGGATTTTTGATTCCGGTGACGACCGTCTGTGTGACATCGGCCTGATGATGGCCGGATCAAAACGATACGAATCAGCCATTTCAACCTGAAGAGTTTTCCATGATACAGATCACCTCCACAGACAGATACCGGATCACCCGGCTGCGGGCCGTGATGACCAATGTTGTTTCACTGGCCGCGGGCCTGATGGTCATCAGCATCCTCTTTCTGATTGCCGGGGTCAACCCGCTGTTTGCCATCACGGAAATTTTTCAGGGCTCTTTCGGTTCCCTGTACGGGTTCAAGGAGACCATCACCAAAGCCATCCCTCTGATTCTCATCGGTGCCGGCCTGACCCTGGCTTTCCGGGCCAAATTCTGGAACATCGGGGCCGAGGGCCAGCTGCTCATGGGAGCGGTCTTTGCCACCTGGACCGGCCTGGCCTTTGGGGAAACCCTCCCCTCAGCCGTCATCATCCCGTTGATGTTTGCCGCCGGGTTTCTGGGCGGAGCTTTCTGGGGCATTATCCCCGCGATATTGAAAATCAGGTATGCCATCAACGAGGTGATCTCCACGTTGATGCTCAATTATATCTGCGCCCACATCGTGACCATGCTCATTGTCGGTCCCTGGAAAGGGGGGACCCGGTTCGGGTTTCCCGGGACGGATACCCTGCCGGGAGCAGCGATTCTCAGCGTCATTCCCGGCTCCCGGATCCATTATGTCACCCTGACGCTGACGCTGATCTGTGCCGCCCTTTTGACGGTTCTGATTTACCGGACCCGGTTCGGATACGAGGCCCGGGTGGTGGGGGAAAATCCGGATGCCGGCAAATACGCGGGCATCGATTTCCTGAAAACCACCCTCATCCTCATGGCGGTTTCCGGCGGACTGGCCGGCATGGCCGGGGTCGGGGAAGTAGCGGGCATCCACCACTATCTGGGATATCCGGATTCCATGTCATCCGGATACGGATTTACCGCCATTATCGTGGCATGGCTGGCCAAACTCAACCCCCTGTACACCATCATATCCGGCATCTTTTTTGCGGGCATCCTGGTGGGGGGCGACGCCATTCAGATTTCCCTGGGACTGCCGGCCGCCACCGTGAATATCGTCAACGGTACCCTGCTGTTTTTTCTGATCATGGGTGACTATTTTCTGAATCACAAAATTTGTATCACATTTCAAACCAGACAGGAATCCTGATCATGGAAGAGATCATCATATCCACCCTTCAGCGCACCCTGGTGGCGGGCACACCGCTGCTTCTGGCCACCACCGGCGAAATCATCTGTGAACGCAGCGGAATTCTCAATCTGGGCGTAGAAGGCGTGATGGCCCTGGGGGCGGTCACCGCCTTTATCGTTACCATGACCACCGGATCTCCCTGGCTGGGGGTCCTGGCGGCCCTGATCGCCGGCATGGTGATCTCCATCATCCATGCGGTGGCGTCCGTGACGCTTCAGGCCAACCAGGTGGTGTCCGGCCTGGCGTTGACCATGCTGGGGCTGGGCCTTTCCGGCATGATGGGAAAGCCCTATGTGGGCAAACCCCTGACCATTAAAATGGACGATCTTTCCATACCGGTGCTGTCGGACATTCCCTATATCGGCCAGGCCGTATTTCACCAGGGTCCGTTTTTTTTCCTGGCCGTGATACTGGCCCTGGGATCATGGTTTCTGCTGGAACGGACCCGCCTGGGCATCCAGATCCGGTCCACCGGGGAAAATCCCAAAGCCACGGAAACCCAGGGCGTGAACGTGTTTTTGATCCGGTACGTGTCCGTGATCATCGGCGGCGGGTTTTCCGCTCTGGCCGGAGCCCATCTGTCCATTTCCTATTCCAAATCCTGGATCGAGGGCATGACCGCCGGACGGGGCTGGATTGCCATCGCTTTGACCATTTTCGCTTTGTGGAATCCGGGCCGGGCCATCTGGGCCGCGTTTCTATTCGGCGGCATCTTTGTGGTTCAATACCTGATGCAGCCCCTGGGCATCTCGCCCAATTTTCTGTCCATGCTGCCCTATATCGCAACGCTTTTGATCCTGTTGATCATCAGCCTGAAAGACCCCAGAAAACTCAATGCCCCTGCCATGCTGTCCACCCCGTATAAAAGGGGAGAACGATGATTTTTGTTTTGTGTTTTGGTTTTTTCTGATAAAGTGGCACAGAAAAGATCAAAAAACCAGGCAGCACCGAGTTTATGAAACGAGTAATTGCATTTTTGGCGATTTTTCTTTTGACGGTCACGGGGTTACCGTCAAAAACACTCGCCATTTCCATACCCGACGAACTCAAACTGGCCGATGAATTCATGCAGATGATCGACCAGCAGCAGGTCATTCTGGATGATCCTGTGGCCACGCATCTGATTGAAGAGGTGGGCCGGCATATTCTGGCACAACTGCCGCCCCAGCCTTTCACCTATTCCTTTTACCTGATTGACGACGGCACATTCAACGCCTTTGCCGCCCCCGGGGCCAACATCTTTATCCACCGGGGACTGATCACGGCCCTGTCCAGCACGGATGAGCTGGCCGGAATTCTGGCCCATGAAATCGCCCATGCCGTCAGCCGGCATGTGTCCCAGTCCATTGACCGGTCCAAACTGGTGAATATCGGTACCATGGCCGGGGTGGTGGCCGGCATCATCGTGGGATCGGCCGGCGGAGGCGGGGAAGCGGCCCAGGCCTTGACCATGGGATCCATGGCTGCCGGATATTCCTCCATGCTCACCTATACCCGGGAAAATGAAACCGAAGCGGATCAAAAAGCCTTTACCCTGCTCCAGCAGACCTGTTTTTCGCCGGAAGGGCTGCTGGACAGCCTCAACAAACTGAGGGCCGCGGATTACATGGGCATCGAAGGGATTCCCGACTATTTCAAGACCCATCCCGGCACCGGATCACGCATCGCCCATCTGTCCGGGCTGCTGTCGGACTATACCCATGAACCTCCTGAGAACTCCTGCCTGGAAACGTACAACTATGACATGGTCAAATACCGGATCATGGGATTGTACGAGCCGGTCAAAGACAGCATCAGAACCATTGAGTCGAAAATCGCCGGCGATCCGTCCAACCCGGCGCTATATTATGGACTGGGTCTTTTATACGCCAGGGAGAACCGTCGGAATCAGGCCATTGCCCAGCTTCGGAAAGCCCTGTCGTTCAATCTCATGGACCCCCTGATTCTCCTGGAACTGGGGCGGATCTATACCCTGGACGGCCAGTACGGCAAAGCTCTGAACATTCTGCCGGGCATCCAGTCTGATCCGGTTCTGGGAACCTCTGCCAGATATCACATGGCTGTTGCCCAGCTGGAATCCGGAGACCTGGAAAATGCGAGGCAGAACCTGGTCCGCGTGACCGGCATCTCACCGAAATCGTTTCCCAGGGCCTATTTTCACCTGGGTGCCATCATGTCCCGGGAAAACAGAACCGCCCTGTCCCACTATTATCTGGGCATTTATTATGATCTGATCAGGGATTCAAAAAATGCGGCCCGCCACCTGAAACGGGCTGTGGACGAGGGTCTGGATGATCCGGACAAAAAAATCGATGCGGAAGACCGGTTGAAACGAATCGCCTCCGGCGGTAACCGGCCCTCCTGATCTCCTCGCCCGCTTTGTTCAGACCCGGTCGAACCGGTCGAATTTCATGCTGAAGGTTCCCCGGCCCTGGGTGGCGGAGCGCAGGGCCGTGGAATACCCGAACATTTTGGCCAGCGGCACCACCGCATGAATGATCTGGATATTGGCTTTGGGCGCAATGGATTCCACTTTACCGCCCCGGGCGTTGAGGTCGGCGATGGCATCGCCCATATAAGTATCCGGCACAAACACCTCCACCTGCATGATCGGCTCCAGAAGCGCCAGCGACGCATTCTCCAGCGCCTCTTTGCAGGCCATGGACGCACACACGGAAAACCCCAGTTCAGTGGATTTGCCTTCTTCACAGGCACCGCCCAGCAGGATCACTTCCAGATCCACCAGCGGATAACCCTTGAGATATCCCCCTTCCAGGCTTTCCCGGATCCCCTGTTCAATGGCGGGAACAAACTGGGGCGGAATCTGGTCTTCCGGGGCCTTGCTGGTAAAAACCACCCCGGCACCCCGGTCCAGGGGCTTGAGTTTGATTCTGACATTTGCAAAATGGGTCTTGCCGGAAATCTCTCTTTCAAACACGGCTTCGCCGATGGCCGGCGCCGTGACCACCTCTCTGTAAACCACCTGGGGATTGCCCACGTTCACCTGGGTGTTGAACTCTTTGCGCATCCTGGAAATAATGATCTCCAGATGCAGTTCCCCCATCCCAGACAAAATGGTCTGACCGGTTTCCTCGTCTTTGGCTACCTTGAGGGTGGGGTCCTCGATCATGAACTTTTCCAGCACCATATCCAGTTTTTCCTGGTCCGCATGGGTTTTGGGTTCGATGGCAATGGAGATGACCGGATCTTCATATTTCATTTTTTCCAGATAAACCGGGTGTTCCATTGAACACAGGGTGTCGCCGGTGCCGGAATCCTTCAACCCCACAATCCCCACGATATCTCCGGCGGATGCTTCCTTGAGCCGTTCCCGCTTGTTGGCGTGCATCAGCAGAATCCGGGACAGCTTCTCCTTTTTCTTCAACACCGGGTTATAGACGTCTGATCCGGCTTCGATTCTCCCTGAATAAATTCTGGCAAAAGACAGTTTCCGCCCTTCGATCATGGACACCTTGAAGATCAGGGCCGCCAGCGGCCCGTTTTTTTCCGCCGGAAAGTCGATGGGGTCCCCGGTTTCCGGGTGAACCCCCCGCACCGGGGGGACATCCAGGGGACTGGGAAGGAAATTCTGGATGGCATCCAGCAGCGGCTGAATGCCTTTGTTCTTGAGAGCACTGCCGCACAGCACCGGTACCAGTTTCCGGGTGATGGTGGCCTTTCGGACGGCATCCATCAGATCGGTCCGGGTAATCTCCTCCTCTCCCAGGTACTTTTCCATGACGGCATCGTCCTGCTCCGCCACCGATTCCAGCAGTTTTTCTCTGTATTCCAGGGCCTGGTCCGCATATTCGGGAGGAATCTCATCCACCACAAATCTGGCACCCAGGCTCTCGTCATCCCAGCGGATCTGTTTCATGTCGATGAGATCGATCACGCCGTCAAACCGGTCTTCCGCACCCATGGGGATCTGAAGCACCACCGGGTTGGCCCCCAGTTTTTCCCGGATGGAGTCCACAGCTCCGAAAAAATCCGCGCCGGTCCGGTCCATTTTGTTGATGAACGCCATTCTGGGGACCCGGTACCGGTCCGCCTGGCGCCACACGGTTTCCGACTGGGGTTCCACACCGCCCACGGCACAGAACACGCCGATGGCCCCGTCCAGCACCCGCAAAGCCCGTTCCACCTCCACGGTGAAATCCACATGACCCGGGGTATCGATGATCTGGATCACGGACTGCTGCCACTGGCAGGTGGTCACGGCCGAGGTGATGGTAATCCCCCGCTCCTGCTCATCCTGCATCCAGTCCATAGTGGCTTCTCCGTCATGCACCTCACCGATCTTGTGGGATTTCCCGGTATAATACAGGATCCGCTCCGTGACAGTGGTCTTGCCCGCATCGATGTGGGCCATGATTCCGATATTTCTGATTTTAGACAGGGTCTTTTTCTGGGTCATCTTATTATCAACATCTTTGATTAACTGTGAAATTGTACCGGCAATGGCTGCCGGTTAAATGGTATTTGATACAGCATTGACCGGGCACTGTCAAGAAAATAGCTTGCAAAACCCAGGCTGGTTTAATAAAATTAAAATTCTTAACCAAAACCGCATATCTTGGATATCCCTGAACGATCAGTAACGACAAGTTGTTATGGAGGCGCTGACCCGGATGATTCCCGGATTCGAAAAAATTGTAGAGGAAAGAATCAAGACAGCCCAGAAAAACGGGGCGTTCGACAACCTGGAAGGCAGCGGAAAACCGTTTGTTCTGGAACCGCCTCATCCGGCCCCGGACGACTGCCGCCTGGCCTGCAAGATTTTGAAAAATGCCGGATTTCTTCCCCCGGAAATCGAACTGAAGAAGAAAATCAGCCAGGCCGAGCTGCTTCTTGAAGCCACCGATGCCACGTCTGCAGAACACCGGGAGATTTCAAAAAAACTCAATTACCTGTTAACCAAACTCGATTTTATGCGGGGCGGTGTCTCGCCGCTGATAACCGACAAATACCAGGAAAATATCATCAGAAAATTATCATGAAGTTAAAAAAAACCGACAAAGAAGGGGTGTTCAAAAACATCTTCATCGCTTATTTCATTCTGCTGTTCCATGTGGTACTGCTGGCCGGCATTGCCGTTTTCGTGGTCCTGATCAAGGGATTTTTTCAGTATCTGCCCTGGATCATGGCAGGTGCCGGTCTGCTGATCGCCCTTTGCGCCTGGCTGGTGATCCGCCAGATGCGTAAAAATTCCGAACGGATTCAGGAGATCCTGTCCAATGACCAGTTGAGAAACCGGAATGTGGAGATCAGTTTCATGGGAGGACTGGCATCCTTTAAAATCAATTCCAATGAACAGGATTCCCGACGTCTTCTGTCGTATCCCGATCCGGACAACCCATCTCCGGGCCCACGGCTGATCGAATCGGATGCGGACAGAACCGAGCGTAAGATGGCACAATTGAATGCACTGTATGAAAAAGACCTGATCACCAAAGAGGAATTTGACCAGGCAAGGCAATCCATCATCCAGGGATAAGGAGACGATCATGAAAAAAATCAGACTCGCCCTTCTGGCCGGCGGCATCTCTTCGGAACGGTCTGTGTCGCTGAGCAGCGGCAATCAGGTATTTGAGGCCCTTGACAAGGACAGGTACGACATCGTGCGCTACGACCCCAAAACCGATCTCAAGCAGCTGGTCATGGATGGACCCGGCATCGATGCGGCACTGATCATTCTGCACGGGCCCTATGGAGAAGACGGCACGGTCCAGGGGCTGCTGGACCTGCTGGACATACCCTACCAGGGAGCCGGGGTCCTGGGATCGGCCGTGGCCATGAACAAGCTGCTGTCCAAACGCCTGTATCAGGAGGCGGATATTCCCACTCCGGATTTCCGATCCCTGACCGCCGCGGACGACGTAGACATTCCCGGGCTGATCCGGGACCTGGGCCTGCCACTGGTGGTGAAGCCCGCCTGCGCCGGTTCCAGCGTGGGCATGACCATCGTTAAAAACGCATCTGATATAGACCAGGCCATTCAGAGCGGATTTATCCATGACGACACCCTGATTCTGGAAGCGTATGTCAAAGGAGTCGAGCTGACCTGCGGGGTACTGGGCAATGAAAATCTGGAAGCCCTGCCGGTCATCGAGATCATCCCCGGCCAGGGCCATGAATATTTTGATTTCAAAGCCAAGTATGTGGCCGGAGAGACCGAAGAGATCTGCCCGGCCCGCCTGGATGACGATCTCACCCGCCGGGTCCAGGACCTGGCGGTCCGGGCCCATCAGGCCCTGTTTCTCAAAGGGTATTCCCGCACCGACATGATTCTTGCGGGCAATGACATCTATGTTCTGGAGACCAACACCATCCCCGGTATGACCGCCACCAGCCTGTATCCCCAGTCGGCGGCGGCCGCCGGATATTCCTTTTCCCGACTCCTGGACACACTGATCCAACTGGCCATTGAAGAACATGAAAATAAAACCAAAAGGAGAGATCAATGAGAATCCTTGTCGTAGGCGGCGGCGGCCGCGAACACACCCTGGTATGGAAAATCAGCCAGAGCCCCATGGTTGAAAAAATTTTCTGCGCCCCCGGCAATGCCGGCACCCGGGACCTGGCGGAACCGGTTCCCGTCGATGCCGAAGATATCCAGGCCCTGGCGGACTTTGCCCGGGACAATGACATCGATCTGACCGTGGTGGGACCGGAAGGCCCCCTGGTCAAAGGCATTGCCGATGAATTCGAAAACCGGGGTCTGGCCGTGTTCGGGCCCAGCAAGGCAGCGGCTCAGCTGGAAGGCAGCAAGGTGTTTTCCAAAAACCTCATGAACAAGTACAACATTCCCTGTGCCAGGGGAAAGGCGTTCACCGATCCGGCCAAAGCCAAGGCCTATGCCCGGTTTCTGGGGGCTCCCTGCGTGGTCAAGGCCGACGGCCTGGCCGCCGGCAAAGGGGTGATCATCTGCGCCACCCTGGAAGAAGCGGACCAGGCCATCGACGACATGATCCTGGAAAAACAGTTCGGGGATGCCGGCGCCACCGTGGTGGTGGAAGAATGCCTGCAAGGAGAAGAAGCCTCGTTCATCGCGTTCACCGACGGCAAGACCGTGCTGCCGCTGCCCGAATCCCAGGACCACAAACGGGCCCTGGACAATGACGAGGGCCTGAACACCGGCGGCATGGGCGCCTATTCCCCGACCCCGGTCCTGGATCACCTGCTGCGCACCAAAGCCATGAACGAGGTGATGATCCCGGCGGTCCAGGGCATGGCCAAAGAAGGCACGCCGTTCAAAGGCGTACTGTATGCCGGGCTCATGGTGGACAAGGACAGAATCAAGGTGCTCGAGTTCAACACCCGACTGGGGGATCCGGAAGCCCAGCCCATTCTCATGCGCTTGAAAAACGATATCGTTCCTTTGCTGGAAGCCTGCTGCAACGGGACCCTGCACCAGCATTCCATCCAGACCGATCCCCGGGCCGCCGTGTGTGTGGTCGTGGCGTCCGGCGGGTATCCGGGGACTTATGAAAAAGGCCATGCTATCCAGGGCCTGGAAGCGGCCGCCAGGGTGACGGACACCATGGTGTTCCATGCCGGCACCGCCATGGACGGAGACAAGGTCGTCACATCCGGCGGCCGGGTCCTGGGGGTCACCAGCCTGGGGGACACGGTGCAGCAGGCCATTGACACGGCCTATGAGGCGTGTGCAAAGATCTCGTTCTCCGGTCATTTTTATCGCAAGGATATCGGAGCCAAGGCAGTGAAGCGCCTGGCCGTTCCACCCAAAGTCGGGGTGATCATGGGATCGGATTCCGATTTCACTGTCATGGAAAAGGCCCTGATCATTTTGAAACAATTTGACATTCCCTATTACGTGACCGTGGCATCGGCCCACCGGACACCGGACCAGGCGGCCCGGCTGGCTTCCAGAGCCAGAGAAGACGGCATCCAGGTGCTGATTTGCGGAGCCGGCCATGCGGCCCATCTGGCCGGCGTAATCGCGGCCCATACCACCCTGCCCGTCCTCGGGGTGCCCATTGATTCCTCGGCCCTTCAGGGACTGGATGCGCTGCTGGCCACCGTGCAGATGCCGCCGGGCATTCCCGTATCCACCATGGCCATCGGCAAGTCCGGAGCCCACAATGCCGGCATTTTCGCGGCCCAGATCATCGGGCTGTCCGATCCGGCTGTGGCGGAAAAACTGGCGGCGTTCAAAAAGGACATGGCCGCCAAGGTACGTAAAAAGGCGGCATCGTTTGCTTGAAATGTCATTTTCTGCACCTGACATGCCGACACCAAACCCGTTGCGGGTGATCCGGGTCCATCCGGATCACCCGTCACCGGATGCCATCTCCAGGGCTGCGGAAGTCATCAAAAATCAGGGGGTGGTCATCTTTCCCACCCGGTGCCTGTATGGCCTGGCCGCAGATGCCCGGAATCCGGAAGCCATCCAGAAAATCTTCCAGATCAAGCATCGGCCGGACACCAACCCCCTCCTGATTCTGGTTGACCATCCCGCCGATCTGAAATCCCTGGTGACACAGGTGCCGGAGTCGGCCCAAAAGCTGATGCAGGCCTTGTGGCCAGGAGGCCTGACCCTGGTATTCGATGCCGGTCCCGGTGTCAGCGGCCTTCTCACCGCCGGCACCCGCAAAATCGGGGTCCGGATACCCGCTCACCCCGTTGCCCGGGCCCTGGTCAGGGCGGTCGGCAGTCCCATCACCGGCACCAGTGCCAACTTGTCCGGTGCCCCCGGCTGCAGCCGCATCCCGAATCTGCCCCATGAACTGATCCAGGCCGTGGACCTGATCCTGGATGCCGGTCTCCTCGAGGGCGGTACCGGTTCCACGGTTCTGGACATTACCTGTGATCCGCCCCGGATATTGAGATCCGGCACCATTCCTGTGGACATGATCCAAGAGATCGCTGGAGGTGCCATTGGAAAAATTCATTGACAAGTCCCCCTTTTTCCATTAATAAGAAAAATCTTGCGCCGGAGTGGTGGAATTGGTAGACGCAGAGGACTCAAAATCCTCCGGGCTTCATGCCCTTGCGAGTTCGAGTCTCGCCTCCGGCACCAGCAATATCAAGGCTTTCAGCGTTTCGGTTGAAAGTCTTTTTTTTGTCAATTTCAGTCACTGTGCCCGAAATTGTGCCCAACTGATTTTTCAAGTACTCTTCATGTTTTCTGGCAGCCACCCTCAAGTCATCCTCACTAACAATATTATACCGTTCGAACACGGATCTTGTTTTATGGCCAGAAATCATCATTGCTACCCTCTCAGGTATGCCGGACCGGACCATATTACGGACAGCAGTTCTCCTGAAATCATGAAAAAGCCGCCCTGGTATGCCTGCTTTCTTACAGGATGTTTTCCAGGCTTTCCTGAAATCCTTTGCCCTATCTTTTCCGTCTGAGCTGGGAAAAACATATGGAATGATTTGCCCAGAATTTTTCTGCTGTTCACGCTGTTCAAGAAAAACATTCAAAAGCTCGTCATCCAAATACATGGTGCGGCCTTCCTTGTTTTTCGTTGTGCCTATTTCCAGGCACACCACCCGTTTTTTCAAATCGACGTTTGACCATTTCAACCCTGTGATTTCAGCGACACGCCAACCTGATTTGTATGCAAAGGTGGCAATCCCCTGTAAATATTTCGGTAGTGCTTCACGTAAGGCCAGGAACTCATCATGCTCAAAGAAACCGGTTCTGACATTGTTTTCTTCAAGCATGGGTATGTAAGGAACCCTATCGACAATAGGCGGGGTCTGTTTTGCCCCAATATTCATCATCCGTTTCAATGCTGCCAATTCCCTGTTGATAGTGGCATTTGCCATCCCTTCATTAAGCCTGTCTTCGATATAAGCATTTATACTGGGGGTTGTGATCTGCGTCACGCGAAGGTTCTCAAATGATTTCTTAAGGTGATTTACACTTCGCTCAGCCTTTAACAGGGATTTTTTCTGGTTGATTTTGTAATCCCGTAAAAAACCCTCTGCCAAATCTTCAAACATGATCTTGTCAAACTGCACTCCTGGTATTTTACCTTTGGCTATGTCTCCCTCCCTTCTAGCCAAAAGTTTTTTAGCGACCATCTTTTTGGTGCTTCCCGAAGTTTCTCGGAAGCACTTGCCGTTCCGGTAATACTTGACCCACCAAGTATCACCTCGTTGATACAAACTACCCATATACACCTCCATCCTTGCCTTGACGGGCGCAAGATGGAACGATCACGGCCTGGTGAACAGGCCGGCACGTTCTTAATTTTTCCCATCTGTTACAGATAATTTCAAGAAGAAACAAAAATGCCCCCGATCATTTTGAACAATCGAGGGCATTCTTTTTCAATTAATAATGGATGTTTTTGATGCCACGGAGTCGGCGTAACTGGCCAACCGCAATAATCTGAGCCAAATCTTCATCTGTCTTTTTTGCATGCTTGAACAGTTTATCGATTTCCTCAGATGTCAAATAGATGGTCAGTGCCAAATCCTCTTCGCCCAAGTATTCGGAATAGGTGTTGATTTGTTTTTTATCCTGACTTTTATTTTCTGATTATTTTGAACTGGTTGAGTATGTTTCGGTTTATTCCAGTGATGTCCGGTTAGGTTT